>Ga0123353_10000970_pt1 | contig 35107 bp, 26 predicted proteins | sample TergutLab28metaG_3_FD_92763 | JGI IMG/M metagenome (GOLD analysis project Ga0123353, IMG submission 92763) | Labiotermes labralis P3 segment gut microbial communities from Petit-Saut dam, French Guiana - Lab288 P3 | ecosystem: Host-associated > Arthropoda: Insects > Digestive system > Gut ... | reverse complement strand
TGCAAATTCTGAATACAAAGTTAACATTAATAATATAGCAAACGGTATCTATACCGTACAGGTAAAAACAGACGCTGGCAATATTGTTGTTAAAAAGTTTGTAAAGCAATAATATTTCGGTTATTCTGTGGAAGAAGCGCTAAAAAAATTGTCATCCCATCATACTTTAATTTTGCTTGATGTGATGATGGGCGGTAGTCGGGATACAAAATGGCTGAAATACTGCGGAAAGACAAAAACCAAATCCCCATTATTTTTCTCACGGCAAAAGACACAGAAAACGATATGTTGACAGGTTTTTCAGTGGGCGGAGAGCGATGGCCTAACAAATTACGCGGATTTAGTGCGAAAGAGGGCGGCACAGGGTTTTACGAACAGCATCAAGGTAACAAACCCACCCTCCCTTCACGCAACAAACGCAGCGTTTGGACGGTCCCAACGCGAGGATTTAAAGGGGCGCACTTCGCCACCTTCCCTCCTGCGCTGATACGCACCTGTATAGAAGCAGGTTGCCCTCCCGATGGTGTGGTGCTTGATCCGGTCATGGGCGCCTGCACAACTGCGGTGGTAGCTCAGGAACTTGGCAGGAGCTATGTGGGGATAGAGCTAAATGGCGATTATGTGAGGATGGCGCAGGAGCGGATAGACGGAGCGTAGTGCAATATTCAAAAAAATGTACCGTTTGTTTTAGAAAAATGTACGTTTTGAATTAAAGATTATAATACGAACAGTTTTGTAATGATTATTTTTATTTAATTTGCAGCGTTTTTTTAAGCTCTCCCAAATGGTTATAATGGATTCCTGCTTAAGACAAAGGTAATAAAAAAACTATTGAGATTATTATACCATTATAAAATATGAAAAAAGTTCTGATTAGTGTTAGCGACAAAACAGGTCTGTTAGACTTTGTAAAACAATTAATTACTCTCGATTTCGAGGTTATCTCTACCGGAGGCACCTACAAACTGCTGCACGAAAACGGTATCCCCGTGAAGATGATTGACGAGGTTACCGGATTTCCGGAAATTATGGACGGACGTGTGAAAACACTGCACCCAAAAGTGCACGGCGGACTGCTCTGCCTGCGAAACAACGACCGTCATCTTGCACAAGCCCAAGAAAATAGCATTGATATGATTGACTTGGTGGTGGTAAATCTCTACCCCTTTAAAGAAACTATTGCGAAAGAAAATGTTACCCTATCTGAAGCGATTGAAAATATCGACATCGGTGGTCCGAGTATGTTGCGCAGTGCCGCGAAAAACCACCTCTTTGTTACGGTGGTTTGCGATGCCAACGATTATCAAAAAGTATTAGACGAGATTAAAGTTAACGGCGATACCTCTTTTGAAACCCGCCAACAATTAGCCGCAAAAGTATTCCGACATACAGCAGCTTACGATGCAACTATTGCCGGATATTTAACCGAAAAACAGGGAGAAACAGAGTTTGAGAACCTCACGGTAACTTTTACTAAAAAACAGGCGTTGCGTTACGGCGAAAATCCGCACCAAAAAGCATCTTTCTACGCCGGAAAACCACAGGGGTTCTCCATGGCATTTGCCCAACAGTTGCACGGAAAAGAGTTATCATACAATAACATTCAAGATGGCGATGCTGCCTTAAACATCGTGAAAGAGTTTATGAAAGAGGCTGTAGTAGTAGCAGTTAAACACAAAAACCCGTGTGGTGTAGGTATTGGAAAGAATATACAAGAAGCGTGGCAACGGTGCTACGATGCCGACCCCGTTTCTATTTTCGGAGGAATTGTAGCGACTAACCAAACCATTGATGAAGCTACGGCAGAGGCAATGAAAAATGTTTTCTTAGAGATTGTTTTAGCTCCAAAATTCACAGAAAAAGCGCTCGAAATTTTAACCGCCAAGAAAAACCTCCGTTTAATGACTTTTGAATTATCTCGCAAAAACGAAGATAAAAATGTGTTGTTAAGTGTAAATGGCGGTTTGTTAGTTCAAGAAACCGACCATGCAACAGTACAGGATTATGAATACAATGTTGTTACAGAAAAGAAACCAACAGAATCTGAAATGAACGATTTGTTGTTTGCGATGAAAGTGTGTAAACACGTGAAATCGAATGCGATAACTTTGGCAAAAGAGATGCGTACCGTAGGCGTGGGCGCAGGACAGATGAATAGGGTAGGGGCAGCGCACATTGCCTTAGAGCAGGCAAAAACCGCCGGTTTCACATCTGGGCTTGTACTTGCCAGCGATGCTTTCTTCCCCTTTGATGATGTAGTGAAGATGGTACACAAATATGGCGTAACCGCCATTATTCAGCCCGGAGGCTCCATGCGCGACGAAGACTCTATAAAGGCTTGCAATGAACTTGAAATCAGTATGATATTTACCGGAAAAAGGCACTTTAGACATTAATCCTCATATTAGAAAATAAAGTTTATTGAAAATATAAACAATGTAATGCCGTTTGCCAAGTGGATGAATGTTTTTTTGAAAAAAATCAATAAAACTCCCGATGTGTTAAAACAATATTCACATCAGGATATTTTTTTTTGAGATATGCTGCCGTTTTTTCTGCAAAATACACAGAGCGATGCTGCCCGCCGGTGCACCCGAAATTTACCATGAGATGCGAGAACTTTCGCTCCAAATACTTGTCCACAGATTGCGAGATAAGTTTTTGGGTTAACTTTTTGAAAAGTGCAACTTCTTGAAAATTTTCCAAATAATCAATTACACTTTTATCTTTTCCGGTTACCTGTTTATATTCGGGTAACCGTCCCGGGTTGGGCAGGGCGCGGCAATCGAAAACGAAGCCCCCGCCATTTGGGGTTAAATCCTGAGGAATCCCCTTTTTGTAGGAAAAACTAACGATAGATACCGTGAGTATATTCTCCGGCAATAAACACGCAGCTACCAATTTAGACTCTGTAATTTCTTGAATTACACGAATCAACGCAGGTATTTGTGCGCCAAATTCAAACTTGGGAAACAAATACTTTAAATTCTTTATGGCAAACGGAATACTCAATAAAAAGTGTGATTTTTTTTCATAGTAACCTCGAAATCCGTAAGTTCCAAGTGCCTGTAAAATACGTATCAAAACAAAACCATAGTAATATTTGCAAAACTTCTCATTATCAACATGAATATGTTTGCTTAGCTGCTCCAAATAATAATTCAACAACTCTTCTCTCAATTCCGGAGGCAAATCGGCTTTGCCATCGTAAAGCAAAGAAGCTATGTCGTATTGCAATGCCCCTTTTCTACCACCCTGATAATCTATAAAATACGGTTCATCTTGATGAAGCATGATGTTTCTTGACTGGAAATCTCTGAACATAAAATAATCTTGCTCCGCCTCTAATAAAAATGTGATAAAACGATGAAAATCATCTTCCAGCAACTGTTCGTCGAAAGGAATATTTGCCAATTTCAAAAAATAGTACTTAAAATAATTGAGGTCCCACAACATAGATTGCTTGTCGAAAGCAAAGCGCGGGTAGCACACCGAAAAATCTATTACTTTTTTACCGGAAAGCTGCAACAGCGGCAATTGTTGTAACACTTTTTTATAATACGAGATGACAGGTTTGACAATTTCTTCATTTTTTCTATGTGAAGTTAAAAACGAGAAGAGTGTTTCATCGCCCAAATCTTCCAAAAGATAATATTGCTGTGTTTCATCAATGGTAATGATTTTTGGAACATTGATTTTTTGTGTTAAAAAGAGATTGGTAAAACTGAAAAAGGCATTATTTTCTTTAATATCCTGATTATAAACACCAATAATCGTTATGTTTTTCGAAAATATTCTGAAATATTGCCGACAGGAACCGGATTGTGGCAGTTTTTCAATACGGAAAAAAAACGGGTTTGATTTTTGGGCAAGAAACAGGAGTTGTTGTTCAATTAAATTCATAAGTTTTGTGAAAAAAATTTGGCGAAAGTAGCATATTATTAGAATTACGTTTTTTTTATTTTTTTTGCCAAGCCTAAAATCTAAAATCTAAAATCTAAAATTAAATATATGCTCCACCCTTCCTCTACCATCGAAATCATGTCTCCTGTAGGTTCTTACGAGGGTTTAATGGCTGCTATCCAATCTGGTGCAGGCTCGGTTTATTTTGGAGTTGGCGACATGAACATGCGCGCCCGCTCCTCTGCCAATTTCTCCCTGATAGATCTTGAAAATATTGCGCAAATTTGTAAAGAAAAAAATATTTTGTCGTACCTGACCGTAAATACGGTAATTTACAACCACGAAATTGAAAAAATGCAACTTCTACTAAATAGCGCAAAAAAATGTGGCATCTCCGCAATTATTGCTTCTGATATAGCAGTAATGAATTATTGTAGAGAAATCGGATTAGAGATTCATATTTCTACCCAGTGTAATATTACCAACATTGAAGCTGTAAAATTTTATGCACAATTTGCCGATGTAATTGTACTTGCAAGAGAAACAGAGCTTAAAGATGTGAAACAAATTATAAAACAAATAGGTGAAGAAAGAATCTGCGGTCCAAAAGGTGAAATAATTAAAATAGAGATGTTCATACACGGAGCATTATGTATGGCAGTTTCAGGGAAGTGCTATATCAGTTTAGATAATTTCAACTCTTCGGCAAACCGCGGAGCCTGCTTGCAACCTTGCCGGCGCGGATACCATGTGAAAGATATGGACTCTGAAATTGAACTGGCTGTTGAAAACCAGTATATCATGTCGCCAAAAGATTTGTGCACTATCGGTTTCCTGGATAAAATCTTGGAAGCAGGAGTAAGTGTCCTGAAAATTGAAGGACGCGGACGTCCTCCAGAATATGTAAAAATGGTAACCAAGTGCTACCACGAAGCCATAGAAGATATCAAAAATCGTACTTATACGCAAGAAAAAATTGAGAACTGGACTGCCCGCCTGCGTAGCGTTTATAACCGCGACTTTTGGAACGGCTACTACTTGGGACAAAAAATAGGCGAGTGGGCGCAAAGCTATGGCTCGCAAGCCACACGAACCAAACAATATGTGGGAAAAGTAACAAACTACTTCTCTAAGCTGAAAGTCGCCGAAATATTAATTGAAACAAACGATATTTCTGTGGGCGACAACATCATGGTGCTTGGACCTACCACCGGAGTAGTTGATGTAACAGCGCAAGAAGTTAGAGTAAATCTATATCCTGTAAATAAAGCAGTTAAAGGAGTTTATTGTTCTATATCAGTTGAAAAATTGGTAAGAAGAAACGACAAGGTTTACAAGTGGCTAAAGGTTGATATGTAGTATAATATTTGTCTGTGTGTAATTTAAAAATTTCATGTTTATTTGCGCCGGCTTATTAAAAATTTTCTAAAAGGTAGTATATGAGCAATTATAGAGAGAAGTTAGAGCGGATTACTGCATTTATCTTCGATTTTGATGGTGTTTTGTCTGATGGCAAGATTTGGGTGCTCCCCGATGGCGAGCAAATGCGTGCTACAAATGTAAAAGACGGCTATGCTATGCAATATGCTTTAAGAAAAGGATATCGCATTATTATCATCTCGGGCGGAATAGGCGAATCTATACGCTTGCGCTACCAAAGTTTTAAGGGGATTGAAATATTCTTGAAAGTATCTAACAAGGCTGCAGTTTTTCAAGAATATATTGAAAAAAACGATCTCAATCCCGAAGAAGTTTTGTATATGGGTGATGATATTCCCGACTGTGAGTTAATGAAAATCTGCGGTTTAAAATGCTGTCCTGCAGATGCTTGTACTGAGATCAAAGAAATAGCTGAATATATTTCATTTGCCGATGGCGGGCAAGGATGCGTACGCGATGTAATAGAGCAGGCTCTACGCGCTCAAAACCGGTGGATGGAGTCAGATGCAAGTATTTGGTAGTATAAACCTGTATGGCAAAAGAGAATCTGTACCCGCAGAACCTATCCCAATTCTTGGTGTAGCCTTTATTTCTGTTTTCGATAAATCTAAACCTCTCTCTTCAATCCAAATGCGCCTATTTTGAAGCGACTCTCCGTTATCTGCGAGTGTAATTCCCAAGGCTTTGGCTACTTTTCCGGGTCCATTGGTAACATGCAAATTCATTTGCGGCTTTTTTGTGCGTTTCAGGATTAGTTCTTCTCCATGGGTAGCACGAATAGCGCGAATTAGAACAGCATCGGGCGTATCTTTTTGGTTGGTAACTATGTTTAACAAAGGGTACATTCCATAACAGATATAAACGTAGGTCACCCCACCTTCTGCGTACATCATTTCGTTTCGTTTCGTTCTTCGCCCTCCAAAAGCGTGGCATGCACGATCGAAAATACCATTGTAAGCTTCCGTTTCAGTAATTATCCCACCGCAAAGCTGCCCATCAATCTTTGTAAAAATATATTTGCCAATCAGATCGTTAGCTAAAAAAACAACATCATGATGCAGGTAATAGTTTTGGGGTAAAATCATACTTCAGTTTTTTTGCAAATAAATACTATTTTTGCAAATTATTTTTAATCTAATTTTTAATCAATAATGGACTTAAGCAAAATCTTATCAATTAGTGGAAAAAACGGACTTTTTAAGTTGATTTCTCAGGGAAAAAATAATTTTATTGTGGAATCTTTGGAAGATAAAAAACGTTTTTCTGCATTTCAGAGTGAAGGAGTTTCAGTTTTAGACAATATTTCTATTTATACTTATGGCGAAACGATTGAGTTGGGAAATGTTTTTCAGGCTATTTATCTCAAACATGGCAAACAGCCAGTTGAGTATAAGAAACTAACCGATATTCAATTGCGTGAGTATTTTAAAGAGGTGGTTCCTGAATATGATGAGACACGGGTGTTTGTATCAAATATTAAAAAAGTTTATCAATGGTATAACATCTTGTTGGAAAATGACTTGGTTTCTGTTTCTGATCCTGAGTCTATCCCTGAACATGAACCTGAATCCTATGAAAAATAGAGACTTGCGAAGAAATATATTATCTTTAATTACTCTTGCTGCAGTTATTCTTTTTTGCGGAGGTATCTCATTTTACTACTATTTTTTTCGACAGGTAAATGCACAACTTATTGAAACAATTCCATCAGATGCTGCTTTTTTATTTCAAATAAATGACAATGAAACATTTTTAAGAACAGTTAAAAGTATTCATCCACATATTAGCCCACTTTTTGAGTTAGACGCTTACCCCGGTTGCCAATTCTTTGTAGATCAATTGCCGGGCAAGTACAATCAGGTTGTTTTTTCGGGACATGTAGGCGGCAGAGATTCTTTTTCCATTCTTTTTGCCTGCAAAATTAACGAACGTGCTTTTAAGCAGCTCCTTTTAAAATTGCAGATTGATGAAAAAAACTGCACCAAATTCGACCAGTGTAAAATATATATCTATGGTACTCATTTAAAGCGCTTTGTGTTTACTTTCCATAAAGGTGTTTTTTTAGCGTCAGAAAATATTACATTGTTAAGAAAAGCGATTACCCAGCTAAAAAACCCAAGAAATCTTACTGCCATAAAATCTTTTGAGTCTTTATTCAAAATCATGGAGAAAAACAAGAAACAAAACTGGCTTATTCTTAATCACAGGAGATATTTTTCCAATTTTGAATCCTGTTTTAACGAAGAAACCAATATTAAATTAAGCTACTATGCTTCAAATGTTCTGTGGGCAGCGTATCAGGTGCGGTTTTCAAAACTGAGCATGTCATTGTCAGGATATCTCTCTATTGGCGAAAACTATCAAAGCTATTTTAATAACCTTGAATATAAACACCTCTATCTGTCTTCTCTTAGCCTTAAAGATGAGCCTATTGATTATGATAAAGATGATGTAATAAAACAGGTAAAGACCTTTTTTCCGTCGCATAGTGAATTTGAAATTGTTATTCATGCTGCAAACCAACAATATTGGAGCCGATATCTATCAGAATCCGGCATAAAAAAAAATCCCGTTGCTAAAATGAAGGTATTTGCCTTATCGGCAGATTCTTTAGATCCAAAGCTTAAAACGGCTAACGGACTGATAAGGTTTTGATCCGCGCCTCTGTCTCCAAAATCTTATTTCGAATTTCTGCCGCCTCTAAAAAATCCAGGCTTTTTACTGCAGATTCTAATTGTTTGCGCATCTTTTTCAAACTTTTCTGTAATTGTTCCTCATTAAGCATAAGCAACGGCTTTTCTTCAGCGGCTTGAGTTTCAATAATATCATTAAAATGGTAAACAATATTTCTTCCGGGCAATCTCTTTTCGTTTTTCAGCACAGTTTGTGGTGTAATGTTATGCTTGATGTTATACGCCATTTGCTTATTTCTCCTTCGGTTAGTTTCATCTATGGTAGCTTGCATGGATTTTGTAATTTTGTTGGCGTAAAAGATTACACGCCCGTTGATATGGCGTGCAGCTCTGCCGGAAGTTTGTGTTAAGGAGCGTTCATTACGCAAAAAACCCTCTTTGTCAGCATCCATAATAGCTACCAGCGACACTTCGGGCAAGTCTAATCCTTCGCGAAGCAAATTTACCCCGACCAATACATCAATAGAGCCGGCGCGTAAATCTTTGAGTATCTCTATACGTTCTAATGTTTCTACTTCTGAATGAATATATTGTGTGCTAATTCCGATACGGATTAAGTAGCCGCATAACTCTTCCGCCATTTTTTTAGTTAGTGTAGTAACCAACACCCGCTCTCCTTGCCCCACTGTTTTTTCAATCTCATCTAAAAGGTCATCTACCTGATTGTCGGCAGAGCGCACTTCAACAGGTGGATCTAACAACCCTGTAGGGCGTACAATTTGCTCTACTACAATTCCATTACTCTTTTCCAATTCATAATCTGCAGGTGTAGCACTTACAAAAATGGTCTGTCCTATCAGTTGCTCAAATTCCTGAAACTTTAAGGGGCGGTTATCCATTGCGGCAGGCAGCCTGAAACCGTACTCAACCAAATTCATCTTGCGGGAACGGTCACCGCCGTACATCCCTCCAATTTGTGGCACCGTTACGTGGCTCTCATCGACCACCAGAATAAAATCATCGGAGAAAAAATCTAAAATGCAAAAAGGGCGTTCGCCGGGGTTTCGTTTGTCGAAATAGCGCGAATAGTTTTCAATTCCTGAACAATAGCCCACCTCTTTCATCATCTCCACATCGTAAGTTACTCTGTCGTCTAATCTCTTTGCCTCCAAATGTTTGCTAATAGATTTCAAGTATTCTATCTGGTTTCCCAAATCTAATTTAATTTGCCATAACGCTTCGTTCATCGCTTCGGGCGAGGTTACAAAAAGATTGGCAGGATAAATGGTAAGATGAGCTTGCGCTTCTAATTTATCTCCGCTTTCGGGGTCAATTTCATAAATCTGCTCAATCTCATTGTCAAAGAATACAATACGATAGGCAATATCTTGATAGGGAGGAAAAACATCTACGGTATCTCCTTTAATTCTAAACTTTGCCGGCTCAAGCATCAATTCTGTACGGGAGTACAGGCTGTTGACCAAGGCATACAAAAATTGCTCACGACTGATAATCATTCCTTGTTTCAAATGGATTACACTTTTAGCAAAATCATCAGGGTTTCCTATACCATAGATACATGAAACGGAAGCCACTACAATAATATCGCGCCTTCCTGAGAGTAGTGAAGAGGTGGTTTTTAGCCGCATTTTATCAATCTCTTCGTTAATTGACAGGTCTTTTTCGATGTAGGTGTTGGTAGTTGGGATATAGGCTTCGGGCTGGTAATAGTCGTAGTAAGAAACAAAATATTCTACTGCATTGTCGGGAAAGAACTGTTTAAATTCGCTGTATAGTTGCGCAGCCAGTGTCTTATTATGGCTAAGCACTAACGCAGGGCGCTGCACTTCTTGCAGCACATTGGCAATAGTAAAGGTTTTTCCCGATCCGGTAACTCCCAGTAGCGTTTGAGCAGTATCGCCACGCCGCAATCCATCCACCAACTCGCAAATAGCTTCGGGCTGGTCGCCGGCAGGAGAAAATGTGGAATGTAGTTTAAAATTCATGGCAGTAAAAATGCAAGTTTTTTTAATAACAATGTTAGTATCATTAAAAAAAATATTATTTCGCAGACAGAAAAATTGTTTTTAAATGACCTGCGACCAAATTATTACCCAACTCAAGAAAAGGCAGTTTGCCTCCATCTATTTTTTAATGGGAGACGAGCCTTTTTATATTGATGAGATTTCGGATTATATTGAAGAACACGCGATGCCGGAGGAGCATCGCGATTTTAACCAGATGCTCGTTTACGGAAAGGAAACCGATGCCGATGAGGTGATTGCATTGGCAAAGCAGTTCCCGTTCGGTACGGAAAAACGTGTGCTAATTGTGAAGGAAGCCAAAGATTTGAAAAATATTGAGCGACTATTGAAATATGCAGAAAATCCTTCCCCAACCGCTATTATGGTAATCTGCTATAAATACGCCACACTCAAAGCCTCGCAATTAAAATCTATAGAGAAAAACGGTGTGGTTTTTCATTCCGAAAAATTGAAAGACTATAAACTGCCTGCGTGGATACAAGCACATGTAGCCAAATATCAATTCAAAATACAGCCTGCGGAGGCAAATTTATTGGCAGAAAATATTGGTGTCGATCTATCTAGAATTGACAATGAGTTTAAAAAACTTACTATTTTTCTTCCTCCAAATAGTGAAATTACTGCCGAAACTATTGAAAAATATATAGGAATAAGTAAGGAATACAATGTGTTTGAACTTCAAAATGCGCTGGCTGAGCGAAAAATTGACAAAGTTTATAAGATAGTTCATTATTTCTGTCAAAACATTAAATCAACACCCAATGTTCTAACAATTAACAGTTTGTCTTCTTTCTACTTAAAACTGTTAGCCTATAATTTATCCGATAAATCAGTAGAAGCGAAAGCCAAAGTTTTTGGAAAGAATGATTATGTTCAGAAAATAAATATGCAATATGCACAAACCCATTCTGTTTTAGAGCTTCAAAAAAATATCGGAATTTTACGTGAATACGACGCCAAAACCAAAGGGGTGGACAGTAATCTCCCTGATGAAGAACTTTTAAAGGAATTGGTATATAAGATTACTCATTAGTGGCTAGTGGTTAATGATTAATGGTTAATCTCATTTATCATTTTAAAGATTTAATCTTTTAATCTTTAAATCTTTAAGCCTCCCGCACGATCCTCGCGCCCATCGCATTGAGGCGTTCTACAATATTTTGGTATCCTCTGTCAATCTGTTCTACATTTTGAATAACACTTTCTCCATCGGCAGACATAGCTGCTAACAGCAGCGCTACGCCGGCGCGTATATCGGGCGACGACATTTTGGTGGCATGGAGTTGTTTTTTATGATTTAGTCCAATAACAGTGGCGCGGTGTGGATCGCATAAGATAATCTGTGCACCCATATTTTGCAGATGGTCAACAAAAAACAAGCGACTTTCAAACATTTTCTGGTGAATCAATACGCTACCTTTGGCTTGTATGGCTGTTACCAAAGCGATACTTATCAGGTCGGGGGTAAAGCCGGGCCACGGCGCATCGCTAATGGTAAGGATAGATCCATCTAATTGTTTTTCAATTTCGTAGCGGTCTAACTTGGGAACGATAATATCGTCGTTAAGTTGTTGCACGGTAATTCCTAATTTTGAGAAGGTGTAGGGAATGATTCCCAAATGCTTGCATGAACAGTTTTTAATGGTAATAGCAGAGCGGTTGAGTGCCGCCATCCCGATAAAACTTCCTATTTCAATCATATCGGGCAGAATGGTATGGGTGCAGCCGTGCAAACTTTCCACTCCTTCAATGGTTAACAAATTAGACCCGATGCCGGTAATTTTAGCGCCCATACTGTTAAGCATGTTGCAGAGTTGCAGCAGATAAGGTTCGCAGGCGGCATTGAAGATAGTGGTTTTTCCTTTTGCTAACACCGAAGCCATTACAATATTGGCGGTGCCGGTTACAGAGGCTTCATTCAGTAGCATATAGTCGCCGGTTAATTGCGGGGCAGAGAGTTCGTAAACATTTTCTTTTTGAAGATGTTTCAAAGTTGCGCCCAATTTATAAAACCCTTCAAAATGGGTAGTCAAGGGGCGTCTTCCAATCTTATCTCCTCCGGGGGCGGTGGCATAAGCCTTTCCAAAACGTCCCAGTAGGGGTCCGATAATCATAATAGAAGCACGGATAGCACTCGACAGTTTTATAAACTTCTGCGATTTAATAAAACCGAAATCTATCTCTTTCGCCTGAAATTTATATTCATTTTCAGATATTTGTGTAACCTCCACGCCCATAGATACCAGCACGTCAATAAGACGCAGCACATCTAAAATCTTCGGTACATTTTTGATGATTACCGGCTGGTTGGTTAATAAAACGGCGCAGATTACTTGCAGTGCTTCATTTTTAGCGCCTTGCGGAACAATTTCGCCTTTCAGTTCGTGACCTCCCTGTATGATAAATTTTGCCATAATGTATTACTTATTTTTCGATTTGCAAATTAACATTTTTCCCTAATACCTGTACTGTTCCGGCTTGTAAGGTCCATCTACGGGAACGCCAATATAATCGGCTTGCTCTTGGGTGAGTTTGGTTAGTTTTACGCCGATTTTTTCCAAGTGCAAGCGGGCAACCTCCTCATCTAAATGCTTGGGAAGATTATAAACGCCTATTTCATAGTCATTTTCCCATAAATCTAATTGCGCCATGGTTTGGTTGGTAAAGGAGTTGCTCATCACAAAACTTGGATGCCCTGTGGCACAGCCCAAGTTCACCAAACGCCCTTCTGCCAGAATGAAAATTGATTTTCCGTCAGGGAGGATATACTCATCTACTTGGGGTTTTACATTACGTTTCTTTATATTGGGTTGTTTTTCAAATGCTTCCACTTGAATTTCGTTGTCAAAGTGCCCGATGTTGCATACAATAGATTGATCTTTCATGTTCAACATGTGCGCTACTGTAATAACATCTTTATTTCCGGTGGTTGTTACATAGATATTTCCTTCATCTAAAGCATCTTCCACAGGTTTTACTTCAAATCCTTCCATGGCAGCTTGCAACGCGCATATGGGGTCTATTTCGGTAACGATAACTCTTGCGCCGTAAGATTTCATGGATTGCGCACACCCTTTTCCCACGTCGCCGTAGCCGCACACTACCACTACTTTTCCTGCAATCATCACATCGGTAGCGCGTTTAATGCCGTCTGCAAGCGATTCGCGGCAGCCGTACTTATTGTCGAATTTCGATTTGGTAACCGAGTCGTTTACATTGATAGCCGGAATAAGCAACTCGCCGTTTTCCATCATTTGGTAGAGGCGATGCACACCGGTGGTGGTCTCTTCCGATACGCCGCGAAGTTCTTTTACCGTGTTGTGCCAACGTTTCGGGGTTTCGTCTAAAATTTGTTTTACGGTTGCTAATACCACCGTTTCTTCCGTTGATTCCGGTTTTTTATTCAATATAGAAACATCATTTTCGGCTTTATAGCCCAAGTGAATCAGTAATGTGGCATCTCCGCCGTCGTCCACGATTAAGTTTGGACCTTTTCCATTTGGGAACGCAAGTGCTTGGTTGGTACACCACCAATACTCTTCCAGCGATTCTCCTTTCCACGCAAATACAGCGATACCTTTTGCAGCAACGGCAGCAGCGGCGTGGTCTTGTGTGGAGAAGATATTGCAACTGCACCAGCGCACTTCGGCGCCGAGATGTGTAAGCGTTTCTATTAGCACAGCAGTTTGCACGGTCATGTGCAGCGAGCCGGTAATACGGGCGCCCTTCAAGGGTTGAGAATTGCCGTATTTTTCACGGAGTGCCATCAGCCCAGGCATCTCTTTTTCAGCAATTTCTACCTCTTTTCTGCCCCAGTCTGCCAAACTCATGTCGGCGATTTTAAAATTCAGATTGTAGTTGGTCATAACAATATTTTAGATTTACGATTTTAGATTTTAGATTTAAGTATTTCTGTTTTTGGAGTTGCTTCGTACTCAACAACAAAAGGAGAAATATCAATACTGTAGTTTGATAAACAAGTTGCAAATAAACATGAAATTTTGAAATTACACACAGATGGATAAAAATGTTTTCAAAATCTATAGAGGAAAATTATAAAAAACAACCATAGTGTAGCTATTTTTTTTAGAATATCAGTTGTGATAATATTTATATTTTTGCGAACTAAAATATCAATTTAAATATTTGAAAATACCATCTCTTATTACACCATTCAAACTATACCAATAACAAGTTCCATATAATTTATTTTTTCAAAGCTAACATTTTAATTATTATGTTTTTAGAAACCAAAGCCAATAGAACAAATAAAAAAGGATGGATTGAAGTCATCTGCGGCTCCATGTTTTCAGGGAAGACGGAGGAGTTGATTCGCCGCATTCGGCGCGCACAGTTTGCCAAACAGAAGATTGAACTTTTTAAGCCGGCAATGGATACACGGTATGCCGAAACGGAAATGGTGTCGCACGATGCCACTGCACTGCCCTCCACCCCCGTACACAACGCCGCAGAAATTTTACTCTATGTTTCAATGGATACCGTAGAAGTAGTAGGCATTGACGAGGCACAGTTTTTCGACGAAGGGATCGTTGCTGTATGTAATCAATTAGCAAACGACGGAATTAGAGTAATAGTAGCAGGTTTAGATATGGACTACTTGGGGAATCCATTTGGACCCATGCCTAAACTGATGGCTATTGCAGAGTATGTTTCCAAAGTACATGCAATTTGCACACGTTGCGGCGATTTAGCACACTACTCCCATCGTACCGTTGCCAACGACAAACAGGTACTTCTCGGCGAAAGGGAGTCTTACGAGCCTCTCTGCCGCGGATGTTTCCAGCAATTTAAAAAGTTAAGAAATTAACCACTAACCACTAATCATTAAACAACGAGCTTATGTCTATTTTTTCTTTTCTTTCGCAGAATATTACGAATATAATTGATATTCTTTTAGTTATAACTATTGTTATTCTTTTATTCCGATGGTTGCGAGGCACCTATGCAAATCGAATTATTATTGGGTTGATTGTAGTGTATGTAGTATGGAAAGTCGTTTCTATTTTTCATCTTACAGTGCTTTCCGAGATTTTAGGACAAATTATTCAAGTAGGTATTGTTGTGTTGGTAATTATTTTCCAGCCGGAAATACGCAAGTTTTTATATATAGTAAGAAACAGGAAGTTTTTTAAGTGGTTTGCAAAAAACAGCAAAGATGAAGATGTCGAGGATGATATTGATTCTATTGTGCGAGCTTGCAAGCGGATGTCTGCTTCTAAAACCGGCGCATTAATCATTATTTCGAGAAGGAGTCCTTTAAACGATATTATTGCAACTGGCGAACAGGTTGATGCGCTCGTATCACGGGAGTTGATAGAGAGTATATTTTTCAAGAACAGCCCATTGCACGATGGCGCAGTAGTTGTTAAAAAACACCGTATTGCGGCTGCGCGTTGCATTTTACCTGTTTCCAAGTCCACCTCTCTGCCTTCTGATGTAGGCTTACGCCACCGCTCTGCTGTTGGAATTACAACAGAGACCGACGCTATTGCTGTGGTTGTTTCAGAGCAAACCGGGCAAATTGCCATCTCCATTCAAGGAAATTTGCAACAGAATATATCTCCTACAGTATTGAAACAAAAACTATTGGGAAAGATTGAGATATGATAGCCAATAACGGAGATTCGGGTGCTTTAGAGATTTTATTCGAGCGATTAGCTTTTAGTTTTATAATTATGATGTTTAAGCATTAAACTATTTTTCACAGGATTAGCATAAATATTCAACAGATACTTCATCATTTTTTCTTTTGGTACATTTGGAATGATTGCCTGTTCATTTAAGTAGCTCCTAAAGTCAGCTTTCTCATTTTGATTATATTGAGTAGAAAATCTATTTGAGTTTTCTTGAATATCCCATGCCATATAATTTTGTGGAAATAGAAAATATCGGTCATAAATTTGGCTGTCAATTTTTTCGCAAAGCATGGTTAGTTTTTCATTTAATGATAGTTTTTGAGGAATAGTATCAAATTCTTCCTGCAAAGGTTTCCCAATTACAAAATGCACTTCGCCTTTATAACCCGTAATTCCTTCTGTGATACTTCTTTCATCTTCTCCTGGTTGTTTAATGTATGGTGCATTTTCAGAGAGCGCCATTTCTCGCGCTTTAAGCTGCGCACATGGTTCATATTGATATGAAACGGCAACCGGAGTAATTTGCATCAACTTCAAGGTTTGCATGGCATTTTGCGGAGATGCCAAAGCAAGCATTTTTAAAAGCCCTTGTTGCGTTTTATCGTTACCGTTTTTAGTTCTGCCATTTCCCTGAGAAATCCAAACCGATTCTTTTTCTTCAAAAATACTGTGATGGACATATGAAGACAGTAGATGTGTGTTGTAAATTTTTTCTTTTAAAGTTCCCGAGCGCAGCACTAAAAACATTTTGTGTAAACGTGCAAGTTCAACAAATAATGGGGTTGAAATAAGATTGTCTCCAATGGCTGAGCGTGTTGCATGATAGCCTTTTTTAAAAAAATAGATTTGTAGAAATGCCGAATCTAAAATAATATCTCTATGGTTACCAATAAATAAATATTGATTTTCAGGGTTAATGTTTTCAATGCCAGAATAATGAATTTTAGTACACGTTTTATTGGCAAAATGATGGAATACCCTGTCGGCAAAAAGCAAATGAAATTCAAATTGAGTTTTACAGGTTAGCACCTCGTTAACCCATTTGCCTACATCAATTTTATCTTCAAAAGCAGAAAGATGTTGTATGAATTTAGGGTCGGCAAAGAGCTTTTTCATCGCCGCTATAGTTTCTTTTTCCGTATAGGGGCGAATATTATCGAATAGATGTTTCATTATTCTTTTTTAAGGGCAACGATTTCAAATATTGAGTAAGAGAAATAGATAACGAGGAATGCGCCGGCAAAGCTCCAACGGTCTTCTTCATTCAAAATAAAATACAAAACTAAAAAAATTAAGATTGAGAGCATTTTAATAGTACGGGATATCATGTATCCTGCAATGAATTTTTTACCTGGTACTTTATGGTTTGTTCTTAAAACCACATAGAGTGTAAAAAGTGTGATCAAGAAGAAGAAGATTAGAATAGAAGGGATTGCTGGTGAGGCATATTGTGGTAATATCCATTGAAATAGCACCCCAACAGCAGCCATCACTGCCGAGAAAATAATTAGTTGGAAAGCAAATTTTCGAATAGGGATCTTACTCATTAAAAAAGATAGTTATTCGTTTTCAATGCCAGGTATTGGGGTAGGCGATGGATTTTGCATCACACAATTACCCACGAAGTTGGCGCCTGGTTCAATAGAGATTTTACTCACGCGGATATTTCCGGTTAATATGGCAGATGCTTTTAATGAAAGAAGTTCGCTTGCAGTAATGTCTGCTTTTGCTTCTCCTTCTATATCGATAGAGTTGCACTGAATTTTTCCTTCAATTAATCCTGTTTTACCGATAAAGATTTTAGAATTAGAAGTAATGTTACCCTTCAAAGTCCCATCAATTCTGCAGTCGCCCGAAGAAATCAAATCTCCGGTAAGCATGGTTCCGGCAGCAATAATATTTATTCCGCCTATTTCTTCCTGGTCAAAATTTTTTGGCATAATGGTTATTTTTAAATTGTAGATTTTACTGATAGATGCGCGAAAATATGAAATATTTGAGAATTACTGTTATTTTGCAAAAAAAACACTTTCTATTCACGTATAATGTACCATGTTTACGCATTTCGCCTGCTGCCAAAGCCCCTCTATTTCATATAAACTCATCTCTGACAACGGCTTGTCCATCTCTTTTGCCTTTTTTTCTATAAAATTAAAACGTTGAATAAATTTTCGATTGGTCTTTTCTAATGCATCTTCGGGGTTGATATTTATAAAACGTGCATAATTGATCAATGCAAACAGAATATCACCAAACTCATCTTCCATTTTTTCTGAATTTAGACTCCTTTCGCGGTTAAACTCAGATAGCTCTTCCTGTACTTTTTCCCATACCTGTTCTGTATTTTCCCAGTCGAAGCCTACCCCTCGCGCCTTTTCCTGAATACGGTATGCTTTCACCATAGCAGGCAGTGAGTTGGGGACGCCGCCCAACACCGACTTGCTTCCCTCTTTAAGTTTTATTTTTTCCCAATTCCCTTTAACCTCATCCACCGAATTTACATGGACCTCGCCAAAAATATGCGGGTGGCGTCGAATCAGTTTTTCACAAATACCCTCAATCACTGTTTCTATATTAAAAAGATTTTCTTCTTCTCCAATTTTAGCATAAAAAACGATGTGCAACAGCAGATCTCCCAGTTCTTTACTAATGTCTATATATTTTTTGTCAATGATAGCATCCGATAATTCGTAAGTTTCTTCTATGGTTAAGTACCGAAGAGAGTCGAAAGTTTGCTTGCTATCCCACGGACATTTGGCGCGCAACTCGTCCATAATGCCAAGCAGTTTTTGAAAAGATTGCATAACTATTTTTTTTGGGCGGCAAAAATACAGGAATAGTTTCGTAACATACCAAATTTGTAGAAAAATTTTAATGATTTTGCCATAGGCTAATACACTTTTTAATGCCGCTATTGGCATTTTTTCCTATATTTGCGCCCTTATTTCAAAAATCAATAACATTTTATAAATCAATCAAATAAAAAAATCAATGAAACTTTATCAAACCAAAGAAATCAGAAATATTGCCCTAATTGGTGGGAATAGAACCGGAAAAACCACATTGGGAGAAACAATGGCATTCCATGGTGGCGTTGTGAGCAGACGCGGAACTATTGAAGACAAAAATACAATATCAGACTATAGAGAGATAGAACTGGAAAGGCAACAATCCATCTCCTCTACTGTAATGTATTCTGAATATGCAGGTTGTAAAATCAACATGATTGACTGCCCGGGGTTTGATGATTTTATTGGCGAAACTATCGGCGCACTTCGCGTAGCAGACACTGCACTTATGGTAATCAATGCGCAAAACGGCGTTGACGTGGGCGCGGAAATACAATGGCGATGGACAAAAAAAATGAACACTCCTGTGGTTTTTGTGGTAAATCAGTTAGACCACGAAAAAGCAAACTTCGATGAAACTTTACGTCAATTAAAACATTATTTCGGCGGCAGCGTAATGCCGTTCCAATATCCTGTAAATGCAGGTGTTGGTTTCGATTCTGTAATTGACCTGTTGCAAATGAAGCTGTTGAAATATCCTGCGGGCGGCGGAAAAGTAGTAGTGGAAGAGGTGCCTGCCAACGAAAAAGCTAAAGCGGAAGAGATGCACAATGCTTTAATTGAAGCTGCTGCCGAAAATGACGAAAAACTGATGGACAAATTCTTTGAAGAAGGCACACTTACTGAAGATGAAATGGTACAGGGTTTGAAGTTGGGAGTGGTTAGCCGTGGCACTTTCCCTATAGTTTGCGTCGCTGCTAAAAACGATCAAGGAGTTGCCCGCTTAATGGAAATCATCAAATCAAGTGTTCCATCTCCCGAAGAATTGCCAGGTGTAAAAACCGAATCTGGAAAAACTTTTGCCTGCAAAATAGGCGACCCTGCGTGTGCTTATATCTTCAAAACTGCTATTGAACAACACTTGGGAGAAGTTTCTTTTATGAAAATTTACGGCGGTGAAATTACCGAAGCGATGGATATGGTGAACTCCGTTTCCAACAACAAAGAACGCCTGTCGCAATTGTTCTGCATCGCCGGAAAAAACCGCGAAAAAGTTGAAAAAGCAACAGCCGGTGACATTATTGCAACCATCAAACTTAAAGGCTCGCAAACCGGACAAACCTTAGTAAAATCGGGCGATGAGGTGATTATCCCTACCGAATATCCCGAACCAAAATTCCGTACTGCCGTGCGTGCAAAAAATAGCTCTGATGATGAAAAATTGGGGTCCATTTTGAACGAATTTAAGAAAACCGACCTAACCTTCTTGGGCGAACAGTCGAAAGAGTTGAAACAGATCATTATCTCAGGGCAAGGCGAACAGCATCTTAACCTCATCAAATGGATGATTGAGAAGCAGAGCAAGATTGAGATAGAATTTTACCCGCCAAAAATCCCTTACAGAGAAACTATTACAAAATCTTCCGAAGCGATGTACCGCCACAAGAAGCAATCAGGGGGCGCGGGGCAATTCGGTGAAGTACACATGCTTGTTGAAGCCTATTATGAAGGGATGCCGAACCAAACCAAATATCCAGTTCGTGGCTCTGATACTTACGACTTGGCTTGGGGCGGAAAATTGGTTTTCAACAACTGTATCGTGGGCGGCGCTATTGATGCGCGCTTTATGCCTGCCATCTTAAAAGGTATCAACGAAAAAATGGAAGAGGGACCGCTCACCGGTTCTTATGCCCGCGACATTGTTATCAATATTTACGATGGTAAGATGCACCCCGTTGACTCTAACGAAATGGCTTTCAAATTAGCCGGACGTAACGCATTCCGCGAAGCGTTTAAAAATGCAGGTCCTAAAATTCTGGAACCGATTTACGACGTAGAAATCTTTGTTCCTTCGGAAAGAATGGGCGATGTGATGACCGATTTGCAGGGTCGACGTGGGGTAGTAATGGGCATGGATAGCGAAGGCGAGTTCCAAAAAATCCGCGCAAAAGTGCCATTGGCAGAAATGAATAAATACTCTACTACTTTAAGCTCAATTACCTCAGGACGTGCTTCTTACGGGATGAAATTTGCAGAATACCAACAAGTTCCGGCAGACGTTCAAAACGAAATCATCAAGAAATACGAAGAGGAAAACAAAGAAGAGGATTAATGATTAATCCAAATCCGGCGGGAGTTGCATATCATCATACTCATCTTCATCTTTTGCATTGGGCATGGCGCGTTGTAAAGAGGTAATTAAGGAGCCAATCATTTTGGTCAATTCCATCATTTGAGTCACAGAATAATCTTTATCTTCTTCATCCATAATACCGAGACGCAAGGCAATTTCCGTATAAACGACACACTCCCGTACAGAACTCTTTGCCATTTTTAAGTAATAGATAAATTGCGGTTTGTTTCGTGCAGATCCTTCTGCAAGATATAACGCAATGCTTTGCGCTATTTTAATAAAGGGTTGTGCAAGTGTTGGCTGTTCGTGGCTCGGAAATTTACTTGCCACATTGTGCAACCATGTAATGTAATCTAAGGCTTTCGCATAAATGCGCAAATCTTCAAATCTGAAGAAACTGACAGTCGTTTCGGGTTTAATCATAATAAAATTAGTATTTTGTTAGAAAGTGCACAAAAATATTATTTTTTTATCATGAGTGTATTTTTTATTTAAAATATGACATTTTTTTCTATAATATTAGCATTTTCCAACACCTCTTTTGTTGCCAACTTATAGGCAACTCTTAAACCGCCTGCTCCTAATTTTATACCACCAAAATAGCGTACCACTACAATTAACACATTGGTAACATCTTTAGATAAGAGTTGTCCATGAATTGGGCGACCCGCCGTGCCTGAGGGTTCTCCGTCATCATTCATTCTATAAGTTGTTTTATCTGCGCCTAAAATGTATGCATAGCAATGATGACGCGCATCATGATATTTCTTCTTCAAAAAAGCGATTTTTTCTTTAATTTCCGCCTCATTTTCTACAGGATACGCAAAAGATAAAAATTTACTACGTTTTTCTTTATAAATGGCTTCCGCCGGAGAAGAGATCGTATTTATTGTAATTTCTGCCATTTTTTATCCCAATTTTGCTTTATAATCTTCATATCTCCCCGGCTGCGACACCAAAATAAAATCGCCCTCTTTGGTAACCATCCCAATTGCAGGATGTTTAACGCCGTTAAAGAAAGTGGTTTTTACCATTGTGTAATGAATCATATCATCAAACACAATTCTGTCTCCAATTTCCAAAGGTTCAGAAAAAGCAAAACCACCCATACCGATATAATCTCCTGCCAAACAAGAACTTCCACCAAGACGATATACGTTTTTGCTTTCCGGAGTGGGATCTGCAGCATCAATAACCGCAGGTTTGTACGGCATCTCCAAACAATCGGGCAGGTGGCAAGAGAACGAAATGTTGAGCATCGCCGTTTTAATTCCTTTATTCTCAACTATATCTTCTACAGTGGAAACTAGAATTCCTGTTTGCCAGCCAACTGCCTCTCCTGGCTCCAATATTATCTCTTCAACATTCGGATACCGTTGTTTAAAACTTTTTAATATATTTATAAGATGTTCAATATCATAATCTTTTCGTGTAATATGATGTCCTCCGCCAAAATTTACCCACTTACACTCTTTGATAAGAGAGTCGAATTTTTCTTCAAACGATTTCAAACAGTTTTCTAAAGCATAGCTATCGTTTTCGCACAGCGTATGAAAATGCAGTCCTTCAATTCCTTCTGGCAAGTGTTCAGGCATATTTTCCGATATAATACCCAGCCGCGACCCGGGGAGCGCAGGATTGTACAAATCGGTAGCAACTTCCGAGTATTCTGGATTTACACGCAAGCCAAAACTGATTTTCTTTGGATATGCCATGGCTTTTTCACAAAAGCGCGCCCACTGTGATAATGAGTTAAATGTTAAATGGCTGCTATAATACAGAAGCGCCTCAAACTCCTCTTCTAAATAGGCGGGAGCGTAAGTGTGCGCTTCGCAGTGCATCTCTTCCGCAATAAGCTGCGCCTCATTCAGCGAACTTGCAGTAGCGCCCGATAAATATTGACGAATGAGAGGAAACGATTGCCAAAAGGAAAACCCTTTCAATGCGCAAATAATAGAAACACCAGCCTCTTTCTGCACCAAATCCAATAGTTGCAAATTAGCTTCCAGCGCTTCTTCAAACATTACAAAACAGGGAGAAGGGTAATTGTCGCAGGTCATAAATTCTATATGTGTGTTATTGAGAATGCAAAAATACTGTATTTTCGCAATTATTTTTTTTAATCTTAAAATCTTAATTTATATGAAAAGAAAGTTTTTACTAACTATTTGTATTTTATTTATTTCCTTTATTTCTTTTGCCGGAAAGTTTGTGATAATTCCTGTTACGGAATCACAAAATTTGGAAATATTATTTGCAGACAATGATTTAAAAATTCATTACTACTGCGATAACTATGTTTTGGCAACTACCGATGTTGCTGATTACCATAGTGCAGTTGTGCTTGATGAGAACGCTTTTGGAGATGTTTCTGCTTATGCTATCGTATATTGCTACAACGAGAGTAAACAGAAATATTTAGCATCTGTTTCCAAAAGCGATAAAGTACTCTATTCGGGCGACCACTTTTTCATCATGAAAATCTTGTCGAACGACTTTAAACCGGCGAAAAATGATGGAATGGTGGCTATCATGAACACCGAAGCACGTTTACCCGAATCAACTATTGTTTATCCTGTGATTACTGAACCTGATGAAATTATAGAAAATTTAATATCGCAAGTGAATACAGAATCTGTAATGGGATATATTCAAACACTTGAAAATTTTGAAACAAGACGTTGCGACCATGCCAATTCCGTACTTGCCCAAAATTGGATTAAAGCTCAATATGAATCTTTCGGCTTATCTCCATTTATACATACGCTTACTCCTCCTGTGCATCCTTGGTGGGGAGGGACTTGCCAATCCGGAAATGTAATTGCTATTCAATATGGTGTTGAATTTCCGGATGAATATATTGTTCTTGGTGGGCACTTTGACACTTTTACTTATGAGTCGGCAAACAATGCACCCGGCGCCGACGACAATGCTTCCGGCACCTCCGGAGTTATAGAAACTGCAAGAATATTAAGCCAATACGATTTTAAACGATCTATCATTTATTGCGCATTTACGGCTGAAGAATGTGGACTCTACGGAAGTGAACGGTATGCGCAAAAATGTGCAAATGAGGGCATGAACATATTAGGGTACTTCAATTTGGATATGATAGGTTATTTAAAATCCGGAAACAACCTCCAGTTTAGCCTTATTTATCCTAACTCTGCGCTCACTTTGGCTGATTATTTTGCCAATGTTTGCGATGTTTATTTTCCCACCATACCGGTTTCAAGACATTCAAGCCTGCCTTGGGGAAATAGTGACCACACCTCTTTTAATAATAAGGGGTATAAAGGTATTTGGTGGTTTGAAGATATTAATTGCGATAGTCCTTATATTCATCACATAGCAGGCGGTAGTGGTTGCGGGGAAAATTCGCCATGTAACGGAGTTATTCCTTGTTTGGGAGATATTATAGGACCCAGTGTAAATAGTCCTGAACAGGTTACAACTTTCACGCAGGCGATGGTTGCCAGTATAGCTACTTTAGCAGAAATTGTTGGTGAAACGCTCCCATTAGCGCCTCCCACCAATTGCCAAATTGAGTATTTTGGAGATTTTGGTACTTCAATCACATGGAATGCTCCCCAAGGAATGACTCCGAATGAATATTATGTGTACAGAGATAACGACAAGATTGTTCAAACCACAGGTTTGTCGTATTTTGATACACCTGAGAATTATGCTATTTACTGTTATAAGGTTAAGGCTGTTTATATTATTGATGATGAAATTAAAGAGAGTGGATTTAGTAATGAATCCTGTGTGCCGGCTCTCTCTTCTCCCACCAATTGCGTTGCTCAATATGTTGAAAATGAGGGCATACGAATTTCTTGGGAAGCACCCGAAAATATCTCTGTTGATTTTTATTATGTATATAAAGACAATATATTATGTATTACTCAAACTTCTGAGTGTTCTTATACAGACATAGTTGAAGGTTTTGATTTGCATTGTTATAAAGTAACTGCTATTATTCATTTTGCAGATGAACAGATTGAAAGTGAATTTAGCAACGAATCCTGCGATTCAGTACCATTTAATAGTGTGATTGAGTATAATTCTAATTTTAAAATCTACCCAAACCCAACAACGGGAGAATTGATAATTGACAATGGGCAATTGACAATTAATAATGTAGAAATATTTGACGTTTACGGTAGAAACCTCCACTCGTTACACGTTGATAGTCGCTTGTCACTCATTACCATTAACGTATCCCACTTGCCTGCAGGCATCTATTTTATAAAAATTGGAAAAGAATTTATCGGGAAGTTAATAAAAAATTAATGATTAATGCCGCTTGGCGCTCGGCACGTTTTAATTGAAACATGAAAAAGATATTGCTACTACCTTGTTTGTTAATTATTATTACTGCTTTTGCTCAGGAACAAGACACGCTATTTTTTAATGAGTTTTCGTTTGAAAATATTCTTAAACAAGAGCAAGACACTATCTATTTTCAGGAGTTTCAAGAAGATATGCTGAAGGAAATGGATGCATTGCTTGATTTGTGGTATATCAAAAAGCAAATGGGGGGGCTAAATATGGGCACACTCAACGATAACAGCGAAGAAGATTGTTTGATAGATTCTGTTGTAACTAGCAGGCTACAGAACTTACACACTGTAATACCTTTAGTTTTTAATCGAGATATAAAAAGCAAGATTGAGTTGTATGTTTGCAAAAGGAAGCGTACTTCATCTATTATTTTGGGGCTTTCTCAATACTATTACCCGTGGATGCGTGAGATTTTCGACAAATATGATGTTCCTGAGGAGTTGATCTATTTGACGATTGTAGAATCTGCACTCAATCCCATTGCTGTTTCTCGTGCAGGCGCTACCGGTATTTGGCAGTTTATGTATGCCACTGGAAAAGCATACCAGTTGGAGGTGAACACTTTTGTGGATGACCGCCGCGATCCGTTTAAAGCAACTGATGCGGCAGCGCGACACCTGCGCGACTTATATAATATCTTTAGCGACTGGGGTCTTGCCATCTCTGCCTACAACTGCGGCGCCGGTGGTGTGAGAAAAGCAATTGCACGCTCGGGCGGAAAAACCGATTTTTGGGGCGTGAAACCATTCCTCCCAAGAGAAACACAAAACTATTTTCCGTACTATATTGCTGCACTTTATTTGGTTAACTATCACCTTGAACATGGAATCCCTTTTGCTAATCTAACCATACCATTTGCCGTTGATACTGTTATGGTTATAAAAGAGTTGCACCTGCAACAGGTAGCAGAAGTGCTTGAAATTGATTTAGATGAACTTAAAATATTAAATCCGCAATATAAAAAACTGGTCATTCCGGCATATGGTAAATTTTATCCTCTCCGTTTAAAACACGCTGATATTTTGCGTTTTATTGAATTGGAAGACTCTGTTTATCAATATAAATATGATGATTTTTTTTCCTCGATGAAAGTATATGAGAAAATGTTTGCTGAAGACTTGTCTGACAATAAAAGATTGTATCATACTGTAAGAAAGGGAGATACGTTAGGTGCGATTGCGGCAAGATTTGGAACAACGATACGCAAGCTCTGTGATTACAATAATCTGTCTAATGCCAACAAACTTAGCGTTGGGCAAAAGATACGCATTCCGCCAAGGTAAGTTTCAGAACTTAACTCATATCCTTCAGTAACTCCGCCCGCAATATATTCAGCGCCGCCATTGCAGCGCGTTTGACAATCACTTCACGTCCTCCATTTTTGCCAAATAGAAATTTTTGGGTAACTACTCTGGTAGGCGTAGCAATAGCAACCCACACTAAGCCAATTGGTTTATCTTCTGTTCCGCCGCTTGGACCGGCAATACCTGAAGTAGCTACGGCGTAATCGGTTTCAAACAAGCTCATCGTATTAATTGCCATATCGGTAACTGCAAGTTCACTAACCGCGCCGTGTTTTTTTAAACTAGTTTCCCGTACATTGAGTATATCTCGTTTTACTTCATTGGAATAGGCAACAATAGAGCCTTCAAAAAACTGAGAAGAGCCAGGCAGTGATGTTATAAGGTGTGAGATATAGCCACCGGTGCAACTCTCTGCTATCGCAAGTTTCTTTTTATTCTTTTTCAACAACCTCGCAACAACTTCCGCCAATGAATCCCCTTCCATAGAAACGAGGTATGGTTGAATTATTTTCGTTAGAGCAGGGAGTTGTTTATCGATATCCTGTTTTGCATTTTTTTCCTCACCGGCGCGAGCTGTAAGACGCAGCAGTACCTGTCCTGGAGATGGCAAATAGGCTAATGAAATATGCTTGGGTAGTGCGCGCTCCCAAAGTTCAATTTTTTGAGCCAACATACTCTCACCGACTCCTGAGGTAAGAATATTTTTATGCGCCACCACATAAGTGTTCTTGTACTTCTGCTTTAGTAAAGGAATTACTTCCTCTGTAAGAATTGCTTGCATCTCAAAAGGCACTCCTTGTATAGCAATTAGTGTTTTTCCGTTTTTCTCCATCCACAACCCGGGAGCAGTCCCGTTTTTATTAGGCAAAACAATTGCACCTGCTGGAATATCAGCCTGTTTTTTGTTACTCTCGGTTACCTCCAAACCTCTGTCTGAAAACATTTTAACTACTGTTTCCAAGGTGGGCTGATCTACTTCAAAATCTGCTTCAAAATATTGCGCAACAACCTTTTTTGTTACGTCATCTTTGGTGGGACCCAACCCGCCGGTGGTGATAATCCAATCTGTTTTTTTGAAACACTCCATAATGGTGCTCAAAATAGTGTTCGGATCATCTGGAATTACAATTATTTTTTGTACTTCAATACCTGCTTCTGTTAATTTTTCAGCAATAAAAGTGGCATTGGTATTAATGGTTTTTCCGAATATTAGCTCATTTCCGATATTAATGATATGCATATATGAAATTTTGTGGCAAAAGTATTTATTTATTATGATTTACATACTAAAAAAAGCCCGCCAATAGGCGGGCTTTGGGTATAAATTATTTTCTTAAAATTTATCGTTGGATAGATACACGTTTTGCCGTAAATTTTTCACCAGCCAATATGCGAACGGTATAAATACCATTGGCAACATTAAGTTCAATTCTTTGTTCAACCGGCTTGCCTTGCCATACTATACGGCCATACATATCGAAAATAGAAACATCAATCATAAGATGGTTTTCATTTACGATATAAACAATATTAGCGTGGCTGTAAATGCTAATTCCTTCAATAGTAGTATTATGGATACCTTCTTCTTCTTCTTCTTCTTCCTCTTCTTCTAACAGGATAAAGAAAACTTCAATATCGCCATCGGCTTCTATTGCAGTGAAGGTGTAAGTATTAATTGCACCCCAGTTAACACCGTTTATCAATACATGTGAAATCTCGTAGCCTTCATCGGGGGTAATGGTGTAGGTAATATCTTCTCCGTAGTTAACTTCGGTAATACCGGCAGGTTCAATATAGCCATTAGGTCCGGCAATTGAGGTCATTGTATATCTCAATGTTTTGAAGAATATATTAATAGTATGATTTTCTTTTACATTAGTAAACGCATACGCGCCGTTTTGCAGAGCTTCCATATTTTCTAATCCATCAACTAACACTTTTTCAATCTCATAACCTGAGGCGGCTACGAAAGTAAAGTATTGGTTTCCGCCATAATTAACTGTAATATCGCCCGACGGAGTAATAAAGCCCCCAATACCTGCTTCAGCTTTAATAGTGTAGGTTTCTATAGCAGTAATCACATCTATTGTATGTGGAGCTGTTACATTTGTAAAGGTGTGGGTTCCACTGGTAATTGCAGCTTCATTATCAAACCCGTCTATAAATACATTAACAATCTTGTATCCGGGCATTGCATAGAAAGTATAGGTTTGCGCATCTCCATGAGGCACATAAGTAGTTCCTTGTGGTGCAATCATACCGTTTCCGTTAATTTGAGCTGTAACAGGATAGGTGTATTTTTCAAAGGTAACATGCAACCAGCTTTCTTGTGTTATATAATAGAATGTATAGGAGCCTATGGGGATAGCATTGGGATAAGCTACGCCGTTAACATATACCATAGATACTTTGTATCCTTCTTGCGGAGTGAAAATCAACTTTTGGATGGCGTTATAAAACACATAAACATCGCCGGTGTTGGGTCCTGTTGGGGTATAGGTATTGCCTTCAGGATAAACCGATCCGCCTTCGCTCCACGAAATATGAATCACTAAGGTAGCTACTTTGAAAGTTACATGAATGGTTTGATTTTCGGTTACATTTTCAAAAGTATAGTTGCCTGCCAAGGCTGCGCCCGGGTTGGGAACATTATTAATAAATACCTGATCTATGGTATAGCCTGTATTTGGAGAGAAAGTGAATTGCTTGCTACCTCCGTAAGGAACAGACACATTACCCGCAGGCTGAATAGATCCGTTAGCGCCTGCTGTAGCGGTAATGATGTAGTCATTTAATTTGAATACCACTTTAACATGTTGATCTAACACAATATTAGTAAACACATAAGAACCTGAAGCTGTAGCCACATTATTTAGAACACCATTAATATAAATAGCTTGAATGGTGTAATGTTCAGCCGGAACAAATAAGAATTGCTGGTACATTGTTCCTGAGTCAAGTTGGAAACAAGGCTCAGTAACTTCAGAGTTTTCGCCATCAAATACAGAATAAACTGTACCTTGTCCTATCACTTCAAAGCAGATTTCGCGTTGCGGATACTCTTCAAATTCTACATGAATGGTATGATTAGCTTGAATATACATAAAGTTATATTTTCTATTGGATGGGATCGCTTTGTCTTCGCCGTCAACGGTTAAGGAAGCTACAGTATAGCCCTGATCGGGTTTTAGTACAAATGTTTTATTTACTCCGCAAGCTACAGGAAGTACACTGCCATTTGGAACAACTGCGTTATCTAATAGAATAGCTCCATTTGCACCATAAGTAACTGTAATCTCATATTGGTAAGAAACGGTAACCACTTCAACAACCGGAAGCGGTTCTGTTACAATACCAAAATCATAGCCATTTGCAAGAACAGCCTGCAAATTGGAAACCGGTACACCGCCAATGAGAATATTGGTAATATAGTAGCATGGATCGGGGCAAGAGAAGGTAGCGATAAGATGTTCGCGACAAGGTACAGGATTCGGTGTGGACAAAGTAACTGCAGCGCCATCGCCGAGTATAGGATTAAAAGGAAATTCTTTGAAATTTAATGCACTAAACATAACATGATTACGATAGGTGTATGTCGTTGTAGTTCCTACAATATTAGTAGGAGAGACTTCAGTTACATTATCTGTGTAGGCAGCAATAGCTTTACCTGTTGCGGTTCCTGTTCTGAAAGTATTGGCACTTGACCAAGCACCGTGATTATTTACATAAACTACAACAATATTTTCTCCTGTATAAGTGAATGGTTGGTCAAAATCAATAGTAAACCATTGTGGATTACTATTGTGTGGGTAGGTAATATCACGTGGCGCTACTACTAATTGTAATTGGTTTGCCGGTATATGATCTGTTGCACCGGTAAAAGTAGATTTAGTAGTATTTGCCAAATAAATGGATTGGTTTAATTTAAGATAATTATTAGTTGAACTATGAGTAGGCAGGAAGGAGATGGAACTGATCACTGTTCCGGGTTCGAGGCCAATTTCAGCGGCATCATAGATTTGTTGTGTATAAGAACGATTATATAAATTATTTACAGGAAGTGTATAATTAGTGGCTACTGTACCGGTAGTAATAGTTACTGAGGGAGAATTATCAAGGTCTACACATTTATCAATAACCTTTACATCGAACAATTCTGTTTCGTTGTTACTAAGATCAACATCGCCATTAATTTCAACTCTACCTTTAATTTTAATACTGCCATTCATTAGGAAAGTGGCCAACACATTAACTGTAGCAGATTCCTTCGGCTCAATAACGGGTACTGTTGTGGTTTGTCCCAAGAGTGTACCATCTTCTGTCAAAACCTGTACTGTATATCCACTTGCAGGTCCGTTTCCTTTATTGGCAACCGTTACTGCATAGGTTTCGCTTCCTTCTTCTACTGTGGATGTCGGTCCGGTAATGCTCATTGCTTGCATATCCATAAATATCGGTCTTCCGCAAATATTAAACTGGATGTTGTTACGCAATTGAGAAGTATAATTATAAGTTGGTCCTGTACCTGTTGGCAGAGCTGCAGGATCTATAGGACCTGCAGGTGTGTTATCTTTATAGAGTTGCAATGATTTATAAACACCTGATCCTGTATTGTGAACGCGGAAAGTTGGGGTGCTACCCGTAGAATAACTGCCATGATTATTAAGCACGGCAATTACCAAATTGTCACCGGTATAAGTAAATGGTTCTTCAAATTCTACAGTTACCCATGTCTCTGAGTTATTGTAGTCAATAGATCCAATATATGCAGGTGTTAATTCTGAAACCGGCACCCAGTCGGTTGTACTTGCAAATACTGATTTGGTAGTATTGCCCAAGTATATGGTTTGATTTTCTTTAATTTGTCCGGTAGTATGAATATATTGGAATGATAGGGAACTAATGAGTGCATTACCAAGAAAACCAATTTCACCGGTGTCAAAGATTTGTTGCGTATAAGAATAGCTATAGTAAGTATTGATAGGAATATTATAAGTAGTGGTAGTGCCTGCTCCAATGGCAACGTCTTCACAAACGGGCGGGATGGGGCAAAATTCAAAAACAACGTTGTTTCGATTAGCTACTCTCGTTCCTGAAAGGGTATTAGATGGAGTAAGTGGGCTATCGGTCATGTGATACAATGTTGTATTCGCAAGAGAAGTGTTTGTATAGAAGGTAGCGGTGTTGTTGCCTATTGGATAAGAACCATGATTATTATACACTGCAAGTACCACATTGCCGCCTTCATATATAAAAGGGGTAGAAAACTCAATAGTAGTCCAAAGGTTAGCGTTACTAAAAGGAATACTGCCTGTAAACACTACTTGCAAATCCTCTATCGGCACCCAGTCGGTAGTAGTTGCAAAAGTTTCTTTATTGGTATGCGCCATATAGATGGTTATGTTGCTATAATTTACTGCCGTTGCATGCATCCATTGGAAGGAAACGGAAGTAATATTCATATCTTCGGTATAGCTTCCCAGTTCAGAGGCTCTGAAAATCTGTTGCGTATAAGATCTGTTATAGTAAGTATTGATTGGAATATAGTTAACACCCGCTGTGCCTGTTCCGAGTGCTACATCGGTGCAAGGAGTTACTTCAAAAATAGCGGTATAAGTAGCATCAACAGTAGCGGTAAATGTGCGCGGGTTGTCGGTTACATTATCGTCCCATTTTTGGAACTTAAATCCCGAAACAGGAACAGCCTTTAAAGAAACGTTGGCGCCAACGGGATAGTAACCTCCTCCGGCAACAGAACCGGTACTTTCCGGTGTTACAGCAGTGGTAATGGTAGCAAATTCGAGATCTCCATCATCAACAATCATACGAATGGCACCTGCACCAAAACTGGCTTGCATATTTAAAGCAGTACCGATAAGGGTTTTGGTATATAGTCTGGGTGCAGCCGCACGGGTATCGTAAGAGATACTGATATTAACAGAGGACTCAATTTGATTAACACACAGGTAATAACTTCCCGGATTTAATTGGGTCGCAGGTACCGGTATCGTAGTGAATCCTCCTGCTCTTACAACAGGCACTGTAAAGAGAGGTGTAGCGTTTATAGCAGTAGCGCCTGTCATACTGTGCAACGTAATGGTATAGTTAGACGGAACGTTTGTTCCATGCCCAACTTCCACTGCCGTTAAAGTAGTAGGATAATAGATAGTAAATATGTTACCGGCAGAAATGGTACCGTCGTTCGAGCCTACTCCGTTGTCGCAAACGGTAACACCATCAATAGCATATTTATCTCCGATTTCAAAGGTAAACGTAGCCGTATTGTCTTCGGGATGTGCATCGGTTTCGGTTTGAGTTACAGTGTAAACTATTTCGTGAGTTCCTGGGGTGGATGGATAAACAGTGCCCGCCGGAGGATTAATGGTCATTACAGCAGAGGTAGTCCCCGATGCAAGAGAAGCAATGGGCGTTGATGCTCCTAACGAAGTTCCGTTCAAAGTAGCAGAAAATTCCACATTGGTTTGTGCTGCCACACCGGTATTGAATGCTCTTGCAGTCAATGCGGTTGGGAATGGCATTGCAGCGCCAATAGCTGCTGCAGCTTGCGATTTTGGTATTTTTGAGAAAGGCAATATCGGATTCTCTGCCAAAAGTTGCAAGTCATTAGGTGGAAGGTCTACAAGCATACGAATAAATACAGCGCCCATAACATTGCCGTAGGCTGTGTTTATATTAGGATAGAAAGTGGTACCCAAAAGGGCAGAGCCAAATCTGTTCGGATTTCCATCTGAGTTAATAGAAAAGTTTGTAGTTGTTAATTGATTGGCGCACAAGAAATAATTACCGGGGGTTAAAACAGTAGTTGGAACAAAAACGGTAATAAATCCTGCTGTGGTAGGTTTTGTAGCGGCTTGCGTAAATATTGCCGTACCGGGAACAGCGCCATTCATTGGATATAAGGATATACTGAAAGCGGTAGGTGTACTGGCAGAAAAACGCATCTCAACTGCATTTAATGTGGTTTCTTGCGTAATGGTAAAAACATTTCCTAACGAGATTGGAGAGGTGTTTCCAATATTCCATGCAGGATAACCGTCGTCGGCGGCTAATCTGCTTTCGGTTCCGATTATGATTCCCGTAACAGCGTTATTGCTTGGAATCTGATCGGTTTCAGCTTGATCTACTGAGTAAATAAGGGGATTATTGCCAAGTACAATAGGCGCTGCCGAAGTAGTAGCGGTTAAAGTAACGTTGGCGCCGGGAGCTAAAGAAGGATGCGGGGCTGAAGCTCCAATATCTGTACCATTAAAATTAACATTGAACACAACATTCGTTTGCGGCTCCTGACCTTCATTGAGTATTCTTGCGGAATGGGTAGTTATCAGTGTTTGGGAAACAGGAACTTGTGTAAAAGGATATACGCCTGAAATCGACAGATCGTTGTCCTTAATCAGGTCACCTTCAACAACGGCAACATTATCCACTCTCCAATCATGGCTAAAGATTGCCGTATAAACGAATGCAAGATACACAGTTTGTCCTGCATAAAGTTTTAGGCTTACACTTTTTTGCTCCCAAGTTGTGTTCAGATAGTCGTTTATTTCAGCTATTTCAGAAAAAGCAGCAATGTTATTATTAACTGTGGTTGATATCATTATACCGCTATAATAATAGTATCCGCCATAGTCATTGATTCGAGACATAAATTCCAAAAAGCACTCAATTCCGGCAGGTAAAGTTATGGCGGGCGTAATTAAGTAAGAAGATCTTTCGTTTCCTGAGCCATAGTTGAAATCTTCATGAAAAGCAGAAGCGCCTTCATAAGCACTTGATGTTGACCTTTGCCATGTTTGAGCTTGATTCGTACCGGTATGAATCCGGTTCCATCCTGCCGGCGGGAATGTTGTTCCATTAAAATCTTCTGAGAAAAGAACATCACCGGGTGCACGCATAGAGCCTTCATTTTGAAGTGCTACCGATCTAAAGGTTTCACCGTTTACATCTCCTTGATAGAGTTCAGCGGGAGTGGCTTGCTGCGACAAAGGAGCTTTGATTGCCCTTGTTTGTTGTGCAAAAGCTGTACTGAAAATGAAGAGTACAGCTGTTAAAAAAAACATAATTTTTTTCATAATAGATTGATTTTGGTTAATAATATTTTACGATTTTTAATTTACATATAATAACGCGCAAAAATATATATTTTTTAATAGGATAGGAAAAGTGATTTTTTTTTCAAAAAGAAAAGATTTCTACCTGTATTACCTCTTTTGTAACCATATCAACTAAATAGGCAACCACACTGCAATTTTCAACCTCTACGGGGATGTAAGAGTTTGGAAAAGAGTTACTATAAGAGAGTTTAAAAGCTGTAGAATACTTTAATTGCGCATTAACCAAGCCGTCTGGCGAAAGTTTTGTACCGTAATTACCGTTAAATCCGGTTCTCAAAACATGGTTATGTTCGTAGTTTGGCACCTCCTGATTGCCATCCAATTGTCCTGAAATTATTCTGTCTTGTTGCAAAATCACGCAAAGTTGCACGGGGTTTGGCAGCACTTTTATAATGGTTACCGCAGCATGAACTTCAATCTCCTGCTTCTCTTCATCTACCGTACATTGTAACTGTATCCCTGCTCTCACATTGTTTCTGTCAATAGCCGCAATGATGTTACGCCATT
>Ga0123353_10000969_pt1 | contig 35110 bp, 47 predicted proteins | sample TergutLab28metaG_3_FD_92763 | JGI IMG/M metagenome (GOLD analysis project Ga0123353, IMG submission 92763) | Labiotermes labralis P3 segment gut microbial communities from Petit-Saut dam, French Guiana - Lab288 P3 | ecosystem: Host-associated > Arthropoda: Insects > Digestive system > Gut ... | reverse complement strand
TTCCAGGCTTGCCCCAGTGTCAGGATTCCGATCCCAGGGGGGATGCTAGGGCGTTCCCGCCGCGTCCAGCCGCTCCGGCGTGTGTGGGCATGGCCCGGTGTTTCTGTGCCCACCAGTGCCTAACCTGTAACCCTGCGGCGGACAGCGTCTGATCCGTCATTTTGTGGAACGACCCATGGCACTTCGGGCACAGCGAAATCAGATTGGCCAAGTCGTATGCCCTAGTAGGATCTTCCCTCACTGGCACCACGTGATGCACCGTGGACGCCGCCCTGCTCCTGCCGTACCGCTGGCAGTTCTGGCATCGGTGGCCGTCGCGCCTCAGCGCCTTGGCCCTCACCCGTTGCCATCTGCCGCGATAGATCGATTTGTCTTGCTCGTTGTATCGCAATTTATGATTCCTCCTTTGTTCGGCATACCGTGGCCGCTTTCAGCCACGGTATGCCTCGTATGGGGAAAGGAGGTTTGACCATGCTACCGAAAATTATAATCTAATTTTTCCCACATGTCAACCCCCTGATCCTCGCTTTAACCGCATCCATCAATGCCGCTTGCCCGTAGGCTTTGCGGCTTATGGCGTCAAAAACTTTTTCGTCTATCGTGTCGTCCGCTATAAGACGCGTGACCACCACAGGCCGCTTCTGCCCCTGCCGGTATGCCCTTGCAACGGCCTGTAGGTTCTCTTCTAGGCTCCAAGACTGGTCATACCATACTAGGGATTGGCAGCTGGATTCTTGTAGGTTTAAGCCGTGCCCTGCGCTCTTAGGATGCAAAAGCAGGATAGGGATCCTATCGGCGTTCCAATCGGCGATGTCCTGCGATCCGGCTTTGCCTTTCCCCAATGCCCTGGCGCTGGGGAACCTGGCCTTTAGCCTGTCGAAACTGTGGATGTAATTATAAAACACCATGACGGGCTTCCCGTTGGCCGCCTCGATCACGTCTTCCAGCGCGTCGAGCTTGCTGTCGTGTATCATCCTGATGCCCCGCTCATCGTCATACACCGCGCCGCTGGCCATCTGCAAAAGCTTAGTAGACAGCGCCGCAGCGGTAAGCGCCGTGACTTCGGCGTCGGCATCGTCGACGTAGGGCAGCAGTAGATCGCGCTCCATCGAGTCATACAGCTTCCGGGCATTGCCGTCCAGCCTGACTTTGCGCACCGTCTCGGTAAGCGGCGGCAAATCCAGGTAATCGGCGCTGTTCATCGAGATCACTATGTCCTGGATCGCCTGGTAGATCCTGCTTTTGGACTCTTTCCAGGGCACATATACCATGCCGTGCTCCTGCCCCTCGGCCCGGAAATACCTGGATCTATAGTCCACAATGCCGGTGCCAAGCCTGTCCCCCTGATCCAGCAGGTATATTTGCGCCCACAAGTCGATCAGGCCGTTAGGCGCGGGCGTACCAGTGAGGCCGATCAGGCGCTTGATCTTGGGCCGCACCCGGCGCAGCTGTGTAAACCTGCGGCTGGCCTGGTTTTTGAAGCTGGACAGCTCATCTATCACGACACAGTCAAAATCCCAGTTTTTGCCCATATAGGATACCAGCCAATCGATATTTTCCCGGTTGATGACGTATATGTCCGCTGGTCTGCGCAGTGCCCGTTTCCGATGTTCTGCCGTAGGCTGCCCGGCCACGATGGAGAGGCGCAGATCTTTCAGATGTGGCCATTTCGCGGCTTCGGCCGGCCAAGTGTCGGTGGCCACACGCAAAGGGGCGACCACCAAGATTTTTTCTACGCAGAAGTAATCGTTCAGGAGCCGATCCAGCGCCGTGAGGGCTATGAGCGTTTTCCCAAGGCCCATCTCCAAAAAAAGGCCACAGTACGGCTTTTCCAGCACCCAGTCCAGCGCCGCTTTTTGATAGTCATGTAACATGCCGCATACCCAGATACGCCGAAACCCAAGCCCGGATCTTTTCCTCGCTGTCCACGACCGGCACCGGCGATCCAGTCAGTTTTTCGATCTTGGCCGCCCAAGACCGCTGCAGCGGCGTCATCTTTTTCCCAGGCGCTTTAATCTCCACAAATCGGATCCTGCCGTCCGGGCAGAAGACGATCCGATCAGGCACACCGGAATGACCGGGGCTTTTGAATTTGATCGCTAGCCCACCGTAAGATTTTACCTGTTTTACAAATTTATGTTCGATATCCCTTTCTCTTTCCACGTTTAAACCTCCTGTGCAGAATGTGATCCTTTAGTGATCAAGCCTCCTGCTTACTGCCGCAAGACTTCGCGCCATTTTATGATCTGATCGTCACGTTTCCCTATATATATATATATAAATTTTTATGTACGCTTTAACGCTTTAACGTACTAAAGCGTACCTTATATATACCATATATACATATATACATATAATGATCATATGATCATATTAGGATCAATCCCTTGTGGTTGTAAGAGGGGAAGATGATCCTTTAAATGATCTTTTAATGTACTAAAGGATCATCTTTTTGCTAATTTTTTACTTTTTCCGGATAAATGTTGTTTGTCTACCATATTTTTGAAAGTCGTGCCTGTAGCTAGCTTCTTCCCAATTTGGCATTTTTCGTAAAATGCCAATTATTGCCTTTGCATCATTTTGGCGAATGTGCGCTTTTCGCTTTCCGATGCACTCAACCAATATTTGGTAAGCACACACTTTTTGTAAAAATTCACCAGTTGGATTTCCTATTTCATCCGTAACTGGCGAATCCAACCATTTCTGAATGACCCCCGCTTCCCCGCTGTCTTCTGTAAAATATAGATGCTTTTCCTCCGCGATCCGCTTGGCCTCAGCACTAATTTTTAACGTTTCCCCCACATTGTGCCAGATATTGACTTCCGCCCATATCTGATCCACTACCTGGGGCGTTAGGCCGTGCCACACATCCGCAGGTACTTTTTTAGTCGCCCCGTAGCCGCCGACCTCAACCGGCCAGAAACGGCGGTTGCCGGTGGGGTCTTTCAAAAAATCTCGATCATTGGTAGTCCCAAAAAATACCCCCTGTCTAGGATACTCCGTGACTGTCCTGTCATAGGCCGCCCGGTACCGATCAGTAGTTTTGCTCAGGAAGGCTTTGATCTCCTCAATCCCTGATCGGCCCATAGCGCTTAACTCTGCTATCTCAAAAATCCATCCGGCCTGCAGTATCTCGCCGCTATCCTTGGTCTTGCTGAGATCTTTCAACCCGTCGGAAAACCATATACTCCGGCCGATCCGCTCCAAAAACTCCGACTTCCCGCACTCCTGCGGGCCAATTAGTACAAGCATCTGATCAAATTTTGTGCCTGGGGCGTATATCCGGCAGACCGCCGCAAGCAGCATTTTCCGCGCCGCCTGCCTGGTATACTCCGTATCCTCTGCGCCCAGATAGTCGATCAGGCAAGTTTCGGCCCGCTCCTGCCCGTCCCATACAAGCCCCCGCAGATAGTCCTTGATCGGATGGTATGCATTTTTCCGTGTCACCGTTGTGAATGCGTCCATAATGGCCTCCCTTCCTTTTACCCCGTACCTCTCGCCCAGGTACTGCCGCAGGATCGCGTCATCGCAGCCGCGCCACTGCCCGCATGGGGCGTTGTCTTCGCTGGCCCGGCGCAGCCCCGGTATGTCCTTTTTCAGGATCTCGACTCCTTTAAAAACGTCATAGGCCAGCGCCCCAGCGAATTCGCCGTTCTCCAGGATCAGTCGGATGTTCTTTGGTGTCGGCCACGGCAGGGCCGTTTTTGGGTTCAAAACCAGCTCCGCTTTCCAGGCATCTGGATCCGCAGCCTCCACCGGCGCGGCGTCAAAATCCGCCTCCAGCTCGGCCAGCCTGAGCCGCTTCACCTCCGGCAGATCCGCCGCCCATGCCCTCATGGCCAGGTAGCTCGGCAGTTTAGCGCCCTCCAACGCTTTGACATTTTCATCCATCGCGCCGAACTTGTGGACGCGCACCAGGTCAAAAATATTATATGCGTGGCCTGTCGCCGCCGGATCGCTGTCCTGATGGCTGTATGCCAGCCCCTGGTCAGGCCAGACCTGCAGGCCATTGACCGACTCTCCCCCTGTGTAGCTGTAGCGCCCTTGGATGCCCCCAGGGGCGTACACCTCGGCCAGGAACGTGTCAATACCCTCCTCTATCCCGTAGGCCCTGCAGAATAGCCCTACAACGCCCTGCTTGGACGCTGGATCGGCAGCGGGCCCCGAGGCCGCCTTGATCTGCCGCTCCTGCCCGTGGCGCGGCCACTGGCCGACGTCGTGCCAATCGGCATATGACCCCAGTACCAGATCCGCGCTGAGCGGATCCCCCCGCCCCTCTATATAGACAGGATCGGCGTCCTTGCTGCAGCTGGGGAAGTACATCAGCCTGTGCGCCTCGAAAGTGGTTCTGTCGAAATTCTCCATCCCCACTTCTGCCGCGATCCTCCGGCTGATCGCGGCGTATTCGTCCGGCGTGGCCTCACGATCCAGCGGGACGATCAGCCGGTATTTTCCGGCGGCGCTGCCTGGCCTGTGGCTGTGCGTGGAGTAGATGGCGTAGGCTGCCCCGGCCAGGGCCAGCGCCGCGCTGTCGAGGAAGCCGGGGCCGGCGCTGTCGGCGTCCAGCGTCACCATGGATCGTGAGTCGATATTCTGCCTTTTCCGGCGTCCGTCACGCACGAAGCCGGCAACGAAGCCTGGCCCGTCCTTGATCCTGCCCCTGTCCTTGTCCGGCGACTGCCAATACTGGCTGACGGTCTCTGCCGTCCGGCGCGGCTTTTTGAGCCTGTCGGTGAATTCCTCCCAAGTAAGATACTGGGGCCGCCATTTTGTGTCAGATCTGCTTTTTCCCGTGGATATGACGAGCTGATCGGTCATATGAGATACTCCACCCCCGCCGCGTCAAATAGCTCATGGAGCTTTAGCTGGTACATCACATACTGGTATAGCTTAGGATGGCTTGCGGCCATCCTGCGGAATTTCGCGCCCCCGTTGAGGTAGGCCGCGATTGGGCAGAACATGCACCCCGTACGATCCGCGCCCGTGGTCATCAGTTTCCCTGAATCTGGATCCTCCACTATATCGCCGTAGATATCCTTGCAATAGCTGATCCCGTAATCCCGCAGGTAGCGCAGGATGTCTTGCTCCGTCCAAAAAGATAGCGGTTTGCTGGCCTGGCGTCTCCCGGCGTAGGTGTTGCAGCCGTCGTTTCTGAGCCAGGCTTGCGTCCTCCTTTGGCTTTCTGCGGCCATCGTGCCTACTATCGGCGCGGTTTTAGTCGTGCGGGCGTACATGGCCAAGGGCCGTTCTTTGATCCAGTAGCAACATTTGTCTGAGATCTTGATGGGCAGATCCACGAGGAACGCCCATTTTTTGTAACGTTTTCGCCAATTGCTCGGCGTCCCGTCGGCACTCAGACCTTTTAACCGCAGCAGCGCCCACGGCCGGCCCCTTCTTGCGGCGTCCACGATCTCCGCTATATCTTTGCTCGGGTAGCACCATCCATGCTCCTTCACGACTTGGGGGAAAGTGAGCCTTTTCCCGTCTTTCCCTGCGGGCCGCACCCGGCATGTGTTGGGTGTGCCCAGCGCGAACCGGCGGATCTCCGGGTATTCCAGCCCGGTGTCCGCAAAGATCGCTGCCGTATCAGGTGATACCCGCCTGACCAGGTCAAGCAGCACAGTAGAGTCTTTCCCGCCGCTATAGCTCACCTGGATCCCTTTGCCCTGCTCCTGCATGGCCTGTTGGAACTCCTTGATCAGGCCCAAAGAAAAGGATATTTTGTGGCGCAAGGGCAAGCCCTGCAGGAATTTTAGATATTCTCGTGTCTGCGTCATACGTCGATCAGCTCGCGCAGATCGATCATCAGCACCACGGCCAGCCGCCGCAGCGTCTCCAGCTTGGGGTTCCGCGCCCCGCGCTCGATCTGGCTGATCGCCGATCCTGTGGTGTACCCCATCGCTAGCCCTAGCTGCTCCTGCGTCAGCCCCCTGGCCTCCCTGGCCGTGCGTATCCTGTGCCCCCGCAGGGCAGACGCGGCGGCCCGCTGGTCTGCCCGGATCTCGTGCAGGGCCAATATCCCGTCTCGCATCTCTCTATCCCTCCTTGTCCCCGGCCTCTAGCCGATCCGCGTCTGCCAAAAAATCGGCGTGCCCGGCGGTGGCGACTACCCGTGCTAGCCAATCCCTAGCTAATTTTCCGTCTAGCACTTCACGCGCCCTTTGTAGCGCGTCTTTTTTCGTGCTGGCGGCGCATAGTTGCAGGCCGGTAGCTAGATGGGTAGCCGTCCAGTGCATGCCTGTCCTGTGCAGGCCGATCCCATCGTCCGTAGCGTACCCGCGTACTTGCTGCGCGTCGCTTGTGCGCTCGCCGCCGATAAGCCTGATGTAAAACGATCCTTTCTCCATCTCTACACCTCTTCTTCTGCCATATTTTGTAATATATACTCGACGCAGGGCAGGCATATCGAGTTGCCCAGCGCCTTGTATCGCGGCGTATCAGCGATCATCCCCAGATCGCGCCCGTAAAGAGTCCAGTAGTCCGGGAACCCCATCAGCCTCTCGCACTCCAACGGCGTCAGCCGCCGGACATATGCATGATCCCACACCAGCAGATCCGTTTCGCTGGCGGGCCCCCCCGGTCTGGCTGTCCCCGCCCCGGATCCGAGCAGCGTGCCCGCTATGATAGGCGACCCGAGCGACCCCATCAGCGTCGGGGATAGATCCTCCATGATCGCGCTTTTTGTCCGTCGGTACCCGCACAGGATCGGCTTGATCGTGCTGAGACCTGGGGCACCGCCTGACTGCCCTGATAGTATAGTAGGCGCTGTCTCAGGGTCAGCATGCATCCTGTGGCCGCGGGCATCATATGATCCCAGCAGCACCAAGGCCCCGCCGTGGGTGCCCTCTGGCCGTTGCGCCTCGCACGTCAGCACTGGGGCCACGTCGATAGGGGCGCAGATCGACCCAGGATCGGGCGAACGCATGCTGTTCGATCTGGCGGCCCGCAGCACGTAAAACCCCAACGCGCCTGCGTCACCAGCGCTTGCCGCAGCGGCGGCGGCAACAGCTTTCCGCGCCCCCTCGCCCTGCGTAAAATACTTAGACATGCTCTCCGGCTTAAAAAGTATTTCCTCGGCGCGTCGGCCTCCAAAATCTCCGACAAGGAAGATGCGCTCCCGACGCTGGGGAACGCCCCAATGCTGGGCGTCCAGTACCCGCCAGGCGACGGATAGATCTGCTCCCACGATTGACCCTGTGCGGCCCCATCTGTCAGGTCTAGGAATTGATACGTAGGCCTCTTTGATTTTGACAATTTGTTCCAATACCTCCTTGAAATCCGCCCCCTTGTCTCCTGGCGGGCTCGAGAAAGCCCCTAGGACGTTCTCCCAGATGATGTATCTCGGCCTGTCGCCCGTGGCCGACCGCATCTCCGAGATCACCCGGATCGCCTCCCGGAAAAGCTGGGACTTGCTGCCGGACAGCCCGGCCCGGTTACCGCTGGCCACGGATAGATCCTGGCAGGGCGAGCCGAAGGTGATGATGTCCACCGGCTCGATCCTGCCCCCGTCGATCTGGGTGATGTCCCCCAGCTGGATCATGTCCGGGAAATGCCCCGCGTGGATCGAGATCGGGGCCTTTTCAATTTCCGATGCCCATACGGGCTTGATCCCTGCCCGCACAGCGGCCAACTCGAAAGCGCCGATCCCGCTGAAAAGGCTGCCTAAAGTCAAGATAGTATCCATCAGTCCGATTCCTGTCCTTTTTCTGCTGATCGCGTACTAAAAACAAAGTTGCCACCAGCGCCAGCGCCCGCGTAGCGCGTGAGCTGGATCTCTATGTCAGTACCGTTTTCACTGGTCATAGGATGCAGGGCCGCACAGTCAAAGGCTTCGCCTTTAAAAGTTACGATCTCTGAACCGTTTATGATGATCGATATTTTTACGTCTTTTTTACTGGTCATTCTCGCCGGAACTAGCTTCACGCCTCGCCCTCCTTTAATCTTTCCTGTAAAACTTGCACTCGAACCCTGCCGCGCCAAGCGCCAGGCCTGGTGCCCAGCTGATCGGCTGGGACATCATAAATTCCACATTTTTCAAATGATCCTCGCCCTCCGGCACCTCTAGCACCACCTCATCATGTACATGCATGACGATCCTGTACCCGGCCCGGTGGAGCCTGATCATGCTCTCTGCCAGGCAGTCCCTGGCCACGGCCTGGGTGATGTTCTCGGCCAGCTTGCCGCCGTATGTGCGATCCCTGGCCTGCTTGCTCCCGTCGTAGTAGGTCAGCGTGTCCTTGCTGTGCCTCGGATCGTGCTGGATCTTGGGATCCACGTAGCACAGCGCCCGCCCTGCGGGCAGCGTGATCCAAAGCCGGTTGTCCCGGCCAAGCCTAAAGACTAGGCCTTTGTCCAGGATCACCGAGATCCCCGTCTCCACGGCCTCGATGGCCGCGGCCTCGCATTCACGCCAAAAACGTATGATCTTTTTATTTGCGCCGCGCCACAGCTTGACCGTGCGTTGCGCCTCTGCGTCTGTGAGGATAAGACTGTAATCTTTTTTGGCCATTTCCTGTAGGCGCGGCCAGCCCATGGCGTACCCCAGCCCCAGCACCGCCACCTTCCCGTGTTGGCGCAGCTTATAATTTTCATGCCCTTTTACAACGGTGCCCTCCGGCACCCTGAACATCGTCGCCGCCGTGCGCTCGTATATCCTCCCGTCGCCCCGGAACACCTCCAGCGCCCAAGACTCATCGGCCAGCCAGGCCAGGACTCTGGCTTCTATACTAGAAAAGTCAGACACGATGAATTTTTGCCCTTCTGCTGGTATGAAAGCCGTGCGCACCAGCTGGCTGAGGGTATCGGGCACCTGATCGCCCCACAGCAGCCGCGCCAGCGCGTGATCGCCGGTAAGCACCGCTTCCCTGGATTCTGCCAGATCTTTCAGGTAATTCCTGGGCAGGTTGTGCACCTGTGCGCCGCGTCCCGCCCATCGGCCTGTCCTGCTGGCACCGTAGTACTGGATCAGTCCATGCAGCCGCCCACCGCTGGTCTGCATGGCCTCCATCCTGGCATACTTAGTGATCGAGGTTTTGGCTAGCTGTGCTTCCAGCCGCAGTACCTGCCCGATCTCATCGGTAGGAGCAAGCTCCATAAGCGCCGGCCGCGTATCTTTTTTAAGCCCCTCGGCCAGCGTGGCCAAAAACTCCGCACTAGAGGGCGCTTGGGATCGTAGCCACTCCTTGATCTGTGCGCCGCTGTTCGGATTCTCGACCCCGGCAATGTCCCGGATCTCATCCATGACTTCTTGTGCGGCGTCGCCCCCTATGGAGAGGGCAGCCCGGTAGAAAACGCTATCCACGCGGATCCCCCCGTCGTTGATCTCTTGATCGATCTCCCAGATCCGCTGCTCCTTCTCAGGCAGATCCAGCAGCTGCCGGTCTAGCGCCCTCTCTACGTCTACGTCCTGCCGGCAGTACTCGATATAATCTAGCCACTTACCCGGCGCGTCCAAAGGCCGGTTGCGCGTCCTGCCGCCATTGGCCTTGGTAGGCTTGCACGGCTTGGAAAAATATTGGATCAGGGTCTCGCCCTTGGGATCCTTTTGCTCCCGCAGCCCGGCCACGATGGCCGCTTTTTCCAGCGATCCCGGAAGCCCATTGTATCGGGCTTTTGCTGCTGTGCATCTCCACTGCTCCGGCGGCATATCGCGCCTTAGGTATGCGGCCAAGCAGACGCGTTCAAAATTTGCGTTATGGGCGATTTTGACCACGTTAGGATCGGTCAGCGCCCACAGTACAGACACGGGTAGCGTCTCAGCTGTCAGATCGATCACCTGCACCGGCTGATCGCCCCAGGCATAGCCAAAAAGCAGGATGTCAAAATCTGGGCTTTCGGCGTATGCATAAGCTCCCGCATTTAGGAGGTCTACGCTGGAAAACGTTTCTATATCTACATGGAGCGTCCTCATGGCTTTTTGGCCCGGTCTATCTCCCGGTACAGGTACCAGGCCGCTTTTTCCAGATCGTCCGTATAGTCGGATCCCTCCTTGTATCCGGCCCGCGTTACATATTTTACCACATTACCCAAATGGTAATTCAACCCCTTGGCCTCGATAAAAGATATAGTCTCGATCCCGCCCCTGGTATAGTGCGACGGGTGATTGATATTGTCGGCAAGGAGCGACTTTTGTAAATCTTTAACTGTATCCGCATAAGCCTGATCAGACAAGATGACCCCTCCTTTTCTTGCCGGTGCCTGGGCATTGCCAGGCACCAGCTCAGTTTTTTTTATATCAGATCGTCCATGGCGTCGGCAAGGACGCCGTCAAAATCGATCCCCTCCATCGCTCTCCCGACGTCAGCCTTTTGGGCAAATGCCTCCCCATCTTGCGTCTTGACCAGGAGATTCAGCGCCCAGGCAAGGCCCTTGCCTCCTTTTTCATGGTTGTAGGGAAAGCAGGTCACGTTGACATGGCAGTAGCAGCCAGAGTATACGACCGTTGGATCGTCGATTGGCTCAAAGTCCGGCTTCCCGTCGGCTTTTTTCCCGATGTACCTGTAGATCCCCGGCTGGTCTTTGGACTTGGCGTTGATGTATAGCGCGTTTTTAAACGCCCCTAACTCATCTGTATCGCGCTTGTCCCCGTCCCTCACCGGCGGGTTTTTATACTCGGCCGGCGCTTTCCCTGTCCAGACCCCCGCCAACGCATCGGCCTTGGCCGCCTCCGTGGCGGCTTTTATTTTGGCGCGGTTGGCCTCATCGTTTTTTGGGATCAGGATCGTGCAGTCATATTTCGCCGGGCCCCCGTCTTGGCTCTCTCGTGGCTCAAAAATGTTGGCGTATGAAATTCTAACGTTTTCCAAAGTTATTACAGTATCAGGGTTTCTAGGCATTTTAGCCCTCCTTTTCCTTTTAAAATGGTATTCCTTCCATGGCTTCCTCCGGCGATCCCAGCTTTTCCCTTGGATCGCTGTCAGGCACCAGCACGGGCCGGCCTTGGGGCTTCTTGATCAGACCCCCGATCAGCCCGGCCAGGCCTTTTTTTCCAAAATTCTTTTCCAAAGCCGTCAGGCCCAGCAGTTCGGCGGGCCGGATGAACTTCCCGCGATCCTTCTCCTGCCCAAGCAGGATCTTGTATGCCGCGTCTTTGTCCGTGATCGTCCGGTTGGATCTGCCCTCCACGAGCTTCCAGCCGGGGATCTCCGCGCCTTCCAGCGCGATCATGTCGGCGTAGTCCTTGACGTCCTTGGCCCATCTGCCAAGTTTCTCGGCGACATGGATCAGCGCCCCCAGCTCATCCATGGGCAGCAGCGCGGGGTCTACAGTCTCATACCTCAGCGCCCCCAGGGCATCGTCTGCCCTGGCCTTGCAGACGCCTTTGGCGCGGCACCATCGGCAGTGATCGCCGGTCTTGTGCTCGCCCCTGCCAAGCGCGGCCAGCGCCGCAGCGGGCCGCACTGTGCTGTCTGCCCAGGCCAGCAGATCGGCGGCGGCCATCTGCTCGCTGTCGATGTGCCCCCGGCGCGGCTGGTAGATCGTCATGATGACGGTCTGCACCTGCACCGGGATCGTGAGATCGCTCATCGCCCCTAGCGCGTACAACATCAGCTGTGGGTTTCTGGCGGCTGGCACCAGCACGCCAGCCCCGTACTTTAGATCGACGATCTCCAACGTATCGCCTGCCTGGATGACTATATCAGCGGTACCGTACCCGCCGGGCACCCATGCGGACAAGTCTACCCTGTGCTCCCATGCGATCTTGGCTTGGCCGTGCAAGATCTGGTATGCCTCATACCGATCCTTGATCCAAGCGATAGCGTCATCAGCGTGCTCCTGCATCTCCGCGCTGTATAGCGGTTTATCCTTGATCGTGGCCAGGCTCGAGGCCTGCGATCTGCGCCCGCTGCCATGCTCTATCTGTAGGAGCATGGCACATAGCGCATGATAGAGCGTCCCCTCCTCGGCGTACTCCGATCCCCGGCTAGGAAATCTGGCCTCTAGCTTTGCACTAGGCGGGCAGTTGATCCACTTTTCCGCCCCGCTGGGCGAGAGCAGCGCGTGGCCCTTAGATGAGCCCATCGTCTGCGGCCCCCTGCTCCGGCATCGGCTCGTCAAAATAGCGCTTGAACTCACCGTACATTTGATCGATCATATCCTCTGGAATCATCGTGGAATTCTGGTATCCGTAGGTCTTATTCCCAGAAAATCCGCAGGTAAGGATTTTTTGGATCGTGGCGTTCCCGGTGCCAGCGCATCTGGCGTTGGCCGTGTCCCTGACCGCCATCATACAGGCCCGTAGCTCTTCGCGGCTGACGGTCTGCGGTGCAGCCGTCGCTTCCGGCGCTGGTTCTGGTGCAGCTGTCGTTTCCGGCGCTGGTGTCGTCTCCGGTGTTGGTGCTGGTATCGCTTGCACCGCTCCGGCGCTGGCGTCTGCTGTGATCTCGATCTTGGCTTTCTTAGCCGCGTCGATCAGTTTTTTAGCCGCGTCGTAGCTGGTAACTTCAAAAGTAATTTTCATTTTTTTGTAATTCCTCCTAAAAATTTATATTTTTTTGCTGCCCTGGTACCCGTCCACCTCCTATCAAAGTAATGGATCGTCGCCCCAGCAGTCCCAGCCGGGGACGCGTTCCCGCGCAAAAAGCTCTATCTTCGGCACGTCGCCGCACAGCCGGGATATGAGATCCCGCACCTCATCCGGCTTCTGACTGTGCGCCCGGCGCTGGGCGTATATCAGCTGATTGATCCCGTGATCCAGGATCTGGGGCCTGCCTTTGGCAAAAATTAGGCAGATCTCGGTGTTGGATCTGGTATAGTTGCCTAGCCCCATGATAGGCTTCCCGGCCTTGTCCGTCTTCACCCATACAAAACCGCATGTTTTGTATGCGAATTTCGGCGGTGCCAGGTGCCTGGCCATCGGTAGCTGGGGCCAGGTCACCCACAAGAAAAGGATGCAGTCATCTGCCGCTATCCGGTCTATGGGTATGCTGGTAAGCTCGCCTAGCCCCATAGTCGGATAGTGCTTGTGCGCCGCGCCTTGGGACGCACGGTTTTCATAGGCCCAAGGCGGATCCGCGTAGATCACGCCGTACTTTTTGGCTGTGGCGAGTATGTCTACATAGCTCATAGGCATACGCCCCAGATCCCCGCCGCGTACAGCACGGCCAGCGCCATCAGTATGCACAGTATGTGCATCATAATCGTGCGGTTCTGGGTGTCCAGTACCCCCCGGTATGCGGCCAGGCCATACACTAGCAGGGCCATCCAAAAGACTATACATGCCAGCCCCAGTTTTAGTAGCCATATGCTAATCATCCGCAGTCACTTCCTTTCTGCCTGTCCACTCATCGCAGGTATTGATAGGCGTTACCCACACGGCGTAACCCGCAAGCTTGGATAGGTACCTGCACAGATGCTTACTGTTCTTCAATATGGGCTTCAGGTATCGGCAGGTTTTACACGTCTGTTTCATGCTGAGGGCTCCATGATGCGGATCAAGATCCCCCGCTTTTCCGCTGCCTCTATCTCAGCGGCCATTCCGGCAGATCTTACGGAGCCGAAAACCCAAAGCTCATCGCACTTGGTAAGCATTTCCAACCCTAGCGCGATCCCCCGCGCCCGGTCATCTGGATCCATATCATCCAAGAACCTGGTCAGATATAGATGGGGCGTGATCGGCACGTGCCCCGCTTCGGCCACTTGGCGGCTGTACTCAGCCGCGCGGGAAATGTTGCCATCCATGTCGGATCCCCGCAGTGGAGAGCAAACATATACCCACTTTTTCCCTCAGCTGTCGGTATCGTCCACAACCAGTCCTGTGAAAAACCCATCCTGGCGGGCGTCAATGTACGTTTTTCCTTTCCAGGTTTTGGCAAGCTCCTTCTCTGCTTGCCGGGCTTTACGCGCTGCTACGACCGCTGCCCTGATATGTTCTTTAGCCCGCTGGTAGGTAGTTTCTGGTAAAGTCTCCCCGATCTGCCAGGTCAAAAAGTTTTGACCTTCGTGATCGAAGCCATGCATACAGATCCCTTCGCGGTCTGGATCTATCTTGCCTGGGAAGTTCTGGTATTCCATGGGGAAGCTGTCGACCTGTTTCAGGCCATCCACCCGTACCAACTTTCGGTGGCGCTCCCCCGCCACAACAACTTTTTCAAAAATGAGCAGCAATCTGCCGCTCTCGGCTTCCGGCGCTTCGGCGATCCCCCACCTGATAATGATTGCCTGGCATTTAGACGCCTGCTTGCACGGTTCGCCGCCGGTCACCGGGCAGGTTATGCATGTTGGGCGACCTTCCATTATCTGGGCGAATTCGCGCAAAGACAGTTTGATTTGGTGCTCACCGCGATATTTTTGATAATTATTCATCTTTAATTCCTCCATAAGATATTATTTCTTCCCCATGCCACGTAGCGGTCAGTTCGTTGGCGTCTTGGATCGCACTGTCCAGGCATTCCATGGCGAGCTTGATCCTGGCGTCGACACGGCTAAAATCGCCTGGGCTAAGACTCATGCCCCTACGTAACCGCGTAGCGCCGCTTAAGCTTAGCATCTGCGGCGGGAACCCGTCCGCGTCGTAAAACTTGATCCCCCAATCGCCGTTGTCATCCTGTATGGCTTTTACACGCTTGGCGTACTGCTCATACGCCGCGGGCGTGTAGCCACTCATTACCTCTTTGGTAACCTCGATCTTTACCACCTCAATTTTTGCCCGTCCGCGCTCGACGATCCGGCGTATGTGGATCCTGATGTACCCTATAGCCTCCGGCTCCGGCTCCGGTTCCGCGTGCTCTGTCCCCCACGCGATGATCCGCGCTGTGCAGCAGCCGCACTCGTAATCGCCGTATTCGTTATTTAGTGGGCACAGGGCGCAAGTATCGCCGGCGTTAAGCATTTTCGCGAATCCATTTAGGCTCAGCCTATCTAGTACGCGGTTCTCACCGCTTATCTTTTCCCAGTTATTCATTTTTACTTCCTCCTTTTAATATATAGTTTTTACAATTACTACCAACACTCCGACGATTGCCGCGATAGCGACAACTGCCAAACATACTTTGATCACCTCCACCCCTAGCCCTATCAGGGCTTTTCCTGTGTCGATAATTTTGCTCATGTGTCCCCTCCTTTCTTTCGCTACCCCCCTTATTTTTTACCTTGTCCCTCATCTATAGTATAAAGCATATCGATCAGAAAGTAAAGCATATTATAAAGTTTTTTATGAAAAAATCACAAGTTTTTTAGACCTGTGATTTTTCCCCGTCTGCGCAGATGATCGCCGCCTCTATCTGTATTTCCATTTCTTCGGTGCCTGTGTCGTTCCAGCTCTCTTCTAACGCGTCCCTGCAGGCCTCTTCAACCTGCTCTTCGGTCAGCTGCCCGGCTCCCCATTCTTTTTCCATCCACGTCCCGATCTGGGCCCGGTACTCGCCGTCTTCGTCTTCATACAGGCCTGCGCCGTAGTCCTTTATGTGCGCCCCGCAAGCCTGGGTGTATACTACGATGCCGTATTCTGGGCTTGATCCGGAGTCCATGTACCGGCAGCTGACTTTTCCGTCCGGCTCCAATACTACTTTATGTGCCCAGCCGCTGAGTCCACCTAGCGCCGCTTCAAAATATGCTTCCTTGCAAGCCTCTTCCACGCTGCCCCAGTTCGCCTTTAAAATCTCTCTCCATGTGTTTTCCATTTTTTGTTACCTCCTATGTTTTTTTTATGTTTCCCCTCACCTATATTGTACCATAGGTGAGGGGCGAAGTAAAGCATTTTGTAAAGTTTTTTCTAAAAAATTTAGAAAAGTTCTGCCACTTTGTCCCGGATATCCAGCGCCCAGCCGCCGGTCTCCCTGTTGTCCCGCTTGGACATGATGCCCGTATCCTCTAGACCGTCAGCGGTCACCCGGTACACCTTGGCGATGCAGTCATGATTTTTCTGGCTCCCCTCGGTGTACCAGTGCAGGATGACGGCCCCCAGCGGCAATTCCTGTTTCCCTGCCTTTACAAAATTTCCTTGGAAACAGTAGCCCGTAGTCTGTGTCTGGTCTACGCCGGTAATGCGCTTAGTCCATATCTTGCGGCGGCTGTCGCCCTCAGTGGGCATACTGACGATTATCTTTGTAGTGTCGATCCGGGCCTGCAGTTCGGCAGCTATGGCCAGCTTTGCGGCTTCTAGCTCTTCTTTAGTCCAGGTGTTCAAATTTTCCAATTTCATTTTTGTTACCTCCTAGGTTTTTTTTCCTGCCAGGGTTATCCTCTCCCCTACCTATAGTATACTATATGTCGGATAAAAAGTAAAGCATTTTGTAAAGTTTTTTTTGTTAATTTTCGAATTTATTTTTGGCGGCCTTGATCATCCGCTTGATACTCGATAGGCTCCACCCGGCAAACCGGGCCTCTAGTTGCGCCTGGGTGTAGCCCTTACAAAATTTGTAATCCAGGAGATCGATCTCAAAGGGCGTCAGGCCCCTGGCCGTGGCAATCTCCACCATCCGGGCGCGGTCACAAAACCGCTCCAGGACAAAGTCATGATCCCCATGGATCGCCGCCCGGTACATCGCATATATCAGGAGCAGGCCCACCAGCACGGGCAGAAACTGGCTATGCCCAAAAGGAGGGATCGCCCGTGCTGCCGCATAAAACATTATGCTGCTGATGACTGTACAAAGTATCACGCTGGTATGTACCCGCCTTTTTATCACGATCCCAAAGGCCACATAGGAAAGTGTTATTAAAACACCCTCGATGAATACGCTGCCTATGTAGCATACCATAAGAATAAATAGCCACTGCATGATCTGGAAGCCGAATAGGAGCAGCACCGCAAGGGCTTTTTTATAACCGGCTATTGCCCGGAAACTCTCTACAAGCCTAGTATCCTCAGCACTTTCCTTAGCACTGCCGATTTTTCCGGGAAAAAGAACAAGCTGATCGGCGCATATTTTTTCATGTTTCCTCTCACCTCCTAAGCAATAAAAAATTGCGGTAAATATGAGCAGGTCAATAGCTATGATAAGCTCCGCATAAAATCCAACATGGTTATAAGTCCAGGCAAAACAGCCGGTTTTGACGATCAGGGATATGTACTGATAAGACACGAGAAAACAGCCCAGCGATAAAAGCCGGAGCATCCCGCGCCGCAGATCCTGCAGGTACAGGAGCCAGCAGACCAGGTACAGCACGGGGATCGCCGCAGTCAGATACATGTAGCCTCCGACCGGCGTCACGATCCATGCGCCGATATGTATCGCGGCATATGGCAGGACGGCCCGCAGGATCCGCCTGTCATATATGTCCAGTACAAAACTGGAAAATAAGAAAAAATTAACCATAAATATTAGATGCTCTATCGGCACCTGTAAAAAGGGGCACACATCAGGATGCTGCGCCCCGATCAGTGTGCCCGTGTAGCCTAGATATGTAGCTGTATACGACCCTATCAGCACCGCCCCGCAAAGCCCTGCGGCGATAAGCAGGATCCGCCTTGCGACCGTCATCTTACTCCAGCCGCGTCCTGGCCGTTATCCTCGAGATGATGACCCATACGCCTGCCGCCGCCTGTCCTATGTCTAGCAGGTAGTCGTAGATCTGGCCCATCTCATCCACTGTGACCCCGGACATCTTTAGCCCGGCCAGTGCCAGGATCAGAAGCGCCCCCTGGATCGTCCCTGAGTGATACCACTTTTTGACATCCATTTTTTCAACCTCCCGGTTAACGCCGCTTCCGGCGTGGGGATCAGCCGACCGCTTTCGCCGCGCCGTCATACGTGCCAGCCCTGTCATTGATTACCAGTATCCGTATCATGTCCATGGACAGATCCAGATCTCCTTTTTCGTTGCCCCTTAAAATTCCCATACCGATCAGCTTCTGGATCGTATTCCTGAGATCCCCCGCTGGGATCTCATCTACTCTGTTGTATCTCAATTCCTCTCCCTCCATCATCTTCAAGATCTCCTGGATACTGACAAATTTTCCTGGGCAGTTGGTGGCCATGAATTCCTTGTGGCCCCGAACCTTGGCCTTTGGGTGCCACTGCCGGAGCACCCCAAGGAGCCAGATCAGCGATCCGATCTGTGCGTCCGTAGGCCGCCTCACCTCGAGATTGCCGTTGAGGCATACGCCGATCTTGCCGGCGTTTTGGCTGAGCACGTGCGCCCCTAAGGCGTTTAATGGCCGGCCCCGGAAGATCTGCCCGGCGTCGTCTACGAAAAAATGATACCCTATGCCGGCCCAGCCTTGTCCTAGATGCTGCTGATGGATCGCCGCCGCCGTGGACTGCCCCGCCACGTGATGGATCACGATGTCGGTAACCTGGCCGAGAGGGGCTAAAGATTTAAACGCAAAATTAGTTTCAATTATCTTCAAATTCTTCCATCCCTTCCAATCCTTTCAGCCGCAACAGCTGCCGATATGCCTCTTTCATGCCGGCCACTTTGGCCACGGCGCTGTCAAGATCCCCATTGACATTTTCTTCCTTAAGCAGTTTCGCCGTGACCGCTGACAAGTCGGCGATCCGCAGGAGGCACTTGATCGCTAGGATGCTCTCTAGCTCACGCTCCCCAGCTTTTTCCTCCTGGCAGGCGATCCGAAGCTCATCCTGCTTGTACCGGAACTCAAGCCGCTGGTGCAGCCAGCGGAAATATAGCCCCATGGCCACGATGCCAATTAATTCCAGCGATAGCGTAAAAGATACGATCTTTTCAAAAATTCCGGCATCTGCTACTGGATCCACCGCGCCGCCCCCTTTTTACTACAGGATATACTAAATTTTACAAAATGTCAACAAATTTTTAGTTTGCGCGATAGATCAGCCGGGCCAGCATCCGGCCTGGGGAAAAAGAGGAAGTCACAAAGCTGGACAATATCACGTCGCCACCGTCAAAAGGCACCCCCGCCGGGAAGATGGCTATGGGGAAATACACATCACTAGTCGGTATTACCACGCTGGCCATGGTAAAAGTGTCCATTGAGATAGTCACCGACTGCCCTGCGCTCATAAAAGTGATGTTGCTGTTCACTAGCCCGGCAGTGGCTGGGTACCCAGTAGATCCCAGCCCGTTAGGAGTGAAAAAGTCGGCGCGTAGCAGCTCGCCCCTAGGCAAGCCCGTAAAAGTGTGCGTCCTGAGGGCACCGGCAGGGCCGGGCCAGTTGCCCGGCACGTCCACACTCGATCTAAGGTTGACCACCCGGCGGTATAGATGATCGACCACATGCGATCTCAGCTCCTTGATCTGGGATATCGCCGATCCCGTGGAGCTGGCCGCGTCCGTCCTGGTGCCCACTGCCCACTCAACCAATCCGATCAAAAGATTTAAAAGCGCCTGCATTACGTCCGACCCCCTGTCATGATCCCTGATATATAGTCTACCGTCAGCACGCTCCTGATCCCGCCGCTGGGATCGTCGGCCGGCGGCAAGTACTCCCGCACATGCGACACGCCGTTTGCTCCATAGTCGATCTGACTGATCCCGTTGCCGCCGATGATCGACCCCCGCACCATCCCGGTGTCCCCGGCCAAAAACTGATGCCGGATCTGCCTGGCTTGCGCCCACGTCCCTGTCTGCCCCAGCTGGATCGCCGCCTGATACGTGGGGAATGAGCTGTTAAATGCTGTAAATCCTGCAAAATTAAAGTACGCCGCCGACGTCCCTACACGATCCAGGCATAAGAACAGCTGTTCGTTGCTCGTGATCCCCGTCCGTATGCCTAGCGGTATCGATAACCACCAGCTAGCATCACGTGTGTCCGGTACCCACTCCCACGGTATGACCCTTTCCGCTATCACGGTGCCCGTCGCCGTCGGCGGGCTATTCATCCCGCGCCGGATCTGCACTTTCAGATCGCCTGGGATCCCCGTCCTGTATACGTCCAGGTTGACCCGGTCTAACCGGGTGCTCGCGATCTGGAAAGGCATGACATATGAAAATTGGTCTGATCTCAGATACGCGCCGACGGTAGGCGATGAGTTGCGCAACAACGACCCTTCCCGCAGGATTATAAAATCCTGCATCTGTAAGATCTGGTTCATACTGTCGGCGCTGATGACTTGTCCGTCCCTATAGGCATTTATTGACATCTTATCACCCGCTCACGATATAAATTCGGCATTCCACTGTCAAAATCTGGTTGCTGGCCTTAGAAAAAGGCTGCCTCAGCTGATTGAGCATGATCCCGCTCCCAGGCGTGGCCGTCCCGCCTAAAAAGATGGACAGCTTCTGATGATCCCCGTTGGCCTGGGCCGGGGTCAGCTGAGTACGGAAGCGGACTACGTTGCCGTCCTGCGTCACGATGGACACCGGCACCCGGAATGTTTCGCCCAAAACAAAACTTGTAGTCATGTCGCTCCCCAACGCAAGCCATGGCGCGGGCGCCGCCGCGATCTGGCTTGCCACCAAGCCGAAGCCCTCCGGCGTGATGGCGTTTTCGAAAGGCCCCAGTATGACGTCAGGATAGATCAGGATCCAGTCCGCTTTAAACTTTACACATTCTGCCATTTTAGCCCTCCTGTATGTGCGTCTTGGGATCCAGTACAAAAGCCGGCCGGATCCCCCGGTATTGCTCGGTAGTCGTCCACGTCGCGCCGCCGACACCTGTCACGTGCACGGCCTCCGTCAGCGTCGCATGAGATGATCGAGTCCACCAGTCGGTTAACGCGCCGGACAGCAGCGCCGTCCGGCGCGGCGACGTGGCCAGCTCATCGAAGTAGTCCAGCTTGGAACCAAGTATCGGGATCACGGTGGCCGAAAAATTGCGTCCAAGCTCGGATATGGACGGCAAAAAGACCCTGGTCTGCAGACCGGATCCCCCCACTTGCGCCGCCGTCCCCAGCGCATAGGGGATCTGTACCTGCCGGATGCCGCGCCGGATCTCAGGATCGATCAGATCCATATACGCGCCGTTGAGCCAGCCGTGGATCGCGCTGTCCCTGTAGCTACTGCCCGCGGGTACCTGCCACTGCCGGCTAGCGTACAGATGCCGGGACATGGCCACGACGGCACCGCCGCCGAAGCCGTCCCCATATGCCGCCCCAGGGCTTCCCTTGTGAACTACCAGAAATTCCCATGGGACGCCGCCGATCGGGACGGTGAAAGACTCTCCGACCGACAGGCCGCCCACAGTAGGCAGCGACCACAGCACGACGCGGCCCCACGTGGATCGCGGCTCGGTGTAGCGGAAAGGCAGCAGATCCGGTGTGATCTCCGCATCGTCTTTGATAGGGATCTGATCGTCGCTGAATACCATTTTCTGGATAATGTTGGTCTCCTCGCCGCGATCCCGCTGCTGCCGCGATACCAGCGACCGCAAAAAGTCGGCCAGGCCAAGGAGCCTGCCGCCATAGGTGACCTGATAGATCCAGCGGACACGGTCAGGCGTAGGATCGCCGCCTATCCTGGACAGCTTCGCCCGTTGCACCATAAACGCCGTATCGGCGATCCCCCGGTGGGGCAAGTCGATCCTGACGATCTGCCCCGGATACCATCCATGTGTGGCTGTGGTAAAATCGCCGCTCACACGCGGATTGGCGTGGAGGCCAAGATCCGCTTGGCCTACCGCCTCGGCGGCCTGCACCGTCACCAGCTGCGGATCGATGATCACATGCTCGTAGACGCCATCTCCACCTTGGATCGCCGCAACCGCCGCCTGTGAGGTGAGATCCTCAAAAACGGTCACTACTGGCACATCCTGCCGGGCGATCAAGCTGATCTGCGCCCCCGCGTGGGGCGTCGGCGTATGATGGCTGCACCTTATGTATTTTTCTGTAAATGACATCATAAAATCAAAATTGTTTTCATCGTGAATGTTTTCAATCCCCACGCTTTGCAAAAACCCAAAAACATACAGTCGGATCTCATGCGGGCCCCAAGGCAGCACCCACGTCCTGGCCACGCCGTCGGCCAGCCATGCCACCTCCTGCGGATCGCTCAAGAGCGTACCGCCCAAGACATACACCCGGTTACGCAGGCCGTTCACATCGACGGTGTGCTTTCCCAACTCAAATTGCGCCCCGTCTACAAGCTCCATAGGCGCGGGCGTGTGGAGATCCTCGGCCCGGAAAAACCTGAGATCCTTGGTATATGTGGGTTCCCACTCCCATCCCACGTAGTCGCACAAGTACTTAAAAGCCTCGGATGGCCGGACATAGGCCAGATCCTGGCCCGTATTCTCGATCACCGGCGCACCCATGACCACGCCGGAAGTAGTAAACCCAGTTATATACTTATCTACTATATCCAGGAAAATGTCAGATGCAGACATGTCAGTGTACGTCTCGACTACCAGCTTCCCGTCTAGGATCGTCGTGTAGTCGTCGCAGTCCACGTCATAGATCGGCTTGCGCCCGTCGGCAGACCGCTTGGCCAGCACGGATTTTACCACTACGCCGCCGAAAAGGATCCCTTGATCGGCGTGTCTCACGATCACTTCTTCCCCTTCCGCCGGCTTGTGATCGATCAGGCTGAATCTGCACTGATCGGCCACGTGCGTAAGCTGCCGGTCTATGGTGATCATCCCGCGCTCTAGCTGGTGCCAGTAGTCTATACCTGCGATCAGCAGCTGGTTTTTGCTCATATACGGATCCCCATCCTTTGCAGCGTCCTGAGCAGATCCTCGCCGTCTTGAACGGTGATGTTGATCGTGTTGCCGCCCATATTGCTTATGTTTTGAGTAGACGAAGGAGTGATCTCAAGGCTTCCTGCGGCCTCTGATACCGCGTCCCTGATCAGATCTATATTATCAAGGATGCCTTGAGAAAACATTTTCATAAAATTTGGGGCCCATTGGTCAGATTGCCGGCCCGGGCCCTCTTTCGTGGGCGATCTAAAGCCCATGAAGTCGCCGACTATACCGACCGCGTCAGATACCGCGTTGCGCAGCCGATCAAAGCCGTCCTTGATCCCCTGGATAAAATTGTTAATCAGGTTCGATCCCCAGGATTTGGCAAGGTTGACCGTTTCTTCAAATTTGCCCCTGATCAGCGTCAGCACATCGCCCAACGTCCCCAGGATCTGGTTCCACGCGTCCGCAACCTGTCTTTTCAGATCCTCCCACAGCCCGGCGAGCCAGCCCCGGATCGCGTCCCATGCTGCAACTGTGATCTCCCGTACCGATCCAAGGTGCCCCCCGGTCAGCTCTATGATCGCGGCCTGTGCGGACTCAAACACGCTTTTAATTGCGTCCCAGATGTCCACAAAAAAGTCAACGATTGCCTGGAATTTGCTTACAATAGCGTCTTTCAGCGCCCCCACCGCGCCCGCCACCGCCTCGGTGATGGCGTTCCACGCGGCCAGGGTCTTTTCCTTGATCTCATCCCAATTTTTGACAACGAATAGGATCACCAGACCGAACGGCCCGGTCAGCGCCGCTAGGATCTTAGGGCCCCAGTCCCGGACGAATCCCGTGATCGCCTCGACGGCGTTGCTAAAAATCTCCTTGACGCTGTTCCAGAGATTGACAAAAAATTCTTTAATTGCGTCCCAGTTCGTGTATATCAGGTAGGCCGCCGCTGCCACCGCCGCAGCCGCTATGACTACCGCGCCCATCGGCGTCAGCAGGAGGCCAAAAGCCGCCGTCACCTTGGGCAGGATCGTCAGTATCGTCCCCACCGACTTGATCAGCGTACCGATCACGACCAGCAGGGGCCCTATCGCCGCCGCCACTGCGGCCAGCGCAACGACTACGGTTACCATGGCCGGATGCATATCGGCAAATTTATTTGCGATCTTTGTAACGCTCTCGGTGAGGCTGGCCAAAAAAGGCGTCAGTTTTTCAGCTATGACTAGCCCAATTTCTGTAAATGCCGCTTTTAATTTTGCGCTTTGGCCGGCGAAATTGTCTTGCTGCACCTGGGCCATCCCTGCGGCCACGCCGATCCCGTCGTAGGCATCCGACGCGCCCGCAAGCTCAGCGCTGAGCGCGGCAATCTCATCGATCCCCTCGGTCATCAGCCTATTCCATCCCCGTTGCGCCACCTCCCCAAAAATCATGGCCTCTGTGGCTCGCCGCGCCTCATCATCCATACCGGCCAACGCCGCTTCTAGCTCACGCATCACCTCAAAAGTATCCCGCCGCTGCCCTGCATCGTAAAGCTCGATATTCAGGCGCTCAAACTCCTTGGCGGCTTTCCCTGAGGTGGGGGCCATCGCGCCTAAGACTGCGTTTAACTCAGTCCCGGCCCGCGTCCCAGTGGCGCCGGCCTCTGCCATATGGATCAAAAAGGCGTTGGTATCGTGGATAGACAGGCCCGCGTTGTTTGCCGCCCCCGCTGCCGTTGTATACGATCCGGCCAAATCTTCTAGCGTGGCGTTGCCCTTACTCGCCGCTGCTGCAAAAGAGTCCATGACCTCTTGCGTCTTGTCGGCTTCCAAACCAAATGTTTTCATTGCGCTGGAAGAAAAATCAAAAACCGTGGCCAAGTCCGTCTGCGTCCCAACGGCCAGATTGACGCCGTGCGTCATCTGCTCGATGACCAGGGCAGCGTCTACAGATGAGTCGATCAGCATATTGGTATTTTGTGCCAGGTCAACGACGCTTACGCCCATCTCCCTGGCCACGCCCCGGATGCCGTCGCCTAGGCGATCCATGTCATCGGCGGTATACTGCGATTTGGCCTGTATCGCAGACATGGCCTTGTCGTAGTCCGCCCCGGTCTTAACGGCCAGGGCACCGACGGCGGTTATAGGCGCGGTCACCTTCATGGATAGATCTTTTCCGACGCCTACCATCTTATCTCCGGCCCGCTGCATGTTCTCCCCCAGCTCTCGCAGGGGGTTGTTCACGTCGGCCAGGGCTTTTTCAAGCCCGGCAAGCCGGTTTTTAGTCTCTTCAATTTCCCGTTGGAAAGCCCGGTACTGGGCTTCCGTTATGTCGCCTTTTTTAAACTGCTCATTTACTTGCGCCGATGCAGCTTCGAGGGCATTAAGCTTGTCCTTTGTGGCCGCCACAGCCTCAGTTAAAACTTTCTGTTTCTGGGCCACAAGCTCGGTATTCTTGGGATCCAGCTTAAGCCCCTTCTCGACGGCTTTTAACTCTTTTTCCAGATCCTTACTGGCCGTCGTGGCCTTTTTAAGCTCCTCGCCAAGCTTGGTAGTGTCCGCCCCGATCTCGATGGCGACCCCTTTGATATTTTTCCCTAGCGCCACTTAACCACCTCCCCGGAAAAAAGCCTCTACTTCGGCGGGCGTGCTGATCTTTTGATCGCCGCCCTCATCCTTATCGCCGTAAAAACAGCATGCAAAGTCTAGCAGATCCTGGCAGGTCAACATGTTGATCTCAAAAAATGACAGGCCGATCCGCTTGCCTACGGCCAGTATCTCCAGATCAAGGCTGTTGCTTAGCCCCTTTGACTTTCCCTGATCCTGGAATTTTTGACGTACCAAGAAAGCCCCTAGAGGCTTCCTCCGCGAAAGCCCCAAACACTTTTTTATCAGTCAGATCGATCCCCAAGTCGAAGCTGGCCAGCCATGCCGTGAACCCCGGAAATGCGTCATCGGCCAGATTGGCTGTTTTTTCCATAGCCCATAGGATCTTATATACCGCCAGCATATCCAAAATCTGGTTATCTACAATTTTTGAAAAGTCCGTTATCAAGTCTGCGTCGAACTCCTGCCGGTATAAAAGCAGGCCCATCGGAGAAGCCTTGAAATTCCTGTTTTTTCCATCAACATTGATCGTAAACACCCGATCCCTCCTATGGCACTAGGCTAGTAGGCAACACGACATCAGATATAAAATCCTCCCAAGCGGTGCCTGTAGCGTCGGTCTTAAAAATCTTGGCTTTGTTGATCGGACGGCGATCCGATCCGATAGGTATCAGCAGGGGCGTCACCGTGATATTGATGCCCTTGGTCTTCGGCACGATATTTTCTCCCTTGGTCTCAAAGTCCTCTGTCGCCCTCGACGCCTTGCATCTATAGTAGACCAGCCGGATCGGGGTAGTGTCGCCCTCGGTCTGCGCCAGCAGCGCAAATTCCGGCGGCTCGACATCCGCAAACTCTATCACAAGCCCGGAAGCGTCACGCTTAAGCCCCCAAATCATTTCTTCTATTTTTCTTGGGATCGTGGCCACTGTCAGGGTGCTTGTGTATCCGTTGTTGCTCTCACTGACATAATATGGAATATTGTCAGCGTATAAGATGTTGCTGGCCCCTGCCGGTGCCTGGGACATCGAGATCGCCCCCGGCCACTCTATCGGCGCACCCCAAGCAGGGGCGTCATCGGTGCCCGTCTGAAAAGCGATATGTAGCCCGGACAGCCCAAAAGTGACTTTATTTTCTGCCATCTTTTTTATCCTCCAATCATTGTAAAAGTATACATAGTCTGGAACATCCGTTCCGACTCGATCCACGCCTCGAATTTCGCATACGGCGTAAAATTCGCCAGCAAAACTTCCTCGATCCGCTGCTGCTCTTCCCACAGTTGATCGCGCTCCGTATACAGCTCCACGATCCAGCCTGACATTTTGTGGTAATTTTTATTGTCGGCGATCCAATCCCTGGAAGAATCAAAGTAGTAGCACACGAAAGGCGGGGCCACCACCAGCGCCGGATCAAAAAAGCTGTATGCCACCCGATCCCTGGTGCTGCCGTCCGGCATGGCCGCCGCAGGATACGCCGCTTTTAAGATGGCCTCTAGATCCTCTCTGGTCATGCCTAACCGCCCCCCTCGATGATCTGCTCTACTTTTTTTTCAAATTCCTGGATCCCCGCTTCCTCGGCCGGCTTCATATGCGGGAACGCCCTCGTCTGGCCATACGACCTGCCGCCTACCCGGATCGCGTGCCCGTACTCTAACAAGTGAGGCAGCCAGGGCGTTCTTTTATTCCAGACTTTGAAGCTGGCGACCCCGAACGTGCTTTCATCCGTGACCGTGAAACCCTTGCTGTACCCCCTGGATCTGCCACGCCTCACGGGCGCGGCAGCCGCCACGTCTTTTTTGATCTTGCTGGCCGCGTCTTTGGCAGCTTTTTCAATCTCAGCTTGGATCTTAGCGCTATACATGGCCAGCTCTCTTTCTATCGTGGCCGACAGCTCAGGGATGTTAATTTTTTCCAACGTCTGCCGCCACCTTCCCGCAAATCAGCTCTATGATCTCGGGGTTACGCGCCGCGCCCCGTGCGCTTGATGATCCGACATAAGAGCGGATCAGCGTATACATGACGCCGTCATGTACGATCTTTTCCTGCCCCCCGTACTCCTGCACCCGCATATCAATCTGCACCTGTGGGCGCGTCCCGCGTTGGACGGAGTTGTAAAATTCTGTATGGCCGACGGATCTTACGTCTGCAAGAACACCTGTTCTTGCGCCATCCGTAGCCACTAGCACGATCTCGACGCTTGGATCAAAAACCCGCGCCATATTCTCACCCCTAAATCAGCTTGCGTTGCAGCGCCCGGCCCGCGCCGGTGCTGCAGACGGCCACGAGCCGGTTATCACCGTAGGCGATGCCACGGGCAGCCGATGCCGGCCCAGGCAGCAGCAAACCCCGCCAAGCCGTCAGGCCTGCGGCGAAGCTCTCATATGAGATCGCTTGCGCTTCCCCGCGCACCGATCCGGCCACGGCAGCATGTGCCATGCCGCCGAAGCTGGCCACGTCGTAGACCTGCTCTGACGGCATCGTGATCGGGTTCCATACCTCCCCAGTCGGCGACCAGGCGGCCCGGTAGTTGGAAGAATTTAGGTTACCGGCAACAAAGCCCAGCCCGTCCACGTAGCGCAACGCCGTCCAGTTGGCCGCGTGCAGCTGGCCGGTCAAGGCGCTCCACGTCGCCCCCTTGTCCCTGGATATGATGACCGGCGTGACCGTCGTGTTGGATGAGCTTACCGCTATAAGGATATTTTCCCGAGGATTGTACGCGATCCTGCTCCATGGTGTATCTAGTATCAATCCGGCCTGACTGGCCGGGTATGCCTCAAAAGTGTTCCCGTTGTCCTGGGATCGCGCTATCCTGGCCGCAGTCCCGGACGTGGCCACTGCAAAAATCGCGCCGTCTACCAGTTCCAGATCATTCCAGGAGCTGACGAATGGCAGGGATGCATTAGCCCAGCTGAGGCCGTCTAGCGACGTATACGCGCCGGATGCGGCGATCACCGCCAAAAAACGGCCCCCGAAGTACCTCACCCGATTGAAAGCCGCCATTAGCGCCCCCGTGGGCGTATAAGCATTCTGCGGCATCCAAGTATCGCTACCGTCCAGCAGCGTCATGACACGAAAAGGCGTACCGGCATTGGACACGGCCAAAAAACGGCCGTTCCCGTAGGCCACGCTGACCCAGGCGGCTTCTGCCCCGCCGGTCTGCAGCGGGGTATTCATCTTCTGCCACGGGCCCAGCGCAGGGGCAGCGGGCCCGCCGCTGACTATCTGGGCAATCTTTCCCGCATAGCCGGCGGTAGGCGTACCCTGCGGCACCGCTACCCCTTTTTCCTCTATGGCGTCTCTGATCGCGTCAAAATCGGCGACCGCCTGGCTGACATTTTCTGCAAGTGTCGGCATCTATGCCACCCCCAGCAGCCGGGATTCCAACAGCGCATTAAGCGATCCTACAGTATTTTCCAGATCCCTGATCGCAATCTGCACATCCTCAAATAATGGATTATCTGGTAATGCCATCCATAACACCCCTTATCCTAGCAGCACATAACCAGAAAATGGCGTGATCGCCCGGATCTGGATATTCGTGTCATCCCGGCCCACGCCTACACCTACCAGGCGGTAGATATTGCCGTCCTGCTTATACACGCCTAGGGGGTACTTGCCCCCATGGGCGATCTCTATCGCCCGGAACCCGTCGGATCCGGCCGCGCCCCAAGCGCCGGTGTCGGAAAAACTGACCGGGCCTACCGCCCCCGCTGGGGTAAGTGCGCCCATGCCGTGCCATCCCAAGACCCCGCCGATCATGGCCAAGACCGATCCTTCGTCAGGTGGATCCACTGGATCCAGTTCGCGGGCCTTGCCCGCCACCGACGCGCCGGACACAAGATCGGCGATGCTTTGTTGCGTCTGCCGGAAAACTGCGTCTATGCTGACCATCTGATCAGATATGTTGCGGTAGTAGGACGCAACATTGGCTTCCCACGCCCGGCCTACCATCAGATACGATCCATACTGTGCCAGCGTGGCCAGACCGCCAACTACGCCGATCTGATCCTTAGGTATAAAAGTATCAGTGGCCGCAGCAGCGGTCAGGTAATTTTGCTCAATCATCTCAAAGTTGGCGTCTATCGTCGGCCCCAGCGTATCCGGCAGCCACGGCGATCCAATTTTTTCAAAAGCCATCTAAAGTCCTCCTTATGCTTGCAGGGTGATCGCGCCTGTAAAAGGCGTCTTGACCCTGATCGTTATGCCGCCATTGGTCAGCCGCCGGACGCCGTAGCCCCCGATGGCCGCCACGGCCCCAGCTTCCGCAGTTACAATTTCTTCCACTGTCGCTTGGTACCCTAGCCCGTGCTGATCGCGTGGTATGGTCAGCGTGTGCCAGCCCAGGGACTGCGCCCAAGATCCCGGCTGGAAGCTGAGCCGGAAACGCTCGTACCCGCCATCTGGGATCCCCGGCGGCGGTACCGGCGTTTCTGGGCGATCCGACCTGCGGTAGTGGATCAGGTAGTCCCGCATTCTGACCTTTAGATGCTCCGGCATCGGCGCATTGGTATTGCGCCCGTTGTACCGCCACTCAGCGACATCGACCACAAACATCAGCTGCGATATGTCATCGAGATCCGGCGTGTACCCGTGTACCTGGCCAAGCTCTATCATCGTGGCTTGGATCAGCGACCTCAGATACAGATCCCGGACGTCAGATGTAAAGCCAAGAGCTTGTTTTAATAACGTTAAAACTGTCTCCATAGTGTTTTAACCCCGCTTTATCTAGCCGTCTCCACCGTCGCCGCCCGGCGTTGCCGTATTGGCCACGTCCGGCGCGAAAGTCATCGTAGTGGTCACCGGGTTACCGTCAATATTAATCGCGACGAACCCCTCTCCTACTACCGCCTTGCCGTCGAAACGCATCGTCCCTGTGAATACAGTATCGTCCTCCAAAATGAATCTGTGCTCGGAACGGCGCATGACCAGCCCGTGGCGCTGTACAAGCGTGTACAGGCTCCCGTAGCCGCCGATAATGTCCCCTTTAGGGATAAAGTCCAGCAGAATTATTCTGCCACCTTCTACGGGCATTACCGGGGACACAGAAGACATTATGATCCCCAGGGCATTGATGACTAGCCCCTTGGCCTGCATCTCGGCCCAGGTTTTCCGGCTCATGCACCAAAAAGTTCCGCCTGTAGCGTAGTTGGCCTCAATCTGGCCTGTCATGAGCAAGAGCTTCGCAAAGTATTCGTTGGCCGGCAGGGCGTCCAGATTCTGGCTGAGTATGTTAGACGCGGCCAGGTTAGTCCAGGCGGGCGACGTTGCAAGCCAGCTGGCCGGTTGCGCGGTCTGCGCCAGCCGGGTAACGATCCCTTGGGGCATTTTTACGCCAGTGCCATACAGGATCGCTTTGTCCAATGCAAGCCCGATCCCTTGGGTAAGCTCCCGGACTATTTCGTCCGCAAGGCTCAGATAGGTAGAATCTTCCAGCGTGGCGTTGCATATGCGGATATACCCGCCGACCTTATACCCCTCGATCTCTACCTCGTAGACAGATATCGACATTTCGTTCAGGTTGGCACATTGCTCCGTCCACACCGCTTCTTGTGGGGCCGGCCGCAAGATCAGGCGGCTTGTCCCTGTGATCTGCCGCAGGTTGACCACGCCGATCAGCTTGCTGTACTCATCCAAATTATCCCTGATCACACCAAGAAAAACGTCAGGGATCAGGATCTCAGCATTGGTCACGCCGGATCTGATGACGTCTTTAAAACGGTCTAAAAATTCCCTGACCTCGGCCCTGCGTATCAGCGCCGCGCCCTTTTCGCGGGTGAAGCAGACCGGGCGAAAGAAGCCCGGATCCTCCTGGTACTCGCCGCTAGCCGTAGCTAGCGATCTAACTTCGCCTACCGCTTGATCCATTTCTTTGATCTGCGCTTCCAACTGGCTTTTTTCCTGCTGCAGCTGCGCCAAGCCGGCTGTCACCGCGTCCCGGCGGGCGTCGAATTCCTGGATGCTCTTGATCACAGTGTCCAGCGCGTCGCCCTTGGCCGCATCCAACTCCGTCTGCAGCTGCTTCTCCCGTACCGAAAAACCCGCCTGCTCCATCGTGTAGGTGGATAGATCGGCGTCGATCACCTCTATCCTTTTTCTGGCCGCTAATATTTTTAGTGCTTTTGGCAATGTAGTACCCTCCTAGCTATTTCTTTTTTTCTCTTCTCCGCGTCCCTGATCTCCTGTATCTGTGCCTGGCGCGTACTGATCCCCGTCTGCTTGTACTGCGGGAAAGTGCATGGGGAAATTTCCCTCAAGTCGAAACCTTTAATTTCGAACTGGACTTTCCCGCCGGGCAGATGGTTGACCTGCTCCGACGTGATCCAGCCGCCGAAACTGGCCTGATCCACATCGCCGCGCTCGATCCTGTAGTAGAGGTTGACTGCGTCCACGTCCTGCTCGTTGATCTCTATGGATCCAAAAAGCCCGTAGCTGTCTTCCCTCACCGTCAGCGTCCCGGCTTTGGAGCGCCCCAACACTGCGGAAGTATTGTGGTTGATCAGTCCCCTTACGTCCGTTGCCCCGGCAAAAGCTCCCTCCCGGATCACTTCTGTGACATCAGGCCAAAGCTCCGTCTCTTGGTTAAAAACGGCAAAATATCCCTGGATATACTTTTTCCCATCGAGGGCGTCCCGCGTCTCGGGGCGCTCCGTAAAATCCCGCGTGACAAACTCGCCTAATCTACTCATCATCATCGCCTCCTTTCAATTTTTCTTGATCCCCGGCCATGCCCACGGGTATATAATTTTCCAGCATGGCAAATTCATCCATTCCCTCCGCGTCCGACGGATCCAGGCCGATCCAGTCCCTGGCCTCGTTTTTGGTGATGATGCCGACGGGGGCCAGCTTGATCCCAATATTTGACAGCTCCGTCAGGCTGTAGTCAAAAAGGCTCCTGGGATTAAACCGGAAGTACATGCATGGCTGGATCAGGATCTTGGCCGTCAGCTCCTGGGCTATGATCTGGCATATGTGCATGATCTGCGTCGTGATAAAGTGGTTGTACTCGCCCCTGTTGTACTGATCGGTACCGAGGAAAAATCTGGGAACCCCAAAGAGCGCTGCTATAAACCGGCGGTCAAGATTGACCTGATCGCTGATGGCCAGATCTTTGAGGCTGAGCGGCTTAAGCTGCTCCACCTTGATAATCTCGCCTGGGACTACCCAGGCGTTGCCGGTCTCCACCGAATCGGCGTAGCGATCAAAGATCTCCTGCCTGCCCTCCTTGCTGTGCAGCAGATCTTCGGTGCTGTCCACAGATACCACTATCGACGGCCTAGGCCGCCTGAAAAAATCCTTGATCGTGGCGTTGGCCTGGGTGAGGCTGCCAAGCACACTGCCAAGCAGCACCCGGACGCCCGCGCCCCAGAAAACGCAATCTGGATCGATTTTCCATTTGAAGTGGATCAGATCGCTGGGATCGAAAGCTTTTCCCGAGATCATGATCTGGTACCCGTCCGGCGCCGGCCGGAAGCTGACCGCAGACGGCGGCACCGGGAAAAGATCCGACAGCAGGCCAGTAGCCGGATCGATCTTAGGGATCACCACCGCGTTCCCCTCGCCCTCCAACAGCAGCGCCCGGACGATCAGCTGCATCCAGTCCTTACGCGTCAGGTACTGGCTCGGATCCACATCGATCTTTTTAGACAGGCCGTTTCTGACCCTAACATCGCCTTTTTCCATGTTTACCATAAGCTGGATCGTCATGCTGGATATGAGATCGGCGATCCGATCCACGCAGATCCGTACCTCGGGGTTCCTCGACAGTGGCGTGTACCCTTGGCCGCAGAAAAGATCGTAGCCCGCCGGATCGCATACGATCACCTGCTGCCTTTTAATGGGTATAGGCTTTTCCTCGGATCTAAATATGTTTTTTACGCTGGAAATTATGCCCATCATTCACCTTGCCCCATGTATCGTCTGACTTGATCCGCTTTTTCCATATTTTCCAAGTACCGCACGACGGCGAAGACAGCCGCGTCAAAGTAGTCGATCCGTTGATTGGCCGTGACCTTCTCATACTGGATCATATCATCGGTCTTCTCGATCCCGTGGACGTTTTGGACGCAGTATTCAAAAGGCCCGCTGTGCATATAGTATAGATTGCCATCTTTTACAAGTTTTTCTATGTACCTGAACCCAGAAGATTTTTTGTAAAAGTATTGCACCTGATCGATCATCCTGAAGCCCTGCTTCTTCATCTGGACAAAGAAAGCCTGGGCGAATTTACGATCAAAGCCGACCTGTTTGATTTTGAACCCGCGCTTGCGCATGGCCGCGAACCAGGCCACGACGTCGCCGTAGTTTACGGTGGGCGTGTTGCACATGGTCAAATTTCCTTCGTCCAGCCAGCCAAAAACTGGGATATTGTCTTCTTCCGCTTTAGCGTGGGCCTGCACAATCGGGAACCACCCATGAGTGATCACGATCCCAACGCCTTGATACTCGCCAAAAAGCGCCGCCGTAGTCAAATCAAAGAGTTTCGACAGATCCGCGCCGCCGTACCAGGTGATCGGCAGCTTGGCCAGCTGATCCAGCGTCCAGCTGTACCGGGCGTCAGACCGGCGGAATTCGTCGATGTTGAAATATGCTCTCATAGCGCTGGTGTAGATATTCAGTTCCTTGGACAAGAAATCTTTCCGAAGCTGGGGATCGTTATGGGCCTGCATCGCCGACTCCCGCATATCGTCCGGCCTGATCGAGACGCCGTAGTTAGGATTGGCCTTCTTGTGCTGGATCGGATCCAAGTAGTCAACGTCCCCATTTTTATCCTGATCGGCCTTGCAGATAAAGACAAAATAGGATTCATCCTTGACCGATCCATCAAGGATCCTCTGGCAGTGTGTCAGTTTTTGGTAACAGAAGCTGGTTGTATCGTCCCCCGCTGTGGTGATCCCGATCATCATCTTGTTAGTGTAGGCTTTGCCGGCCTCTTTTATGATCGTGTACTGCTTGGCGCTTTTGTAGGCGTGCAGCTCATCGGCGATCCCAATGTTGCAATTAAGCGAATCTTGGGCGTCCGGATTGGCGGCCAGCGCCTGGATCATCATCGCGCCGCCGTCATCGAATTCCTGGCTGATCGAGTGCTCTTGGCTGCTGTTGAGTACCCTAAAACTATCCATTTCCCCCAGCGCCGAGATGTTGTAGCGGATGAAGTCGAAGGACTGCAGGGCCTGCCGCAGTACCGCGCCCACTATGTAGATTGTGGAGCAGGAGGCCTTTTCTATTATAGCCAGCGCCCAGGCCAAGGCCGCTATGAAAGTAGTCTTGCCGTTTTTCCGGGGAACGTAGATAAATGCCTCCTTGAACCGGCGCAGTTTCATCTTTGATTTCGACGGCCTATAGAAGCCCAGAAGATTAAAGACAATGAATTTTTGCCACGGCTCCAAAAGCAGCGGCTTCCCGCGCAAAGGGATCCCGTCCAGCGTCTGCCCCTTCTGATGTACCAGCGTCGTTTCTATGATGTCAATCGCCAGCTCGGCCAAGGCCGGATCGAATACAAATTTTTCCGCTATCACGTCCTGTCTGAAACGGGAACAAGCTTGCACGTTTTCCGCGCAAGCCTCCCAAGGGTGCTGCAGTGTATGATCCACATACCCAAATACATCCAATATGTGATTGCTAAATTCTGCCTTTTTCCTCGCTGCCCTCAAAAGCACATCACCCGATCTTTTTGTTAGTCGGCAGCCTTGGCGGTATCTGCCGGATCCGCTTCGGCCTCCCGTCCGCAAAAAACCTTTTAGCTGCCTCCCGATCCCGATCCTGGTGCCTCGCCCGCCGATTGTCGATCAGCGTGAGCAGGCATACCACCAGGATCAAAAAACTGCAATCGCCTTTAGTAAAATTCTGACAAATCACTGTAAAGAAGTCCATCAGGAGTACCAAACTAATTGCCGCACGTCGTCGGTTGTCATCCGGCGGTCTGCGGACATCTGCCAAGGTACAGACCAGCCGTACTGCTTGCCGTTGCATACCCAGATAATCCCAGTAGCAAATTCCCTCTTCATCTCACCAGCTCCAAAACTTTACTTAACCGGCTGACGCTAGGCGGC
>Ga0123353_10000968_pt1 | contig 35119 bp, 26 predicted proteins | sample TergutLab28metaG_3_FD_92763 | JGI IMG/M metagenome (GOLD analysis project Ga0123353, IMG submission 92763) | Labiotermes labralis P3 segment gut microbial communities from Petit-Saut dam, French Guiana - Lab288 P3 | ecosystem: Host-associated > Arthropoda: Insects > Digestive system > Gut ... | reverse complement strand
GCGCAAAGAAGGGAGACAGGGTAAGATACATCCAGTTCACTGACTCCGTCTACTTTGCACCGATATCTCCGTACCAGAGGGCATGGATGTACCTGTCCAGGTTCAGAGGCCTCGACACCGGTACGCTTTCGGGAAGACAGATCATCGAAATGAGGGAGAGAGACCTTGAAAAACTGTCGAAATACCTCATCGAGAGCGAGACGTTCGACCCGGCACTCACCGGTATCAGAGGTGCAACCGTTCACGGTCACGCATGCCGTCTCGACGAGAACGGCCTGATGTTCGACGCGTGGCAGAGGTACGTCTGGGATGCGAAGAAGAAAGAGGTCGTTTACGTGAAGGACCAGGTTGCATTGCCCTTGGACAGGAGAATATCCGTCGGCAAACCCGCACCGATGGCAGACCTTCTCAAGAGGACAACGATCTTCAGCGCATACACGGGCGGCGTCGACATGCAGGACGACAAAGAAGTGACCGACTACGGTATCAGGATACACAAACTGAGAACGCTTGCCGGTTACCAGCCGTTCAACGTAAAGGGGGTATAAGATTGGCGGACAAAGAGAAATTATTCATGCAGGCCGTGAAGAAGAAATTCAAAGAGGATCCCACGGACCTCCACACGAAATTCTACTGCTACGGCGGCTGGAAACAGTCCAAACGTAAGATGGAGTTCGTTGAGACATCAAAGAAGATAGCCAAAGACCGCGGAATGCCCATGATGAACCAAGACATCGGTGTACCGCTGGGTCAGAGGTCATGGATGCCTTACCAGCTCTCGCACACGGACATATTCGTGGAACCGGATGACCTTCACTGCATCAACAACCCCGCGATCCAGCAGGCTTGGGATGACATAAGGAGAACGGTTCTCGTGGGTCTCGACTCACCGCACCAGACCATCGAAAGAAGGCTCGGTAAGGAAGTCACGCCGGAAACGATCAACGCATATCTTGAGACGGTTAACCACACCATCCCCGGAGGAGCGGTCGTTCAGGAGCACATGGCGGAATGTAACCCCGCGTTGGTTTACGATTCGTACATCAAAGTGTTCAGCGGCGATGATGAACTGATAGACGAGATCGACAAGAGATTCGTCATCGACATCAACAAGCTGTTCAGCAAGGACCACGCGGACCAGTTGAAGAAAGCGATAGGCAAGACACTGACGCAGGCCGTGCGCGTTCCGACAATGGTCGGAAGGCTCATGGACGGCGCAACCGTCTCAAGGCATGCGGCCATGCAGATATCGATGGCTTTCATATCCTCGTACAAGCTCGCGGCGGGCGAAGCGGCAATCGCCGATTTCGCATACTCGGCGAAGCACCAGTCGATGGATATGGGTACGATGATGCCCGCAAGGCGTGCAAGAGGTCCCAACGAGCCCGGAGGAATTCCGTTCGGTTACATGGCTGACATAGCTCAGTCGGACCGTGTGAAACCCGATGACCCCGGACGCGGTGCATTGGAAGCGGTTGCATTGGGTGCGATCATATTCGATCAGATCTACCTGGGCGGATATATGTCGGGCGGTGTCGGATTCACGCAGTATGCGTCCGCGGCGTACACGGACAACATCCTTGAGGATTACGTGTACTATGCGATCGACACGATAAAGGACAAGTACGGCGGATTCTGCAAACTTGACCCGAAGGATTTCGACAAGCTCCTGAAGCTCGGTGACGATGTGAACGCATACGCGCTGGGAATGTACGAGAAGTACCCGTCGGTCATGGAATCGCACTTCGGCGGTTCGCAGAGAGCGACCGTTGCCGCGGCAACGACCGGTATCGCCGGTGCAATGGCAACGGGTATCGCGGACTGCGGTGTCAACCTTTGGTATCTGTCCATGCTGCAGCACAAAGAGAGAGCGGGAAGACTCGGATTCTACGGATACGATCTGCAGGATCAGTGCGGTTCCGCGAACTCGCTCGCATACAGGTCCGATGAGGGTCTGCCGATGGAGCTCAGGGGTCCGAACTACCCGAACTACGCAATGAACGTAGGTCACCTTTCCGGTTACACCGGAATACCGAAAGCAGCCCACGCCGCTCGCGGAGATGCGTTCACGCTCAACCCGTTCATCCGTGTGGCATTCGCGGACCCGAGCCTTGTGTTCGACTTCGCCAACGTCACGAAGGAGATCGGAAGAGGCGGACTCAGGGAGTTCAAGCCGGCCGGCGAGAGAACAGCCGTCATAAAAGTGTGATCTTCGTGAAAACAGGAGATATCTGCAAGTATCTTCCGACATCAACGGTCGGTAAGGTGACGGATGTCAGAGAGAAGGACGGTAAAGTATGGGCGTTGCTCGACTTCACCAACCTTTACTATGACACCGCGTTCCTCACCGCAGCGGATGCGGGCGAATATAAGCAGGTATCTTACAAAGAGCGCGAGAAAGACCGCGACCAAAAGTTGCGGTCGGTCGAGCAATTCGCGAAGACCGCGGAGGACGTGAACATCGATCAGTTCATGCCCTCGGGCGGAGGATAAACCCTTTAACTTCATTTTCCCGCACGCATGTGCGGGAATGTTTTTGAATTCATTCAGAAACCGTTTTACGTTATCCTGCCGTTGTCGTTACATGGCGGTCAGATTAGAGATACTCAGAAATATAAAAATGATATCGTCGGATGCTTACGAGATCGGTGAAGTGACGGATTTGCGTTACGATCCGTTCGAATGGAGGGTGATCGGTCTGAAAGTGAACGTGAAAAAATCGTCAATGAAGCTGGCCGCGGGACACGGGAAGACGAATGTCCTGATCTTACCGAGGACCTTCGTAATGAACGATGTCCTTCTGCTGGACGAAGCGATCGACGAAATTAAAGATCTGACCGCTCCGGACAACAGCAACATGGCCTCTTTGTCGTCAATGGTGAATTCAAAGGTGGTCACGAAGGACAATGCGCTCATAGGTACGGTATTGACGGTAATGATAGACCCGAACGATTGGAAAGTGTTGTCAATCGTCGTCCGCCTGGATAAGACCGCGATAGAATCAATGAGAATGAGGAAAGGACTTTTCACAAAAATAAATGTTGACATAACCACGGACATGATCATGTCATCGACGGAAATGATTCATCTGGATGAAACAATGGACGGCGTAAGAGAGAAAATGACGATCGTGGATTGATTTTCACTTCTTGTCGAACGCCACCAGGATCGTTGCGAGCGTCGCATCATCCTCCAAATTGTAATAATTCTTGATCATCACATCGGATGTCGGTGCAGGACTGCACGATATTACGTTGGTGCATCCGTTGCTCTCGTTCAGTTCAACGAAAGGAATGGGAGGCATCACGAAAGTTTCACTGCCTTTTGCCGAAACGGTAGGAAAAACAACGAATGCGTCACCCATCCACAGCAGATCTTCACGGCCTTCGTAAAGATGCATGGTATGCGGAAAAACTTCTTCCCCCATGATGCTCCCGTCTCCCGATCTGAGAATGACGGTCGGCTCCGGCGGCGGTCTGAATGTTTTGTTCTTGACGATGCAGATGACCTTCTCACGCTTCAGGGCTTCATTGAATCCTTCGTTCAGAATGCCGATGTTCATACTGCCTTTTACTTTACTTTCTTCTTCTCTCAGTTCGTTCAGAATGGTATCGTCCAGATAGAATGCCCTGAGCACTCCCGTAAGGCCTTTTATGATGTTAAGCGGCAAGTCATCGTTCATAAACATCCGAAGACAATAAAAATATAAAAATGGTTTCAGCTGAAGTTTCGCCGTTAACGAAGCATCATTCGAATTTGATCGTAACTTCCTTTTTCAGTCCGAGGTCGCACGCGACCTCGCACGCTTTCACCAATGCACACGGCACCGGGCAGGCGGGATGAGGAAGCATACCGCATTTCGTCATTAACGCGTTACTCGCCATCGGCGACATGACGGCATCCATTCCGTCCACCTCTCCGAGAGATGCAATAAGATCTTTTACGGACGGGCAATCCGTCTCAGCCGTAAAGGTAACGGTCATACCGTCCTCCGATACCGCGTGTATCTTCGTTGTGAATCTGCATGCCCCCGCATCTACTGTCATTTTCGTGTCAGTCATCGTCTTCACTCATCCTTATCAAATTATCGACGCCGGCCATTGCCCTGATGTCGACCACGCCGACCGCGGCAACGACCTCACCGTCAACTTCCAGAGGTGCTACGATCACTCTTATACCTTTGTACGGTCCGGACGTGGCAACACGGCGTATGGTGGTCCCGAACTCCATCGCTTCCTCCAAAACCTCGCCTGTGTACGTATTGTCAACGACCGCGCCGTTCTCAATCCGTATACCGAGATTGTCTCTGCTTCTTGCGCATACGGGCAACCTGCCGACAAGATCATGTATCGTAAACGCCAAAGAGATCAGTTCTTTGTTGGAATTTCTTTGAAAAGGAATGTCGATGGTCGGCTTGTTCAGCCTTATGCCTCCCAGCAGCCTGATGGCCGCCGTTACGGCACCTTTTTCCGCAGTTTCGAGATCATCCGCCGTTCCTATTATGATGACATCGCCGTTACCCAATCTGAACTCTTTCTTAAGTGCGTTCTCTATCTGAGGCGAGACGGGATATTCGGAGCCCGGGAACAACAGTCTGCTGCCGACGCATATCAATGTGGTGGCACCGGTCGCACCGGACATTATGGCAACATCACGTTCCTCGCACCCGTACGTAACCTTCCTGGACACTCCTCTTATCTTGACGCCGCAGTTCACCGCGCCTATGGTCAGATCGCTGACGTTCACGGGAGCCACATCCATCTTGATCATGTCTCTGATCCTCTTTCCCTTATCAGTCAGAACGGCACCGCTCTTTGTAACGGTGATGTATCCTTCATCACAGAGCATGTCCAATATCGTTCTCGTGCTTCCTTCACCCACAGTCAATAAAGAGGACAGAGTTTTTCTGCCGACAGGCTTCGTTTCGCTCATTATCATAACCGCTTTCCATATATGGTAATCGGTAAATTTAGGAGTCGGGCCTCCTGAGGCAACGGTTTGCGGCCTTATCATACCGTTACATAGACCGTTTCACATAATTAAATATAGTGTAGGTTGTAACCATCAAAATGCAAAAAACATTTTTTTTACGCCATTCCTAGTAGATATTTTATAATCTCAATTTGTTGACGTAGGCATGGCACGCGAAGCGGTTGACCTGCTGATAATCGACAACGTATCTAAACGGTTCGATGGTCGCACGGTCCTCAACAACGTAAGCGCAAAACTGACAACGGGATCATCGCTTGGCTTGATAGGAAAAAGTGCCGCGGGAAAAAGTGTTCTCATAAATATGTTGCGCGGAAATGTTGAATACAAGCCTGATAAAGGTAAGGTAATCTACAGAGTGAATCATTGTACGAAATGCGGTTCCGTCGACCTTCCGTACGAAGGCGTCCCGTGCTCCGAATGCGGTTCCCCCGCAACAACCCGGGATGTTGATTATTGGTCGCTTCCGGAAAGAGACAAGCTGAGGGAAGAGATCAAAGGACGCATCGCGATAATGATGCAGAGAACGTTTGCGTTATTCGGTGACAAGACGGTGATGGAGAACATCGCCGAAGCGTTGCCTCACGGGTTGAACGAACGTGAGAAAACGGACAGAATAGTCGAACTTCTGGACTTCGTGAAACTGACGCACAGGACGACGCATATCGCAAGGGATCTTTCGGGAGGCGAAAAACAAAGGACCGTGCTCGCAAGGCAGTTGGCAAAGGATCCGCTGTTCTTCCTCGCGGACGAACCGACGGGAACACTCGATCCGAGGACGGCGAATATGGTTCACGATTCGCTCGTTGAACTCGTTGAATCAAAAAGAATATGCATGGTATTCGCATCGCATTGGCCCGAAGCGGTGGACAGAATGGCGGACGACGCCATTTGGCTGGATGCGGGGAATGTGGTCATGCATGACACGCCGGAAAAGGTCACGGCGAAATTCATGGAAGAATATCATTTCGAGAAAACCGGATCATCGGAACTCGGAGATCCGATAATAACGGTCGAAAACGCAAAAAAATATTTTTTCTCGGTGATACGCGGGGTCGTCAAAGCGGTGGATGACATAACTTTCGACATAAAGGAAAGAGAAGTGTTCGCACTGCTGGGAACATCCGGTGCAGGAAAGACGACGACGTCGCGCATGATAGCAGGCATGTCCCCGTGCACCGGCGGCTCCGTGAAAATAAAAGTGGGCGACGACATCGTGGACATGTCGGAAGCCGGACCCGAAGGAAAAGGAAGGGCGACGCCGTACATCGGATTTTTACATCAGGAGTATTCGCTGTATCCGTTCGACACGATACTTCAGAACCTCACAACATGCATAGGAATGAAAATGCCCGCCGAATTGGCCAAAGTAAAAGCGATACAGACGCTGATCGGCGTCGGATTCCCGGAAGACGCGATAGAAAAAACGCTGTATTCGTATCCGGACACGCTCAGCGTCGGCGAATGTCAGAGAATAGCGTTCGCACAGGTGCTCATACAAGAGCCCAGAATAGTAATACTGGACGAACCGACCGGGACGATGGATCCGATAACGAAGGTCACCATTGCAAAGTCGGTACTCCGTGCAAGGGAGGAGTTCGGCGGCACTTTCGTTATAGTAAGCCATGACATGGACTTCATACAGAACTGCTGTGACCGTGCGGCGCTCATGAGGAACGGCAAGATCGTCATGATCGGAAAACCCGCGGACATTGTGAAAGAACTGACGAAAGACGAATTGACCGAGTGTGGGATACTTGAAACAAAGGATCGGAAGACATCTGAGCTTCGTTGAATGCAGAGAATCAATGGGATTGGGTTCGGGCGGATCGCTGGCGCAAAGGGCAACGATATCCGAGAGCGGCAGAGATGTCGTGGTCATAGCAATGGGCCCCGGAAGAAGGCATATAACAAAACCGGTTTGCGAAATAACATTCGCGCTCAGAGAAGAGGGAATAGATGCAAGCGTTCTCGTGATCAACGCCGGCACGGGTGTGCCGGCGGATGCGGTCGATGTCACGACGGGATCATATTTCGGTCTCGATCCGATAGAGGTTCAGCGTATACGGCAATTCAAGATCGCTTTGATCCATTTGGGCAACGTCAGATCGCACATAATCTACAAAGCCCGTCTGATACTGAGGAATGCGGACATACCGGCGATGATAGTATCGCAGTGTCCCGTGGATTTCGAGGATTTCGCAAATATCGGAGTGAAAACGAGAGTAGTTATGCCGAAAGACGAAGACATAGGCGTGAAAGGAGAGATACGCGAGATCACAACGGGTGTCGTCAGAGGTGTGACGTGTCCGCAGGACAAACTTGACGAGATAGTATCGAAAGTGCAGTCCATGCTTCCCAAAAAGGGAGCATGCGGAGAAGAGACATCTTCTCACAAGAATCGATGTAACAGTTCTCGGGAGGCCGAACAATGAAGATAACGGTCAACGGCATCGAAAAGACGCTGGATCGGAACGCGGAACTCAGGGATGCGGTCGCCGGCGAGATATACGAAAAAGGTTCGCTGATATCCGTTCACCTTTCCACCGACAGGATAAGGGAAGAGACAAGCGATCTTGAATTGGTGACATCCAAAGGTTCAATGACACTGCATCTCGATGACGGCGATGATTCCAAAATATGGAAAAGCGTGATGAAGAACATTGAAGGAATACGAGCAAGATGGGTCACGAAGGACATCATCGCATTCGGTTCATTCAAAACTGACATCAAGCCGAGCCGCGAGGCAAGGATGTACGGACGGCATGATTGTTTCTTCTCGCTCGGCGGTTCCGATAACGACACAACGTACATGATGATCGCAACGGAAGATCACAAACGGTCTTACGGTGCCGGATCGGGAAGAATAGGAAGGATAACATCCGGACGTCACATATTGTCGATGCTCGAAGAGGGAGATGAGATATTATCGGTGAAACCGGTAATATCCGAGAAAAGTTTTGAAAACGTTATCGTCACGACGGACATGGGATACAAACCGGAAGAAGGGATGTCCGTGGAAACTTATGTCGAAATAGCGTTGAACAAAAATTCTCCGATGAGCTGTGAACATGTTCTCGTCACCGCCGGCAAAGGATTTATGACAATATCCGACGGCACCGGAAGCTATGCCGCCTGTTCCGATATCACCGACGTGGAGATAAGCAGTGAAGAGATATCGGTGAGATCGGAAGGATCCGTAACCGTAAGGACGGAAGGCGTCGGAACGGGAAGGATATTCTTCTACAAAGAGAGAAGACAGTTGCTTCCGTCACACAACAACGCCGGTGTCGTGAAGCGGGGAAGAAGCATACTGGGTCTTGCCAAAGAAAATGATAAGATAACCGTGATAACGGATCAACCGCGTGTCTTGTCCGTGGGGATGACACAATCGGAAGGAGAGAAATTTTTAAAATCGTTCGGAATAAAACAAATACGCACGGGCGATGCATCCGATGACGCGATCATTACGGAACAGGAGCCGGAGTGGACGATGCACGCCGTGAACGAAAAAGAAGCGGAAACATTCGGCGCACCCCGCGATAAAGTATTCAGCATCTCTCTGGACAGAAAGAACGAACCGGAAAGCGTTCACTATTTTGAAAAGGTAACGGGATTGATCCACAAACCGATCGGCACGATGAAGGTACATTTCGCATTCAAAGGCATGCCCATGGTAACGTTCGACGGCGATGAGGAACGCGGCAAATCTCTGTATCCTGGAAATGAATTCAAAAAATGCAAAAAGGGCGACATAGGAATAACGAATCAATCGAGACCGAACTGCGGACTGATGGGCATAAGATTGGAAGACAGTAAAGAGTTCGGCCCGACCGGCGAGGAAAGATACGGAACGAACATCGTCGGAACGTTCAAAGGCGATCTGAAGAAATTGGCGGACGGCCTGAAAGAAGGGAGCATGGTATACGTAAGGGAGGAGAAACAATGAGCGCTGAACGCGAGACCAGACTGATAGTGATATCGCCCGCATCCGGCATAACGCCGGATCAGATAACGAGGGCGATACATACCATGGGAAAGAACGTGACGGTGAAGGAATCATGTTACGGCGCCGTTGTCGAAGGTCAAAGAGAAACCGTACGCGAGGTCGTTTCCGAAATAAGGAAACTGGACGCGAACGGGGTGTTCTCCAAAGTGCGCGCATATCCCGCGGGCGATCCCAGAAGATGCCGCGCGCACCACGGTACGAGACCGGGTTTCGCACAGCTTGAACAAGAATGGAGCGATCTGTGGAAGATACAATACGGTCTGGACCGTGCGGACGGGGGAGAAAAGGCAAAAGATCACGTGATAAGGGAAAGGCTGCCGGTCTCCGAATTTAAAAGAATATGTGAGGTGAAACGATGAAAATCTTCATAGACCCGCCGAACAGTCTCATACTGTTTGACCTGGTGGAAAGGTCGGGCCACGAGCCGCTGAGCACAATGGCGGCGATACAGGAAAAGATAGACAGGACGGAGATAGACATGCCTCCGATGAATCTGTCGCTTGAGGACGTGATGCTCGGATTGAAATACGCCGGAATCGAGGTGCCGTCGGGAATAAGAGGAAGGCTGGCGGTATGGGGCCCGATGATCGAAACCGCCGAGGCGGCGATAATAATGGAAGACTGTCCGTACAGCTTCGGATGCGTGGGATGCCACCGCGCGAATCTCATGGTAAGGTACATGATAAAAAGAAAGAACATTCCGGTGCTGAACGTCAACTATCCGAACAATGAGGATGAGGCGACCGATCTGGTGGTAAAGATAAGAGAATTTTTGGGAGGTCTCAAATGATCAAGATAGCGCAGCTCTCATGCGGTACGGAGTACAGCAGCGTTCAGTACGAAATAGAAAAAGCGGCGAGAAGCGTCGGCGCATCGATGACACATCCCGATGTTTCCGCATCGGACATAGACGAAGCGGTCGAGAGATTCGGATTCAAACCGCAATCGCCGCAACTGAAACTCATGATCGCACGCGCGGTACAACTGGCAGATCGTAAATACGATGCGGACGCGGTATTCATAGCAACATGTTTCCGGTGCGCGGAAGGCGCACTCGTCAGGAACGAATTAAGGCGGTTCATTCAGGACAACACCAAACTTCCCGTGGTTACGTATTCATTCACCGAACGGCTGAAAGCCGCTCAGCTGCTGACAAGAATGGAAGCGCTCGTGACCGTGGTAACAAGAAAAGAATTATTGGCAAGAGAAAGGCAAACCGGCATCACCGTGGGATTGGATTCCGGTTCAAGCACGACAAAGGCGGTCGTAATGATAGACAACGTGATCGCGGGCAAAGACTGGACTCCGTCCGGAGATGTCATCAGGTCTGCCGAAACGGTTTTGGAAAACGCATTGAAAGAGGCGGGAGTGCTGATGAAGGACGTTGAAGCGATCGGAACCACGGGATACGGACGCTACCGTCTGGGGAAACATTACGACGCGAAACTCGTCCAGGAAGAATTGACGGTAAACTCCAAAGGCGCGGTATGGCTTGCGGACAGACAAAAAGGCGAAGCCACCATACTGGATATAGGAGGAATGGACAACAAGGCGATAACGGTACGCGACGGCGTTCCCGATAATTTCACGATGGGAGGAATATGCGCGGGCGCATCCGGCCGCTTTTTGGAAATGGTATCGAAACGGCTTAAAATCGAAGTCACCGAATTGGGATCGCTTGCCGATAAAGGCGATTGGCGCAACGCAAAAATGAATTCATATTGTTCGGTGTTCGGTATCCAAGACCTGGTGACGACGCTGGGAGACGGAAAGACGTTCGAGGATGTTGCCGCGGCGGCGTGCCACTCGGTTGCGGAGCAGGTGTACGAGCAGCAACTTCAGGAGATTGACGTAAGACATCCGATAATACAGGTCGGCGGAACATCGCTCATTTCCGGATTGGTCAAAGCCGTGGGCGAAGTATTGGGTTCAAGACCGATCGTTCCGAAGGATTCGCAATATATCGGAGCAGTGGGAGGAGCGATACTCTCATCGGGATTTTTCGAGGGATAACATGGAAGTCAACGTGACCGGCCCCGACGAATACGGGAACAAAGCTTACGGAATATTGTTTGAGAATGTGATGAACGAGCTCGGAAGCTCAGTATCGATAGAGAAAGCGGAATTGTACATGGACCCGGTCACACCTTTGTTCGTTCTTTCGGTGATGATGAGAAGCAAGCCGGAAAGCAGGAAGATATCCGATGCGGCGAGCATAAGAACGGAAGGGAATGACGTTCACATCACGATCTCGGACGAGAATTACGCGCACGTGATACTTTCCGCGCTGGAGAAGATGTACGGAAGGAACAATGTCGATCAGCAAACAAGATTTGACGTGAAGATCGAGAACGGAGATGACGAAATTATTGCGAACACGGAGATAGCGTCCGAAGAGGATGCCAAGAAGGAGATGATCGGAGCGATGTGGAGAGTGTTGCCGGAAGGGATCAAAGCAAGGCACAACATATCCGAAGGAAGAATTATAACAATCGCCGCAACCGAAGAGATCGTTACGGACGGGATCAAAAGCGAAGCGATGCGCATACACAACGAAACGAAAGGTGATGCGGATGTATGAAGTAATGATGTACGACGGCGGAATTTACAGATCGAACGAGTTACTGGAAATGATAGAAGATGCGGGCGGCGTCATCATCCAAAAAACGAGAAGCGCACAGATGTTCAACGTGACGATGTCGATACCGGGAGAAGATAAAGATGCAATGGAGAAGATGTGCAGATCCATAGGCGGAATGGTCCGCTCCGTCCCGCTGGCGGGAACGGAGATCGCAATAATCGGACCGACGCTGGGAAGACATCACATGCCTCATCCGGTATGCGACATAGCGGAAATATTACGACAATCCGGTGCCATAACCGTGGTAATGGGATTGGCGAGAGGAAGAGGAAAGGCAACATCTCAGATATCGGTGCGGGAGATGGACATCATCAACGAATATGATGCCGCCGTCTTCGTGCTGGGAAATTTCAAAAGCTGTGTGGAGTCAAAGAAACATCTGTTCGAAAAGATACGCATTCCCGTAATACTCGTATCGGGTCCGATGCCCGACGGCCTGGAAGAACATTGCGAAGCGATCGTTCCCGGTGTCGGAAGGAGATCGGAAAGAATGAGAACTCCGGAGGACAGGAAAAAACTTGACGAGATCGCCGACAAAACGGACGAGGTGATCCGGGCAAGAAAAAAAATGATCGAGGAAGATCCGTTGTTTGTGCATCCCGCGGAGATAAAGCAGCTTCTCGAAGAATACGAACCGATAAAGGATTGCCTCAGGCCGGCACCGCTGGTGCTTCATCTGGATGGCCTCAGATTGAAGATATCGATGAAAGACAACATAAAAGAAGTATCGGACATGAACGTTTACGGAAGGAGATTGGGAGACATAGCGAAAATTTCGGAATCAAGGATAAACGACAGCAGCATGATCGTACGGATAATGACGCGCTCGGAAGTGAACGACCGTGACGCCGGCAAATAAGGGGACGTATCTTCTGTTCATGGTCTTTCGAAATCCCGTGACGATCGAGGTCGGTTCATTGGGAACGATCAATATCGATCCCGGGGAATACTGTTACGCGGGCAGCGCGATGAACGGTCTCGACGGAAGGATAAGAAGACATTTTGCGGCGGAGAAAAAGATGCATTGGCATATTGACCGTCTGACGACAAAGGCGGACGGTATGGAAGCATACATCTCAACGAGCGCGGAGGAATGCACGCTTTCTGATTTGGCGGTAAAATGCGGCTGCGTACGGGCGGTCAAAGGATTCGGATGCTCGGATTGCGGATGCCTGACACACCTGTTCTCGGCGGACGCGATATCAAAGCAAAAGTTGCTTAATTCATCGGGCGTGGTGCCTTTTTCGGAAAAAGAGATACGGCGGCGGTAAATAACGTGCGCGCATCTATCAAAAGCATTAATAATGGTGAACATGTTTTCCAAGCCATCATAAAACGGTCACGCTTTTAGAAGTGGAGGCAGGAAAACAATGAATAAGGACAACTTATCGCGCGAGGTCACGCCGGAGATAATCGCAAAGCTTGAAGAGGCAATCGGAAAAGAGAACGTCAGCACAAGCGAGATGGAAAGAATGCTTTACAGCCACGATCTCGCACCGCTCCCGAAAGAAGCGGGTCTTGCGTTCAACAATGTGCCCGACGCGGTGGTCAGGCCGGGCAGCACCGAGGATGTTTCAAGGATAGTCAAGATAGCGTACAAATCCGGTGTTGCGGTAACGCCGAGAGGTGCGTCCACATGGGGTCTCGGCGGTTGCGTACCGACCGCGGCCGGAATAGTGGTGGATTTTTCAAGCAGGCTTAACGATGTATTCGAGATCGATGAAGTGAACATGAGCGTGAAAGCGGGAGCCGGCTGTACTTGGAAAAAAGTATACGATGCGTGCGCGAAAAAGGGACTTCTCGTAGGCTCGTATCCTTCAAGCTTCCCGTCCGCAACGATCGGAGGATGGATATCCACCGGCGGGATAGGCCCCGGAGGATACAAATACGGAACGGCGAAGGAGAACATCCTAAACATGGAAGTCGTCGTCTCCGACGGAACGATAATCACCACCGGTTACGACAAAGTTGCGAACAACATGTCCGGTTACAATCTGAACCAGCTGTTCTCCGGCGCGGAAGGAACGTTGGGATTGATCTCAACGGTGACGCTGAGAGTACATCCGCTCGGAACCATAAAGCCGCTGGCATATGATTTCAAAAACCTCAGGGACATGGGCGGCCCGATCAATGAGATTGTGAGGCACCCGAGCGTCAAGCCGTTGCATATAGCGTGGTCCGATCACATGCACTTCGAGCACCAGAGGAAAGCGGGACTGCACGCGCCCGATGTGAAGAACCTGTTTTTGGTGACGTTGCAGGGCGACCCGGAATTCATTGCGCTTGAAGAAAAGACGATAGACGAGATCGCCGAGAGATACGGCGGTAAGAAGATCGGCGATGACATAGCGGAACATGAATGGAACGAGAGATGTTACGAATTCAGGGCACGCAGGGTCGGCGTCGGATCCATACCCGCCGAAGTGGTCGTTCCGGTCGCGAACTGGTCCGATTTCGCGACGGAGTGCTACGAAGGCTTCGAGAAGATGAAGATGGATGCCGGCGGCGTAATAGGAATGATAGCCGATCGCAGCACGGCCATGTTCATGCCGTATTACTTCATGGACACCGAAATACCGACGGGAATGGTCGCGTTCGCGTACAACTATTACATGGGCGAGAAAGCGGCGAAGTACGGAGGACGTTCGTTGGGATTGGGAATATTCTTCGCATCCAACCTGGACGCGATACACGATGAGAACTCGGTGGAATTCATGAGGCAGCTGAAGGCATACGCCGATCCGAACGACATAATCAACCCGGGTCATCTGGTATGCGGTAAGACAAGATTCGGAATAACGCTGAACGAACAGATCATGGGCATTGCGAGCAAGGTCATGCAGAGAGTGAAATGCATGATGCCCGCGGATGCGGTCTTCAACGCCGGACTGAAAAGATTCAAGTTCGATGAGATCGAAGAGCACAAAGCGGAAACAAGAAAGATCTGACGATCTTTCCGTTCCGTTTCGGTGACCTTGTTGCCGCTTCTTTATTTACATTATTTTCAGAAGTTCGGTTACGGTGTCGATCACCGGTATACGGTCATCGATCATTTTCCACTCTTCTTTCGTGTTCATCGTAAGAACGCCGATAAAGCCCGCACCGGAATCCCTTGCACAGAAGAAATCGATCGCATCGTCACCCAAATACAGAATGTCTTTAGGTTCAAGATCCAACGCATCGGCGAAATGTTTCATGGCAATCGGTGACGGTTTTGATTCATCTTCATCGAAGTCGTCCCGGCAGACAAGCGCATCCAGCATGTCGATGACGCCGGATACGGTAAGAGCTTTGACCGCGTATTGTCTGCTTCCTCTCGTCAGTACGCCGATCTTATATCCTTTGTTCTTGAGGTACGTAAGCATCTCTTCGGCACCTTTGTACGGTTTCGAAGTCATGACGTTCTCCAGTTCAACGGACATCATCATTTCGCGTACATTGTCTTTGACAACGCGTATATCATCGGTTCTGCCGTTCTTCGTAAGATATTCGGATCCTTTGCTCATGTTATATATGGACCCGGCGGTTTTACCGAGGATATTTTCCGGAACGCCGACCTTTATCATCTCGTTGTAAACGACAAGTGACAACTTCCGATAATTCACGTTCGTATCGAGAAGAGTACTGTCCATGTCAAAGCCGACGGCAAGGTATTCTCTGTTCAACACAAATCGAGCAATAATGAACATACTAGATAAAAATTGGCCGAATTATGAAATCCGTCCAAACTTAAATCGCGACCCGCGGTTTTGAATTTACCGCAAAAACAGATGCGCTAGGTGAGGGTAGTAGGCCCCCTTCTGTTTCAGGCGACATTCAACTATGCACCCTACCCGCCGGTCCTCGGGCAGTCATACCGGCTGTATGGGCTTGCTCCGATGGGGAGTCGCCGTTTCACCGAATCCTCGGGAATGTCACTGTCAGCAGATCATCCTGTTAACCGAGTCCGTGTCGTTTCTGGGCCCTTGCCCGAGCTCTCGCCCGGCCGGATTTCCCGACCCATCTTGCCCGTTGGAGGAGGGACCTTCCTCAGCTGAGTCAAAGCTCTGCCGTCGGTCGCCCTCCCTCTCCTAGCGATACGCTGAGAATCTACAGATATTTCATTTGTTGCATACACATGCGCAGATCATTTACCGCACCGAAACCGCACGGATCATGATACGGAACGGTGAACGATAGGGTGAAAGATTAGGTAAATAATATGGCATCAAGACTTCCTTTAAATACAGTTTATTTTTTGCTACATCCTCTCATATTTATACTTCACCTATTAAAAACGACCTGCCGTATATAAACTGCAGGAAAAACGATCGATCGGTTTGACTGCAACGGTTCGAATATGCGGACGGTAAGCGCGGATAATAGGTTGCGAGAATGTGAAAAGACCGGAACGGCGATCAGCGAAAATGAATGAAAACGGATCGCAAACGTTCGTAAAGCAACCGAGTCCATATTGAACGGCGGAACGGAACAAGTGCATTTGTCGGCGGAACGGAACAACGCAGCCAAGCGGACAAAACAGTAAAAGTGATACAAATGAAGTCGAAATTCATATTATCGGCGTTCACCGTCGCAATTCTTCTGACGGCGTCGCTGGCAGTCCTCACCGATGACAACACGATGGCAGGAGGAAACGGTCTTAATGCGAACGATCCGTCATTCGTAAACGATACGGCATCGTCAATGACGGCGTTCCCCGGAATGTCATCAAATTTTGAAGACCCGTGGAATGACGCGAGCATGGAAGCATCGCTAGCGAGTTCATTCCAAGATCATCAATTTGTCATGGTGTCTGCTGGAGACAGATACACAATGGCCATCAACACCGAAGGTCAGCTGTGGGCGTGGGGACAGAACGGAAACGGTCAGCTCGGACTTGGTGACAACATAGTCAGACACACTCCGGCCCATGTACAACCTGGGACGACTTGGAAATCTGTGTCAGTCAGTTTAGACTTAAGCTCATCAGGTATTAGCCATACAATGGCCATCAACGAAGACGGTGAGCTGTTCGCATGGGGGCGCAATTATTATGGTCAGCTCGGTCTGGATGACAACACAAACAGAAACACTCCGACCCATGTATTACCCGGAACGACTTGGAAATCTGTGTCAGTGGGAAGCGATCATACGGCGGCCATCAATACTGAGGGTCAGCTGTTCACATGGGGAGGCAACACATACGGTCAACTCGGACTTGGCAGCAGTGGAGGAACCCGAAACATTCCGATTGAAGTACAACCCGGAACGACTTGGTTATCTGTGTCAGCCGGATTGGATCACACAATGGCCATCAACACCGAAGGTCAGCTGTGGGCGTGGGGAGAGAATAGATACGGTCAGCTCGGTGACGGTAGTACATACAGTAAATACAATCCTGTTAGAGTAGGGATGTCGGCCAATTGGGTACACGTCTCAGCCGGAAACCATCACACAATGGCCATCAATAACGTAGGCCAGTTGTTCGCATGGGGAAGCAACAACGGTCAGCTCGGACTCGACACTACCACAGGTAACCAAACTACTCCGGCCCACGTGTCACCCGGGACAACTTGGTTATCCGTGTCAGCTGGAGGCAATCACACAATGGCCATTAACAACGTAGGCCAGTTGTTCGCATGGGGAAACAACGGAAGCGGTCAGCTCGGACTCGGTGACAATACAAACAGAAGCATTCCGACCTATGTTCCACATGGGACAACTTGGTTATCCGTGTCAGCTGGAAACGCATACACAATGGCTATCAACGCCGACAGACAACTGTTCGCATGGGGCAGTAGCAGCAAAGGTCAGCTAGGGTTTGGCAACACTACAGACAGAATCACTCCCGTCGAAGTGTCGCCCGGGACGACATGGAAATCCGTGTCAATCGGAGAATATCATGTAATGGCCATCAACAGTACCGGTCAACTGTTCGCGTGGGGAGCAGGTAGTCTGGGATTAGGCATCGGCAATACAATCACAGAAGCACCGATCCAAGTGTCACCCGGGACGACATGGACATCTGTGTCAGCAGGATACAATCACACACTGGCCATCAACACTGCGGGTCAGCTGTTCGCATGGGGAAACAACGGAAGCGGTCAACTCGGACTCGGTCACACTACAAGCATAGACACTCCGACTCATGTGTTACCCGGGACTACTTGGAAATATGTGTCAGCCGGAGGCGGTGTAATCAGTGGCTATTCAATGGCAATCAACACTGCCGGTCAGCTGTTCGCATGGGGATCCAACGGATACGGTGTGCTCGGAGTCGGTGCCACATACTCTAATCGAACCACTCCGACCGAAGTGTTACCGGGAACGACCTGGACCTCCGTGTCAGCCGGAAAAGAACATACAATGGCTATCAACACTGCAAACCAGCTGTTCGCGTGGGGATCCAACATAGTTGGTCAATTAGGGCTCGGTGACAACACGGATAGGCCCATTCCAACCCACGTGTCACCCGGGACGACCTGGAAATCCGTGTCAGTCGGAGGCGCATTTTCATCTGGATACACGATGGCTATCAACACTGCAAACCAGCTTTTCGCATGGGGATCCAATTACTACAATCAACTCGGATCTGGAGACTACATGAGTCCAAGCACACCGATGCATATTTTACCTGGAACTACCTGGAAACACGTGTCAGCCTCAGGCGGAAGCTTTACAGGCCATACGATGGCCATCAACACTGGAGGTGAATTGTATACGTGGGGAGACAACCATAACGGTCAGCTCGGATTAGGTGACACCACGTATAGACAGTTTCCAACCCACATGTCATCGGGAACGACCTGGACATTCGTGTCAACAGCAGGTTATGGCGGATACGGCTACACGATGGCTATCAACACTGCAAACCAGCTATTCACGTGGGGAAACAACCATAACGGTGTGCTCGGACTATTCAACTACTCTGTTCCGACTCATTTGACTGAGATGAATCGCACATATCAATATGTGATTACAGGTAGCGGAACATCGTTATCGGCTACCGGACATTTCGTTGACGGTCATACCACGTATCCGGTCGGTGTCAACACGACTCTACAGAACGTGATTGATGCGATACGCATCGATGCCGAAGGAAATGCGCTTACCATAACGTTCGGCGGCACTGGTAATTATCAAGATGTGAGCGCATACAATCAGAATATAGAATTCAACGGAAACGCATCTCCCGGTTGGGGCGAGATCACGCTCCGCGGTTTACTCTATTCATCACACAGTGACGAGAACAGCGGCGCAATATCATTGAACGGTAACGTGACGGTCAACATCCATGCGACGATATACAACAGTGGTTACAACAATGGCACTGCGATATACAATAACGGCGGAACCGTGAACATCTTTGATGGCATCATAATGTCATATGGCAACGATCATACGATACGGAACAACGGTGCGGGCACAGTCAACATCCTCGGCGGTACCGTATCGACATCAGGCTACACGGGCGCTATACACAACCATACGGGCACGATCAACATATACGGCGGAACGGTTCGGAGCGGCAGCGACAACAGTAACACAATCAACAGCGCGAATGGCAGTGTTGTATTGGGCAACAATCCGACGATCATAGGCAACATAAACGTCACACCGAATGTGTTGAAAGTCAACACATCAGGGACGAATATCTTCGCGCCGACAACCGATAAGACATATAACGTGACGTTGTCGGGAAAGGTGGCTGCGAATCAGATAGTGGTTGTCAACGGTTCTGCGCACATCGACAGATTCACACTGACAAATCCGGGCGGAGAGATCGCAGCGAGTCCTCCCCATATAGTCACGACAGGGGCAGCATATGCGGTGACATTCAACCTCAATGGAGGTACTGGAACTGCGGCACCGACAGATATGTCGGTATTCGACGGGAACACAATACTGTCAGCACCCTCAACGGGAACATGGTCATTCACGGGCTGGAATCATGACTACAATTGGTACACCCGTACGGGCACGGCACCGAACTATGAGTACACACCGTTCATCTTCGGATCTCCGGGCATAGGTACGGTTGTCACCAGTGATGTCGAACTGTTCCTGATATGGACAGAATACGAATATGTTATAACGGGAAGCGGTACATCTTTCACGGTAACGAAGACGTTGCATAACGGTACCGTGGTTGTAGCGAGCGGTGTCGGTATACAGAACGCAATCTACACAACAATGGTGTATGCGAACACAACAACGATAACATTCGGCAACGGCGAGACACTGGATATCGGTTCCGCGAACATACAGTTCAACGGTTTCATGGGTTGGGGTGAGATCACATTACTGGGTTCACTTACGTCATCACATAACGACGGGAACAGCGGAACGATACTGTTGAACGGTGACGTAACTTTGAACAACTATGCGGACATAACCAACACGGGTTCCGTAGGCCGTGCAATTTACAATAACGGCACCGGAACCGTAAACATTCTCGACGGTACAGTAGAGGCGACCGGCGCGGCCGGTCGTGCGATCCATAATCAATCGAGCGGAACGGTGAACATATCGGGCGGCACGGTTCAGGCGACCGATACGAGCGGCCGTGCGATTCACAACCAGGCCGAAGGAACGATTAATATCTCAGGCGGCACGGTACAGTTCACAGGCAGCGATGCGGGTCACGCAGTTTACAATATCATCGGAAACGTCGAGATATCCGGCAACGATACGGTGGTCCAAAGCAGCGGTAACATTAACAGCCGTGCGGTGCACAACGAATCGACCGGTGATGTCGTTATACTCGGCGGAACGGTAAGATACACGGGTTCCGCCGCCGGCCATGCGATATGGAACAACAGCACCGGAACGATCGGCATATTCGGCGGCACAGTCCAAAGCGGAAACGATGCCGACAGTAATGCGATACGAAGCACAAATTCCGGCGGAAGCATTATTCTGGGCAATGATCCGACGATCATCGGCATAATCGATGTCGCACCGGGGGTACTGAGCGTCATCGCATCAGGAACGAATGAGTTCGAACCCGGTGCCAAAGAATACGTGATATCGATGTCCGTGTCGTCCGCAGGCCTTACGGTGGTCGAGAACGGCGCACCGTTCATAGACAATTTCGAACTTTTATCGAGCTGGAGACTTGCAGAACTCGGTTCGGATATCGTTACGGCGGCAACGATAACATTCCACGTCAATGGCGGTTCTGGTACGGCACCGTCGCCGATTCCGGCGACAGGCAATACCGTTCCGTCCGCTCCGCCCGCGGAATTGTGGGAAATGGCAGGCTGGAATACATGCGGAAACTGGTACACCCGTACCGATACATCGAACTTCGTGTACACGCCGTTCGTGTTCGGACCGACGGGTACGCAGATAACAGGGAACACGGACCTGTACCTGATATGGATGAAAGATCATGAATACACGATAACGGAAAGCGGCACGGGATTCACGGCAACGATCATACTGCATGACGGCCCGTCGGCTGTTGCAGACAATGTCCCGATACAGGAAGCGATCGATGCGATCAAAGCGTTCGCCAACGGAAACGATTTGACAATTACGTTCGGCGATGGCGAGATATTGAACATAGGTATGGACAACATAATGTTCGGCGGAACGGGATGGGGCGAGATTACGCTTACGGGTGCGGTCACGTCATCATATAACAACGCGTCATGCGGCGTAATATCATTGAGCGATGATATGACGGTCATCAGTCATGCTAACATAACGTCCATAGGCGCAAACGGTCGTGCAATCTACAACAACGGCACAGGCACTGTGAACATAATCAGCGGTACGGTAACGGCATCCGGTTCCGGAGGTCATGCGATCCACAACGCATCCGACGGAACGATTATCATTGACGGCGGAACGGTTCAGTACACGGGTACGGGCGGCGGATCTGCATTATGGAATGACGGCAACGGAACCGTTGAGATATCCGGCAATGATACGGTTGTACAAAGCAACGGTAACATAAACAGCCGCGCGATCCACAACACATCGGATGGCGAGATAATAATATTCGACGGCATCGTACGATACACGGGTTCCGCCGCCGGCCATGCGATATTGAACAACGGCATCGGAACAATAAGCATACTCAACGGCACGGTCCAAAGCGGGAGCAACGTCAACAGCAATGCGATCGTGAGCATAAACGGCGGAAATGTCATATTGGGCGGCGATCCGCTGATCGGAGGCAACATTCACGTTGCGGACGGATTGCTGGTAGTTCTCATCGACGGAGACAACCGATTCGACCCGGACGGGCATAAGAGATACAGTGTATTCCTTGAAGACGCATCCGCGGGCATGACGGCGGTCGTCAACGGCGCACCGTTCAGCTATTACTTCGTACCTGCGAACGACGGTTATATTTTGGAAACGAGCGTTAACCTTCGGGATAAGGTTCTGGCAGTGTTCACTCCGTCGACCCATTATCGCGTAACGTTTGACTGGAACAACGGAACCGATCCGTTTACGGAGTATGTTCTGATATCGATGCCGGTGGCTGAGCCTCCCGCTCAGCCTTGGGGTCCGTTCACATTCGTCGGCTGGTTCCTCGGAACAACGGAATGGGATTTCGGAACCGCGGTACCCGGAGACATGACACTTACCGCACAATGGTCCGGTACGTCCGGATACTTTACGGTAACATTTGACACGAAGAACGGAGACGTGTCACGGAACATATTCGTTTCCGCATCCCCTGCACAAACTGCGGATGAACCTCCCGTTCCGGTATGGAATTCGTTCAGATTCGACGGATGGTTCCACGAAGGCGTGAAATGGGACTTTACGAGAAACGTCACGGGAGACATGACTCTCACCGCAATGTGGTCATACATTGTAACATTCAACCCGAACAACATGGATGATGCGTGGAACGAGTTCGTCCGTGTGTCCGAAACGGCAACGATCGGAAAACCGGACAGATCATGGATTAAATACGGGTATGTGACCGACGGGAAATGGTACATAGGCAAAGACGGAACAACGGAGTTCATATTCGGTGTTACGGAGATTACCGATAACATATTACTGTACCTGAACTGGAACGCGGCCGCTGTCAAACTGGCACCCGCGACCGCCGCGGGCGGCGAGTTCGGCGAAGAATATTCATTCATCATCACGGCCTCGGTGGAAGGAAATGCGGCGGAGACGGTAAAGTATGAGCTTTTCGCAGGCAGTCTCCCCGCGGGACTGGTACTCAACGCGTCGACCGGCGAGATATCGGGAATACCGACGGATATCGGCGAATTCAAATTCACCGTACGTGCGGTGAGCATGATAACCGACGAGAATGACACGATGGAATACTCGATAGCGATATCGGGCGGCTACTATTATTGGGAAGGCGATGACGGCATAAAATTCAAAACGCTCTCGGAAGCATTGGCATCCGGTGGATCGGGAACGCTCGTCGTTATCGGTTCGATCGACGAGGACCTGAAAGGAGGAACACTGGATTTCGGTTCGTATGTCAGCGTAGCATTCAAGGATAATGCGGATCTCACACTGAGCAACGGTATCGTGAAGGCGGACAGCATTGACATATCCGACGGCACTCTCACGCTCATAAACGCGACATTGGTGGTACGGACGGTGACCGACACGGAAGGTAACGGAAAAATCGAGATGATCGACAGTCACATATCTTCCGGATCATTTGAAGCGTCCGAACTGAAAGTAAGCGGAGAAGCCACGATAGACGGTGACGTGAAAGTCGGAACAATGACGTCATCCGGTGATGACCCCGTCGATCTGAGGATAAACGGTTCATTGGATGCGGATTCGGTGAATATCACGGGCGACGTCAGCATAACGGAGAACATGAACGTCACCGGCGACACGTTCGTCGACGGTAACCTGACGGTAGGCGGCAGCCTTGTGACAGGAGACGATGAAGGAAATGTCGAGGTAAGCGGAGATCTCACCGTAGGCGAGAGCGCAGACATAGGCGGTGAACTCATCGTGGGCGGCAATGCGGAAATCGGCGGTGAACTCATCGTGGGCGGCAATGCGGAAATCGGCGGTGATCTCAAGACGGGAACCAACGACAACGACGGAGAACCGGGGAACGTTGACATAGGAGGCGATCTCACAGTGGGCGGCAATGCGGAAATCGGCGGTGATCTCAAGACGGGAACCAACGACAACGACGGAGAACCGGGGAACGTTGACATAGGCGGCGATCTCACAGTGGGCGGCAATGCGGAAATCGGCGGCGGCCTTGATGTGGGCGGAGATGCTGACATAGGCGGTGACCTTACGGTAGGCGGCGATGCGGACATTGGCGGTGACCTTAAGACAGGCACCAACGATGACAACGGAGGGCCCGGAAATGTTGAGATCGGCGGAGACCTCACGGTAGGCGGAGGCGCGGACATCGGCGGAGACCTCACGGTGGGAGGAGACGCAATATTCGGCGACATACCGGAGATCGGCGGCGACAACGTGGACATCGGCGGCCTTTCGATAGTCGTCAAATGGGAGAAGAGGGCGTACACATACACGGGAGGCCCGATAATTCCGGACATTACCGTGACAAACATCGACGGAACACCTCTGACGGATGAATACGAATTCATAATCACGAACAATGTTGATATCGGATTCGCATCGGTGAGCATAAAGATGCTCACCGGCACTCACGCAGACAAATCCTTCGAGATCGGAACGTTTGAGATAATCGCTCAGGAAGACACGTCGGGTGACAGTTCGCTACTGCTGTACGCGATCATCGCACTGGCGGCGATCACGGTGTTGTGTGGCGGATTGTACATGAGGAGCAAGAAGTAAATCGGTTACGGATAACCAGGTCTGATAAAAGGAACGAAAATCATAACCGTCTTCGCATTCGGAGAACGATCCCGAAGGATATGTTCTCCGAATGCGAAGTTACCGCGTTCGATCAACTCACAATACATCCGTTCAAAATTTCGGACGATGTTTCGGTATGATGTACAGACCGAACACGGATTCAAAACAATTTTTGATTCATGGTTTCAAAAGAGATACTTAGTATATTTTATATAATTATTATACGTTATATATAACAACAATTGGGCAAAACTGTTGCGGGGGGCCAACATGCCACAGACTGAGACAGAAGGTTATCGGACGTACGGATGTTCGAGCAAAATACCTTTGCCGTTCTGTCGTTCGAACTGGTGTATCGGTCACTATCAAATGCAGATGTTTCAGCGTATGCTCCGCAGACAGACAGCCGATGTATGAAGAGGTACGTCCATGGAAAGAGAGAGAAACAATTCAGGCAAGCCGGATCTCGTGAAGAAAAAAAGAGCAGGAAGTGAAAAAGAACACTCTCCGCCGTGCATCAAAAAAGCGGTCATTACTCTATCTTTTGTATTGATATCCGCGACATTATTCGGAGTGATCGCGGCGGATGGCGATACATGTGATCTTTACGGAACGGACTCAATCGCTTCCACTCAACCGGCGATCGATCTGAACGGCCTCACGGACGATACGGGCGGAACAGGATGGTCATTCACCGGAACGCCGTCGAACGGAACTCTCATTTTCAACACATATGCGAACAAAGAGACGTACACATTACAGTCATCATATGACCGCAATATATCGATAATGTTCGAAAAAGAGGTGATCACAACGGTAACACTGAACGGCATCGTTGTCACGGGTAACATATCATTGGACGATGCGGCTGATGTAACGATTCTGCTGAACGGAACGAGCACGATCGAAGGAAGCATATTCACCGAAACGAACAGAACGATAACGATAGACAGTGCATCATCTTCGGGAAGCACGAACGGTTCACTGATCGTCAACGCAACAAACGGTGCGGCCATAGGCGGAAAGGCGGGAACGGATGCGCATCAGACCGCCGGCAACGGAGGCGACGGCCGGGCCGGAGGCAACATAACGATCAACGGCGGAACGGTGACGGCAACCGGAAACGACGGTGCCGGCATCGGAGGCGGAGCGGGTGGCAACGGATATGAGGGCGGCAACGGAGGCGGCGGAGGATCGGGAGGCACAATAACGATCAACAACGGAACGATAACGGCAACGGGGATCAACGGTGCCGGCATCGGAGGCAGCAAAGGCGGCGACGGATACATGGGAGGTAACGGCGGTTCGGGAGGATCCATAACGATCAACGGCGGCAACGTGAGCGCAACAGGCAACGGCGGAGCCGGCATCGGAGGCGGTCCGGGCGGTAACGGGGCAGACGGTGGCCGCGGAGGCGACGGAGGTTATGGCGGGACCGTGACAATAACCGAAGGTGCCATAGAGACATTGGGCCAGAACGGTGCCGGCATCGGAGGCGGTTCCGGCGGCATGGGCGGCAACGGAAGCGACGGTGGCGACGGCGGTGTCGGAGGCGACGGCGGTGAGATAACGATAACGGGAAGTTTCGTGTTCATTTCGGGAATCAACGGTGCGGGCATGGGCGGAGGTGCCGGAGGTCAGGGCGGACAGGCCGATGAAGGTCTGTCGACCGGTTATGACGGTCGCGGAGGCACGGGCGGTAAAGGCGGCAACGGTGGCGAGATAACGATAACGGGAAGCGAGGTGATCGCGATCGGGAGTCGCGCAGGTGCCGCTATCGGAGGCAGTGCGGGCGGCGACGGCGGTAACGGGAGCCGGGGCGGTGACGGCGGCAACGGCGGCAACGGCGGAAATATAACGATAGACGAATGCGAACGAGTGATAGCCATCAGTCACTACGGCGGTGCCGGCATCGGAGGCGGCATAGGCGGCAAAGGTGCCGGCGGAAGCACATACGCATGGGCCGAGACAGGCAGTGCGGGCGGCGACGGCGGTAACGGAGGCGACGGCGGGAATATATCGATAACGAGGAGCAACATCAGTGCGTTCGCTTATCGTGGCGGCTGGGACCTGAACGGCGGCGCGGCCATAGGCGGAGGACATGGAGGTCCGGGCGGAACGGCCGGTCTGGGACTCAACGGAGGGAACGGCGGTAACGGCGGCCACGGCGGTAACGGAGGCGACATAATGATAACGGACAGCGACGTGAGTGCGGCGACCGGCGGCGGAGGCGCGGCCATAGGCGGAGGACACGGTGCATGGGGTTCCGTTGGAGCAAGTGCCGTTGACGTGACCGACAGCGGTAAAAGCGGCAACAGCGGTCGCGGAGGCGACGGTGGCAACGGCGGCGACGGCGGGAATATAACGATAACCGGAGGCGAAGTGACGGTAAGGGCGGGCATGAATGACAAGGAGACGGGCCACTGGGACGGATGGCATGGAGGCACGGGCATCGGCGGCGGCAATGGCGGCGACGGCAAGAGCGGAGGCAACACCATCGGAAACGGCGAAAGAGGCCGGGGCGGCAACAGCGGGAACGGCGGGAACGGCGGAAATATAACGATAAACAATGCCACCGTGACCGTAACGGCCCTGGCGGGTGCCGGAATAGGCGGCGGCGCGGGCGTGTACGGTTCCTTGGGCGCATTGGCCGCCAGCGGCCTCGGCGGCGATGCGGGCGCAAGCGGTGCCGGAGGCGACGGCGGAAATATAACGATAATTGAAAGCACCGTGACGGCAACCAGCGTTGTCGGAGGTGCAGGAATAGGAGGAGGCAGCGGCGGCAGCGGCGGCCCGGTGGCAATGAAGGCCGCTCTCGGAACTCCGGGTGCCCGCGGCGGTGACGGCGGAAACATAACGATAATCGGAAGCACCGTGACCGCGACAGGCGGCAATGATGACTTTTACGGCGTCATCGCCGGCGGTGCCGGCATAGGCGGCGGCAACGGAGGAGGGGGAGCACACGCCAATAATACAGACCGCGGCAGTACGGACGGCGGTGACGGCGGTGACGGCGGCAACATAACCATTATCGGAAGCACCGTGACCGCGATCGGCGGTTCAAGCATACACTACGGTGACGGATCCGGCGCGGGAATAGGCGGCGGAGGAGGCGGAGACGGCGGTATCGAACGGATCAATTGTGATTTTGATGTAAGCGGGATATGTCCGGGCAGAGACAGTCGCGGAGGCCACGGCGGCGCGGGAGGAACGATAATACTGTTGAACAGCACCATTACCGCGACCGGAGGCACCGCGCTCACGGCCGGCGACATAAATACGAACATCGGCGCGGACATCGGCGGAGGCGGCGGTGGCGCAAGCACACACATGGAAGGCTGCAACCGCGGAGGAAACGGAGGCGACGGAGGAACGATCTATACGACAGTGAGTTTCATGCGCCTGAACGATCCGAACATAGAACAGGGGATTGAAGGATACGATCATTGGGGCGGCGGCGATCCGGGTGCCGATCCGATCATCATTTACTTGTGGATAGTGGAGTTCGACGTGGGCGAAAGCACAGATATGGCTCCGGATGCAGTATATGTAACACAAGATACATCGACCATTTTCATAGGTTCGGAACCGGCCGGCACATGGATCAGGGAAGGGTATGTCAGCGACGGCAACTGGTATGTTCTCTCGGATGATGAACTGATACTGTTCGAATTCGGAAAGACCGAGACAACGGACGATCTCATTCTGCATTTGAAATGGGTGGAAGAAACGAATGGGGAAAATGACACCGGAGGAACGGACTCGGGAGGAAATGACGCCGGAGGCACAACCGGCGAAACATCATATTTCCCGACAGTTTTCATAATATTGCTGATAGTTTTGATCGCAGGCATAATCATTATCATCAGGGACAGGGAAAAAAAGAAGGAAAGACCTTGATGAAATGTGAGGCGTACTCATTCTTTCGAGAACACGGAACGGCGAGTATCAGTGTTGACGAACAAAACTTAAAGTAAACTGCCCTCAAACCTTAAAGTAAAATGATGAAATCAGAAGGAAATGTCGAGGTCAGGCGATATCATAAAATCCTCCGCCGGTAATTTCCGGACATGGCGTATGACGGCAGATACAGGGTCGAAGATATTGATGATGAAAGCAAAGTCGTATACTTCTTCCCGTTCAAGATCAAGAAGATCACGGGAACAAGACTTGCTCCGATACTTGGGAAAAGTGAGTTCCAAAGTCCCTTCGCCGCAGCGTTGGATCTCGCGGGAATATATCGCGAGGACATCAGAACAAAGAACGTGGATGCAGGTAATATCCTGGAACCGGTGCTCAGATCTCACATGAGAAAGAATGTTTCCTCGCTCATACCGTTACTGAATCTTCCGGACGGATCCAAGATGGTAACAGAAGATCCGGTTCCGGGAGAAATGTGCGGATACGATCATTTCCACAACGAGAAATTATTCGGCGGTCTCGTGGACGGTTATGTGGCCGCCGACGGCAAAAGGAACGCCGTTCTGGAGATCAAGACCTCGGGCGACAGAGGGGCGTGGACGGATGAGAACGGAGAATATACGGTCGTGGCGGAGCAATATATGTTGCAAGCATCACTCTACGCGGAACTGTCACGATTGGATAAGATAGTATTTCTGGTGGGATTCCTCAACGATGCGGATTATGACAGACCCGAATCCTGGATACCTGATGAAAATAACACGGAGATAATAGTCAAAAAGAAGTTGGACATGGCTCCGTACATGAAGGAAGCGACGGAGTGGTACAGCGAATATATGAAAAAGGGACAGACTCCGGAATGGACGGATGCGGACGAAAATATTGTAAAATATCTGAAGGCGTACAAACCGGGAAAGCGGTAAAACGTTTGACTTTCCGAATAACAAAGCGTGCCTCATCCGTACATCTTCAGATGTTCCACGGCACCTTCATGTTTCTGCTTGGCCGCCCTCTCCATCCATTTTCTCGCTTCGACGGGATCCCGTTGCACTCCTTTCCCTTCGAAATATGCAACGCCCAGCCTGAACTCTCCTTCCGAGAAACCGTCCTCAGCCGTCATTCTGAACCATTTGATGCTTTCGGCAAGATCCCGTTCCACGAGTTCACCGTCGTTATACATGTGTCCCAAGGTCGACTGCGCCGAAAAATCTCCGTTCTCGGCAGCCCGTTTCAGCCATTTGACAGCTTCTTCCACGTCTTTTTCCACGCCGCTTCCGGCAAAGTACATCATTGCCGTGAGCAGCTGTCCTCCGCTGTGTCCGTTCTCGGCAGCCCGTTTGAACCATCTGACGGCTTCCTCCATATTCTCCTCCACACCTTCGCCGTCATGATACATGCTTCCCAAGTCATATTGTGCCTGGGCATTGCCCGATTCCGCCGAACTTTTCAATTTTTCGATTTTATTTCCTTTTTTGAACAATCCGAGCATACATATTTCATCGGTGTTGAATTATATAATGTGTCTCATCCGCTCTCCCGAGCATTTCCCTCTCCGTAGGCGCAGGCCGGCGGGGAACGCGAGGGGCGGTTTCCGTCGTGTCTTTCATAATAAATATGTAAAAATGTGTTTTACAATTACATCAAAATCCGGCTGAGGTCTTGTGGTGCGGGGGAAGGGATTTGAACCCTCGGACCACTAAAGGACAAGGCCCTCAACCTTGCGTCGTTGGCCAGGCTTGACTACCCCCGCGTAGTGGTCTGTGATGAAGATAGGGTAAATAAGCTTTACCGTATCGTCCGTTTTCGATCGCTTCCGCAACATGCGATATTTTCCGTATCACAATCTGTTCACGAGACCGGCGACGATGATCGGCAGGGATATGGTGGCATCACCCTCGACGGTGACGTTATCCGCTTCTTCTTTCACCTTCCCCCATGATATCGCCTCCCTTACCTGAGCACCGGACAGCGAACCGTCGAACTCCTGCGCCGTTGTCAAATAGATCGCATGGTCAAGTCCGCCTCTGAACTGATTCCACCATATTACGTGGTGTTTCGATATCCCGCCGCCCACGATAATGGCGCCGGTGTGTTCCGCGTTGCTCGTTATGTCGTTCAGTGTCTGTTCATCTTTGAACAGATCTATCCTGAGATCACGGTGATTCTGGTAATACATCCACAGCTGGCATCCGAAGGAACCGTCCGTAGGTCCCGGGACGAATATGGGAACGCCCTTCTTATGGCATTGATACAACAGGCTGTTCTCATCATCCAGTCTTGAACCGACGGCATCGATTATCTCATGCGTCGCCAAAGACTTCGTTTCAGCGAATATCTCTTCGAACATCGGCCCGAGTTTTTCCTCAAGGACCTCTCCGTAACATTCGTCCGGAACAAGGACGTTACCCAAACGGCTGACTCCCTCATGCCTGAGCTTTGCGTCATCCATCATGAAATCCCCGTGGTAATATGATTTCCAGGTTCTCGAAAGATCGTGGTCAAGGGTGCCGCACGTCGTTATTATGAGATCGACCATCCCTCTTTTCACCATGTCGACGATCACGCCCCTGGTACCCGTTGCCATTATGCACGCGGGGAATGACAAAAACTTCACGCATCCTTTCTGTTTCATCATCCTTTCCGCCAGATCGGTCGCATCCGCAAGTTTCTGCGCAGTGAATCCTCCCGATTCGCTCATCATGTTCAGCAACGAATCAACAGTCATTCCCTTCTCAACTTTGATATCTTTCACCGGTACGAAGTCCATAATTGCTGCCGCCTGTTGTGCGCTTCACGGTTTACCACATAGATAAATGGTTGCCAACGGATCTTCTTCGATCGCAACTCCGTCATATCCGTAATCATCCGTTCGATAACCCTGTAGTCGGCTTTATGCAGTGCGCAAAGGTCACCCGGTCGGTAATGCGCCTATTATGCGGACCATTTGCAACAAATCATTGTCCTTATTGCGTCTGGCACGTGAATCCGTTGTTCTCGTAGTATTTCCTTAGAACACCGTGGCAATCAACTCTCAACAACCTGCATCCCACGTTCAGGTTTGCATTCAAGATTCTGTCCAATGCCTGTTCCATTGCAAACTTACCTAATCCTTCAGGCGCATTATCGCATTTTCCCAGCTGTCCGAGCAGATAACATTGTGCGGATCCTTTGTTTATGTTCATCTTCTGTTCCATGTTTCTGCTACATTGAAGGTCGGAGACATCCATACTGCTTACTGCTACCGTGAAGTACGCAACAAGCTCCTTGGAGTCTGTTGAAAATATCAGATATGTCCTCGATATATGTCTCTTTTCCTGAACTATTGCCTTTTCCTTCAGAAATGATTCGACATCTTTGTCCCTTTTGCAAGAAAACTCTGACAACTTATCGGAAATCTGTTTTTCGGGATATGAGGTCAGAAGCTTGTTCAGAGACACCACATCATAGGAAGAGGTCGTCAAAATATCCTTCCTTTAGCAGTTTACTACTTTTCTCAAGTAATTCGTCTGATGTGGGGTTCGGGCGCTTCTCTATTCTTTTGTCTCCATCCTCAAACGCTTTGAGAATGGCCTGACCCTGTTCCTCCGTTTCGATGACGAGATTCTCATAGAACGATTTCGTGGCCATGCCGATGCACCTTCCGATTATTTGCTAAGATGAAGCAGTTAATATACTTACCGATACCAGCTATACCTAACGGAGGTATACTTTTCGGCAGATCTGCCGAAACATGTGAAGATGAATTTCACACGGGTTATTATATCCGCATTCATTTACCGTAATGAACGAACATGATGATCATTGCACGCGGCATGGAGTATGCGGAAGTTCTGAACGCAGTCAAGGGAAGGAAAGTTGCGGTGTGGACATGCGACACCTGCGCAAGACTGTGCAACAGCATAGGTGGAAAGGAGGCGGCCGACAGATTGGCGGATAAGCTGAAAACAGACGGCGTGAACGTCATGTCGTCAACATCCATATCGGCGGCCTGTCTCATTTCGAAGGTATGCACGAAGATGATCGAAATACCCGAAGAGGTTGACATGATCATCGCACTCACGTGCGACATAGGCGTGAAATGCACGGAAAGGACATTCAAGAAAGAAGTGTTGTCACCGCTCGTTACATTGGGTCGCGGATTCGTGGAAGCTGACGGAACGCCCGTTGTAATGTCCGCATTCGATGAGTATATGACGCTCAACGAAGCCGCCAAGAAGGAAAAGAAGGCAACCGACCCGTTGGTGTGATCGCTCGCCGACGTAGAAGGCCGGATGCATTGCGGCGTTATTTTATCGCATCCGTTCAAGTATTAAACAATATATACAAGGACGCATTAAGGTGACCTCAACGTTAGGGGTAAACCAAATGATAGACATAACACAGAATCTGTTGTTCATGATCCCTATTGCGGCCGTAACGGCCCTGGCGTTCGCCCTGTATTTCTACAGGGACATCTTCTCTAAGGACACCGGAACTGCAGAGATGCAGAAGATATCCAATGCCATTAAAGAAGGCGCCATGGCCTACCTGGCACGTCAATATAAGACAATAGCTATTATAAGCGTTATACTGGCAGCGATATTGGGAATTGCGGGCGCGTTCGGCGCGTTCGACATGACTCCCGAGGCGCACGGTAAATGGACCATATCCTTGGCATTCCTCGTAGGTGCCGGATTTTCGATCCTTTCGGGTTACATCGGTATGTATATATCGGTCAACGCGAACATAAGGACCGCCAGTGCGGCACGCAGGTCATTGGGCGAAGCATTCAAATGCTCGTTCCGCGGCGGTGCCATATCAGGTATCGCGGTAGCAACGCTCAGCCTTCTCGGTGTATTCACCCTCGTGGTGATATTCGAGGCGTTCTTCGGGGACATAGGATTAACACTTGAGACGATCATCGGATACGCATTCGGTGCATCACTTGCCGCACTGTTCGCACAGCTCGGCGGCGGAATTTACACAAAAGCGGCGGATGTCGGCGCAGACCTTGTCGGAAAGGTGGAAGCGGGCATTCCGGAAGACGACCCGAGGAACCCCGCGGTTATAGCTGACCTTGTCGGTGACAACGTGGGTGACTGCGCGGGTCGCGGTGCAGACATATTCGAATCAACGGCAGCGGAAATTATCGGTGCAATGATCATCGGTTTCGCGGTTTTCAAAGTATTCTTGGCGGACAGCAGTTTGGCTGAGTACATAAGTGAGGCATGGTACTTCATGCCCCTCGTAATACTGTCATTCGGTCTGATCGCCTCGCTCATAGGCATATTCGTCACCCGTATGAAGGATGACGGCGCAGATCTGTACAAGACACTGAATCTGGGGTATTATGTGACAGCGGCTTTGATCGTTGTATCACTGGCATTCGTGACATGGTGGATGCTTCCGGAGAACCAATGGTACTTCTTCTTCGGATGCGGTCTTATCGGAATTGCACTGGGCATAGTGATAATATACATCACGCAGTACTACACCGCGGGAACGTGGAGGCCGGTCAGAGAAATAGCGAAGGCATCCGACACCGGTCCGGCAACGAACGCCATCACCGGTCTTTCGATCGGTATGGAATCAACGGTCATGCCGATGATAGCGATCGTATTCGCAATACTCGGTACTTACACCTTGGGAACACTTGCGGCACCGTGTGAAACCGTGGCATTCGAGTTCGGTATATACGGTACGGCGATCGGTACGATCGCAATGCTTGCATCCTCGGCATTCATTCTCGCCGAAGACACCTTTGGCCCGATAACCGACAACGCGGGCGGTATCGCGGAGATGAGCAACCAGCCGAAAGAGGTCCGTGAGAGAACCGACAGATTGGATTCCGCAGGCAACACGACGAAAGCCCTCACAAAGGGATACGCAATGGGTTCCGCCGCACTTGCGGCGTTCCTGCTGTTCGCGGCATACTTCGAAATAGTTGCGATCAGAATGGGCGACGGTACAACGCTGAGAGATGCATTCGTCGTTGATATCGGCGATCCGCTGGTATTCGCCGGTGCACTCATCGGCGGTATGCTCGTGTTCTTCTTCTCGGCACTTGCGATAAGAGCCGTGGGAACGGCGGCAAGCGCAATGATCGAAGAGGTCAGAAGGCAGTTCAGGGAGAACCCCGGCATCATGGAAGGCACCGCGGAACCGAGCTACAGCCAGTGTGTTGACATAGCGACACGCGGTGCTCTGAGGGCAATGGTCCTTCCGGCGATGTTGCCGATTGTTATACCCATATCGGTCGGTGTGATCTACAGATTCGTGTTCCCCGAGGCAGCCGTGGCGGCGGTCGGTGCGCTGATCATGGTAGGTACCATTGTCGGTATCCTCATGGCTAACTTCCTCAATAACGGAGGAGGCGCATGGGACAACGCGAAGAAGTACATCGAAGAAGGCAACCACGGCGGAAAAGGCTCGCCGGCGCATGCCGCGGCCGTTGTCGGTGACACCATCGGCGACCCGTTCAAGGACACTGCCGGACCTTCGATACACGTGCTTGTGAAGTTACTGCCCACCATCTGTTTGGTCACGGCGGTCCTCTTCATAGCGTAAACCATTTAATCGATTCCATGCCGGGCTTCGGCCCGGCAACCTTTACTTTTTTCAAATTCCGATTACCGTGAGGTCTCCGAACAGAATTCGGTGCAGTGTCCCGCGCCTTACTTCTATTAAAGGCTTTGGGGAAATCATATCACCCACCCCGATTCCAGCAATAATCTCATGTTATGAGATATGACCGTGAACTGTACCTCTTTCTTGACCGTGAATACGGTCTT
>Ga0123353_10000966_pt1 | contig 35139 bp, 32 predicted proteins | sample TergutLab28metaG_3_FD_92763 | JGI IMG/M metagenome (GOLD analysis project Ga0123353, IMG submission 92763) | Labiotermes labralis P3 segment gut microbial communities from Petit-Saut dam, French Guiana - Lab288 P3 | ecosystem: Host-associated > Arthropoda: Insects > Digestive system > Gut ... | reverse complement strand
GCCGACCCGGGCTCCATTTGTGAAAGTGAGGGTAAAAACGAGCGGCTCACGCACACCCCAGGATTTTTTTCTTGCGTACGCACGCATGATAGCACAACGGCGTCCGAGATGTCAATATGGATTGACTTTCCGCCCTTTTTCCACGATAATATGGGAGACTCAAAAAGATGAAGGAGGCGCGTATGTCGCTGCGCATCGCATCGGTCCAGGCAGGCGGTTTGGCGGCGCAGGCGGGCCTTCGCGCCGGGGATGTGCTGGAGCGCATCAACGGCGAGCCGGTGATGGATCAGGTGGATTACCAATATCTTTCTGCGGATTCGTCGCTGCGCATCGGGTCCCAGCGCGACGGGCACCCAATGGAGTGCATGATCCAAAAGCGGCAAGGCGCGCCCCTGGGTCTGGAGTTGGATTCCGACCTGATGTCCAACCCATGCCACTGCGCCAACCGATGCCTATTCTGTTTCGTGGATCAACTGCCCAAAGGCATGCGGCGCTCCCTCTACGTAAAGGACGACGATTGGCGGCTGTCACTGATCACGGGCAACTACATCACCCTCACCAACCTGCCGGAGAGCGAGTTACTACGGATCATCGCCCGCAAAGCCAGCCCGCTCTACCTTTCGGTGCACGCCACCGACCCGGCCCTGCGGGCCCGCATGCTGGGCAACCCCCGCGCCGGTAACATCCTGGCGCAGATGCGGCGTTTTGCCCAAGGGGGCATCGCCTTTCATTGTCAGGTGGTGCTGTGCCCCGGCATCAACGACGGCGACGCCCTGGAGCGCACCCTGACCGATCTCTACGCTTTGCGGCCCGCGGCCCGGAGCGTGGCGCTGGTACCGGTGGGGCTCACGGGGCATCGGCAGGGTTTGGCCCCGCTGGAGCCCTATACGCGGTCTCAGGCCCGGCAGGTACTGGCTCAACTCAACCGCTGGCAGGAGCGGGCCCTTGGGGAGGGTGACTCCCGCTTCGTATTTGCCGCCGACGAGCTTTACCAGATCGCAGGAGCGGCGCTTCCCCCCTACGAGGCCTACGAGGATTTCTGCCAGATCGAGAACGGGGTGGGGTTGCTGGCCCGGTTTGAGCAGGAACTGAGCGACGCGGCGCGGCTAGAGCCCGAAGGCAAGCCCCGCCCTCGCCGGGTGGCGGTAGCCACAGGAACCTCCGCTGCCGGGTGGTTGCGCAAACTGATCGCCAACCAACCCTTGCCCGGTGTGGAAGTTACGGTGCACGCCATTGTCAACCGCTTCTTTGGGGAGACGGTCACGGTGGCCGGCCTGGTAACCGGGACGGATCTGCTGGCCCAACTGGCCGGCCTGCAAGCCGATGAGCTGCTCATTCCCGCTTCCATGCTGCGGGCGGGCGAACCGGTGTTTTTAGACGGCGTGCCCCTCTCCCAGGTACAGGAAGAATTAGGTGTGCCCACGCGGGCAATTGCGCCGGACGGCGCAGAATTGTTATTTGCACTAAGAGGCGAGGGGTATCCTTTGTAGGGGCGATTATTAATCGCCCGAAAAGGTTGGCGGGCGATTATCAATCGCCCGAAGAGGTTGGCGGGCGATTGATAATCGCCCCTACAACCCACCTCCTATCCCCTATTCCCTAACCCCTACCCCCTATTCCCTCGCCAAAAGGAGGAACCATGCCAAAACCGCTCGTAGCCGTAGTCGGCCGCCCCAACGTGGGCAAGTCCACCTTCTTCAACCGGATCGCCGGGCAGCGCATCGCCATCGTGGAGGACACGCCGGGTGTCACCCGCGACCGCATCTACGCCGACGCCGAATGGCTCGGCCGCGCCTTCACGCTCATCGATACCGGCGGCATCGATCCCACCTCCGAAGATGTGCTGCTCAGCCAGATGCGTGCCCAGGCGCGGATCGCCATCGAATCCTGCGATCTGATCCTTTTCTTTGTGGACGCCAGGGCTGGGCTCACCGCCGACGATCAGGAGGTAGCCGATCTGCTGCGCAAGGCCGCCAAGCCGGTGCTGCTGGTGGTGAACAAAGCGGACTCGCCCAACCAGCAGGACGCCATCTACGATTTCTACGCCCTGGGACTGGCCGATCCCATCCCCATCTCCAGCACCAACATGCTGGGCCTGGGCGACCTGCTGGACGAGGTAATCAAGCTGCTCCCCCCGGAGGAGGAAGAGGAACAAGAAGAGCATCTCGTACGCGTGGCGGTGGTGGGACGGCCCAATGTGGGCAAATCCTCGCTGGTCAACCGCCTGTTGGGGGAGGATCGGGCGCTGGTGTCCGACATTCCCGGCACCACCCGGGACGCCATCGACGCCCCCCTCGAATGGAACGGGCAGCGCTATCTGCTCATCGACACCGCGGGCATGCGCCGCAAGCGCGCCATCGAGGAGGAGTCCATCGAGCGCTACAGCATCGTGCGGGCGCTGGCGGCGGTGCGCCGCTGCGACGTAGCGCTGATCTTAATCGACGCGGAGGAAGGCGTCACCGAGCAGGACACCAAGGTGGCGGGTTTTGTGTGCGAAGAAGGAAAAGCCGCCGTCATCGTAGTCAACAAGTGGGACTTGGTGGAAAAAGAAACCGGCACCATGGAGACCTATCGCAAAGAGGTGCTGGAATCCTTTAAGTTCATGGCTTACGCCTCGGTGGTATTTATATCGGCCCTCAGCGGCCAGCGGATACACAAAACCCTGGAAGCGGCGGCGGCGGCCTACGCGCAAACCAGCAAGCGGGTCACCACCGGCGTGCTCAACGACGTGCTGGCCGACGCCACTGCCGCGCTGCAGCCCCCCGCCACCGGCGGCAGGCGGCTCAAGGTGTACTACGGCACCCAGCAAGGGGTATGCCCGCCCACCTTTGTGCTATTCGTCAACGATATCAAATTGATGCACTTTGCCTATGAACGTTACATCGAAAACCAATTTCGCAAGGCTTTTGGTTTTGAAGGCACGCCGATCCGCCTGGTGCTGCGGGAACGAAAGAAGGAGGACTGATCCACAGTGGAGTTTCTGAAATACTTAGCCATCTTGGTGGTTGGATACCTACTGGGTAATTTTAACACCGGGCTGGTGGTCTCGAAAGTTCAGGCTGGCATCGACATCCGGCGGCACGGCAGCGGCAACGCGGGCGCAACCAATATCCTGCGGGTGCTGGGCAGCCAATCGGCGCTGCTCACCCTGCTGGGCGATGTCGCCAAGGGCCTGATCGCCATCGCCATCGGCCGTTGGCTGGCAGGTTTCTCCGGCGGCATGGCCGGAGCTACCGCCGCCATCGTGGGCCACTGCTGGCCGGCATTGTTTGGCTTTAAGGGCGGCAAGGGCGTGGCTACCACCGCCGGTGCGTTGCTGTACCTGTTCCCGGTCACCGGCATGTTATGCGTGGCGGTGTTCGTGGCTGTGACATTAGCCACCCGCTACGTCTCCCTGGCCTCGGTGCTGGCGGCCCTGTTCGGCGCAACTTACCTGCTCACCGCCCATTGGGGCGACCCGCTGATCTGCTGCGCCGCCGCGCTGTGGGCCGCGATCATTCTCTTCCGCCATCGCGCCAACCTTCAGCGCCTGTGGGATGGCACGGAACGCGTGCTAGATTTCTCTTCTTTCAAATCAAAAAAATAGGCAAATGCACAATGCGAAGTAAGGCAGGCGTTCCTGTAGGGGCGAAATCCATTTTCGCCCGCCCCGAATTCGTCTATCGTAGCACCATGTTTTGGGCGGATATGGAATCCGCCCCTACATAATTTGCATTATACATGATCAGGAGGAAACACCATGTCACATGCATACCTGCTAGGCTTGGATATCGGCACATCGGGCACAAAAGCATTGCTGATCGATGAGGTTGGACAAATCCTCGCCTCCCACACCGAGGAGTATCCCCTGGCTATCCCCCAGCCGGGCTGGGCCGAGCAGGATCCGGCGGATTGGTGGCGGGCATCGCTGATCTGCATCCGACGGGCGCTGGATGCTTCCGGCGTGCGCGCCGATGGGATCCGCGGCTTGAGTTTGTCCGGGCAGATGCACGGGCTTGTGGCGCTGGACGGCGCAGGCGAACCCATCCGTCCGGCCATCCTGTGGTGCGATCAGCGCACCGGCCCCCAGTGTGAACAGGTGGTGAGCGCAGCCGGCGGCTTCGAATCGCTGCTGGGTATGACCAACAACGCCATGCTCACCGGCTACACCGGCAGCAAATTGCTGTGGATGCGGCAGCACGAGCCTCAGCTGTTCGCCCGGATGCGTATTTTTTTGAATCCTAAGGATTACATACTGTACAAGCTCACCGGGGAGTTTTCCACCGAGGTGTCGGACGCGTCGGGTACCGGCCTGTTTGACGTGGCCAACCGCTGTTGGCGCCATGGGCTCATCGACGCCTTAGGCTTGGAACGCTCCCTCTTCCCCCGCTGCCTGGAATCCGGCCAGGTGGCCGGGAAAATTGCTGCCGGGGTTGCGGCCCAATGCGGCCTGCCTGCCGGTCTGCCCGTGATAGCCGGGGGCGGCGACGCGGTGATCCAAACCACCGGCATGGGCCTGGTGTCCCCCGGCATCGTGGGCGTGGTGATCGGCACCTCCGGCGTGGTGGCCATGGGGTTGGACCGTTTTGCGCCCAACCCGGGCGGAAAACTGCAGGTATTCTGCGGCAACTCGCCGGATCTATGGCACGCCATGGGCGTCACGCTGGCGGCAGGCGGCTCCTACCGCTGGTATCGGGATACCCTCTGCGGCGACGAGGCCGCCCAAGCCGCCGCCGAAGGACGTAATGTGTACGAGCTGATGGGCGAAGCGGCCGTCCGCTCCAAACCCGGCGCGGGCAAACTGATCTTCTTGCCCTATTTGCAGGGGGAGCGGTGCCCTTACCCCGACCCCAGCGCCCGGGGCGCCTTTGTGGGTCTCACCTTGGGCCACACCAAGGGCGATATCACCCGGGCCGTGATGGAGGGCATCAGCTGCAGCCTAAAGCAGGTGAGCGATCTGCTGCTGTCGCTGCTGCCCGGCGTATCCGCCCGGTACGTGATCGCCTCGGGAGGCGGCGCGGCCTCTCCCCTGTGGCGGCAGATACTGGCCGACCTATTCCAACGGCAGGTGCGCACCCTGGCCGGAAGCGGCGAGAGCGGCGCTTACAGCGCGGCGCTGCTGGCCGGCGTGGGCGCGGGCGTATACCCCACTCTGGGCGATGCGATGAAGTTATTGCGCGCCGAAAGCGAGACCGATCCCATCGCCGCCAACCGGGGCGTGTATGAAGACATACTGGGCATCTATAGCGATTTATACGGCCAGCTCAGCCCTGCTTTTGCGCGGATGGGCGGATAATGAACAAAACGGCAATGGGAAAGGGCGGCCACACAGGGCCGCCCCTACAAGGGCTGTGCCGTTTCCGGTGTAGGGGCGGCCCTGTGTGGCCGCCCTCCGTCATTGCACACATGCAACTCTCGGCATGACGCATCAATAAAATATCCCCGAAAAATACGTCACCGTATCCTTCCCATTGATGTACTTCATGCCGGAAACCTGCTCGATCTTCGACACGTTGATGCAGTAAGCCTCTAAAGAAGCCAGCGCCTCTTCTTCGTTAGAGCAGGGCGTTCCATCCAGCGCGCCACAGCGCTCGCACAGCGTGCAGCCGCCCGCGGCCAGCACCAACGCGTTCCCCCGGCCCCGCTCAGCATACACCCGGTGGGCGATGGCGCGGGTCATCTCGTTGTGGGTGCGCTGCCCGTCCATCATACCTTCAAAATCAAAGCTGTCTTCCAACTGATAGATATTTTGAAAGATGACGGCGTTGGAAAATCCCTTAATCTTAGCGATCAGCGCCTCAGGTTCGCCGATAAAGGGCGGGCAAGTATAGTTTTTTTCGTACCTGCCGCAGGCGTTCTGCACACAATAATCCCTCAACTCCGGCTGAAACACCAGCTTTTCCACGGGAATCTGTTCAGCTTTCGTAGCCCCGGATTCAAGGCAAAGCGATACGTAGTCCATTATACTTCCCTCCGTTTTTAGCAAAGAACCGCCTTCATAGTATCCAGCATCACCGCGTGGCCCTGGGCATTGGGGTGGATGCCGTCGACGCACAGCAGGCGTTCATACTCCTTTACCGCCAGAAAGGCATCGCGCAGGTTAAGCAGGGGGCAGTTTAGCTTGCTTGCCGTCGTGCACACCGTCAGCGCGTAGCGCTCCTGCCAGCGGTAGATGCGCTCCACATCACCCAAAAAACCCAACACGGCGGCGCGATCCAACCCCTTGGTCACCCAGTCAAAGTAACGCTGGGCGTGCAGCGGCGTCGGCACCACCAACATGGGCTCCATGCCCCCTTGGCGCACCCGCATTACACATTTTTCCAACATGCTTGTAAAAACCTCGGGCGCGGTCTTGGGCTGGTGATCCTTTGTGGGGTCGGCCGCCACCGCCGCCCAGTCCATATCGCAATCGTTGCCGCCGAACCCGATCAGCGCCAGGCCGCCGGGCTTCATCTCCCCCGTCTGCAACATTTCAAATCCTTCGGGCGCGGTGCAACCCATGCGCGCATTGTTTTCCACCGGAAACGGGAGCAACGCCTTGAGTTGCTGCACACAATTGTCGCGCAGTATCTGGTAGCGGTTGCGCAATTCATCAAACACCACGCCCTTGAGCAGCGAGTCCCCCCAGATTTGCAGTTGCTCCCACATCGCCTTCACCTCATAATATAGTATTTGATACTAGATTACAAGATATTACGTTCGATGTCAACAGCTTTTGAAAAATATTTGTTGTTCTGTTCAAAATGATGTGATATGATATGGGCAAAGGAGGAGATCGTCCATGGAACCGCTTTCGACCCGCAAAACCCTGGCGGAGAACATGCTGGCATACCAGCCGCCCCTGTGGGATACGTTGCCAGACCTGGGCTTATACATGGATCAGGTCATCACCTTTTTGGAACGGCAGCTTTCGCCTCTTCATCCCGCCTGCATAAAGGATAAGATCATCACACCGGCGATGATCAACAATTACGTCAAGATGCAGGTGATCCCGCGCCCGGTGAGCAAAAAATACGAGCGCAGCCATTTGGCCGCGCTGCTCATGCTGTGCACGCTCAAGCAAGTGTTGCCCATGGACGCAATCCGCCGCTTGCTTGCCAGCCAAAGCGAAGGCATCCGAACGGGATACGAGGCCTTTTGCGCGCAGCAACGCGCCGCCTTCCAACAGGTAAGCGAAACGCTGGCTTCGGCTGAGGCGGACGCGCTGGAATTCGCCGTGCAAGCCAGCGCGCTCTGCCTGGCAGCCGAGACTTTGCTGCCCCCCGCTCAGGAGCCCGAGAAGGGAAAGCAAAATGAGAAAATAGGGAATGGCTAATAACGCGAATCAAGGGTTGAAGCGGCCAATGCGGAGATCCATGTAGGGGACGATGGCAATCGTCCCGCTATAACGGGCGGATTGCCATCCGCCCCTACAGGGATTCGCATTAACATTGCTTCACTGCGTCCGCAATGACGGGCGAAGGGGTTCTCTTATACTTACCCGCCCAACGCCGCCGTCTTGTTGGGGCTGCTACGCCCCTCCAGCGCTGGCCTGCGCCTCTCGATGGCAGCCAGGGATATCTCCACGTCCTCGTGGACTTCCTTGGGCAAGAAAGCGCCCAGGGTCACCATGTCGCACTCCCGCAGGGTGGCGTAGGAGAAACTCAGCCCCACAAAGGGCGAAACCCGGCCCGCTGCCATCGCCTTGATGGACATCACCGGTTTCTTGGACTCCCAGATCACCTTGTGGATGTATTCCACCTCCACCTGCATCAGGAAGCCCATGCAGTTGTAGATCTGGACATAGGTCTGCACGTCGTACTCGTTGGCGTCGGAAAACAGGATCAGCTCCGGCATGTGGGCGGACAGGCCGGGGATCATGCCCGCGTCGCGGATCATGGACAGGTAGTCGGGCAGGCGGTCCATGGTGCCCTTGTGTTTGTTCACCAACTCCTCCGCGCTGGAGTGATGGGGCAGCAGGAAGGTTACGCCGTTTTTAGCGGAGAGCTCGATGCGGCGCTGGGCGTTGAGGCGGCCCTCGGCGCTGTCGCTCATGTCCAAGATCGGCGTATCGATCAGGATGAATTTTTTGCCGGTGCGCTGCTCGGTCTCCTTTACGGCGCGCCACAGTAGGCTCTCGCCGTCGAAGCAGGAAGCCATGATGGCATCGATGCCGTACTCCAGATACGCGTCTAACAACTCGCCGATGCGTTTGGTGTCACAGTAATAGTCCGTGATCTGCTTATCGGCGGCGGGGCTGGTGTGGCTGTAGCCGTTGATCCAGTTGCTTCCGATCAGCATGCGGGGCAGGGAAACGCCTGCTACATCGGTGCGGGGGAAGGTCGCTGCCATAGGGTTCACTCTCCTTAATCCAAATGGGGTAGGATTTTTGCTTGCAAGCCTCTTGCATTTGCGATATAATGTGGGCAGAGGGATGCGGCCCAAAGCGGGCAACCAGCCTCCGTGCGGTTGTCAGAATGAAACCGCCTGTAGGGACTAGCTACAGGCGGTTTTGCTTACTTCTTGTTGCGCTTCAACGCTGCAATCAAGAGGCCGATCACAGTCAGAGCAACCATGATTATCTCATAAGTCGTCATGTCTGCCATCCCCCCGTTCCTTTGTAGTCACGGAGGCAGCACCCGCCGTCGGTCATCCCTCTGCTTGCAATCAGTATACCATGCGGCATATGAATATGCTATAAGTTTTTCTGCATTTTCTGCTTTTCAGCCAATGATATTCGTCTGCAACGCCTGCAGCAACGCGTCCGCCCCGGCCCGGGAGGTGGGCCACAACTCCAGGCCCATAGGAGCCTGGGCGCCGGTGCTGCGGATCAGGGCCAGCGTCTGCGTATGGTCAAATCCCTCAAACAGCTTTTCATCCCGGTTTGGATGCCCGGCGATATGAAAATGGCCGATGAGCCCGATGTTGTCCCGGATCACAGCAAGCACATCCTCGCCCATGTGCACCATATGATACACATCGTACAGCAGGCGTACAAAAGGAGAGCCAACCTCGCGCACGATATCGAAACCCTCTTGGGAGTCGGTCAGGTAGTACCCCACATGATCCTTTACGTCGTTGAGCGGCTCCACCAGCAGGGTAACGCCCGCCGCCTTGAGCAGGGGCGCCATGCGCTTGAGCCCCTGCACGATGGCCGCATGCTGAACGGCCCGGGGCGCGCCCGTGTCGTTACCCACCTGGGTGATCAGCGCAGGGCAGCACAAAGTGGCGGCGTCCTCCAGGGCGTCCCGAAGGCAAGCTTCATATTGGTCGTGGCAAGCGATGTCGTTGAGCACGAAGTAGGCCGGGCAAAAAGCGGAGAGCCGCATATTGGCATTGGCCAGCAGCCGGGCCCGCTCCGCTACCTCCTCCCGGTCGATGGTCCAAACCTCCACGGTGTCGTAGCCTTTGGCCCGGGTTAAGTCCAGGGCTTCGGCAAAAGGTACGCCGGGGAACATGCACAGGGTGTTGACGCTGTACCGCATTCCAGATTCCTCCTCATATTGTTATTTGACAAAACAGAAAATGTTGACTATAATAAAATCGCTGTTTGGAATAGTCGTAGTTGAGGTGTGCTATGTACATCAAACGGGCAATCGAAGCAACGGTCATCAGAATATCGAAAACCTTTCCCGTACTGTTGGTTACGGGGCCTCGCCAGGTGGGAAAAACCACCTTGTTAAAGCAACTGGCGGAAGAATCCCGCAGGTATGTAACCCTTGACGACCCGGACATCCGCCGCATGGCCAAATCCGATCCCGCCCTGTTCATGCAGCGCTTTGCCCCGCCGGTGTTGATCGATGAAATCCAATATGCCCCCGAAATATTGCCCTATGTAAAGATGCATGTGGACAGTTCGGGATCGAAAGGGGATTTTTGGCTCACCGGTTCGCAGGCCTTCCACATGATGAAGAATGTGAGCGAGTCTCTCGCCGGGCGGGTGGGGATCGTGAACCTGCTAGGCCTCTCGTCCAGTGAAATCGGCGGGCTGGCATCCGAACCCTTTACCACTTTTCCCGAACGGTTGCTGTCACGGATAAACGCGACCCGTAAGATGGGGATCAATACGATCTACGAAAGGATATTCCGGGGCGGGTTTCCCGCGCTGTACAGCGCCGAAAACCCTGATTTATCCGAGTTTTTCCGCTCCTACATCAACACCTATCTGCAAAGGGATATTCGGGATCTGTCCCAGGTGGCCGATGAAACAGCCTTCCATAACTTCATGATCATTGTCGCGGCCCGCACCGCCAAACCCGTGATGTACGAAGAAATTGCCAAAGCTGCGGGCATTAGCGCGCCCACGGTGAAAAAATGGCTGTCGATTTTGGTGTCATCGGGGCTCGTCGGATTTGTACAGCCTTACCACAACAACGTGCTGAAGCGGGTTACCAAGATGCCGCTGATGCATTTTTTGGACACAGGCCTTTGCGCCTATCTTTTGAAGTGGGGAAACCCCGAAATATTGGAGCGGGGCGCTATGTCCGGCGCTTTCTTTGAAAGCTGGGTATTTTCCGAAATCCATAAGAGCTATCTCAATGCCGGAAAGGAAGCGCCTCTCTATTATTACCGCGACAAGGAAAAACGTGAAATCGATCTGTTGATTTACCAAAACGGTACGCTGTATCCCATCGAAATCAAGAAAGCGGCTTCACCCGGCGCCGAAGCTGTCAGGCATTTCAAAGTCTTAGCTCCCATAACCGAGCCGGAGCGCTTCGGAGCGCTGGAGCAGTATAAAATCGAAATCGGAAACGGCGCGGTGATCTGCATGGCCAACGATTTACTCCCGGTGGATCAAAAGAACTGGTTTGTACCGGCCTGGATGATTTAACCCTACTCTCTCTTCTTCCGAAAAAACTCCTGCAACAGCGCCGCTCCCTCGGCCGCCAGCAACCCGCCAAAGGCCGGCACGGTATGGGTAAAAGCCGGGTCTTCCGTAATGCGGTACACGCTGCCGCAACAGCCCGCCCTGGAATCGGCGGCGCCGTACCACACCGCGTCCAACCGGGCCAAGACGATGGCCCCGGCGCACATGGGGCAAGGCTCCAGCGTCACATACAAGGTGCAGCCGGTTAAGCGCCAGCCGCCCAGCGCTTGGGCCGCTTGGCGAATGGCCAGCAGCTCGGCGTGGGCGGTGGGGTCGTTTTTGTTTTCACGTTGGTTACGCCCGCGGCCCAGGATGTCTGAACCCCGCGCCACCACCGCGCCCACCGGCGCCTCGCCCTCGGCGAATGCCTGGGCAGCCAGATGGAGAGCCTCCCGCATGCAGGCCTCCCGCTGGGCATGGAGCGCGCTCATCCGCGGTTCTTGCCCAAAAAGAATACCGCGATGGTGCCCGGACCGGCATGGGAGCCCACCGTGGGCCCGATGCTGCTCATCATAAAGCGGTCCATGGGCACGCCCACCCGCTGGTGGATCAGGGTGCGCACTTTTTCACCCTCCTCAGGGCAGGCGGCGTTGCTGATGAACACGGTTTGCTTTTTGGGATTCTCGATCAGGCTCTCCACCCGGTCTACCAACCCGCGCAGCGCCCCGGAGCGGCGGCGGACCTTATCCCGGGCAATGAGCTTGCCGTTGTCGTCCACATGGAGCACCGGCTTGATGGAAATCAGCGTGCCAAAGAAAGCCGAGGCCGGGCTGCAGCGCCCGCCGCGCTTCAAGAAGTGCAGATCGTCCACCGTAAACCACTGGGCGACGCGAGGGCGGATCTCTTCCAGCCACTTGGCGGTTTGTTCCGCTGTCATGCCCTCGGCGCGCTTTTGCAGCGCCAGGTGCACCATCAGGCCCTCTCCCGCGCTGGCCGACAGGGAATCCACCAGGTACAGCTTGCCGGGCAGCTCCTCGGCGTCCAGCGTCTCCTTGGCTATCATGGAGCTTTGAAAGGTACCGCTGAGCCCGGAAGACAGCAGGATGGACACCACGTCCTTGCCCTTTGCCAACAGGGGCCGGTAGGCCTCCATGAGCGTATCGGGGTTGATCTGGGCAGTGGACGCGCTTTCGCCCCCGGACAGACGGCGATAGAACGCTGCGGCGTCCAAACCCTGGCCCGGCGCGTCGGGGTAGGTTTCGGCGCCAATGGTATACTGCATGGGCACCACCACAAAATCGCTTTGCACGGCCACATAATCGGGCCTGAGATCCGAACAAGAATCGGTGACAATTGCAAACATGCTGCACCTCCGCCGCTTTTTTCGACGCATTTTATTCGACCATAGCGTACCACAAAGCGGCAAAACGCGCAAGTGCTTTGTACTCCAAACTATTTTGCAGTACAAAGTAAATTAGCAACGCTTCCGTGGCATGATCACCTTCATCTCGATGTGATCCCCCATGTCCTGCAACGTGTAATCGGCGGTAATGCCCGAGGCTTTCATCTGCTGGATGATGTTGCGGATGGCGTTGATGTATATCCGGTGGTCCCGCATCAGGGCGATCACCTTGCGCTGGACCGGGGGTTGACGGCGCTGTTTGTCCAGCATCTGGGCGATGAGGGCTTCGGTTTGCTGCACGTTGAGATTACGGGCCGCCGCCTGTGTCACGGCTTTCAGGCGATCGGCCTCCTCGGGCAAGCGCAGCAGGGAACGGGCGTGGCGTTCGGTAAGCTGGTGGCGGCGAAGCATATCCCGTACCGCCGGGCTCAGGCGCAGCAGGCGCAGCTTGTTGGCCACCGTGGACTGGCTCCTGCCGATGCGGGAAGCAAGCTCCTCCTGGGATAACTTAAACCGCTCGATCACCGAAGCGTACCCTTCCGCCTCCTCAAAAAAATGCAGGTCTTCCCGCTGCAGGTTTTCGATCAGGGCCAGCAGCGCGCTTTCCTTGGCGCTGGCGGACATCACGATGGCGTCGATCCGGGTCATACCCAGCAGCTTGCAGGCCGCCATGCGCCGTGCGCCGGATATCAGTTCGTAACGTCCCGCCTCCAGGGCGCGTACCGTGACGGGTTGGAGCAGCCCGCACTGGCGGATGGACTCGGCCAGCTCGCCGATGCTCTCCTCGTCGAACACCTGGCGAGGTTGGTTGGGGTTGGGGGCAATGGCCTTCATGGTGAGCCAGCGTACCTGCCTGCCCGGGCCTGGATTCGAAATGGGGGTTCCTCTGGGATCGATGGCATCCAAAGAGTACATGATGGAAATCCGCCTGCCTTCCTGCTACGTATACAACATGTTGTGGTTGACCGATGGTTGTATACCAGCATTCGTGGGTGGCGGGGGCGAATCCTTCCCTAATCGTTCGCGGGAAAATGCCAATATGTATAAAAAAAACGCGATAAAATGCAGCGGAGCGCGATTTGGGATAGCTTACGGCAGGATACCCAATGGTTTGCGCGCCGGGATCCCTGCTTTGCGCGGATACTGTCGTACGGTTTCAATCTCTTTTTCGGCGGCGATCAGCAGGTGACGCCAGTCACGGCCCGGTACCGGGGCCGGTTCAGGCAAGCACAATCGCCCCCCCAGCATGGCCGCTGCACGGGAGGCGGCTTCGAATTCTTCCAGCGCCGCCGGACCCTTCCAGGCCAGGGTACACCCCCTCACCCGCACCAGGGGCAGGGTGAGTTCCAGCAGCGTGGGCAGCCCGGCCACCGCTCTGGATACCGCCACATCGTAGCGCTCCCGATGACCGGTCTGTCGGGCGGCGTCTTCGGCGCGCAGGTGAAAGGCTTGGGCGCGTAAACCCAACGCTTGGATCACGCGGTGCAAAAAATCCACCCGCTTGCGCTGGGCGTCCAGCAGGGTGGCCTGGATGTCCGGCCGTGCGATGAGCAGCGGGATGCCCGGAAAACCCGCCCCCGCGCCTACGTCCACAATCCGAGCGCCTTGGGGTATCCAATCAGGACGGCGCAGTACGGTGAGGGAGTCCAGATAGTGCCGGTCCACCGCCTCTTCCGGATCCAGCACGGCGGTGAGATCCATGGCGGCATTGGCCTGGCATAAGTGCGCGTCAAAGGCCGCAAAGCGCTCCCGTTGACTTGCATCCAGTTCGATGCCCATCGCTTTGCAACCGCTCCAAAGGCGTTCTGCGGCCTGGGAGGTCAAAGCAACTCCTCCAGCCAATATTTCACCCAACTCATGGCTTCTCGGGTATAATTCTTAGGCCAATAGATCGCGTCGGTGGGGCTGCCAGCCCCCCAAGCTTCCATGTCCAACCGGCGGCACATGTCCATGGCCCGGCCCACATGGTAGTCGGATGTCACCACCAGCGCCCGGCGCAGCCCCCGCTCCTCCATCAGGGCTTTGGCGTTGAGCAGGTTCTCCCGGGTGTTGTAGGATTCGGTTTCGGCCAGCACATGGTCGGCGGGCACCCCCTGGGCGATCAGCCATTCGCGCATGGCTTCGCCTTCAGGCATCGGTTCGGTGGGGCCCTGGGCGCCGCAGGCGATGATCAGCTGGGGATGGGCGAAGTATTCGTCCCGGGCTGTTACCAGCCGCCGGCGCAACATCTCGGACAGTGTGCCGTCGGGCTTCACCTGTGCGCCCAGCACGATGATAGCTTCGGTGGGTTCGGCAGGCGGCAGGGCATTGGACGTGTATACCACCCAACCCACCAGGCCCGCATAGCAGGCTACGCCCAGCAGCAAGAGCGTCACAACCACTTTCAGCACCCTCTTTTTCTTCTTTTTTGCGCCTATGATCTTATGCGTTTTCAAAGCCTTCATACCTCCCTATGCCAGGCGCATCCTCCCTGGCTGTCTTGCGCAGGGGCAATGTGATGTTTTTCACACGGAACTCAAACTCCTTGGCATCCACCAGCAGGCCGCGCTGCATCATATGCTGCTGGGCCATGCTAAAAAAATCGCCGTCGGCCACGATGATGTGGTCGCACACCGCGATGCCCACCACGGCCAGGGTTTCGATCACCATCTTGGTCACCTCGTAGTCGGCGGGGGAAGGCAGGGGCGTTCCCCCGGGATGGTTGTGAGCCAGCACCACGGTGTGAGCATTGTGCCGCAGGGCGGTCTCCATCACGTCCCTGGCGTACACGGCGGATTCGTCGATGGTTCCCTGCTGTAACAGGGCCGGATGGATCACCCGGGCCTGGGCGTCCAGGCAGATCAGGTACACGGTCTCGTAAGCCAGGCCAAAGAATAGGGTGCGGCAATAACCCCCGGCGTCGGTGGCATTTTGCAGCACCGGGCGCTCCCGCAGCTTGTCCCGCATGTAATACCCGGCCAGTTGGGGCATCATGGCCAGCAGGGCGGCTGTGTTTGCGCCCACGCCGGGGCAGCGCATCAACTCTTCGGGGCTGGCCTCCAGCGCCCCCGATAGGGAACCGAAGGCGTTGAGCAGCTGATGGGCCAGGGGATTCACATCCCGCTGGGGGATGGCAAAGCATAGCAACAGCTCCAGCGCCTCATGGGGCGCGAAACCCTGCAAGCCCTCCCGGAACATGCGGTTTTTCAGCCGCTCCCGGTGCCCCTTGTGTATGCTCATGTTTGCCTCCCTTTTTTATTGATTGCTGTGGATCAAACGTAGGGCGCGACGCCCCCGGCGCGCCGTGATTCGCCCAGAATAACGCATTTTTTGCGCAATACGGCGGCGCGTCGAGGCGCCGCGCCCTACAACGGGCAAACCCACTGTTCTTGTAGGGGCGATTATCAATCGCCCGTTGTATCGCACATACCTATGCTGGTTTTGAGCGACGGGCGATTGATAATCGCCCCTACAGAATTACCCTGGGCGCTCACTTTCATCGATTCCTCTCTGCCTGCTGCAATAACTCTCTCAACAACTCCCGCAGCTCCTCATCGCCGATCTGCGCCGCCGGCGATTGCGCGCTCCCGTCCACCACGGCCTCAAACAGCGCCCGTTTTCGTTCGCCTAACCGCGCCACCTGTTCTTCCACGCTTCGCCGAGTAATCAGCCGGTACACCTGCACTTCCTTGGTTTGCCCGATACGGTGTGCCCGGTCCGTGGCCTGACCCTCCACCGCCGGATTCCACCAGGGATCGTAGTGCACCACCATATCGGCCCCGGTCAGGTTTAGGCCAAATCCCCCGGCCCGCAACGAGATCAAAAACACCTGGCCCTCCCCGCCGTTGAACCGGCGCACCAACCCCATGCGCTCCTTGGTGGGGGTGTCGCCGTCCAAATACAAACAGGTGATGTCCGTCGCCTCCATGCGCCGCTGCAACAGCCGCAACATGCCGGTAAACTGGGAAAATACCAGCGCCCGCCGCCCGGCCTCCAGTGCACCGGGCAGGGTGTCCATCAGCAAATCCATTTTACCGCTGGACGCCGAATAATCCGGCAGGCACAAGGCTGGATGGCAACAGATCTGCCGCAACTCGGTGAGCACGCTGAGCACCTCAAAACGCTCCCGCTGCAGGGAACCTTGCGCTAACAGCGCATCCATCCGCCGGTCGAGCCGCTGGAGGGCCGCCGTATACACCCGGCGCTGCTCGGAGGTCATCTCGGCCAGCAGGCAAGCTTCGAACTTGTCGGGCAGATCGGCCAGCACCTCCCGCTTCAGGCGGCGCAGCAGGAAGGGCACGGCCATCTTGCGCAGGGCCTCTGTGTTTTGCCCCGCGCCGTACCGGTGCATAAACCGGGCCAACCCGCCCAAATACCCGGGCAATACAAAGTCAAACAGGGACCACAGCTCCCCGGGATGGTTTTCCATGGGTGTGCCGGTGAGGGCAAAGCGCGCTTTGGCTCGCAGCTCCTTGGCCGCCAGCGCGCTCATGGAGGCCGGGTTTTTGATATACTGGGCTTCGTCCAGCACCGCCACGCTAAAGGCGGTCTCGGCCAGCAGCCCGATGTCCCGGCGCATCAACGGGTAGGAGGTGATCACAACGTCGGCGTTCCCGCTGGCCTCTTGGATCAGGCGGGCACGGGCGGCTTGGGGGCCCTCCAGCACCACCGAATGCAAACTGGGGGCATACCGCTCCAATTCGGCCTGCCAATTGTATACCAACGACGAAGGCGCTATCACTAGCGCCGGTTCTTTTTGATCGTTCCGCTGAATCCATAACAGCAGGGCGATGATCTGGATGGTCTTACCCAAGCCCATGTCGTCGGCTAATATGCCCCCCATGCCCGCCCGGTACAACGCCAGCAACCACCGGAAGCCACGGGCTTGATATGTACGCAACACATCCCCTAATGGAATGGAGCAAAGCTCCTCGCCCCGGGCGTCCAGGGAATCCACCAGCCGCTGCACGCCCTCCTCTACCGCCACCGGCAGGCCGCTGGAACCCATCAGGCTCACCAGGTAGGCGGCCCGGTAGCGCTCCAAGCGGATGGCCCCCTGCTCCAAAGCATCGTTTCGCTCTTCCTGCAGGGCTTCGGCCAGGGCGGTCCACTCCTCCAGGCCGGATAGGTCCAACACCGCGCCGTCCTTCAGCATGAAGTATCGCCGCCGGGCCCGCAGCGCTTCCACGATGGCCAGCACATCTTCCGGTGGCTCCCCGTCCACCGTCAACTCCAGCCGCAGGGCGCCCTCGCATAACCGCAGGGTGCCGCCCAGCCTGGGCCTGCGGGGCTCCAAACGCCGGAACTCCGCCGAACAATACACCGCGGCTATCTTTTGCAACGCGCCCACGCCCTGGGCGCAAAAGCGTATCATAGCCTCGGGGGCGGTGAGACAGGCCCGGCCCAACCGCACGTAAAAACCCGCCTCGGCCAGCACCTCCAGCACCCGGGTTTCGGCCTGGGCATCCCGCAGCACCAGCAGGCCGCCCGCCTCCTGCATTCCATTCGAATCCGCCGGGGCGAAGGGATCGGCCCGCAGCTCGCCGTAGCCGAACACCACCCTGGCTACAATGCCCCGGCCCTCCCTTTCGAGATACACCTCGGCGGCCAGGGGCCTGCGCACGATGCGGTGGGCCAGCCCGGCATCGAACTGCACCTCCCCGGCGCAGGCCAGCCTGGGCAGCAGCTCGGACACCACCCGGGCCCCCTCATCGGCGGCAAACCGGAAGTCGGCCCGGCCTTGCACGGCGCAGCCCAACAGCAGCCGCAGCACCTCGCGCTGGGCAATCGGTGTGCGAAGCACCCCATCCTCGCTGCATACAAACTCACAGTCGGGCGTCAGCGCAAAGGCGTCGGCGGGCAGCTCGGCGGCGATGTGCAGCGATTGCCCCGCGCCCCGCACCATAAAACGCACCGGCAGCGGGCTGCGCCACACCTGCTCCAAAACACGATTGACGTTGCCCAAGGACAGCCGAAAGGACCTAGCTTGGAGCAGCCGCAGTACCCGCGCCGCCATGACTGGCGGCAATACAAGCCATCTGCCCGCAGCATCCGGCGCGGCCTGGCACAGCTCCCCTAGCACACCGAGCAGCCTTTCGTCCACCCGCTCAAAGCGCATCCACTCCGGCTGCAGCACAAAATTCTTGCTAAGAGGAATAGGCGCGCGAGCCTCCAACTCCCGCAAAAAAAGCCCCGCATCCCGCACCACGTACAGCCGCTCAACGCCCACCCGCAGCCCGATTTCGAAGGTTGCTTCAGTTGCTTCACCATCGGAACGCCGACAGCGCAACTGCACCTCCAAGCGCAGCTTTTGCTCCAGGGGGATGCGAGGCTCCAGGGCGCGCAGCATCTGGGTTCCGGCTTCCCGGGCCCGGCGCTGTCGCGCCCCGGCCAGCAACCCGCCGTTATTTGCGTACAGCAACGCCGCCACCACATGGCGGCAAGGCCGTTGATTGGCGGCATAAGCCGGGCAACCGCACCGCCCGTTCAGGGTTGCGTCGTCGGGTAGGATCACCTGCCGCCGCTCCCGGGCGCTCACCCAAAAGGCCATCAAACCCGCCGGGCCTTCGGCCTGGGTTACCGCGCCCCGGCGGTACAAGATCAAACCGGCGTCGTACTCCTCTTCGCCCGCCCGAGCCCGCAGCCTATCCATTTCAGCTGTTTCCGCTGTCACGCATGCCCTCCGTGCAAAAAGTTCTCATTCTAGTATAACTTCTTCACGGGGCAAAAATCTCCTGCTAGATTAGGAATTCATAAAGTTGATGATGTGCAATCCCTTTTGTTTCGCATACCCTACCGTATAAGCAGTACCGCTTTTCGAATCAGCCAAATAACAGACGCAAAATTGACTGTAATCGACCAATTGCCGGTTGCGTTTCTGCATGCAGCCCCTATGGTAACCAATCGATACATAAATGACTTCAGACGCTTGGCTTAGGATTTTGCTGTAATTTTCGATATCTTTTAAGGCCCATCCCCTCGTTTGCTCTTTGCAGGGCAGCAACAAAATGAGCTGGATGTGCGGAAACACCTGTTTTAGCTTTAGAACAGCAAAAGCCGCCATTGTGTCAAAACCTAGAGCGCCACCCGCGCAAAAAAAGCGCACGCCTTGATGGACGAGATGGTTCAGTACCCATTCAAGGCGTTTTTGGATTGCCGCATATTCGTTTGCGGGAATGTTTCTGTGTCCGGTAAAGCAGCAGGTTATGTTTTTCATGTGCATAAGCTTTCTCACAGAAAGAAGAATAATCCTACTTTATGCTACTTTAGGCGAAATGTCAATCTCTAAAGCGATAAAGTAGTATTATTCTTTTTGAGGTGACTTCCTGTGAAAGCATTAAAACAAAAGGTGAGCATTACATTAGATGTAGATGTAATCAGTCAGATAAAGTCCATTGCTGAGCAAGATGATCGATCATTTTCTCAGTACATTAATTTGGTATTGCGTGAATACCTTGAAAGGCATATTGATACAACCACTTAACGCTCCAAATCACTTTCCTCCCATATTTCACGGCGCACAGCTTTCACCAAATCCACAACGTCCTGTTCGGTCTTTAGGCCCAGTCGTTCTGCTTCACCAGTAAAAGCATTTTGCGCATTCTTGAGTGCGATCATGACAGCGCTTTCCATGAGAATACCACCTCTTTCTATTTTGTATCGTAATCTCAATAATTACGCGAATCAAGAGTAGGGCGCGGCCACCTCGACGCGCCGCCGTATTGGATGAAAAGTGTATTCCTTCTGAGCGATTCACGGCGCGTCGGGTCGCCGCGCCCTACACCGAAAATCCCGCCGTTCTTGTAGGGGCGGATGGCAATCCGCCCGTTATGGGCGGGACGATTGCCATCGTCCCCTACAGGGGCGCCCTCCTTAACCGCATCTATCCATGATTCGCGTTAGTAGCCATCATTCAATACAATCCCATTGGGTACAGCCTGATAAGCCGCCACGTGCTTCATCGCATTCTCAACGTACGCCGCATTCTGATGCGCGCCAAGATACCGGTTCATCACCAGCGTAAAATCATCTCCATGCTTTGGCGGCTCCGGCTGACTCCAGAACGCCAGCGCTTTCATAAACAGAAACTTTTCGAAGGATACGACCCTTAATTTCTCATGCTCGATGGCCCCTTGGGCATAAAAATCATAATCCAAGCGGTATATGCTTCGGAGCAACTGAAAGGAACCGATGGACACGGCTAAATCGCCCCACCGGTCCATCTTGTTCTGCGGGTATTTCTTTGCTAAGGCCTGATAATCTTTGTCCGCAATGATCAAGTCAATATCGGCTCCGCGTTTGCGCAGCCCATAGTACGCCATCGCCAGCCCACCGATCACCAGGGGCTTTGTATCAAATGCAATATCTATTACAGCGTCATCCAAGACACATGCATTGCCGGTGATCATATTCACGACTCCCCGTAACTCACGTAGATGTCCCCAATGCCCACGCGCTGATCCAGCAGCGCGTCCACCAGGTCGGGATCAAAGTGCTTGCCCCGGGCTTCCACCATGCTCTGCACCGCCTGGTCGTAGTCCAGGGCCCGGCGGTAAGGGCGCAGGCTCATCAGGGCGTCGAGCACGTCGGCCACGGCTACGATGCGCGCGGGCAGCGGGATCTGTTCGCCGCGCAATCCATCGGGATACCCGGAACCGTCCCATTTTTCGTGGTGGGAGGCGGCGATCTCCCGGGCGTAATGCAGCAGGCCGTCGGGGTCCTCGTCCTCCACGCTCTGCAGGGTGTGAGCGCCGTATACGGTGTGCTTTTTCATGATGTCGTACTCTTCGGGGGTCAGGCGGCCGGGCTTGAGCAGGATGGCGTCGGCGATGGACACCTTGCCGATATCGTGCATCTGGCTGCCCAACACGATGCGTTCGGCCTCCGCGTCCTTGATGGCACGCTCCGGGTACAGGTTGTTATACCCTACGATCACCTTGCGCACCACAGCCTGGAGGCGCTGAATGTGTTCACCCTGGGCCTGGTCGCGATACTCGATCAAGTTGGAAAACATCGATATCAGAAGCCCCCGCTGGGCCGCCAAACCGGCGCAGCGTTCGCGAACCACCTGATCGAGCTGTTCGCGCAGGTCAAACAGCTCCAGGTACAGCTCCACTTGGCGCAGCAGCGCCGAGGGCAGGAAGGGCTTGCGGATCACGTCCACCACGTTGATGTTTTGCAGCAGGGTCAGCTGCTGGTGGTTCTCGGCTACGCCGGTCAGCAGCAGGATGGGCAGCTTGGCGTACTTGGGTTGGGCGTGGATGGCTTCGGCCACCTCCATGCCGCCCATGTCCGGCATCTCCATGTCCAGCAGCACCATGTCGGCGGAATCCCGCTGCAAAAAATCCAGCGCGTCCGCACCGGAGCGCACCGGCACGCACCGGTACTGGGCCTTGAGCAGGCCGTGCACCAGCATGAGGATGATGTTGTCGTCGTCCACCACCAGTATGGTTTTGCGCTCACTTTGCATAGGGTACCTCGCTGTTTGATGATACGTCTTTTCTGGCAGCTTCCATCCTGGCCATCTCGGCGGCGAATTCGGCGGCGTACTCGGGGGGTATCTCGTCGTCGCTGAGCACGGTTCCCCGCAGGCTCTCCTTGAGGATGTCGTCGTCCAGCAGCGGGCGGGGTACGATCACCTCGCGCTTGTCCCGGGCGGCCTCGATCATCTCTTCTCCCAATGCGGCAACGCTGCGCCTCTTGGCTGAAACGGCTCCCGGGGCTTCAGGCGCAACCTGGGATATGGGCAAGGGTTCGCCCACCGCGCCGGGCACATCGGCCAGCATGCGATCCACCAATTCCCGGGCCTGCACGTAGTCAAAGGTTTGCAGGTAAGTGTGCAGCTGGTTGTACTGCTCGCGCCCGGCGCCGCCATGGGCCCGCAGCACGGTGAACTGTTCCTGGGCTTCGGTGTACTGGTATTGGGCCAGCAGGTCGCGCAGCTCTTCTAAAAGGCGTTGTTCCTCGGGCTTCACCAGGGCCGATACATCGCATTCGCTGAGGGCAATCCGGAGGGCGCCGTGGAAACGTTCCAACGCGGCGGACAAGGAGCGGATATTCTCGCGCACAAAGGCTAGGTCGCCGGACTCTAAGGAGTGGCAAAACAGCTTGGCGCAAGCGCCCAGCGGCTCCTCGCCGACGCGGGTCAGCAGCGCCCGCAACTGCTCGAAGGTGGCCAACAGCGCCTTGTGGCGGGAGGCGCGGTACACACAGCCCGCGATCTGCTCGGACAGGGGCTGCAGCTGGGCCAGCACACCCTGTAATTCCAACAGGTAGGCGTCCATCACGTCGATGCGCTCCTGGGCCAACAACTCCTCGGTGCGGGAGAGAGCCAGCGGGGCCAGCGCGTCGCCGATCCGTTGGAGCCTTGCGTGCAAATAGCCGTTGGGCGTATTGGCGCGCTGGGTTTCGATGCACTTCTCCGCCGGAAGGTAAGCGTTGAGCAACTGGCTGAGCTTAGGCAACTCGATGGGTTTGGCCAGCATGTCCTGAGCGCCGGCCTTTACAAAAAGCTTACGTGATTCGGGCATTACATTGGCGGAAAGCATCAGCACCACCTGGGAATCGTAAGGTTCGCCCAGGGCGCGGATGGCGCGCACCGTATCCACCCCGTCCATGCCCGGCATGATATGATCCACAAATATGATGTCGTAGGCGGTTTGCTTGAGTTTGGCGATACCTTGCTCGCCGCTGGTGGAGGTATCCACTTGGATGCCGTACAGCTTGAGCAGGTTGGTGGCTACCATCAGGTTAACCTCGTTGTCGTCGATGAGCAGCACACGGGCGCCCCTGGTTTGGAACAAGCACTCCCGCACTTGCTGGATGGGAGCCGGGGTTTTCTCGGCCAGGGTATCGTTGAGCACGGCGGCAAGGGTCATGATATGCAATGGATGAAAGATTACCCGGTCGCTCATGCGGATGTAGGCGGTGAGGGTGGTGGCCGGATCCACCAGCAGCGCCCGCTGGCAACCCGGCGGCGTGGGCTGGCGGATCCAGGCATAGGCGGCCTCGGCGGACAAGTCCAGCAGCATATGGGTGTATCCTTCGGTTTCGGTAGGCACGCCCCGCTCGGCTTTGACTTTTAGACGGGCCGCCATCTCGATGGCGTTTTCGTAAAAGGCCGGCTGGTCGCTGCAAATCAGCAGCCGCTTTTCCCGGGCGGCGGGTACAGCGGCGATGGGCGTATCGCTCACCACCTGCTGGGCGATGGTAAAGGAGAATGTGGAACCCACGCCCACTTCACTGCGCACCCTTAATTCGCTGTGCATCAGATCCACCAGCCTGCGGCTGATGGCCAAACCCAGGCCGGTTCCCTGCCGGTTGTGGGCCCGGGTCACCTCCAGCTGCTCAAAAGCGCCGAACAGGCGGGATATCTGGGCCGGCGGAATGCCCGTGCCGGTGTCCGATACCTCGAAGTGCAGCATCAGCTGATTGTCTTTGTACAGGCGCTGCACCGTAAGGGTCACTGAGCCAACCTCGGTAAACTTCACGGCGTTGCCCAGCAAATTGAGCAGCACTTGGCGGATGCGGGCGCCGTCGCCGATCATGGTTTTGGGAATCTCGGGATCCACCTGGGTAAAAAACGACAGGCCCCGCTCCCTAGCCCGCAGGCTGATCACCGACACCACATCGTGGAACACGGTGGGGAAATCGTAGCGCTCCTCATACAGCTCCAGTTTGCCGGCCTCAATTTTGCTGATGTCCAGTATGTCGTTGATCAGGCCCAGCAGGTTTTGCGAAGCCAGCTTGATGTTCTCGGCCTGCATGTACTCGGTGGGGCCCAGCTGTTCGCTGAGCAGCAGCATATCCGCCATGCCGGAGATGGCGTGCATGGGCGTGCGGATCTCGTGGCTCATGCTGGCTAAAAAATCGCTCTTTACTTTATCCGCCGCGCCCAGGTCCTCCTGGGTCTCCTGCAGGGCATCGGCCATGCGGCGCGCGCTGGAAAGGGCTCCCTCTGCATCCACCTGTATCTGGCGCAGGCTCACTGAAAATAGCCATCCGCTAAGGGCCGTGGCTACGTACAGCACCGAAAGGCGCAGCCCGGACTCGGTTTCCAGCAGTAAAAACTCGGCGATCCCACCCCCTGCCGTCAGCGCCAGAAACAGGGCGATCCGCCAGCGATAAGCGGCGCGCTTGTCCGTAAGGGCGGCCACCATGGGCGCCAGTACAGACAGGGAAACCGCCGTCATACCCATGGGCGCGCCGCCAAAGGCCCATTGCAGCCCGTGGGGATACAGGAGCAATAGCAGCGCCAGAGGCCAGCCGCCTTTTTTGATGCGGGCGCCAAGCAAAGCTAACAAAGCGGCTACCGCCACCAGGATGAATCCCGGCACATAATCCGCCTTCCATAGAAAAGGAGCGGCGCAGATCAGCGCCTGCACAGCGCTGCCAACAAACACCAGCCGCAACCAGCGCGCCCGTATGGACGCGGGCTCGGGAGGCCGTATCTGTTCGGCAAGCTCAATGGAAGACGAATCAAAGTCCAACGGCACGCGCAACGCTCCTTTCGTGTACTAAAACAATTCGCAAAGACGCCCTTTGCGCGATTTTGAGCCTATTATAGCATATATCTTCGCATCATGAAAGCCTTTATCACGCAATATATGTCTCTTTTTACAACTAATTGCACCAAATGGAGAACTTTGCGCAAAATCGCGCTGTTGACGCGGTGAAAAATGGTTTGTATAATGTGGTTATGCAACATGAATGTAGGGGCGACCGCCCTCGGTCGCCCGTATGCCACGCAACTGCCCATACAAACGGGCGATCGGGGGCGATCGCCCCTACAGGAAGGTTGGCGCGTCAGGTTGCCGTGCCCTACGGTTGTTTGGCATGATACAGAAGGAGGAGTCAGCCTATGTTGACCAGTATTTGGTTGGCGGCCGCCGGTGTTTGCCTGATGGTTTGGTACCTGGTTTGGAGGGGGCCCCTGCGCCGCGGGTTGGGCATGGATCCCAACCGCGTGTCCCTGGGCGACCGCTCCGGGCGCTGGCTGCCCAGCTGGCTATTATTGGCGGGCCAGGTGACGGTGCTGGTGGGTATGGCCCCCCTGTACAGCGCCTCGCTGCTGCTGCGCTTTGGCCTGCTGCCGGCCCTGCTATGGACGGCCCTTGGCTCCATGCTGCTGGGCTCCCTGCCCTACCTGGCGATGCAGTGGGCTACCCTGCGCTCCGAAGGTAAGAGCGTGGGCGCGCTGATGTTTGCGCACTTGGGCGGCCGGGGTAAGCAGCTTCTGTTGGTGATGGGCTGGCTGATGTCGGTGCTGATGCTGGCTATGATGGTGCAAATCGTCACGTTTTTTTGGGACAGTGAACCGCAAGTCGTGCGCCCCGTGGATTACACGATGGATCCCGTGGCTATGCAGCAAGCCCAGGAATCCGCCGAGCCCGGCGCCCAGGTGGACATCACGCCCTACATCGATACCGAGGATTACGAGCAGGCCCTGGAAAGCGTAGCCCGGGAGGCTGGGTGGCGTTCTACGGCCATGACCGCCTCGCTGGCGCTGGTGGCGGTGGCCGCCCTGTACGGGGCGCTGCTGTACCGATTTAAGCGCTACGCGTGGCTGGTAACGCTGGTTGCGCTGGTAGGCCTGGCCTACGCCCTGTGGCAAAGCGCAAATTATCCGTTGGAGCTTGCGCCAAACTTGGTGTCCTATGCATTGTTTGGGTTTGCGCTGCTCTCTTCGCTGCTGCCCGGCCACTGGCTCCGGGTTCCCCGGGATATGCTGGTGGGGGTGCTCACCTTGTGCGTGGCCGCCGGTTGCGTGCTGGGCGCGCTGTTTACGCAAAACAAAGTAACCCAGCCCGTGTTCGTAAACTGGCATGCCGACGGCGTCGGCACGCTGTTTCCCTTTTTGTTGATGACCACCATCGCCGGCGGAGCCAACGCCATCTACATGCTCTCCATCCCCCACCGCATGTCCCGGTTTGAACTGCGGGAGGAGTCGGGGTACTCGGTGGTGTTCGGGGGCACTCTCACTGCAGCCTTTGTGGGCGTGGTGACGGTGATCGCCGTGGGGCAGTACGGGCAGTTGCCGCTGGCCGCCCTGCGCGGCGTGGTGGACGCTCCCCGGCTGGTGTTGGGGGCGGTGGCCACCATGCTCACTGCCATCGGCCTGCCCCTGCAATGGGCTTGGCTGGCGGTGACCCTGGTGTTCGTGGGCTGCGGGCTGGGCGCGCTGGAGATGTCGGTGCGCCTGGGTTCGACCTTGCTCCACGGCATCTACTTTCATCAGAGCGGGCCGCCCCGGGCGTTTTCCATCGACCGCCTGCTGGCCGGCTTTACCACGGTGATGGCCGCGATGCTGATCAGCAGCGGCGACTTTTGGATGCTGTGGCCGCTGTTTGGCGCGGCTTCCATGGGGGTGTGCGCGGTGGCGCTGCTGCCGGTGGCCCTTTGGCTGCGCGCCAGCGGGCGGGGCATATGGAAGCTGCTTGGCGCCCTATGCGGGGCGCTGGGGCTGCTTTCGCTGGGGTGCATGGCGGCATCGCTGCTGGCGCAGATATTCCCCTCCAACAACAACATACTCACCAGCGGCTCGTTGATCCTCCACGGCGTGATCATCGCGCTGATGCTGGCCACCATGATCCACTCCCTCACCGGCATTGGCAAGCCGCCCCGGGAGCTGCCGCCGTCGATGGGGAAATAATGTGGTTGAGATTGATAGCAACAAAAAACCATCCCATAAGGAAACATTTGTGGCTTTTGTGTTGCTTGAAAATGGCCAAGCCTCTTTACTGTTGAGCCAGCATTGACACGGTCTTTTTCATGAATGGGCTCTCCTTCCAAATAGTGGGGGTGAAAAATATCCCGCAGCGGGACGCCGAGGGCGGCGTCCCCTACAAAGTAACGGCCATGCGTTCACTCGCAACGCCAAATCCGCGCAAGCCTTTGTAGGGGACGCCGCCCTCGGCGTCCCGTCACTCATTCCTACCCCACAACCTCAAACAAAAACGAACAATACTCCGGTGCCTCGCCAAACACCGACGTCACGATCTCCTTCACCCGCAGTCTGACCCCCAGCGCCTTTTGATAGTGAAAACGGAAGTGCCCCGCGCAGCACAGGCAGTAGGTCACCGGCATTTTCCCTTGGGCAGGCGCGCAGCCGCTGAACCGCCAGCAGGAGCAGCGCAGATTGCCCGGCTCACCGCTTCCCGCGCAGTGGCCGGTGTAGATATCGCCGTTTTCTGTAAGGTGCGGATGGCCCATGTATTTTTGCTGTCCCAGCAACTCGAGCTTTTCTTCCAGCGTCTTGTCCCCATGCTCCTTGGCGATCTTCCTGGCGTTGTTGAGCCGGAAGCCGGTCTTGCAGCAGGCCCTGGCAAACATGGCTTCGGCCAGCACGTCAAAGTCCAGCAACTCATCGCATTTGCCGATGGCAGCGGCATAGAAATTGGCGCTGTCCTGTTTTTCGTTTTCGCTTTGGGCATAGGGAACATGGATGATTTGTTCTATGATTTCGTCGTTTGCGCCGGCTTTTTTCAGGTGCTTGCCGAATTCCTCTTGATTCCAATTCATGTGCGGTCACTCCTTCGCTGGCGCACGGCCTCGCAAAACAGCGCGGTGGCGGCGCAGGCTACATTGAGGGAGTCGGCGCCTGCCTTTGGAGCCATGGGGATGCGGGCCATCACGGTACATACCTCCCGCAGATGCTGGCACAAGCCGTCGGCTTCGTTGCCCAGCAGGAGCACGGTGGGGCCGGTGAGGTCGCAATCGAATATATCGAGGGATGCATCGGCGCTAGAACCCACCACAGCTAGGGGGCAGGGCGCGCAACGCTCCGACAGGCGAAATAGCAAGTCATCGACTCCGGCGTTGTCAGGGATATGCCAAGCGGGCGCCCGGAACAGGGAACCCATGGAAGCCTGCACGGTCTCGGGATCGTATAGGTCCACGCAGTGACCGGTAAGCAGCAACATGTCCACGCCCAAGGCGTCGCAGGAGCGGAGCGCCGTACCCAAATTTCCCTTGTTAGAGGGCCGGTCGAAGAGGGCGATCAGGGGATTGGGAGATAGGCGGGCCAGGTCCGGTTGGTTCGCCCGGCGCATGGCTACGATGGCCAGCAGTTCGGACGTATCGGTTTTGCCGCTGATCTCACCCATCAGCTCAGAAGAAAGCTGCAGATTGCCGCCCGTGGGCACATCCCGCAGGCGCTCCAACGCCCAGCCGGACAGCCCAACCGGGTCGCCGTGCACAAAGGTGCGAATCTCCCAGCCGTTGGCTATGGCCTCGTTGATGTTGCGCACGCCCTCCACCAGAAACTCGCCGTACCGGTGGCGCTTGTTGCGGTTGGTTTTGAGCACCTCCAGCTTTTGATAGGCGGCGTTTTTGGCGTAGATGCGGGTGGTGGGCATCATGTTTCGTCCTCGGATGATTCCGGCTCCTCGCCGATCTCCTCTTCTTCTGTGGCTGTGCGGGACACGCCCACCACCTTGCCGCCCTCGGCCACGCGCATCAGGCGCACGCCTTGGGTGGATCGGCTCAGGCAGGAGATATCGGCTGCGGGCATGCGGATGATCACGCCGTCGTCGGTGATGAGCATCAAGTCCTCGTCGCCGTAGATCAGCAGTTGAGCGGCCAGCAGGCCGGTCTTATTGGTTAGATTCATGGCGCGGATGCCCTTGCCCCCGCGGGATTGCAGGCGGTACTCGCCGATCTCGGTGCGCTTGCCGTAACCGTTGGCGGTGATGGCCAGCACCATAGCGCCCTCCTCCACCACGGCCAGGCCCACCACCCCGTCGCCCTTCGATAAGGCGATGCCGCGCACCCCCATGGACGCCCGGCCCATAGCCCGGATGTCCTGTTCGCTGAAGCGGATGGCCATGCCCCGCCGGGTACCCAGCAGCACCTCACGGGTGTCGTCGGTGAGCTCTACGCCGATCAGCTCGTCATCCTCCCGCAGCACGATGGCAATCAGGCCGCCCCGGCGTAGATTTCGAAACTCATCCAGCGCGGTCTTTTTTACGGTGCCGTTGCGGGTGGCCATCAGCAGGTAGCGCCCCTCGGCGGCGGCGGGGATGGGGATCATGGTGGTCACCTTTTCGCCGCCGTCCAGCTGGAGCAGATTGACAATGGCGGTGCCCCTGGCGGCGCGGCTGGCTTCGGGTATCTCGTAGCATTTGAGCTGGTACACCCGGCCCCGGTTGGTGAAGAACATGATGTCGTCGTGGGTGGAGGTTACATGCAATTGCTCCACATAATCCTCGTCCCGCGTCGTCATGCCGGATACGCCTTTTCCGCCCCGGTTCTGGCTGCGGTAGGTGCCTAGGGGCAGGCGCTTGACATACCCGAAGTGGGTAAGGGTCACCACCATGTCGGCCTCCTGCACCAGGTCGGCGGGGTCGATCTCCCCCTCCAAGGCCGTAAGTTCGGTGCGGCGCGGGTCGGCGTATTTGCGACGTACCTCCGTTAACTCCTCCCGGATGATGGACATGAGCAGCGCCTCGTCCGCCAGCACCGCCCGCAGATACTCGATGGTCTTGCACAGGGCGTCGTACTCCTCCTGCAGGCGCTCCCGCTCCAAGCCTGTCAGGCGGGCCAGGCGCATGTCCAAGATGGCTTGGGCCTGCTTCTCGGTAAAAGCAAAGGCTTCGATCAGGCGCTCGCGGGCCACCGGGGTGCTCTCGCTGGCCCGGATGATGCGCACGATCTCGTCGATATGGTCCAGGGCTTTGAGCAAACCTTCTAAGATATGGGCCCGGGCCTCTGCCTTCTCCAGCTCGTAGCGGGTGCGGCGGGTCACGACCTCTTTCTGGTGCTGCAAATAATGGAACAGGGCCTGCTGCAGCGAGAGCACACGGGGTTCGCCGTCCACCAAAGCCAGCATGATCACGCCGAAGGAATCCTGCAACTGTGTATGTTTATATAGATAGTTGAGCACCACGCCGGCGTTTACGTCGCGTTTGAGCTCGATCACGATGCGCATGCCCTGGCGGTCCGATTCGTCCCGGATGTCGGACACGCCGTCCAGCCGCTTATCCTGCACCAGCTCGGCCATCTTTTCGATGAGCCGGGCTTTGTTCACCATGTAGGGAATCTCGGTGACCACGATGCGGGAACGGTTGGCGGTCATGGGTTCGATGTCGGAGCGCGCCCGGGTCACGATGCGGCCCCTGCCGGTGGCATACGCTTCATAGATGCCATTCTTGCCCAGGATCGTCGCGCCGGTGGGGAAATCCGGGCCCTTGATGTGCTGCATCAAATCGGCCAAGGTAGCGTCCGGGTTGTCGATCAGGCAGATCACGCCGTCGATCACCTCGCCCAGGTTGTGGGGCGGGATGTTGGTGGCCATGCCTACGGCAATGCCGCTGGAGCCGTTCACCAGCAGGTTGGGGTACCGGCTGGGCATCACTGAAGGCTGCATGAGGGTTTCGTCGAAATTTGGCACGAAATCCACGGTCTCTTTTTCCAGGTCAGCTACCAGCTCCTGGGTGATGCGGGCCATGCGCGCTTCGGTGTACCGCATGGCCGCCGGGGCGTCGCCGTCCACCGAACCGTAGTTGCCCTGTCCGTCTACCAGCATGTAGCGGGTGGAGAACTCCTGTGCCAGGCGCACCATGGCGTCGTACACCGCGGTATCGCCGTGGGGATGGTACTTGCCCAGCACGTCGCCTACGATGCGGGCCGACTTGCGGAAGGGTTTGTCGGGCGTCATGCCCAGCTCGTGCATGGCGTACAGAATGCGCCGGTGTACGGGTTTAAGCCCGTCGCGCACGTCGGGCAGCGCACGGGTGATGATCACCGCCATGGCGTAGGAGATAAAGGATTTGCGCATCTCCTCTTCCAGGTCGATGGGCACGAGCCTCTCCTGTTTTACCTCATCCAAACGAATTCACCTCATTATTCCATCGTACCCTGCTATTGGGGGAGCGGGCGCACGATGTGCGCCCCTACAAGGATTGCCGTGCCGTTTTTGTAGGGGCGATCATTGATCGCCCGCACCTCTGTGGCGGGCTACAACCAGAAAGCCCGCCGTTCCTGTAGGGGCGATTATCAATCGCCCGCCAACCTTTTCGGGCGATTGATAATCGCCCCTACAAGAAATCGTCGTCCATTATCTACACATCCAAATTGCCCACCAACTTCGCGTTCTCCTCAATAAACTCCCGGCGCGGCTCCACCTTCTCGCCCATCAGCAGCGTCAATATCTCGTCGGCGGCAATGGCGTCGTCCACCTTTACCTGCATCATGGTGCGGGTGGCCGGATCCATGGTGGTATCCCACAGCTGCTGGGCGCTCATCTCGCCCAGGCCCTTGTAGCGCTGAATCTCCGGTTTGTTTTCGCGGCCAATCTCGGTGAGCAATGCCTCCAACTCGGCATCGTCATACACGTAGCGCTCCATTTTGCCACGGGTTACTTTATATAGGGGCGGCTTGGCGATGTACACATGGCCCTTTTCGATCAGGGGCGCATGTACCGATAAAAGAAGGTGAGCATCAGGATGCGGATATGGCTGCCGTCCACGTCGGCGTCGGTCATACACACGATGCGGTGATAGCGCAGCTTCTCTAGATTAAAGTCGGCGTCCACCCCGCAGCCGAAAGCCGTAATCATGGCCCGTATCTCGTTGTTGGCCAGTATCTTGTCCAGCCGGGTCTTTTCCACGTTGAGTATTTTTCCGCGCAGGGGCAAAATGGCCTGGAAGTGCCGGTCGCGCCCGGTCTTGGCGGATCCGCCGGCGGAGTCGCCCTCCACCAAAAAGATTTCGCACTTGCTGGGGTCGCGCTCGGAGCAGTCGGCCAGCTTGCCGGGCAAACCGCCGGATTCTAACACGTTTTTACGGCGAGTCAAGTCACGGGCTTTTCGGGCGGCCTCCCGGGCCCGGGCGGCGCTCAGGCATCGCTCCAGCATCGCCCGGGATACTTGCGGACTCTCCTCCATAAAGGTGGAAAGCTGGGCGCTCACCAACTGATCCACGATGGTGCGCACCTCGCTGTTGCCCAGCTTGGACTTGGTTTGCCCCTCGAACTGGGGCTCCATCAGCTTTACGGAGATGATGGCCGCCAAACCCTCGCGGATGTCCTCGCCCTGTAAATTCTCATCATTGTCCTTTAGAATCTTATATTTTCGGCCATAGTCGTTGATCACCCGGGTGATGGCGGTGCGAAAACCCACCAGGTGGGTGCCGCCCTCGGGGGTGGCGATGTTGTTGGCGAAAGAGAATATATTCTCGCTGTAGCTGTCGTTGTGCTGCATGGCCACCTCCACGGTGGTGGCGCCCCGGATACCCTCGATGTAGATGGGCTCCGGGTACAGCGCCTCTTTGTTCTTGTTGAGGTATTTGACAAACTCGCGGATGCCGCCCTCATAATGATAGGTGCGTTCAATGGGTTCGCCTCTCTCATCTGCCAGATGGATTTTGACGCCCCGGTTTAGAAACGCCATCTCCCGGATGCGGGTCTTGAGCACGTCAAACTGAAAGTCGCCGGTCTCGAAGATGCCGTCGGGCTCTTCCTCGGTGCGTACGTCGGGCCAGAAGGTGATGGTGGTGCCGGTGCGGTCCGTATCGCCGATCACCCGCAGATCGGCCAGGGGTTTGCCCCGCCGGTATTCCTGATAGTGCACCTTGCCGTCCTGGTACACGGTGACCTCCATACGGCCGGACAGGGCGTTGACCACCGACGCGCCCACCCCATGCAACCCGCCCGACACCTTGTAGCCTTCGCCGCCGAACTTGCCGCCCGCGTGGAGCACGGTAAGGCATACCTCCACCGCCGGGCGGCCCATCTTGGGATGGATGCCCACGGGAAAACCGCGCCCGTTGTCCACCACGGACACGGAACCGTCGGCCTGCAGGGTGATGCGTATCTCGTCGCAAAAGCCGGCCAGCGCCTCGTCGATGGCGTTGTCCACGATTTCATACACCAGGTGATGCAAGCCCCGGTAATCCGTGGAGCCGATGTACATGCCGGGCCGCTTGCGCACCGCCTCCAGCCCTTCCAGCACCTGTATTTGCGTTTCGTCGTACTGAGCGTTTGTGTGAAAATCCTGATGCAAACCTTCGGTCATACCGCACCTCTTTCTATCTTGCAGCCAGCGGGCTCCGTTGCTTGAGCGTAACCGCCGAAATCGGCGACAGGTACACGCAACCAATGCCCGCTTCGTCCACGGCAATCACCGCCGAGCGCGGCGCGCCCTCTGGTACGGTGACCAACGCGCCTTGCTCCCGGGCGCGGCGCAAATATGCGTGGGTATCCGGGCTGTCGGCAGTGTGTAGATCCACGATCGCCAGCACATGGCGGTGGGGTATCACCCATTCCGCGCCCAGATGCAGTACCAAAAAAATCGTCCCTCTCGCGCCAAAAATCGGGATTCTCCTACCTATATGATTATATCATTTTTCGGCGCTTTTTTCAAGGTTCCAGGCGTCAAAAAAAGGGCGGGGAATCCGGTCAGAATGATGCAAAAAAGGCCGCATAAGTGCAGGATTTCCCTGGTTCCCTCCGTTATATAGATATCCAACGATTGTTAGGAGGATTTGTGATGCGCAAAATTACATGCTTGCTGCTCTGCTTAACCCTGGCCTGCTTCTGCCTGTCCGGCGCCGTTCTGGCCGAGAAGATATCGCTCCACATGATTGAGGACCAAGAACGCATGCTGTTGGAGGGCCGGGATATCTTTACGTACGACTCGGCGGAAATTCACGGCTTGTGGCTTGCACAGGGATTTGCCGATGGCGAATCGATCGGTTCGATTGGGCTTGGCGGAGACGAATTCGATAGCGTTGCGGGGCTATACTTCCCGTTCGATGATTTTCTGGTTTTAACACTGGCTGTCACATCCGAATCGCCGGAATCATTAATGTATAGCCTATCCAACGATCAAATCGCCCAGCAGATGCGTCTTCCGGTGGTTTCTGTAGCTATCCATGAAACGGGCATTACCGGGCCTTTTGGCATCCAAATCGGCATGTCCCTGGAAGAACTAATGGCTTTACCGCTTTGTTTTGCGCAACATCCAGCCTTCGATCCAACGTTTCCCGGCTATGATGACTGTCTCTTTGCGCATTATCAAGAAGTCAACGAGCAGACCGGCGGCATGGCTACCTACGATGTAGGCGTTTTCATCGAAAACGATATAGTAACCTACTGCCATGTGGCGCTGGACTGGGTGGGGGAAGTGCTTCTATCGCTGTTCTGATAAGGAGGATTTGTGATGCGGAAATCCACATGCCTGCTGCTCTGCTTAACCCTGGCATGCTTCTGTCTGTTCGGCGCAGCCCGGGCCGGAGAAGCGCCACTCTACGTGATGCAAGACCACCACCGCATGTTGTTGGAAGGCCGGGACATCTTTACCTACGACTCGGCGGAAATCCTCACACTGCGGCATGCGCGTGGAATGACCGATGACGAAGGCATCCTCGGTTGGGTATACTCAGTCGATGGCACGGATGATGGGATTAAAGCGATGGGATTGTACTATCAATTCAATGGCCTGCAGGTAATGGCCATGATCACCGACTCGCCCACATCTGCCAGTGAGCGAGAGGCTTTGCTAAACGAATGGTACGCGCAATCGGCTCATGAGCAGGTGTGGCCGGTAGTCGCAGTACATATCCAAGAGCCAGGCATATCCGGGCCTTTGGGCATCCAAATCGGTATGACGCTGGAAGAACTAATGGTTTTGCCCGTTCGTTTTGAACTATGCCCGGATACGACCGCAATAACGCATCGTGAAGATGCGTATGTCGCGTACTATCAGGATATAGATATCTATAAAATCTACGCCTATGTAAACCGCGGCTCTGTGGCCCGCTGTTATGTGACACGGGCGTTCTAATCCCCGCCCCTCTTATTCTCTTCCAGGGTCAGCAGTATGGACGCGGGCACAATCTCCACGCCCTGCTCCTCAAAATACGGAATCATCTCCCGGATCGCTTCCACCGTGGGTGTGCCGCCCTCCGGCCCCACATGGCCGATGGCGATGCAGCTGCCGCGCTTGATGGCAATCTCCACTGCGCGTTTTAATTCGCTCTTGACACCGGCTTTGCTG
>Ga0123353_10000965_pt1 | contig 35140 bp, 30 predicted proteins | sample TergutLab28metaG_3_FD_92763 | JGI IMG/M metagenome (GOLD analysis project Ga0123353, IMG submission 92763) | Labiotermes labralis P3 segment gut microbial communities from Petit-Saut dam, French Guiana - Lab288 P3 | ecosystem: Host-associated > Arthropoda: Insects > Digestive system > Gut ... | reverse complement strand
AGAAACAAAACTTAGTGTTCGAGATAAATTTGTTGATACAAAAATTCCATTAAGCTATAGAGTTATTTGGAAACGTATTATGAAAACTTTATTAAAACAACACTGAAAATAATGTAAACTAAAAACAATACCACTTGATTTTATTAAGTGGTATTGTATATTTATTTGTTAACTTGAAATAAAATTAGTATAAACTAATAAATATATAAAAATTATCTAACTAAATACTACTGTTAATGTGAATATATCAATAAGAGTTAAAATTTTCATGTATAAATGATATTAGTTGAATAATTAAAATTAAATGGTATAATACTTTAGGTGAATGCCAAAAAAAGTAAAGAGGAAAATATGCAAGAATCAAGAATAGAACGTACAGTTAAGTGGTTTGAACAAAACGACAAGAATGAATGGGTTACAATAAATAACCTAATTGATTTAATTATTAAAAAAGAAGACGGATATAATGAATTATCTGAAAAAAGAAAAGCACATATTACAGTTCAATATGTACAAGATTTTATGTTGTCGGAGTTATTTGTCTATAAAAGGAAAGGTAAAAATTTCATTTGGAATTTAAAGTATAGAGAACCTATTACCAATGCTGCATATGCTGCAGAAATTGAAGTAGAGGCACTAGATGACAGTAATGAAGAAGAAATTGTTGATGAAGATGAAGAATTAAATGAAGACAGTCCTAATGAGGATAAATAATGGCTAAACATATATTTATAACAGGAGGAGTATCTTCTAGTTTAGGGAAGGGGATTAACGCATCGAGCATAGGCCGATTATTAAAAGCAAGAGGTCTAAAAGTTTTTATGCAGAAAATGGATCCATATATAAATGTTGACCCTGGAATGATGTCTCCGCTACAACATGGTGAAGTGTTTATTACAGATGATGGTACTGAAGCAGATTTAGATTTAGGACATTATGAAAGATTTATCGATGAAAAATTAAACAAATATTCTTCTACTACAACTGGTAAAATTTATCAAACAGTAATCAATAGAGAAAAAGCGGGAGTTTATGGAGGGGGAACTATTCAAGTTATTCCTCATATAACTGGTGTTATTAAAGAAGCTATTTATAATGCAGCTAATATGAGTGGTGCTGATGTTATTATTACTGAAATTGGTGGAACAGTTGGAGATATGGAAGGCCTACCCTTTTTAGAAGCAATTCGCCAAATGAGAAGAGAAGTTGGTTATCATAATACTTATTATATTCATAACACTTTGGTGCCTTATTTATCTGCAGCGAGTGAAATAAAAACTAAACCTACTCAACATAGTATAAAACAATTAGGTAGTTTAGGAATTAATGCTGATATGATCATTCTTCGAACCGAAAGAGCGGTATCTTTAGACCAAAAAGAAAAGATAGCAATGTTTTGTGATGTAGATGTAGATAGTGTAATTGAAGCTAGGGATGTTAAAATACTTTATGAAGTTCCACTCAACCTACACAAACAAAATGTTGATAATATTATTTGTAAGCACTTAAATTTAGAAACCCAACCTATCGATTTAAGTGAATGGATAAATATTATTACTAAAATTAAAAATTCTAAAACGGATGTTAAAATAGCTTTAATTGGAAAATATACAGATTTTAGAGATTCATATATTTCTATTAATGAATCTTTAAGACATGCAGGTTATTCATTAGGAGTTAATGTTAATATTGTTCCGATTAAAGCTGATGATATTACTAAAGAAAATGCTGCAGAAATGCTCGAATCTTTTGGTGGAATTATTGTTCCTGATGGACTTGGTGAAAAATCTATTGAAGGGTTAATTAATTCAATTGAATATGCAAGAGTAAATAAAAAACCTTATTTAGGAATTTGTTTAGGGATGCATTTAGCAGTAATCGAATATGTACAAAATGCTTTAAACTATAAACAAGCTCATTCGCTAGAGTTTTGTAGTAATCCACAGATGCCAATTATTCATTTAAGAAATGGTGAAAGTACTATTCAAAGATTAGGTTCTTTTGAATGTGAAATTAAGCCTGATACGTTAGCTTATACAATATATGAAAAGGAAAAAATAAATGAAAGACATAAACATACTTTTGAATTAAATCTTCAATATGAACATTTATTTAAAAATAGCGATATGAGGATTTCTAGTTTTAGCAGTGAAAACAAGGTGGTCGAAATAGTTGAATTAAAAAATCATCCTTTTTTCATTGGTTGTCAATTTCACCCTGAGTTTTTATCAAGAGTTAATCGTCCGCATCCTCTTTTTTATCATTTTATTAAAAATATTGTAGGGTGAAAATATGGTTGCTCATTACATAAACATAGGTTTATTAACAGCTTGTTTGCTAGCTGTTGCGATTATTGGTATTTTATCAATATTCGAATCGGTTTCTACAAAAAGAAATTATTTCTTTTTGTTGACTATTGGTTGTGTATTAGCAATTTTAGGACACTTAGGTGAAAAAACTAGTACTAATGTTGATGAAGCATTTCAATGGGTTAAGATACTTTATATTGGTGGAAACTCTGTTTTATTTTTAGCGATTCTTTTTATTATAGATTATTCTGGGATGAAAAAACCTTATTGGTTTATTATAATAGTTGGATTGTTTATTTTAGCTAGAATAATAATCTTTTGGTTTACTGATACTAACGGTCTTATATATGAAGCAGGAAGAGAGAATTGGTTCTTTTCTACTATAAGAGGAGAAACTGGGGTTGGACCTGATGGTGAATTAATAAAGTATCCATTCCATATCTTATGGTATGTAAAAGGGAGTATGTATTGGGTGTTTGAATTATTTAGTCTAGGTACACTAGCTTTAATGATTGTTATTTTCTTTACAAGAATCAAAAAAGTAGAAAAAGGAATAAGAGTTCCTTATTTAGTTATGCTTGGAGGAATAGTTTTAACTTTAGTAGTATCATTAGTATATGGACTTGTAGTAATGGTAACTGATAGTGCCGGGTCTTTTTATCCAATGCCGTATATGTTTGCGTTAGTTTGCATATCATATTACTTTGTTTTTTCAAAATCAGATATATATAATATTATGAACAAGGGTAATGTCAGAGCTTTAGATATAATATCTGAATCATATATATTAATGGATGATGAATATAATTATTTATATTCTAATCCTGCTGCTCAACAATTATTTGAAGATATAGTTAGTATTCCTGTAGGACATAAAATATATAATATGGTAGATTGGCCTTTAGAATTACTAGATATTGACACAGATGATAAAAACCAAACTATTAATTTTTCTTTACAAAAAAAGAGAGGAAAGTATTATAGAGCTCAAATAATTAAAAGTCCAATTAAATCAAATAGAAAAATTTTATTAGTAGTAATTAAAGATATTACTGATAGTGTATTATTAATTAATCAATTAGAGAAAGCTGCCAATACTGACATACTAACGGGAGCTTTAAATAGAAGAAAGTTTTTTGAGATTGGACACAAGGAATTTGCTGACTTAAAATTTAATAATGCTACTCTTTATCTAATGATGTTTGACTTAGATAACTTTAAAAATATTAATGATAAGTATGGACATTTAGTAGGAGATAAAGTATTACAAGTATTTTCTTCTTCAGTTACTAGAACAGTTCGTTCGTCAGATGTATTTTGTAGGTATGGAGGAGAGGAATTTTTGTTACTAGTTAAGAATATTGAAGAAGAAGATGCATTAAAACTAGCAGATAGAATAAGATTAAATGTTCAAAACCAAGAAGTATATTATGAAGATATTTGTGTAAGTGTAACATGCTCAGTTGGTATGATCAAAATACAAGCAACAGAACATCTTAATTATGCAATTGATAGAGTTGATAATGCTTTATACATAGCGAAACAAGATGGGAAAAATTGTGTGAGGTTGGTTAGATAGAAAATGAATTTCTTTTCTTTACAAGATGAAACTAAAAAGAAGTCAAGCAGTATTGACTTCTTTTTATCTGCATTGAATACCATATTTAATGGAAAAACAGATTTAGAAAAAACAAGAAAAAAACAATTAGAAACTATTTTCGAAAAACATAATTTCAATTTAAAAAAAGTAGTTAGTATATTGGAAAATATTGATATAAATGAGGATATTAGTGAAACATTAAATGATTTAACTAACCATTTAACCAACACAAAAAAAGTATGGTTTGAGTTAAACTATGTTTTTACTACAAAAAATGTAGTTGTTGAAACTATAAAAAGTATAATGAATGATATCGAGATGAAGATTTTTATATATGCTTTTGAATTATTGTATAGGGATGTTTCAACAATTAAATTAAAAAAGGAAGAAATAAAAATACCTTATGCTGATATTATTGATGCAGATAGTAACATGAAAATTCATGATTCCATTTCGACAGTAGTAGATAATATGGAAATAGAATTGAGTAAAGTGGGAATGAGAAATATCTTATTAATTGGTAAAGCAGGAACAGGAAAAACTGAAGCAATCTATGAATTAGAGAGAAGAATTAAAAAGGATAAAGTTGGACCAAGACTCCAAAATAAATATATCTGTAGTCTTAGTGCTTCAACTCTATTTGCGGGAACATCAAATAGAGGAGATTTAGAGGGGAAAATTGAAAAAATAATGGAGAAGTTGAAAGTAGAAAAAGGAAGGGTTTTGTTGTATATTGATGAAGCTCATGTTATGTTTATGCCAGGAGGTAGTAGTGCTGCTTCTCCTGCTGAACTATTTAAACCATATTTAACTAATGAAGATATTTGTATGATTTGGTCAACAACTATTAGTGAATATAATAAATATTTTAGAAAAGATAAAGCTCTAATAAGAAGATTCTCACTAGTATATGTAAATGAACCTAATTTTGATGAAACAGTAGAGATTATTAAATCTTATAATAAGGAACTGAGAAAATCCTATTATGATTTAGGAATAATTAAAGATATTAAAGAGGAAAATATTAAAATGATTGTTGAATATACTAATAGATTTAGTTTAAATCAAGCTAATCCTGCTAAATCTATTGAGTTACTTAAATATATATATTCATATTCTACTAAATTAAGTGAAGATAGATATATTAGTAGTAATGAAATAACACAATGTGTAGAAAAAACTTATAATATTAAATTAGAGAAAAATTCTTTGCAAACTCTTAAAGCGAATATGAAAAAACAAATTAAGGGACAAGAAGAGGCTATAAATAAAATATATAAATATTTAGAAGAAATTGAATTAGGATTATATTATAAAAATAGACCTTTAAAAGTTTTAATTTTCGCAGGACCAACTGGAGTTGGTAAAACTCAAACTGCAAAATTAATTGCTAAGTATTATTTTGGCTCTGAGACTAGTTTTATAAAAATCAATATGGGAGAATATGGAGATAACTCATCTTCTAATTTACTTGGTTCTTCCTTGGGTTATGTTGATAGTGAGTATGGTTCGCCTATAAAAAATCATATGGATATGTATCCCCACTCAGTAGTTTTGTTTGATGAAATTGAAAAAGCTGATGCTAAGATTTATAGTGTACTACTTAATATATTTTGCGAAGGTCAAATGGATGATGTTTATGGCAATCATGTTAACTTTACGAATTCACTAATCATTATGACCACTAACTTAGGTGGTCTTAGTCAAGATAAAAGAGAAATTGAAGTTGCCATTAGTCAACACTTTAATCGACCTGAATTTGTAGGAAGAATAAATGATATTATTTATTTTAAGCCTTTAGATAAAAAGAGTATATATGATATTGCTTGTAACTGTATAGAAGAGTTAGCATCTATGAATCCAAAAATCAACCAATTAAAATATACAAAGAATGAAGTGTTAGAATTTTTATCTAGTGAGTTAATTGATAAATATGGAGCTAGAAGCATTCAAACTCAAATCGCTAACTTCATATATGAAAAAATTAAGGAGTTGGATAAATGATTTTTAAATATTGTATGAGTAAAGAAACCCTTTCTAATAATTTAGTTATTATAGTTCATGGGTTAGGAGAACATTTAGCTAGGTATGATAATTTTGTGAAGACATTATTAACTAATAATTTAGATGTTTATTGCTACAATTTATTTGAACATGAAGGTAGAAAAGAAGAAAAGATAAACTCATATTTAGATTATATTTTTGATCTGTATAAAATTATTTTAGAATATAGAAGTATATACAAAAAAATATTCTTATTTGGTCATAGTATGGGTGGTGAGATAGTATCTATTTATGCTTCTTTATATGATAATGTAGAGGGTATTATTACTAGTGGAGCTAGTTTAAAAATGGGTGGTAGTATTAATTTATTAAGATTTGTTCCACAAAAATTTTTAAGTAAAATGTATATTAATCCTAAACTAGAATCTAAAATTTCTGTTAGTGAAACTAACAAGGAAAATTATAAAAAAGATGAAAAAGTGTTGAAAAAAATTAGAGCTAAATTATTATATGAAATGTTTATAAAAGGTATAAAATACTTTAAAAAAACTACAAGTAAAATTAATGTGCCTTGTTTAATTTTGCATGGTGGAAATGATTTGATCATCAATAAAACTAGTTCTTATTATACCTATTATAATAAAGTATCTTGCATAGATAAAATCATAATAAGTTATACATATCTAGGACATGAAATATTAAATGAAGAAGAAAAACTAGGACTTCAAGGTTTAATTACTAAACAAACTAAAAACTCTTATGTTTTAGAAGATGAATTATTATCACCAATTGATAGAATTGTAAAGTGGCTTTATGAACACCAAAATTAAATGTATACTAATTATAGACCAAGGGACAACTTCAACTAAGGTATCTTTAGTTAACCAAGAGGGGAAAATTGTTAAAAGTGAAAGTAGAAAGGTTGTACAAGAACACTATGAAAATGGTGAGATTTTAGTTGATGCTTATTTAATTTATAAAGATATTATATATTTAATAAATTTAATTGCAACAGATGATTTTGAAATTCTAAGTATAGCTATTACTAACCAAAGAGAAACTATAGTAATGTTCGACAAAAAAACTAAAAAGTGTCTAAGTAAGGCTATATCATGGCAAGCTACTCACACCTCATATATTATTAATGAGTGGATTAGTTTAGGTTATACTTTGTTGGTTAAGAACAAAACTGGTTTGTATATTAGTCCTTATTTTTCTGCTTCAAAAATTAAACATTTAATGAATAAAAACGAAATTAATGATGATGTTGTTTTTGGAACTATTGATGTTTATTTATTATTTATGCTCACAGGTGAAATAAAAACTGATCACACTAATGCTTCTCGAACGATGTTATATAATATACATAACTTATGTTATGATGAGGAATTATTAGATTTATTTGGAATTGATTGTAAATATCTTCCTCCTATTTATTCTAGTGATAATGTGTTTGGTTATTTTAAGCATAAAAATAATAAAATTAAAATTAATACTATTTTGGGAGATCAACAAGCCGCTCTATTTGGAAGTAGGTGTTTTTCTAAGGGAGAAATGAAGACAACATATGGAACTGGTTGTTTTTTATTAATAAACAATGGAAATGGAATAGAAAGTTACGATTCTAAATTAATTGATACTATCGCTTGGGTGAGAAATAATTGTGTAACTTATGCTAAAGAGGGAGCTATATTAGTAGCAGGTAGTGCCATTAGTTGGTTAAAAGATAATTTAAATATCATAAATGATGTTAAAGAGAGTGAGGAAAAAGCTTTCTCTAGTATGGATGATGAATTAATTGTAGTTCAGTCATTCGCTGGATTGACGACTCCATATTGGTCTAGTGCTAAGGGAGCGATATTTGGTTTAAAATTAAATACAAGTAAAGATGATATTACTAAAGCTTTATTGAAGGGAATAGCATTTTCAGTTAAAGATATAACTACTGAATATGAAAAGGAAGAAAATATTAAAATATTGAAAATGATGGTTGATGGTAAAGCTAGCGAAAACAAGTTTTTAATGTCGTTTCAGGCTAGTATTTTAGATTTAAAAGTAATTAAAGAATTAGAAAGTGAACTCACTACTATGGGTGCATTTTATATGTCAGCTTTAGAAAATAAAATATTTAAAGATGAAAAAGAAATAGAGAGAATATATAAACCAAATATTTATTTTGAGAGTAGTTTACCAAAAGAAGAAGTTAAACGCCAATATGATAAATGGTTAATTGCGATAAAGAAAGTAATGGAGTATGAAAAACTTTAACATATGAATAAACTAATAGTAGGCTTAGGAAATTACACCCAAAATTATAATAATACTAGACATAATGCAGGTTTTGAATTTATAGATGCATTCTGTAGATTTTCTAATTTAAAACTTAAGTATTCTAAATTATTTCAAGGAGAGATAGTAAAATTTAAGTATGACTTTGATACTATCTTTTTATTAAAACCTTTTACATTTATGAACAATTCTAAAATTAGTGTGGAAAGAATTGTAAACTATTATAGTATTAAAAATGATGATATATTAATTGTTTTAGATGATATAAATATCTCCTTAGGAACTTTAAGAGCTAAAGAAAAAGGTTCTAGTGGTGGCCAAAAAGGATTAGAGAGTATAATTGATTATTTAAACACAATTAGTGTAAAAAGATTGAGAATTGGAATTTCGAAATCAACTATTGATGTAGTTGATTATGTTTTGAGTAAGTTTACTGCTGAAGAACAAATTATAATGGATAAAGTAAATTCTGATGCTAAAATCATAATCAACAAATATCTTTCTTCTTCATTTGAGGAATTCATGTCCTTTATTAATGGAAGAAAATATGAGTAAAGATAATAGTTATAAATCGTTTCTAAGTAGTTTTGACTATTTTAAAATGTTATCATCTAGTACCAATATTGTAGTAGAGAACACTTCAGAGAATTTAATATTACTTACTATGTACTATTTGTATAAGAATGATAAAAATATTATTTTTGTAACTGGAAGTGAATCATTAGCTATTTCTATGTATGAAAGAATGAAAAATATACTAAGTGATAAAGTATATTATTATATAGTTGATACATTTAATATTTTAGATTTTTTAAATATTGAAAATGAGTATAAGCTACGAAGATTAAAACTGTATGATGCTTTAATCAATAATAAAAAAATTATTTTATTTACTCATTTAAATGCTTTAATTAGTGAGTGTAATTCTTTAGAATACTATAAATCTAAAATAATTAATTTAAAAGTTAATACAAAAATTGATGTGGATAAATTAATAATTGATTTAGTTACTCTTGGTTATACAAAAACTTCTATAACCTATGAATTAGGAGAGTTTAGTGTCAGAGGTTTTATTTTAGATATATTTCCTTTATATTATGAAAATCCATTTAGAATTAAGTTTGAATTTGATGAAATTATACAAATTAATGAGATTAATGTGGAGACACAATTATCAATAAAAAATTCTGATAATATTTGTATAAACCCTTTGGTAGAATTTATGTATGAACAAGTTGACATTACACAAATGAGAGCTGATAAAGTAAGTGAAAATATTATTGATGCTTTTAAAAATAACTCTAGTAATAATAATTTAAAAAAGTATAGCAATTATATTTATCCTAAACTAATAAATTTTTATGAATTATTTAATGATAGTTTATTTGTGTTAGACGAAAAGGAAAAACTACAAGATTCTTACAACAAGACAATAAATGATTATAAAAACTATATAAATGAAATGAACATAGAAAATAGTGTTAAATTGACCAATTATTTACCCTTAGATAGTATTTTTTTAAAACTGTGTAATTTTATATCATTTACTAATAACTATGCTTATAAGTCAAATAATAATGTTAAGTGTAATTTTAAAGATACTAAAATATATCATAACAATCTACCTTTATTATTGAATGATTTAAAAGATAAAAAAAGAGTTAAAATCATTAGTATTAGTAGTGATAAATTATTAATATTGAAAGGGTTTTTAGATAATGAAGATATAGCGTATTCTGTAAAAGAGTCCTTCATAAATATTAAAAATGAAGTAGTGAATATATTAGTTGATGTTAATTTATTATCAATAGAAAATGATGAAGTATTAATCGTTAGTGAGATTGATATTTTTGGTTTAAATAAATTAAAAAATAATATTAAGAATATTTATAAAAGAGAAAAAATAAATACTGTAGATAATTTAATATATGGAGACTATGTTGTTTGTGAAGATTATGGTATTGCGAAGTATAAAGGAGTAGTTGTTGATAGGTTTAATGGAGTTAAGCAAGATTATATAAAACTAGAATTTTTAGACCAAACATTAAAGTTACCTGTTGCTCAAATTTTTAAATTGGAAAAATATATCTCCTTTGAAGGTAGTAAAGTTAATTTGTCGTCATTATCAAAGGGGGATTGGAAAAAACAAGTAGCTAGGATTAAAGAAAAACTTGTAGCTTTAGCATTTAATTTGATTGAAAATGAAAAATTGAGAAAAGAAAAAAAAGGTTTCTTATATAGAGTGGATTTTTTAGAGTATAATGAATTAGTCAATGATTTTGAATACGAAGAAACACAAGACCAAATATCAACTATTAATGAAATAACTTCTTCAATGAGTAAGGGAGAAATAATTGATAGAATTATATGTGGTGATGTTGGATTTGGTAAAACTGAGATAGTATTGCGTATAGCATTTCTAACGGTTAAAAATTATAAACAAGTGGTTTATATAGCTCCTACTACGATATTATCTTTACAACATTATAATTTATTTAAAAACAGATTAGAAAAGTTTGGTGTTAGAGTTGAATTATTAAATAGATTAGTTTCCCAAAGTAAAAAAGAAGATATTATTGTGCAGTTGCAGTTAGGGTTAATAGATATCATAATAGCGACACACTCAATTCTAAATGATAAAATCATATTTAATGATGTTGGTTTATTAATTGTTGATGAAGAACAAAAATTTGGTGTAGCTCATAAAGAAAAGATAAAGTTAAATTATCCTTTAATTAACACTTTAGCTCTTAGTGCAACTCCAATTCCTCGAACTATGCAGATGAGTTTAGTAGGTGTTAGGGATATATCTTTAATAGCAACTCCTCCATTAAATCGTTATCCAATTCAAACTTATTTATTAGAGTATAACCTTAGAATCATTATCCAAGCTATTAGACTAGAATTGTTGAGAAAAGGACAGGTATTTTATCTTCATAATAGAATTGATGATTTAGCTACAATTAAAAGAGCATTGAAAAATGAATTAGTAGAATGTAGAATTGGTATACTGCATGGAAGATTAAAAAAAGATGAAATTGAAAATATTATATTAGATTTTATCGCAAGGGAATATGATTTACTATTATGCACTACTATAATTGAAATTGGAATTGATATTCCTAATGCGAATACTTTGATTATTGATGATGCTACAAATTTAGGGTTAGCGCAAATTTATCAAATTAGAGGGAGAATTGGACGTAGTGATAAAATAGGTTATGCTTATTTAATGTATGATTTTAAAAGATATACTGCGAATGCAAAAAAAAGATTAGACACTATTAATTCTAACATGGCTTTGGGGAGTGGATATCAAATAGCACTAGCTGATTTGTCAATAAGAGGAGCAGGAGAAATATTTGGTGCTGAACAATCTGGTTTTATAGAAAACATTGGATTTCAAACTTATCTTCGTTTACTGGAAGATAGTGTTAATAGTATTAAAGGGATTGAAAAGAAAGTTAAGAAAAAGAGAAGTAATATTTCTATTGAAAAACATATTCCAAGAAACATTATTACTGATGATGATGTTATTATTAGTTTACATAAAGATATTTATAGTATTAAAACTTATAATGAAAAAATTAAATTAGAAAAAAGCATTATCGATAGATTTGGATGTCTTAGTGATAAAGTTAAAACATATATTAATGAAGAATATCTACAAGCAATTTTAGAAAAATATGAATTAGATTCTTTTGATGAAAAAAATAAGTTTACTCTTGTTTTTTCTAAGGAAGAAAGTGAGTTAATTGATGGGTATAAATTGTTAAAAAAAGTAATGATTGTATCAAAGTATATAAAATTGACTAATGATAAAAATCAAATTATAATCGAAATAGAAAAAGATAAGGGTGATTTGTGGATTGGGAAACTAACTAGTTTATTGGAAGATAAAAGTCAATTATTAAAAAACAATTTTAGTTTTTAATTTATATCATATTGAAAAATGATATAATATTATGGTGATTAAAACATATGAGTAAGAATCGTAAAAGAAAAGATGAACAAATTAGTGAAGATATTGTTATAAATGATAATAAGACATTCGCAACAAGTTTTGATGAGGGAGAAAATAAAAAAACAATTTTAGAAGTTATTTTAGAAGATAAAAAAGAAAAAGAAGTTAAGGTTAAACAAGAAAACTACTCTAAATATGTAAAACTTAGAGATAAGAAATTAAAAAGATTAAAAAAGAAAAATAGTGAGGAGGAACTAATCCATTATGATAAAGAGGTTAGTGTAGGATTAACTAATGAAGAGGCCAAAGATCAAACTTTAAAAGGTTTAGTCAATTATACTTATAAAAAAGGTAGTAGAAGTGCTTTCCAAATAATTTTTAGAAATGTGTTTTCATTTTTCAATTGTTTATATCTAATTATCACTATAGCCTTTATATTAATTGGTATGGAGTTTGCTAAATTTATTTATTTAGCAACAGTTATTCCTAATTTATTATTTAGTATATTCTTTGAAATAAAATCTAAAATTGCAGTAGAAAAATTAAGTTTAGTTGATGTACCTTGCGCTCATGTTATTAGAGATAGTTGTGAAATGAGTATTCCTGTTGAACATGTTGTAATTGATGATGTTATAGTATTTAAGGCTGGTGATCAAATATGTGTAGATGCAAAATTACTAACTGGTACTTGTGAAGTTAATGAGGCTTTGTTAACTGGAGAAAGTGATAATATAATTAAACAAGAGAAGAATGATAATTTATATTCAGGAAGCTTTATTACTAGTGGGGTTGCTTATGCAAAAGTAGTAGAAGTTGGTCATAATACTTATATTGAAAAATTATCAGATAAGGTAAAAAAGTATACTAAACAAAGATCAGAATTATTAAATACTTTACGAAAAATAATTAAGACTATCGCAGTATTAATAATTATTATACTATTTCTTACTATAATGACTCAATATGGTTATGCACAATTATTTAATGATATAAAATCTGGTGCATTTCAAGATATCGAACCTGGTGTTCATAGTTTGGAATTTATAGCACTCCAAAAATTAGTTAAATCCTCAGGTGCTCAAACCGTTGCTATGATTCCTGCTGGTTTGTTTCTTATGACTACAATAGCCTTATCGCTAAGTCAAATAAAATTAGCTTCTCAAAATGCTTTGGTTCAAGATGTATATGCTATAGAAATGTTAGCAAGAGTTGATACTTTATGTTTAGATAAAACTGGAACTATTACTACTGGAGAAATGAGAATAGTTGGTTGTGATGAAGTCAATAATGATACTGCTTATTCTATTAAAGAAATAATAGGTTCGATGATGAATTCTTTTGAAGATACTAATTTAACTAGTGAAGCACTTGCTAATTATTTTGATTTAAATGATATACTGAAACCTACTAAGATTATTCCTTTTTCTTCTAAAAGAAAGTTTAGTGCAGTTGAGTTTGAAAAAGAGGGTTGGTTCGTTATAGGTGCTGCTGATTTTATTTTAACTAAACAAATGCAAGAGAAATATAGTAAGATGATTACTTATTATACAGAGAAAGGTTGTAGAGTTATAATTTTAGGTTCAACTAAACAAAATGTCAATATGGATACAACTCCAATAGTAAATAAAGTGTTAGCTATTATAGCGATAAAGGACCAAATTAGAAATGATGCTAAGAGAATAATAAAATATTTCCAAAATAATCAAGTAGAAGTAAAGGTTATATCTGGTGATGATCCTTTGACTGTATCTAAAATAGCACAATTTGTAGAAATAGATAGAGCAGAAAGATATATTAATTTATATGGACTTAGTGATGGAGAAGTTGAAGATGCTGCGCTAGAATATACTGTATTTGGTAGAGTATCTCCAGAACAAAAAAGAATTATCATAAGAACACTAAAGTCTAAGGGGAGAACAGTAGCGATGACAGGTGATGGAGTTAATGATATTTTAGCTTTGAAGGAAGCTGATTGCTCAATAGCTATGTCTAGTGGATCTCCAGCTACATGCAAAATAGCTTCTTTAGTACTAAAGGGGAGTAAAACTATAGATCCAAAAACCAAAGAGGAAACACATCATGCTCCAGATTTCGCTTCATTAAACTCGATAGTTAATGAGGGAAGAAGAGTTATCAACAATATCCAAAAAATATCTATGTTGTTTTTAGTTAAAACTGGATTTTCAATTATTCTATCTATAATGTATATAATATTTTCAACTTTAAGTGGACCTCTTCGTACTATTTATCCTTTTGATACAAATGATTTAACTATTATAGAAGTTTTAGTTATTGGTATAGCTGGGTTCTTATTAACTATTCAACCTAATACTAATAAGGTTAAAGGAAAGTTTTTAAAGAATGTTATGAAGAATGCAATTCCTGGTGTCGCAACTGTTGTTTTATTACATTTAGTAATAACTTTATTAAAACTGTCTGCAGCTTTATCATTCTTATTGGAGGAAGATATACATAGGTCGATTTTAGTTGTTTTAACTACTGAAGTTATGTTCATAGTATTATATTATGCATGTAAAGAGTTTAGACCTTGGAAAGTAGCGATGTATACTTGCGTTTTAGCGTTTGGAATTATAGCAGTATTATTTGCATTCCAAAATGGTAAATTTTTAGGTGTCGTTACTTTATCAAGACTAGATTCTACTGCCACTTTATTATTACTAGTCTTTGGTTTAATGGCGACTACTCTCATGAGCGTTTTTCAAACTATCGTGAACAAATTATCTCATTCACTAAAAAAAGAACTAATTAATAAGTAAAATTAATATCTTATAACTATTATATATTAGGAGGAGTATATAATGGGTTTAGATATGTATTTGTTTAAATTGCGAAAAAATGATGAAATTCAAACTAAGTATTGGTTAAATATAGCTTTTTCTTTAGACTTTGATAATATTAATGATATTAATTTTGTTGAATATTTAAAAAAATATACTTATTTAATAGAAGAAAATGAAAAGAGTTTTATTGGATTAGTAAAGCGAATTGCTTATTGGAGAAAGGTTAATCATATTCATAATTGGATATATAGAAACTGTGCTACACCAGATCAAGAAGATTTTGAATTGATCGAAGTTAGAAAAGAACAATTAGAGGAGTTAAGAGAATTATGTAATAAAGTTGATGAATCTAATTGTGTTAGTTTACTTCCAAGAACTAGTGGTTTTTTCTTTGGAAGTATGGATTATGATAAGGCTTATTTTAGTGAAAATAAAGATACTATTTTAATGATAGATGAAGTATTGGATAGTCTTGAAAAAGATGAGGTAATGTTTTATTATGCAGATTATTAATAAATACAACATAAATGATTAATTTATTTTAGATAATCTATATAGTAACTTTTGTATCACACAACATAGTAAAATTTTGAATTATTCTACTTTTAAAAGATAATCGTACTATCATATAAAAAAGTAACATTAATTAATTATTTATTTTTAAATGTGATATAATATTTTGTGTGAAGACACACCTTGCCTAAACTATAGTTTTAGGCCATAGACCAGAAGGAGGAACAAAATGAAGGTATATATAGGAATGTATATTGTAAAACCTGACAACCAGGAAACCATTACTCAAGTTAATAAAACTATTGAACAGTTATTTGCAACTAATGGATCAAAAATGCTTGAATTTGAAGAACAAGGAGTTAGAGGCCTTGCTTATGAAATTCAAAATTTTACACAAGGTTATTATGTAAAATTTGTTGTAGAAGCAACACTTGAAGCGGTTAAAGAATACAATAGAATATGTAATATTAATGAAAACATAATTCGTCATATCTTGGTATTGAAAGATGAATAAAGTTGTATTAGTAGGAAGAATTACTCAAAATCCTGAACTTAAGCAAACCAACAATGGGGTTTCATATGTTCAATTTAATATAGCTATAAATAGACCTAGTAAAGAAAAAGTGACAGATTTTATCCCTTGTGTTATTTACCAACAACAAGCCGAGAATCTAGCTAGGTATGTTGTTAAAGGGAGATTAATAGGAGTAGAGGGACGAATACAAGTTGATAAATTTGAAAAAGAAGGTCAATCTAGAAACACAATAACAATTGTGTGTTCTAATGTTCATTTTTTAGAATCAGGAAAGAGTCAAGAGACTCATGAAATTAAACAATCTAGTCACAATACTAATGAAAAAGTATTTGAAGAAGTTAGTGATGATGATGTAGATCCATTTTAGGAAGGGAGGATATATATGCCATATATAAGAGGAAAAAAGAAAACTTGTTATTTTACCGATAACAAAGTAAAAAATATCGATTGGACTAATGTTGAATTGTTGAAAAGATTCATTACTGAAAGAGGAAAAATCTTACCACGTAGAGCTACAGGAACAAAACACATTTACCAAAGAAAATTGGCTGTTGCAATTAAAAGAGCAAGACATATGGCTCTTTTACCATTTGTAAGAAATGAATAAATAATAAAGATAATGATTTATTTCATTATCTTTACTTTTTTAAAAAGGATAGTATATGCATGAAGATAAAGTTAAAGCCAACAAATTATATTATGATGCTAATCGATATTTGAAAGCTAACGCTGAAAATAAATATCTAGAGTTATTGAATCAAGCAGCTCAATTAGGATGTATTGACGCTCAATTTGATTTAGGAGTTTGGTACAAAAACGGAGAAGTTAGAGATTATACGAAAGCTATGTATTGGCTGAATAGAGTTATTAATACAAACAATAAACCTGATGCTATATATGAGTTAGGGTTATGTTATTTGTATACAAATGAACACATTAAGGCTTTTGAAACTTTTTTAATATGTAGCAAACTAAAACATATTGAAGGATTAAATGAACTAGCTAAGTGTTATTTTGATGGGATTGGAGTTATAGAGAATATTAGACTAGCTAAGCATTATTGGAAAAAAGCAGCTAAAAAAGGTAATGATAATGCTAAGTACTATCTTCAAAGATTGAAAAATGCTATCAAATAATGTATAAGAAAATTAACATATTGATATAATTGCTTAAGAGGTGAAAAAATGATAAAAAAACTAATTAAAATTAATGAAGATAAATGTGATGGTTGTGGGTTATGTATTAGTGCATGTCATGAAGATGCATTGAAATTAGTTGATGGTAAAGCAAAGCTCATTAATGAGGATTATTGCGATGGATTGGGTGGTTGTTTACCTGTTTGTCCGACAGGAGCTATAACTTTTTATGAGAAGGATACTAAGAGTATAGCTAGTAAAAATATTGATAACATTGAATGTAATTGTCCTTCTTTTAAAATGAAGGAAACTAAACCGACTATTAAAAGTGTTAAAATTGGTGGGACTTCTAAACTAAAACAATGGCCAATTCAAATTAAGTTAATTGCTCCAAGTGCTCCTTATCTTGATAATTGTAAGTTATTGGTAGCTGCTGATTGTTCTGCTTTTGCGTATGGAAATTTTCATAATGACTTTATGAACGAAAAAATCACTATTATTGGTTGTCCTAAACTAGATGATGAGGATTATTCTATTAAATTAGGAGAAATTATTGGATTAAATGAAATTAAATCTGTAACTATTTTAAGAATGGAAGTTCCTTGTTGTATTGGGATTGAAAATGCTGTTAAAAGAGCTATACAACTATCTGGTAAAATGATTCCTTGGAGTGTTGTTATACTATCTATTGAAGGTAAAATTATAGAAAACAAATAATTTAAAAATATGTTAGTTTAATATAATTATACTAGTAGATTAGAAAAATTAACTGTGATTTATATGAAACTAAACATAAAATTATTGAACTATTTAAACACTACCAAAATTATGTAAAAAAGTAGTTATTCATATAAATATTAGAGTTCAAGTGGTAAAAAAGAACTAAAAAACATTGCAGAAGGAAAATTTGTTAGTAAGAGTTGTTTCATATCATAATGGTACTTTGAGAATTGTAGATAACTAATGTATAAGCAATTAATATGTAATGTGCAGTATGCACATTGCAATAAAATTAAGACTTTGATATAATAGAATGTATAAGGAGACAAATATGGCAACAGTAACACTGAAAATGATAAATAAAGTATTTGATGGCAATGTCCATGCAGTAGTAGATTTTAATCTAGATGTAAAGGATAAGGAATTCATAGTTTTTGTAGGTCCATCAGGTTGTGGTAAAACTACTACATTAAGAATGATAGCAGGATTGGAAGAAATAACTTCTGGAGAGTTAAGGATAGATGATGATGTAATGAATGATGTTGCACCAAAAGATAGAAATATCGCAATGGTATTCCAAAGTTATGCACTTTATCCACATATGACTGTTAAAGATAATATGGCTTTTGGATTGAAACTTAGAAAGTTTCCAAGAGATGAGATAGAAAGAAGAGTTAGTAATGCAGCTGAAATATTAGGTTTAAAACCTTATTTAGATAGAAAACCTAAAGCACTATCAGGGGGACAACGTCAAAGAGTTGCACTAGGTAGAGCGATAGTTAGAGATGCTAAAGTGTTCTTAATGGATGAACCACTTTCTAATCTAGATGCAAAATTAAGAGTTCAAATGAGATCTGAAATTATTAAGATTACAGAAAAGTTAGGAATTACAACTATATATGTAACACATGACCAAATTGAAGCGATGACTATGGCATCTAGAATTGTAGTTATGAAAGATGGTTATATTCAACAAATTGGAACTCCAAAAGAAATATATGATTTACCTGATAATATATTTGTAGGGGGATTTATAGGAACTCCTCCAATGAATTTCTTAGAAGGCCAAATTTCTGAAGATGGATATTTTGAAATGGGAGATCATAAGAAAGGTACTGCTAAATTCAAATTAACTGACAAGTTGTTTGATATAGTAAAGAGCCAAAAGTTTATTGAAAAGAATGTTGTAATGGGAATTAGACCTGAAGATATTCATGATTTACCTGCGTTAATTGAAAAATATAAAGATGCTAAGGTTAAAGTTAAGATTGATGTGTCTGAGTTATTAGGTGCTGAAACATTACTTTATGCTCCTATTTGTGGTCAAAATATTACCGCTAAAGTTCAAGCTAGGGTTGATTTACATTCTAATGATGAAGTTGAGTTAGCATTCAATATGGCTAAGGTTCATTTCTTTGATCCAGAGTCTAAGTTAAGAATTAAAAAGTATTAAAATTATATAAAACCTCTTTATTATAAAGAGGTTTTATATTTAATAAAGGTAAAATTATTATTTAATAAAGAAAGGATGAATATATGGATGAGAGAGCGAAGCAATTATATGAAAAAGCGATAACAAATTATAAATTACATCAATATGAGGACGCATTAAAATGTATTTCATTAGCGATAGAAATAGATCCAAGTTTTTCTGATTTTTACATGCTTAGAGGTATGAGTAATTATTTACTTGGTAATTATGATACTATTATTCATGATTATTCTAAAGCAATAGAACTTGAGCCTAATATAGCATATTATTATTCTGCAAGAGGCAGAGAATACACTGAGTTACAACGATATAATGAAGCATTAGTTGATTTTAGTAAAGCTATTGATTTAGACAGTAGTTTAGCAGAATACTATTCTAATAGGAGTTATATATATAGTTTGTTGAACAAACATTATGAAGCATTAAGTGATGCTAATAAAGCAATAGAATTAAGTGATGATAGACCAGTATATTATTTTGAAAGAGGTATAATTTTTTTTAAATTAAATATGTTTGCTGCAGCAATTAAAGATTATGATAAAGCTATTGATTTAGACCCTGATATTGCAAACTATTATTATGAGAGAGCAAATACATATTCATCGCTAAATAAATTTGATGAAGTTATTAATGATTCAAATAAAGCGATAGAACTAGATTCGAAAGTTGCAAACTATTATTTAACTAGAGGAATTGCTTATTTAAGGTTAAATAAAATAAATGAAGCATTAATTGATTTTGATGTAGCTATAAAATTAGATTCTAATATTTCAATTTACCATTATTATAAAGGATTTACATATGCAACAATTAAATCTTATAATGAGGCTATAATAAACTATAGTAAAGCTATAGAGCTGAATTCTGATATTGCAGATTATTTCTATTTAAGAGCAGCTTCATATTCTATGTTAAATCAACATAATGAAGTACTAGAAGATATTAATAGTGCTATTAGCTTAAGTTCAAAAATTGCAGAATATTATTTTTTAAGAGGTATAACATATTTTAAATTAGGATTTGCAAATAAAGCATTAGTAGAGTATGAATATGCTTTAGAATTAGATCAAAATAATGAAGAGTATAAATATCACATAGATGAAGTTACAAAATATATAAGGAATAATTAGATAGTTAAACAAAATCTTCTAAAGAAAAGTAGAAGATTTTTTATAAATTATTAATTTTAAGAAAGAATATAAATAAATTTATTCAATATTAGTACCGTTTATTATATAAAAATTTCAAACTAAGAGAAACAAAAACATCAAATGCCTCGAAAGGTATACCTTATTGAACATATAATATACTACCAAATTAAAATACAAAAGTCAATAGTTTTTATGTTTTTTTTCACTTTTTTAGTGTTTTTCTTATTAAGGGAAAGTTCAATAAGGTATACCTTATTGGACTATGAGAAAGGACAAAAAATGAAGAAAGTATTAAACACTTACAAGACTATATTTTTATTAATATTCTTAATTAATTTTTGTATAGCATGTGATTTATTTCCTAATAATCAAAATGTGAATATTGAAAGTATTGAAATAAAAGGCCCTGATTTAATTGTTTTAAATAAGGATACATCATATTATGTTTCGATATATCCCTCAAATGCAAAAAATACTGGAGTTACTTGGGATATAAATAATCCGAATACAATTGGAGCTACTATATCAAAATCTGGTGTTTTTAAAGCTACATCTCCTGGATCAGTAATTATATCAGCTACTATTGGTAATATATCAGGAACTAAAGAAATAACTGTTAAATTTGATGGTGAAATTATAAATACTGCTGATGAGTTAAATGCAATTCGTAATAATTTAAATGGAAAATATCAACTTGGTTCAAACATTGATTTAATAGAATATAGTAATTGGGTTCCTATTGGAACACAAGCACATCCCTTTAATGGTCAATTAGATGGTAATGGATATACTATTAGTAATTTAAATATTAATACTTTAGATGTGGGAGGTGCAGGTTTTTTTGGTAATTTGAATGATAAAGCTTATATATATAATTTAAAAGTTATAGCTAATATTAGTGCTGTTAATGCAGGTATAATAGCAGGGAATAGTAAAGGGTCAATTACATATTGTGAAGTAAGTGGGTCAGTAGGTAGAAACAATGGTGATTATATAGGTGGAATTGTAGGAAAACAAACTGGAGGGAACATTAGTAATAATACTAATAATGCTAGTGTTACAGGTTCTAATTATATAGGTGGAATTGTAGGATATGCTAATATACAGAAAATAGAGAATTGCACAAATAATAGTGAAATTAGTTCTAATTCTAATAATGTAGGAGGAATAGCTGGTGGATTGCACTTTAATAATAATTATAGTGTTTTAAGTTGTATTAATAATAGCTCTATTAATGGTAAAGGGAGTGTTGGAGGCATTGTAGGTGAGATAACTTTATATACTGGAAGTATGGGGAGCAATTATAAATCAAATATACAAATGTGCTTTAATAATAGTAAAATACAAGGAAATAGTGATTGCATTGGAGGTATTGTAGGCAATATTATTAGTACAGGATCCACATATGGAATACATAAAATAACTTTAGATGCATGTGAGAATAAAGGAGACATTATGGGGTTAAATTATGTTGGTGGATATGTTGGTTTTGGATTATTTACTTCTTTTAATGGATTAATTAATAACAATAGTATAACTGGTGGAGCATATGTCGGAGGAATAGCGGGAAGAGGTGATGATTTTATAAATTGCGAAAACAATGGTGAAATTAATGCAACAGGCGTTGTAGTTGAAAATGGTAACGTTTATGCATATGTCGGAGGGATAGCTGGTTATTCTGGTAGTATTGATGGGTGTAAAAATAGTATTTCGATTTTATACTCCAAAAATGCTAGTTATGTTGGAGGGATAGTAGGTTATGCTAATTTATCAAATCAAACAGTGTCAAAAGTTAATAATTGTTCTAATTATGGTGATATTATATCTAGTGGTAATTCTGTTGGTGGAATAGCAGGAAATGTATATTTTAGAAATAACAATACGGTTTCTAGTTGTGAAAACTTTGGTGTAATACAAGGAAATGATAATGTCGGAGGGATTATTGGGAGAATATCAACTTATAAATTGGGTAGTACAAATACTTCTAACTCTAGTATTCAAATGTGTGTGAATAATGGTTCAGTTACAAGCTTAGGCGACTATGCTGGAGGGATTTTTGGATGTTATAATACTGGAGTTTCTGGATATTCTACTCATTATATTAATATTACATCATGTGAAAACAATTCTAATATAAAAGGGTTAAACTATATAGGAGGTTTTGCAGGTTGTGGAGAGTATACAAATTTTAGTGGACTTATTAATACTAGAACAATAGAAGGAGGAGCATATATAGGGGGTATCACAGGGAAAGGACACTATTTCGAAAATTGTGAAAATAAGGGGATAATTATCGCAAATGGAACAGTTACTGAAAATTCAATTACTAATGCATATGTTGGTGGAATAGCAGGTTATGTTATAGAGTCGATTATTAATTGTAAAAATGAGGCAAATATTACATACACTAGAATTGCAAATTACGTTGGAGGGGTAGTAGGATATTCAGGTAGTATAAATATGTACTCTCGTAATAAAGAAATTGTAAATTGTTTTAACTCAGGGAATATTATATCTGATGGTAATTCTGTAGGAGGAATTGTTGGAGGAATTTATTTTGGTTCAAATACTGTTATTTCTGGTTGTATTAATCTAGGTTCCATACAAGGGAGAGAAAATGTAGGAGGTATTGTCGGTATGTCGACAACATACAATCCAGGAATTGGTAATAGTACAAAATCAAGTATACAAATGTGTATAAATAATGGTGTTGTTAACAGTTTTGGTAATAATACAGGAGGAATAGTAGGTTATATAAGTGGAAATAGTAGGCACACAATTACTTTTGCTTCATGTGAGAATTCTGCTAATGTTAATGGACTAACAAATAGTCTTACAGGAGGAATTTTAGGTTCAAATAATTCTAGCGCTATAACTTCAACTGATTGTACTAATACTGGTGTAATAAATAATGAAAAGGGTCATGCATTAGTACCTTAAGTAAAAGTAAAATATGAAGGGGATTTTATGAGTTGATAAAATAGTAAGTAAATAGAATGATTATATAATCGAAATTAAAAAATTAGGAATAGGTACTATTTAGTTAAAACAGACAGTTTTAATAAAGTACATTAAGAGATAGAGTTAAATTCTATTTAAATAATGAAATGAAAATAATTGTATTAAGAATTAGAAAGGAAAAGGTAAAATAAAGTGAATAATTGTAGTATACATAAAAGAAGAGAAGCGAAAGGATATTGTTATAAATGTCACAATCCAATTTGTGATGAATGTTATAATGTTTTTAAGACACCTAATGAACCTCCATATAATGGAGTTCATTTATGTGCTGAGTGTTTTAAAAAAGAATGCGAGTTTGAATATAATCATAATATTAAAATTCAAAAAATGGTAAAAAAAGAAATGAAATTTATAATTGTTGGAATGATAATTGGTTTAATTATAAGTTTATACTTAATTGTAAAATCGTTGATTGATAAAACATTTGATTGGTCTAATTTATGGACTGTTTTGTTAATCCCATTCATTATAGGATCTTTATTAACTATAGTGAAAAGAGTGATTAGAATATTTGTTGCATCTAAACCAGATGCAAGTAATTCATCTAATGATGGAGATATATCTCAAAGTTTAATATCATTGATTATAAGAATAGTACTAACTATGTTTATAGCTATTATAATACTAATATTATCTCCAATAATTACTATTAGGAGAATTATTCTTCGAAGAAAAGACTTAAAGAGTTTAGATGAAATGATTTATGATACTATGTCACTTTGTAATAGTATAGATGAATATATGAATCAATTATCTACACCATCTTTAACTGAGCAATCTACTAATAATAATGATGGATCAGTTGAAGTTTCGATAGATGCAATTTTAGGGAATGATATTAAAATTGGACAAAATGGTCAACTTTTACATAAAATTCAATATAGATAGGTTTTTTATAATAATATAAATGAGAAAGGAAACAATATGATAAAAAAAAGAAAAATTAATATACCAATTGGAGTGTTTTTTGGTGAAGATGAAGCTGCAGAACGAAGAAAAAGAATTAAAGAAGCTTTAGCAGCGGAAAAACCTTTATCAGTAGCTTCACATGGAGAAACTTTTGTTAGTGATGAAAAATCTGATGTTGTTGAAGAAGCTATACAAGTTCCAATTGGGAAACTTGCTTTGATTTGAGGGGTTTATGCGTAGTATTTATTGGTATGAAAATGATCTTGATTTATTAAGAGCAGAAGCTGCTGTTATGAAGAAATTTTTCCCACAATTTAAATTAATGAAATTATCAGATGGTCGATTATATTGGAGAGGAAAGGTAAACCCTACAAAAGAGCGGGAATGGGATTTAATGGTTATTTATGCAAATGATCATCCGAATACTCAGCCAAATCAATATGGCGGATCAATTGATGTATTTCCTGTTTCACCTAATCTAGCGAAGCTTCAAGAACAATGTAAAACTAATTTTCCGCATGTTTATATGATAGGTGATGATCATTATATATGTACAATGCGAGATTCTGATTTTGTTGCTACAGAGAGAGTAACATTTACAGCAGCTACTTGTTTGTCTGCTGCTTGCAAATGGATAACTGTTCTTGACTTATGGATTAATGGTGATGTAGGAGATGAAGTATTTGATCATACTTATTAAAACATAAAATGAAAGTTGTTTTTTCGAAAAGAGCATATATAGCTTTATTATCAGAAACTGCAAGTAAATTAACTGTTGAAACAGGCGGTATCTTCTTAGGACAAAAAAGAGGTGATATTTGGTATATTATTGAAACTATTGATCCAGGACCTAATTCAGTGTTTCAAGTAGCTTATTTTGAATATGACCAACAATATGTAAGTCATTTAGCAAATAAAATTGCTAAACTTTATGAAACATCATTGAAGTTAATTGGATTATGGCATAGACACCCTGGTTCTTTATCTGTTTTTTCAAGTACAGATGATATAACAAATAAAAAGTATGCTATGTTGAGATCAGATGGAGCAATTTCTGCTCTTGTTAATATAGATCCATATTTTCGTTTAACTATGTATTATGTACCTCCAAATATTAATTACACTAAAATATCATATGAAGTAAATGATAATTTTATACCGAGTGAATTTTTGAAAATTAATGACACAAAATTTCTTGAAAATATTTTAGCTGGAAAAAGTGATAAACAAAGTGAAACTTAAAACATAAAAAGTATTAATTATGAAAAAATCATTATAGATATTTTAAGGAATTTGAAATGTATGGAAATTACATATCATATTGACTTTAATGAATTATTAGAAAATTTTAGTGATAAAGATTTAGATGCAATGTTGTCGTTTGTAGATGAAGATATTGAATTTATATGTAATTTGAGCTTGAATTTTATTGTAAAAAAGTTTAAAAATTCTTTACGAATTATAAATAATAAAAATTATTTTGAGTTTTACATAACGAGAAATTATAGTAAATGTTATATATTATATAAAAATAAATGGTATATATATATTTCTAAAATGTTTATCATAATAGTGAAGGATATTATGAGAGTAGGAAATCAAGCAAAGGTAAAAGTAACTAAGGAGTTTATTGAATGTTCAATTTTAAAATTAAGAAAAAATTAAAAGTTTTTGTTCCTTCTACAATAATAGAAAACAAAACTGAATGTGATTTATACGGTTTTTATGTTAAAGAAACTAATATATTTAATGTTGTGTCCAGCACTCCACAAAGAGGATTAAGAAAACTAGGTTTTATATCAACAAAAGATAAAATAAATGATAAAAATTTATGCGGATATTTTGAAAATAACGACCTTATATTTATCTATAAAAAGGACAAATATAGTGTCGAGTCTTATTCATTAATTCAAAATATTTTCTCTCGAAATAAAGGTATTTTAGAAACAGATAAAATGATAAATAAAAGAGTTATTATTGTGGGTTGTGGATCAGTAGGAAGTTTAATAGCGTTAGAATTAGCAAGAAGTGGAGTCGGAAATTTTATGCTCATAGACACTGATATTATGGAGTATCACAATGTTTGTAGACATCAATGTGGTATAAGTGATGTCGGTGAATATAAAGTGATAGCTCTAAAAAAACGAATATTAAATATTAATCCTCTTGCTAAAATTATTGTAAAAGTATCATTTATTGAAAATGTTAAACAAAAGGATTTTAATGACTTTTGTAATAACTACACTTCCATATTTGTAGGAGCAGCTGATAATAGAAAAGCTGACATTTATACAAATAGATTATCTGCTAAAATGAACTCTGCATTTATATCGATCGGATTATGGGAAAGAGCAGTTGTAGGTGAGATATTTTATTGGTTACCAAATAGAAATTTACCTTGTTACCAATGTGCTATAGGAGTTGAAAACACTGCTAGAGTTGAAGTGAATAATCATCATGTTTATTCAAGCCAAGTTGATATTGAAAAAGTTAAGTTTGAGCCAGGAATTTCAATAGATATTAATTTTGTAACTAATATTGGAATAAAACTTATTATTGATATGTTAAATAAGAGTGATAAAAATTATATTGTGCGATTATTGAATCAACTACAACAGTATACTCTGATATGTAACACATCAAATCCTGAAATTGGAGGTAAAATAGTTGAAATATTTAGTTATCCACTTCAAGTAACTAAATCAATATATGTAAATTTTGGGAAAAATTGCAAAGATAAAAAAGTGTGTATACATGAATAGAAAGGAAGATAAATGTTAAAGATAGATAGTTTATTTGGAGGGGTTGATAATAGTATTTCTAAAACTGAAAAAGGATTTTATAATTGGAATGATGAAAAATCATTGCCTTTTAAACAATTAGTTGAAGAATATAAAAAAGAAGTGTACATATTAAAAAATATGGCTCAAGACATAAATACATCATTAAGTAATTTGAACACTTTAAAACAAGATATCTCTAATTTCATTAAGAATTCTAATAGTAAAAGAGAGGAAAAGAATAATGTTAAATATTAAGTTTGATATAGAAACTAATATAAAACGTTTTGCAAAAACAATAGAGTATTTGGAAAAAGCTCAGCAAATTTTTATTGTTACTGTAGAAAAGGGGAAATCTAGTATAAATAATACTAAGCAATCTTTCATTAAAGAAGAAAATATATTAATAAATGAAAAAAATAATAAACTAGAAGAAGAAAAATTAAGTTACAATTTATTTGTAAATGAAGATATTCAAATATTTGATGAAATTACTTTATTAAGTCAAAAATTAATGAGTGTAGATAAGAAGTATAGGAAGATATTTAAAAGGTCTGAGTATTCTAATAAAACTAATTATCAAATTGAAATTTTAAAAAAGGAGATATTTGGCAATAATAATCAATTAACTTATTCATTGAGCAAAATTGTTACACTTTTTAAAAATGAATCATTTAGATATATTGATAGACCAATATCTTCTTTTTTTATGATGTCAAAAAGAAGAAAAAACATTTATTACCGTTTAATATATATGTTACTGATGTCTAAGGATATTGTAAAATTAAATAAAAGTGAATATGAAAAAGTAAAAATTGAGAACATAGAAGTGTTAATAAATAATTATAATAAAAAGACAGACGAACTAAAGAGTAAATATACTTCGTTATTAGATAAATTGGAACAAAATATTATTGAAGATACTGATTTTATAATTGAAACTGCTATAAATGAGTTAAATAATATTTATAATACTAATTATTATGAATTATTGAATAAATTAATTAATGAATATAACGAAAACAAATTTTGTATTAATTTTAATTCTATCTTTTCAAATAGTATACTTATCGGAAGTGTATTTTTTAAATCGAATATTTTTAATTCTGATTATATAGTCAGTGATGAATTTATGAAAATGAATAAAAAACTGTTTCATAATAATGATTTGATTAACCCTTGTATTATTGATATTTCTAAAAGAAACAATTTTTTTATAGAACTAAATATATCAATTAATAATTTTACATTAAAGGATTTAATAAATAGTTTTATATTATCTTTTCTCACACAACTACCTATTAATGGTCTTGAGTTATCAATAATTGATCCTGAACAAAAAGGTGGAAACATTAATCCTTTTTTAGATTTATTAAATTTAATGCCAGAAATATTTGCTAAAAAAATTTGTACATCAACTGAAACAATTACTAATAGATTACAAGATTTAAACCAATATGTAGATAATATAATACAACAAAAATTATCAAATAAATATGAAACAATTTTAGAGTATAATTATGCTACTCCTGCTACTCCTTTACCTTGTAAATTAGTATGTATATTCGATTTTCCAAAATTTTTTGATAGTCGTTCATATGAATATCTACTAAGTATTATGAAAAATGGATACAGATGTGGAATAGTGATTATTATATGCTTTAATAAATCTGAGTTAAGAACAACTTATAATGACACATTAGAATATATTAATGAAATAAAAAAGACCTCAATTGTTTTTGAACAAATGGAAAATAGTATTAAAATTGTGAATGAAAATATTTTTATAACTGCACTAGAATTACCAAAACAAGGAGTTATTGATGTTTTTTGTCATGATTATGAAAAGGCTTCTAAATCAAATTTAAATAAAGGTATATCATTTTCTGAAGTTGCTTTTACAAATGGATTGTTTTCTCAAAAATCTTCTGATGGATTAATGATACCAGTTGGTAAGGGAGATGGTTCAGTTATACAAAATATTGAAATAGGTGGGAAATCATCACATCATGTTTTAATTACAGGTGCTACAGGATCAGGAAAATCCACTCTACTTCATACTTTAATAATGAGTTCATTGATTAATTATTCTCCTGACGAATTATTATTATACTTGATGGATTTTAAGAGTGGAACAGAATTTAAAATTTATGAGACATATAAGGTTCCTCATATAAAATTATTAGCTTTAGATGCTCTACAAGAATTTGGTGCTAGCATATTATCTGAATTATTAGAAGAACAAATTCGAAGAAGTAATATATTTAAAGATAATGGAGATCATAAAAGCATAAAATCTTACGTACAAATAACAGGAGATAAAATGCCTCGTATATTAGTTATAATGGATGAATTTCAGATTTTATTTAATGAACAAACTAATAGGAAAATAGCTTTGCAATGTGCAGAAATGGTTAATAAAATTGTTACTGAAGGCAGAGCGTTTGGTATTCACTTGATAATGGCTACTCAAACTATTCGTAATATAAGAGAAAAAACAACAATGAGTATTTCGACATTAGAACAAATGAGGGTAAGAATAGGATTAAAGTGTAGTGAAGAAGATGCCAATCTTATTTTTGGAGATAACAATTCACGTGATGCTCTTAGTAAAATGAGGGGGGCAATAGGAACAGCAGTATATAATAATGATTACACAGAAAGTAAAAATTATGGATTTAGAGTAGCACATTGTACTGATGAAGAACAAACACAACTATTACAAAAAATTGCTTTGGAATGGGGAAGAGATAAATCAATTAATATAAAAATATTTGAAGGAAGAAGAGTAATTGATTACCCCTATAATAGTTATATATTGGATAGTATAGATAATAATGATGTAGAAGTTGAGATAGGAGAACCAATTCGTGTAGCTCCTCCAGTAATATTAGTCTTTGGAAAGAGAAAGAACACAAATTTATTAATAGTAGGAAATAATAATATAATGTCTACTAAAATTATGAGATTATTAATTATTGGAATTTTAATGAATACTCAAACACAAATATACTATCTAGATGGTAATAATTTTCTTGAAGAACCATCTGATGTATTTATATCTTCTTTTGTAAATTTAGCGCAAGATAGATTTTTAAAAATTAGTGATCGAAAAAATTGTTTATTACTAATTGAAGAAATTTATGAGGAACTAAAACTAAGAAAGAAAAATATGTCAACTAATAAAACACGTCTATTCTTGATTATTGATGGATTACAATCAATTGATTTATTGTGTTCTGTTTTGAAAGGTGATAGAATTATTCGAAATGATTACATTGAAGGAAGTTTAGTACAAACTAATGAGGATGTTGATCCTTTTTCAATAGACTCTACTAAATATATGGAAAACTATGATTATTCTAGTATGATTAAAGATATAATTGAAACAGGATATATATATGGTATAAATACAATACTTATATGTAATGATTATTTAGTGGTCAAAGATGTACTACATTATGGTTCTAGTATATTAAATAAACTACCAATAAGAATAGTATTTTCTATAAGTGATAAAGATTGTGATGATTTGATTGAAGGGGCAAAAGTTTCTAATATAAATGATATAACAGTTCTTTGTACTGATAGTTTAAAAAATACATTTCAATTTAAACCGTATGAAATTAAAAATCAAGAACATATAAATAAGTTATTTATAAAAGAAAAGAGTACAGAAAAGGAGGAAGAATAAATGTCTAGAGTTCAAGGTTCACCAGAAATATTAGCTCAAATAGCAGAACAAATTAAAAAAGTTATACATGGGTTAGAACATACAATTAATAGTCTAAGTACAGCATATAGAATAGCAGGTAATGGATGGAACGATTCCAAGTATATTCAATTAGGAGAAGCAGTTAATCAAGCAATAAGAGCAATGAAATCACCTGTACCTGATTTACAAGTTGCTATTCAAAAAATAAAGAAAATGGAAGCTGATTTATTAGCATACTTAGCGAGTTAACAATGAAAGTTTATACTAGTATAGAAAATTTAATTGATGTTTCTGAAGGATTAAAAGCATTAGCAGAAATGTTGGAGGCAAGTTATCATAGAACAAGAGAAAAATTAGAAGAAGATTATAGACAAGCACAAGAAGGGTTAAAAGCAATTCGTGCTCAATTAGGAACAATTAGAGATAACATAGCAAATAAACAACAAGAATTTGCAAAAGCTGTTGAGGAAAAAGAAGCATATGATGAAGCGATGAAAAAAATTGCAGAATATGAAGCTAGTAAAGGTAGTGATGAAGAAGGAGAGGTACCTCCACCTCCTCCCCCACCCCCACCTCCAAACCCAACTCCTGATCAAATACAATCTGAATTAAATATTTTGAAGAATGAAGAAAGTAAATGTGTTGATCTAGAACAACGTATGATAGCAGAAGGTAGAAGATTTAAAGAGAAAATGGATGCAATGGTAAAACGTTTTGAAACTTGTACTAGTGGTGGAAGTGGAGGTGGTGGTGGAAGTAGTAGTGGACAACAATTAGCAAACAGTCAAAAAAGATTAGCTGATTTGAAAAGACATATAGCTAGTTTTTTAAAAACAATTATAAATACAAGTGCTATATTATTTGCTGGATTTCCATCAGGATCTAATGCAGTGATGTTAGCTGGACAAACTGAAAATTTAAATAATTGTGTTGACTTTTTAGTTGATAATGCAGGTGTTTTTAGAGCAATGGGTGAAGATGCATTACGTAGAATAGGTTTTACTAGAAGAAATATAAATTAAAAGTAATTAAGTATATAAGGATTGACATATGGAAGTAAAATCATATTTTTGTGAACGATGTGGAGCAAATATTATTCCAAATATTACAGATAAAAAAGGAATTTGTCATTTTTGCGGATCACATTACATTTTAGATAATAGAAAACCAATTATTGTAACACAGAATAATACTACAGTAATTAGACAAATTTTTGGTAATGTATATGGAAATGACAATGAGAAATTATTTGATAATGCTCACAAACTAATTGATATAGAACAAGCTGATAAAGCAAAATTAATTATTGATAAATTAATATGTGAAGAAACTAAAGATTATAGAACTTGGTTGCTATTAATTAAATATGAGTTAACTTTTTTTAATATAAGAAAAGCAACTAAAACATTTGATTTAAAAATACAACAGTATATTAATTTATTAATTAAGTATTTAGATAAAACAGATATTGGTAATTATTTAGTTTTTCAAGTTAATTATAATAAAAATGTTATTGGGTTGGCTTGTTGTTATATTGGGAAAAATAATGTTATAGAAATTCCTGATTTTGGTTATGATAAATTAGTGAAATTTTACACATCTGAAAATTTTGGAAAATATGATGTAAATATTACAAGTGATTTTATAGATGTTGGTGCATTTGCATTTTCAAATTGTTTTAATTTAAGAACAATTGTACTTCCAGAAAGCATTCAACATATGGAACATAAAGTTTTTGAAAACTGTAATAATCTATTACGTGTTATATTTGAGTTTAAAAGTAATGTATTAAGCAACAATAATTCTGGTGCAATTAAATCATTATTATGGAATAATGATAAACTTGGTGCAATTAATTTACTAATTGTATCTATAAAGAATATAAAAATAATTTCTTCAAGTGTATTTTATAGTTTACAGAATATTACACACATAATTTGTAATAATAATGTTCTTGAAATAAAGTCAAATATGTTAATATTATACTTTTCAGAAACTTTATTGAAAATATGTGCGTACTCTTTCGCAGAATGTAAGCAATTAATTTGTGTAGAGCTATCTAATTCTATTGAACACATAGGTGATAATGCTTTTCAAAATTGTAATAATATATTATTTTTTACAATTAACTCTAGTGACATTATATTAGGAAATTCTGTTTTTGAAGGTTTTACTAATAAACAAAAAATAATGATTAATATATCAAGAAAACAAGTGAATTATTGGGCTAAAAAGTGGAAAAAAGGGTGTAATGCGAAAATTAGTTATGTAAATAAGGAGGATAAATATGAGTAAAGTAAAAGCATTAGAGTTTAGTGTTAAAGCGAATAAGTATGCTCAAATAGGTGATATTAAAAATACAATAAAAATGTTGTCTCTTGCAATAAAACATGATTCAAGAAATATCATCTATTATCAAGATAGAGGGTTTTTATATGAAAAAGAAAAGAAGTATAAAAAGGCTATAAGTGATTATACTAAAATTATAAGATTAGATCTATACAATGAAAGTAGTCTAGTAAATAGAGCGAAACTATATAAATATATCAAAAAATATAAAAAAGCAATAAAAGACTATTTAAAACTAGTTAAAATAAATTCGAAAAATTCTGAGTATTACTATACTCTTAGCGAATTATTTAAAATTTTAAAAAACACTAAGAAATCTGACTTTTATGTTTTTGCTGCAGATAAGTTAAATAATGTAGGAGAAAAGGAATACTATCGTTTTGGAAATAAATATATGGATGAAGGGAAATATGAAAAAGCAATTGTTGAGTTTACTAAAGTTATTAGATTAAATCCAAATAACCCTGAGTATTATATAGATAGAGGATATGCATATTTTTTATTAAAGAAATATAATGAGACAATTCAAAACTATAATAAAGCGATAGAATTAGATAATCAAAATAGTGAGTTCTACAATTTGAAAGGAATTTTATACAATAATATAGGTGAAAATGATGAAGCAATTAATGAATATACAAAAGCAATCAACTTAAATCCTTATAAAGCAATTTATTATAATAATAGAGCAAGTATATATATGATAAATCGTAAATACAAAGAAGCTATAACTGATAATTCTTTTGCTATTAAATTAGAACCCAAAAATGAAGATTATTATGCGGATAGAGGTTTTGCATATTATGAAATCAAGAATTATAATGAAGCATTAAATGATTATAATAATGCGATTAATTTTAATGGTAAAAGAAGTGAATTTTATAATAAGAGAGGAAAAGTATATTTTAATATAGATAAACTGCAAGAAGCTTTAGTAGATCAAAATAGAGCTATTGAGTTAAACAAAGACTATTCTGAATATTATTTAGATAGAGGTATAATATATTTTGTGATGAAAAAGTATAAAGAAGCTTTATTAGACTTGAATAAAGCTATAGAATTAGATAATAAGAAAGATTATTACTATTATTATAGAGGTTCTATTTATTTTGAGATTGATCGTATTGATGAATCTATAATAAATTTTACGAGAGCTATAATGATTAATCCTAATGTATTAAAATACTATGTATCTAGAGCAAAATCATACTATGATATAGAAAAGTATGAAGAAGCATTAATTGATACAAACAGTTTACTAAATTTAGATTATAGTAATCCTCAATACTATTATGAAAGAGGTATTATTTTTAGATCATTAAGAAAATATGAGGAAGCATTAGAAGATTTTGATAAAGCGATAAAATTGAATGCAGAAAATCCTTATTTCTTTTTTGAAAGAGCATTAGTTTATTTTTATTTATGTAAATATGATAAATCAATTAGTGATATAGATAAATCAATTATGATTGATTCTAGTAAAACTATATTTGTGAAGAGAAAAATGGACTTGGTAAATAAAATTAGAAATATTAATTTATGAAACTATACAATGGTGATTGAAGAAGAATGAAAAAAATAATTATTACAAGGATCTATTTAGTTAAATAAAATTAAATCGATTACAAGAAAGAAAAAGCAGAAGTATGTAATATATCCACATTTATTCATACCATACTTAATCTTAAGGAACTTTAAGACAGATAAACCAAACAGTAAGTGGTCTATCGATATAAGCTATTTATTATGTAGTAATGGGCGAGTATACTTATGTGCAATTAAAGATATAAAAGAACAAAGTACTTTAGTACTTTATGTTCTTTATGATAAATCAATAGTTGCATACTATATT
>Ga0123353_10000964_pt1 | contig 35143 bp, 26 predicted proteins | sample TergutLab28metaG_3_FD_92763 | JGI IMG/M metagenome (GOLD analysis project Ga0123353, IMG submission 92763) | Labiotermes labralis P3 segment gut microbial communities from Petit-Saut dam, French Guiana - Lab288 P3 | ecosystem: Host-associated > Arthropoda: Insects > Digestive system > Gut ... | reverse complement strand
GTGCGCTCCATTGGACGAATCACTGGAATACGGTAAACCGATGCGGATGTCCTGCCCACCACACGCGGGCGGGACGCCCGCGAGACAGCGAGGGCGAGACGCCCTCGCCACGCGGCGAGGATTGGCGATGACGGATGAAACGTTTGTTCGAGGCCTGTTGCCGCAACTTCGGGCCGTGGCGCGCGCGGGCGAGTTCACGTTCGTGACGCGGCTACGGTTGGTGGTCGGCGTGCATCACGGTTTGGCGGAGGAGGAGATCGTCCGGCAGTTGGACGAGGCGTTCGCCGCCGGCGCGTGCGGGGACGCGTTTGACGACGCGGTGGTGGAGGTCGTCGTGACCCGGCCCGGCGACGAACTCCCCGCCCCCGGACGAAGCGACACGATGACCGCGAGCGGATGGGAAGTCCTCGTCGCCAAAATCGAAGGCCGCCGAGCGGACGAGGACGACGGGGACGAGTGACGAAAACCGGGCTCGCCTTTTTGCGCTGTAGGACGTTGTGAACAAAAGAACGTTTTGTCGTACACAACGCTCCACAACGCAAAAAGGCGAGCCCGTGAAAACCATTTGTCGAATTCGGTTACTTCAATTCAATCTTCACCACCTCGCCCTGCCACGTGGCGATCCACGCGGTTTTTCCGTCGTCGGACAGGACCATCGCCGTCGGGATCAGACCCTCGGGCAGTTGCATCGCGGGGCGCGGATCGCCGCCGATGGGCTCGTCCACGGCCATCCAACCAACGAAATCGCCGCTGGTTCCGTACACGACCACCCGCCCGTCGAAGAGGGCGGCGGCGACGGTTCCATGTTTGGTGTCCGCCGCGGCGGCCATCACGAAACCGGGGGTGGCAAATTCCGCTTTCACCTGAAGTCTGGCGTCGAGCAGGGTGAGTTTTTTCTTCCACGAAGCCGCCCACATCCAGCCATCGCCCGCCGGCACGAGCACGTGGGCGCGGTCGAGGTTGGCCCGGGCGATCTCGACGCCCCTGGCGTCGAGCAGGACCACGGGCCCGCCGAGAACGCGGTCGGGTTCGTCGTCTTTCTTTTCGCGTTTTCCGGACTTGGCCGCCAGGAAGGCGAAGTTCTCACCGACGGCGCACCCGGACCGCACCGCGCCGGCGAGCGGCGTTTCCGACGGAGCGGCCGGTTTGCCTTCGGCCTCCATCGTCGGTCCGGCGGATTCCTCGGCCGTGACCTTCTTGTTCTTGTCCGGTTTGCCGACCTCCCACTGCCGCCGCCCATTCTTGTCGTAGGCGGCGAGTTGGCCCTGCCAGTTTCCGGTGATCAGCCGGATGTCGCCCTCACCGAGGATCAGCCCCTCGACGTCGCCGCGCGACGGCTCCGACTCGACAAGCATGAATTGCAGCCGCCCCTCGCGGTCGTAGACGTACGTTCGCGGAAACGCCGCCGCCGCGACGTACTGCCCGTTCGGACTCACGGCAACGCCGATCACGCGGTAGGAGAAATCGCGTTTCCACAGCACCGTTCCGTCGTTGTCGAACACGGTCAGCCGGCAGTCGTTTCCGCCCACGGCGATCAGTCCGCCTCCGGCGGCCATCTTGCGGGCGCCGTCGGTGAGTTTCACCGTCGCCAGCACGGTCGCGGGCGTCGCCTTCGCCGCCCCGGCCCAGCCCGGAGACGCCGGTCCGACCACCGCGCCCGTTCCGGGGTCCGCCACCGCCGGTTCGAGTTTCTCCACCGTCACATCGGCGGACAGCGCCCGTTCCTTGTCCAGGGCGTTTCCTTGCACGGCGGCGAGGAACTGTTTGGCGGCCGCCTCAAGACCGGACGCGTCGAACCCGACCACGAGGGCGGCGTCCTTGTTGGGGTCGAACGGGCTCCAGACGTACTGCACCAGACCCTGCCCCGGCGCGAGAATGGCCGAGTCGAGTTGGCGGCGAAGAATGCCGCTGGTGGAGAGGTCCTTGAGCAGTTCGTTGTCGGCGGGCGTGCCGACAAGAATCACGTCGCTGCCGACGGTCAGATTCAGCGGCTGCGGGCGGCCCATCATCCACTTGCCGGGCTTGGGTTCGAGGGCGTCGGGATAGACGTCCTCCTTGCGGATGTCCGCCGGTTTGACGACCGTAAGGCCGAGTGCGTCGGCGATGGTTTTGGCGGACGCCGCGGATGTCTCCGAACTGCCGGCGACCACGACCAGCCCTTGGCGTTTGAGCAGTGCGGGCATGGCCTGTTCGTCGAAAATGACGCCCTGCGGCAGCCTCGTGACGATGGTGGCCCCGCCGGGGCGGGCGGCGATTTTGAGTTCCACCTTGTCCGTCGACTGCTTCCCGGTGAGCAGATTCGTGAAGCTCGCCTCCCAGACACCCACGACATCGTTGGCGCCGAATGGATACGTCCACGCGCCGCCGATGCGATCCCGGCCCGAGCCCAGCGGGGCCGACACGTACTTCCGCCACGCCACCCGGCCGGACGGGTCGCGCAACTCCAACAGCCCCGGCACGACGCCGGTTCCGCTGCCCCGGGCCGGCGCGACGCTCATCGTCAGCCCGCCCGGCCAGGCGTTCCTCGCCTGCACCTTCACCGCCAGTTCCGGCGGCTCCGTCGGGAACACGCACAGCACGCTCAGCCCCGCCATCGGCATGTCCAGCACGACGGAGGAGTCACCGTCCAACTCCAGCCGCTTGCCGCTGAAGAGATCGTACACGACCTGTCCCCTGACTTTGGGCAGCGTCACGCGGACGCGGGACGGCACGCTCTCCTGCATCGTGATCCACCGCTCGTTCTCGTTGGGGTGCTTCGTCACCGACAGGTCGTTCGCGACGAACACGTACTGCGCCTTGCCGCTGTCCTGCACGGCCACGAACGTGTCGGGATTGCTCGCCCGCACGGGGCGTTCGACCAGCGGCGACAGCGTTTTGGCGATGGTGTCCAACTGCCGGTAATTTCCGTCCTCGGCGAACGCGTCGCGCCGCAACTGGAGGCTGAGCATCTGATCGGTGGACCAGACGCGTTCCAACGCCACCATGTCCGCGGCGAACTCGCGGAAGTCGGCATCCATGCGGATCGCGCCGTCAAGCTTGAGCGTGCTGGTTCGGTCGATCACGACCTTTCCGCCTCCGGATTGGAACTTCACCACCGCCTGCCGCAGGTCGTCGGAGATGGTGTCGTGCGCTCCGACGATCAGCAGCACCTTGTGTTCCTTGAGCAGCCCCGCGCGAAGGTCCTCGTCCACCACGACGGTGGCGGGGAAGTGCGCCCGCCGCACGGCGAAATACGCGCCCACGACCTCCTGCTCGTAAAACCATGTCGGGTCGGACCGCGCGGCGTTGTCCAGGCTGTACCAGACCGCCAGCGGCTCGACGCGTTTTTCCAGCGACAGGAAGAAATTGCCGAACCGCTCGTTGAGGCGGTTGATCCGCGTCATTTCCGCCAGGCTGTACTCCGCCCACGGGGAATTTTCGTCCAGTTCGCCCGCGCCGACAAAATAGCCGTGCCCGTCGAGCTTCTCGCTCATGCCCAACGCCCAGGCCGCCCGCCACTGGTCCTCCACGATGCCGTAGCACCCCGTAACCACGTACAGCGGCATCTTCCAGAAATAGCCGCGGTTGGCCCGGCGGAGGTTGACGTCGAAGAGCATCCAGTTGTTGCTCGTGGGCCAGTGATCGTAAATGTGCGTGGACTGGAACGTCTGGAACGTGTTGGTCGACGTGTACAGGCCGCTGCGGGTCAGCAGGTCGCCGAACGTCTGCATCGTGTACCCGCGATGCGGAAGGATCGGCCTCATCGCCGCCTTCGTCCGCTCGTTGAAGTCCTGTAAAATGTTGTTGCGGAACAGTTCGAACGCCGCGTAACGGGCCGGGTCCTGGCGGAAAAATTCGTCGCGCTTGGTTCCCGGCGGCGGCGGTTCGAGTCCGGTCTTGGCCTGGAACGCCTTGCCCATGTGCCCGTCGTACCCGCTGACGTCGGGTTCGTCCATCACGTTCAGCCCGATGCAATTGGGCCAGTCCCGCACGGCCTGGGCGTGATACTGCGTCAACTGAATCGACGCCTCCAGCGCGTCGGGATCGCACCACGACACGCCGTTTCCGATCGGCCGATGCGCCAGGCCCCAGCCGAACACCGTCGGGTACTTCTGGAAATCAATACCGTAGCGGATCATCTCCTGCATCTGGTTCGTGGGGTGGTTCAGGCGATAGTCGGCGCTGCGGTTCCAGAAGTCGACGACGTTGTTCAGCGAATGGTTGAACCCGTACGACTGAAGGTCGGCCGCCAGATTGCCGGTGGGCATCATCCATCCGGGGAAACTGATGTGATGAATGACGAAATCGGTGGGCTTGACGTCGGTGACGACGACGACCGACACGCCGCACTCCTGCACCGGGCCCTCGCCGACGCGGATTCGCACCGAAAGCGTGCCCCACCCCGCCGCCAGTTGGGCCGTGTCGATCCGGTACGCCGCCGCGAACGTTTCGCCCAGGCCGGCCAGCGGATCGACCCCCAGCCGCGTGCACCGCACCTCGGCGTCACCGGGACCGGGCTGCACCCACCACATCTCCAGCGTGCCCGTGGCCGCCTTCGCCTCGGCGGCGTCGGCCGCGGGCGGCGGAAACGTCGCGCGAACGTGCACGTCGAACGTCTCGCCGCGGCGAAACACGCTCCGCCCGTTCGCGACCAGCGCGCTCACGTCGGCCCAGGCGGAAACACTCCAACACAACGCCACGAGAACCACACACACCCGCTTCATGTGACCCATGCGCTTCATCGCGATGCTCCTTGAATTGAACGAAGAACCTGCCTGAAAATTCCCGCCGGCATCAACCGGCGACACGGGCAACTGTGGGACAGCGCGGGAATTTTCACACAGGTTCTTAGAGTACAAACGCGGCAGTCGATGCACAACAATTTTCCATACGAAAGTAAAGAGCAGAGATGGATATGGCTTGCCTCTTTGCGCTGTGGGACGTTAAGCAAAGCGAAACGTTCGCCTCTCACTACGTCCTACAACGCAAAAAACAAGCCATCGCGAAACGTTTTTCGCACAATCAGGACGCGCCTAATAGTCCAATCGCCTGATAGCCTAACAGTCTGCCGTTTTCACAATCCCAGATCGGTTTTGGTCAGGATGGCGTCGAACGTATAGCCGGCCTTTTCGACGTTTTCGCGGGCGCCTTCCTGGCGGTCGATGACGAAGCACAGGCCCAGGATGTTCGCGCCGGACTGCCGCAGCACGTCGGCGGCCTCCAGCGCCGCCCCGGCCGTGGTGCCGATGTCCTCGACCAGCAGCACGTTTTTGCCCGCCACCGCGGTGCCCTCGACCAGTTTGCCGGTGGCGTAGTCCTTCCTGGCCTTGCGAACGATGGCGAAGGGCTTGCCGCTCGCCATCGACGACGCCGCCGCCAACGCCACCGCGCCCAGTTCAGGCCCGGCGATCACGTCCGCCCCGGCCGCCGCCGCCCGCTCGGCGAAGAGTTTGCCCAACTCCGCCAGAATGTCCGGCTGCGTTTCGAAAAGATACTTATCCATGTAATATTTGCTCCGCCGCCCGCTGCGAAGCACGAAATCGCCCTCCAAATACGCCACCGCCTTAATCCGCCGAGCCAATTCCTGCTTGTCCATTGTGATTCCTTTATGCGTTGGGTTGAGAGTATACGACAAACGCCTCGCGATGGCTCGCCTTTTTGCGTTGTACGATGTTGTGGACCGCGAAACGTTCGCTTATCACAACGATCTGCATCGCAAAAAGGCGAGCCATCGCGAGGCGCTTGTCGCTATCGTCACCGGCACGCGTCGAGAATGCCCGCCGTCGCGGAGCATCCGATTCGATTCGCGCCGGCGTGGAGCAGTTCGACGGCCTGCTGGAGCGTGCGGATTCCGCCGGCGGCTTTGACGCCCATCGCGTCGCCGACGGTGTGTCGCATCAGGCGGACGTCGGCGACGGTGGCGCCGGCCTTGGCCAGGCCGGTGGAGGTTTTGACGAAGGCGGCGCCGTTGTCGCGGGCGAGGCGGCAGGCGAGGATTTTTTCGTCGTCGGTCAGGAGGCAGGTTTCGAGGATCACTTTCACCGGCGTGCGTTCCGCCATCGCCGTCACGGCTTCGATGTCCTCCGCGGCGGCGGCTTCGTCGCCGCTTTTCAAGGCACCGATGTGCAGCACCATGTCCAGTTCCTCGGCACCGTCGTCCAACGCCAACTGGGCTTCGAAGGCCTTGACCTCCGGCCGGTTGAACCCCAGCGGGAACCCGACGACGCCGATGACCTTCACGGCCGCGTTGGCGTTCTCCATCAACCGCCGGGCCGTGCGAACGTTCGTTGGACAAACGCAAAATCCGTACACCCCGTACGCCACGGCCAATTCCGCCTGCATCTCCAGATCAACCTGCGTCGCGTCCGGCTTGAGCAGCGTGTGGTCGATGAACTGGGCCAACTGTTGTTTGGTCATAGGTTACTCCAACGCCCGTTCGATCTTGGCGATGGTGGCCGTGTCGGGCGTTGTTTTTCCTTTCTCGATTCGGTTAAGGGTCTCCGGTCGAATGGCCGCCCGGCGAGCAAGTTCCGCCTGCGTCAGTCCGGCGTTTTGTCGGGCTTTGATGATTTTTCTCGCCAACGACGCGCGGGCATACTCCACGGCGGGAAAATTTCCGTCGTCGCCGCGCGACGGCAACGCGGGCCAATCACCTTGTTCGCCCGCGCGCGACACCAGATGTTTATAGTCCTGCTCCGGCATGATCGCCCATCGTTTACCGGCCAATTCCAGAATTTTTACAGTCATGTCGCACCTCTTACTCAGAAAATCTGTCGCGGTGTCCGATCTTCTCCACGACGACCGTCTGGCCGTTCACGCGAAATTGCAGCCGGTAGTCGCCCGTCCGAAGCCGGTAGCGGCCGGCCAGCGGGCCGGTCAACGATTTGGCCCCGCTCACGGCAGGCCATTTGGTCAAACGCTCCAACAGCAACAATATGCGGGAGTGGATGACAAGAGGCAGTTCATCCAGTTCTCCGGCGGCCCGCGAAGTTAACGTGACCGTTGCCATACTCTTTTATATCCTAGCGGATTATTGGCATAAAAGTCAAGACTATTGATCTGCCGCCTCACAACGGCAGAGCCATCTCCGCACGCAAGCGTTCATTACAGCATCACCGTTTCGCCAGTCACTTCGAACGTCGCCGTCTGCACCGTCGCGAAGCCCGGCTGGCCGCCGCCGACGGACACCTCGAACACGCCCGGTTCGACCATCTCTTTACCGTCGTCGGTCCAGCAACTCATGTGCGACGGTTTCACCACAAAGGTCACGGTTTTCGTTTCGCCGGCCTGTAGATGAACGCGGTCGAAACCGCGCAGAGTCAGCCGCGGCGTCGGCACCGACGCCTGGACGTCCTTCACATACAACTGCACCACTTCGTCGCCGTCGCGGGGACCGGTGTTGCGGACGTCCACGCTCACCGTCGCGCTTTCGCCCGCGGCCACCTGCGGCGTCACGCGGAGGTTGGCGTATTCGAAATTCGTGTACGAAAGTCCGTGGCCGAACGGGTAGAGCGGCTGGCCGGCGAAGAAGCGGTACGTGCGGCCTGCCATCGCGTAATTTTCGAAGTCCGGCACCTGGTCGAGGCCCTTGTACCACGTGACGGGCGAACGCCCGGCCGGGTTGTAGTCGCCCCAGAGCACGTCGGCCAACGCGGTGCCCGCCTCCTCGCCACCGTACCAGGTGGTCAGGATCGCCGGCAGATTCGCGTCGGCCCAGTTGACCGCGAGGCAGCTGCCGCCCATCAGCACCAGCACGACGGGCTTGCCCGTGGCGTGCAGGGCCCGCAAAAACTCCTCCTGCACGCCCGGCAGCGTGATGTCCGCCCGGTCGCCGCTGCGGTTTTCCTCCCACTCGCCCTCTTCGCCTTCGAGCTGCGGCGTGATGCCCATGCAGGCGATGATCAGGTCGCTCTCTCGCGCGATGGCGGCGGCTTGGTCGAAGCGGCCTCGGTCGTGCTTGTACAGGTGGCAGCCCTCGAAGAACGTGACGGCGGCGCCGTCGGCGACGGCCTTGTTCGTGATGCCCTCCAGCAGCGTGACGGCCTTGGAGGGTTCGCCGTTATAGTTGCCCAGCAGCGGGCGGATGACGTTGGCGTTTGGACCCATGACGGCGATTTTTCCGTAGCGGCCTCGCGGCAGCGGGAGGAGGCCGTCGTTTTTCAGCAGCACGACGGACTCGCGGGCGGCGCGGGCGGCCAGGTCGCGGTGTTCCTTGCAGTCGTTTTTGCTGGCCGGGATCGACGCGAACGGAACCATCGCGTCCGGGTCGAAGTGGCCCAGCCTCATGCGGGCGTAAAAGAGGCGATGCAGCGACTTGTCCATCGTCGCTTCGTCGATCAGACCGTCCTTGACCGCCTTGCGCAGGGACAAATACACGTCGTCGCAGCTCAAATCACAGCCGTTTTTCACCGACAGGGCGGCCGCGGCTTCGGGCGTGTCGACCAGTTTGTGGTTTTTGTAAATGTCGCAGATCGCGCCGCAGTCGCTCACGACGTACCCCTGGAAGCCCCACTCCTGGCGGAGGATGTTTTCCAGCAGGGTGATCGACGCGTTGCAGGCTTCGCCGTTGGTTCGGTTGTACGCGCCCATGACGGACCAGGCGTTCGCTTCCTGGATGCACTGCCGGAAGTGCGGCAGATACGTTTCGCGGAGGTCGCGTTGGCTGACGACGGCGTCGAAACCGTGACGCTTGGCCTCGGGCCCGCTGTGGACGGCGTAGTGTTTGGGCGTGGAGATGGCCTTGAAGTACTTCGGGTCGTCGCCTTGCAAGCCCTTGCAGAAGGCGACGCCGAGTTCGCCCGTCAGGTGCGGGTCTTCACCGTAGCACTCGTGTCCGCGGCCCCAGCGGGGGTCGCGGAAAATGTTGATGTTCGGCGTCCAAAACGTCAGGCCGTAATACTGCTCGCCCTGCCGACCCTCGCGATTGGCCTGGTGAAACTTGGCCCGGCCTTCGGTGGCGATGGTCGCGGCGACTTGGTTCATGAGGTTCTTGTTCCACATGGCCGCCAGGGCGATGGCCTGCGGGAACACGGTCGCCACCCCCGCACGTCCGACACCGTGGAGACACTCGTTCCACCAGTTATGCGGCGGAACGCCCAGCCGCTCGATGGCGGCGGCAAAGTGGACCATCTGACTGACTTTTTCCTCCAGCGTCATCCGCGAGACCAGATCGGCCGCCCGGACCTCGAACGACAGCGCCGTATTCAAATAGGCCGGAACGCTCGTCGCGGAGGTCGCGACGGTTTTGGCGATTTTGGCGGTTTTGGGAGCGGTTTTCTTGATCGCCGATTTCACCGTCTTTTTCGCCGCTTTTTTCACGGCCTTTTTCGGAGCGGGTTTCTTCGCGGCCTTCCTGGATGAACGAGTTGCCATAACGGTCTTCCTTTCGTTGTTGGAATGGAAAAATCATAAACGGAACGGCAACGTTTCGCAACGGATTTGCTTACTCCGGGTACATCTGGTTCATCCAGGCGGCGGAGCGTTGTGGCAGGTCGCCGTCGACGACGGCCTGGCGGATGGCGTGCATGAACGTCGCGAAGAAGTGGAGGTTGTGGATGGTCACGAGCGTCGGCCCGAGCATTTCGCCGGCCATGAAGAGGTGCCGCAACGTGCCTCGCGAAAAGCGGCCGCAGGTGTAGCAGCCGCAGTTCTCGTCGAGCGGTCGGCGGTCGGCGGCGTGAACGGCGTTTCGCAGCCTCACTCGGCCGCTCCAGGTGAACGCCTGCGCGTTGCGTCCGTTGCGGGTGGGCATGACGCAATCGAACATGTCGATGCCGCACGCGACGGCCGCGAGGATGTCGCGCGGCTCGCCGACGCCCATGAGGTAACGCGGTTTGTGTTGCGGCAGCATCGCGTCGATGTGCGTCAACACGCCCACCATCGCCTCGTGCCCCTCGCCGACGCTCAGCCCCCCCACCGCATAACCGGGCAAGTCCAACGCCACCAACGCCTCGGCCGACTGCTGACGCAAATCCAGGTGCAGCCCGCCCTGCTGAATGCCGAACAACGCCTGCCCGGCCGCGTCGGGACGCAGGGTCCGCACGCGGTCGGTGGGCGTTTGCCAGGCGTCGCGACATCGGGCCGCCCAGACGGCCGAACGCTCGACGGCGGCCGCGACGTGCGATTTCTCCGCCGGAATCGGCGGGCATTCGTCGAGCTGCATGATGACATCCGCGCCGAGCAACTGCTGCGTCTGGACGGCGGACGCGGGCGTCATCTCCACCGTCGAACCGTCGATGTGCGAGTGAAAAACCACCGAATGTTCGTCGATCTTCCGCAGGTGCGACAGGCTGAACACCTGATACCCGCCGCTGTCGGTGAGGATCGGTCCGGGCCAGGCCATCACGGCGTGCAGTCCGCCGAGTTTGGCGATGGTTTCCGGCCCCGGCCGAAGCAGCAGGTGGTACGTGTTGGCGAGAATCATCTCCGCCCCCGCGGCCGCGAGCTGGTCCGGTGTAACGCCCTTCACACTCCCCGCCGTGCCGACGGGCATAAACGCGGGAGTTTGCACAATACCGTGCGGCGTGGTCAGTTCACCACGCCGGGCCAGGCCGCATTGAGATCGAATCGAAAACGGGAACATCCGCGTATCTTAACGAGTGAACGAATCAACGAGTTAACGAATTAACGAACGTCAAACGGTTTCGCATCCTTATACGGCGGCAGGTCTTTGCGTTTTTCCCACCATTGTCGCATGTTTTCGTGCGCGGCGGCGCGGGCTTTCCGGCTGGTTTCGGCGTCACCGGAAAATCCCGGTGTCGCGTCTCCGTTCGTCGGCGACAGGAACGTGTTGCCGATGGGCAGGAATTGGTACGTCTCCGGCGACTGCCTCGTCAGCCGCAGCAGGAGGTGCAGGTAGTAATCGTTCAGGCAGAACGTCATGGAGCGGCCGGCGTCCGTCAGGCCGTGGACGTCGTTGTGTTGGTCCAGACATTCGATCAGCACGGGAACCAGCCGCGGGTCGTCCGCGGCCGCCAGCGCGTGGACATACGCGGCGGCAAGCCGCTTGTCGCCGTCGTCCCCGCGTCCGCTCAGTTTCAACGTCGTCAACCGTTTCAGGAGCAGGCGGGTCGCGCGCGGGTCGTTGAGGAGTCGCAGGGATTTGACGGCTTCGGTTTCGGCGTCGACGCTCAGGGTGCCACTGGCGATGGCATCGCAATGCCGGTCAACGGCCTGTCCGTCGCGGTACCGCCCCGAGGCGACGCAGAGGTTGGCATACCGGCGGATCGCCTCGTTTTCGTGCCCAAGTCCCAGGAGCACCAGCGGTTCGGCGTGGCTGCCGATTTCCCTGCTGTAGGACAACTGCTCCATGATGGTCTTTTGGCGGGGTTCTTCGAGGGAAAAGTACAGGCGAAAGATTTCGTTTTGCTCGGCGCGGAAGCGGAGCAGTTTTGTCCGCCCCGGACCGTCGAGCGTGGCGGCGTAAGACAGCCCTTCGGACAGGGCGGCCATGTACAGCAGCAGGGCGCGTGCGGTGTCGGCCTGGCGGTCGTCCCGCGCGCGGGCGACGGCGACCAGCGGGTCCGTCATCCGGTCGTGCAGGGCCCGCAGGCGTTGCTGCGCCCGTGCCCGCGCCGCCGGCGAATCGGCGTTCAGTTCCGGCACGATCCGCGACAGGGCCCGCGACAGTTCCTCCCGAAGCGCGGCCGTGTCGAACACCTCCGCGTGTTCCGGCGAGGGTTTTTGATGTTGTCCCCAGACCGCCGCGGCGCGGTCGTCGGGCCAGGGGCTTCCGATGGCCCACCGCCGCGGGTCCAGTTCCGGCAACGCCATGTCCGGGAGGTTCGCGTAGCGGTCCTTGTTCTGCGCGTACCAGGCTTGGAATTTGCCGATGGCCTCCTGCCGGTCAGACCCCTTCAGGAAACCGTACGGCATGTCCATGAGCCCTCCGCGGGCCCCCAGCATTCGCCCTCCCAGGTCGGTTTGCCACTGGAACATCGGCGTCACGTTGTAGTCGTCGAGCGATTGGCCTGTCAGACGGATCAGGAGGTAGAGCGGCATGTCCGCGTCGGACAGCGTGTACGTTTTCTCCATGATGGTCAGCGAGGCGCTGACCTTCGCGGAGGCCTGTTCCAGCATGGCCACCAGCGGGGGGACGCATCGGGCGTCGTTGACGTCGGCCAGCAATATCACGAATCGGGCGATGTCCCGCGGGTCATTGTCGAGCTGTTTCAGCATGGCCAGCAGATGCGGCGCGAGGCGGGGAGACTTCCAGAGCTTCAGCAGGTGGAAGGCCTGTTCGGCGTTGCTGGAGTTGCGTTGAAGCGCGATGCTCAGCAGGAGGTCTTCCAGTTCCCGGCTGTGATGCTGGCCGCCGATGGCATGCATCGCGGGTGTTCGAAGTCGGTCATGGGCCGACCGCAGGGCGAGCATCAGCAGCGGTTCGGCCTGCGGCAGCGGGACGTTTTTGGCGGTCAGGGCCTCGATGGCGGCCGCGCGGCGAGGGAGATCGACGCCCAGACCTTCGGCGTACAGTCGAGGCTGGATTCGGCGGAGTTCCGCGACCGCCTCCCGCTGGGCGTCGGTGAGGTAGGACAGCGTGACGGCCTCGCGCGTCTCGCGGGCGGCGAGGGCGAGCGTGTCGGCGACCCGCGCGCGGGTTTCGGCGGTGGCCGGCGGATCGTCGGCGTCGAGGAGGCGGACCAGACGGGTCGCAAAGTCGTCGTGCATCGCCAGCAACGCCGACCGGGCGGCCTGCTGGTCGGGACTCTCCTTCGGGGGAGGTTCGTCCTTCGCGTCAGGCTCGCCGAACCGCAGCCGCCACAGTCGCACGGCGGCGGCGTTCAGGTCGGGGTCCTCCTTCGCGGCGGTTTCGTCCGTCGCGTCCGGCGTGTTTTTCGCGTCCGGCGTGTCCAGCAGCAGCGTCAGCAGTTGCGCGACGCGCTGGTCGATCCGCCGAACCAACAGCCGCTCGTCGTCGGTCAGCCCCTCCGGCAGCGGCGCGGGCTGGGCGGCCGCCGCGGTGACGGGCGCCGGTGTTGCCGCCGTGTCGGCCTGCTGCGCCTCGGCCCGCGAGGCGCCAACCACGCAGGCCATCATGCAGAGCATCGCCACCACAATGAACCGGTTGAATGTCATGGTTCATTCTCCGGCGGGGGCGGCAGCGGTTCCATATTCTTGTAGGGCGGTTCGTCCTTGAGTTCCTGCCACCAGGCGTGGATTTTGGCGTAGGCAGACTCGCGGGCGGTTTGGGAGACGAAGCCCATTGGCGTGACCGTCTTGCCCTGGTCGTCGATTTTTCGCGGATACAGGCCGTACACGTCCAGCGATTGCCCGGTCAGATTCAGCAGGAGGTAGAGGCAGCAATCCCCGCGTTGCCAGTCCTGTTTGGCGGCGTGTTGATCCAGCAGGGCGAGCAGTTCGGGAACCAGCCGCGGGTCCCGGGTGGCCGACAGCGCGTCGAGATAGGCGTCGGTGGTTTTGTCGTCGTGGGCGTGCGTCTTGAACCGGTCCAGGAGCGTCGCGCTGGCCCGCGGGCTGCCGACGTTCAACGCCCGGACGATGTTCGGTTCGGTCCAGGTCCGCTGGAAGACGGAACGGTTGTCCTCGTGGGTGAATTCGATCAGCCGCTGGCAGAGCAGGTCCACGGTGCGGTCGCTGCGATAGCGTTTGTCGGCGGTATTGGCGTTTGCGGCGGCGGCGCACGCCGCCCAGCGAACGTCCTGGTTCGGGTGCGACAGTCCGAGGATCAGCAGTTCTTCGGCGTCGCCGGCCTGGTCGCCTTCGGGCAGCGCCCGGAACGCCTCCCGCTGGAGGAGCGGATACCGGGAGAAGAACTGGCGGAAGGTTTCATCCTGTTGGCGTTGGAATCGGAGCAGTTTTTCGCGTTGGGGTTTGTCGAGTGTGGTGGTGTAGGCCAGGCCTTCGGAGTGGGCGGCCATCATCTGGAGCAGGTAGCGGGGCACGGTTCCGTCGGCCCGGCCGGCGCGTTGCTGGGCGGCCAAGAGGAGCGGCGAGGTCATCCGGTCGTGCAGGGCCAGCAGGCGTTCGAACGCCCGCTGCCTCGCCTCGAGCCTGGGGGCGTTCAATTCCGGCAGGAAGCTTGTGACGGCCCGCGCAATCTCCTCGCGCAGGGCGGCCACGTCAAACGTCTCCGCCAGACGCGGCGGCGGGGTGCCGTTCTTCTCCGCGTAGGGCCACCGCACGCCGAGGCTGCTGGGGTCGGTCAGTTCCGGCACGTCGATGGTCGGGATGTCCGCGAAACGGTCCTTGTTCCGGTCGAGCCAGTTCTGGAATTTTTCGAAAGCCACCTCGCGGGCGGGTCCTTCGATAAACCCGTAATATTGCGTCGGCCAGGGACCGTAGTAGCCCGGAGGCCTGGGGATCATGTTGTAGTCGCCGGGCGACTGGTCGGTCAGTCGGAGCAGGAGGTAGAGGGGCATGTCGGCGTTGGACCGGGTGAACATGTTGTTGTCGGACATCCGTTCTCGGTCGCTCCAGTCGTTGAGTTTTTTGTCGGCGGCCTGGAACATGGCCAAGGCCACGGGAAGGGATCGCCGGTCATGGATGTGGATGAGCAGGTCGGGGACATTGGCGTGTTCGGCGAAGTGGGCCCGCGGGGTCGTGAAGGCGGCCAGCAGGACCGGAACCGACGCGGAGGACTTCCACGCCCACAGCAGGTCGCGGGCGTTCTTTCCGGGGACCCGTCCGTCTCGGGGGTTGCTGTTGAAGGTGTGAAAATGCAGCCGGTCCTCGTAACCCAGGTAGTCCACGTAGCTGGTGGCCAGGTGAGCGACGGTGGTTTCGATGTCGGGGGTTCGGTAACGTTCGTGCTGGAGGAGGTCCAGGGCGGCCAGCATGGTTTGCGCGTCGGGGGTTCGCAGGGCGATCAGGAGGAGGGGTTCGGCCAGGTAGTGCGGGGCGTTGAGTTTCGCCAGGGTCTGGACGGCCTCGGTTCGCCGGGCGATGTCCTCGTGGATGCCGTCGTCGGCCAGTTGCGGGTGCAGTTGGCGGAATTGCTGGAATTTTTCCCGCTGGGCGGCGGAGAGAACCGACAGCAGGCGGGCCTCCCGCGTCTGGCGGGCGGTCAGGGCGAGGATGTAGGCGAGTTGTGCTCGGGTTTCGTCGGTGGTGTCGGCGGCGTCGACGTGCCGCGTCAGGCTGGTGACGAAGGCGTCGTGCAGCGACAGCACCGCCGCCTGGGCGGAGGACTCGACGGCCAATTCCTCGCGGTTTGCGGACTGGCCGATGGGCACGTCCTTGCCCAGCAAGAGCGGCATCCACTGGGCGAAGCGCTCGTCGATTTGCCGCAGCAACGGTTCATCGCCGGCCTGATCGTCCGTTGCGGTGGCGGTGGTCTCTGCCGGCGCGGGGTCTTGCGCCAAGGTTCGCGGCGTGCCGCACAGACCAATCGCGGCTGCACACAGCCATGCCGCGATGAAAAATCGGTTGGTCGTCATGATGCGTTCTCCTTGCGAATCCACGCGCACGTTGACGTAACGGCACAAAGGATACACCGAATCGGACGCGTGAGAACGAAAAAAGTTCCACCTCAAAAATTTCTGCGCATCCGCATCTTCGCCGGATACATGGGGGGAGAAAGGAGTTTTCATGAACACAATGAAAACAACGGTTTTGTTGGGTGTGGCGGCGGTATTGGGAGCGATGGCGGCAGCGGGATGCGCCAGTCACAACGCGATGCAGCCGCCGGCGTTGTGGGTGCAGGCTTACGGGGTGGTGACGGAGGAACAGGCCAGGCAGTTGGAGGCGAAGATCACCGACCGGGACATCGCCGACGTGCTGGACGCCAACGTCAAGCCGAAACTGCCCACGCGGCTGGCGGTGGCCCGCATCGACTTGCGGTGGGACAGCGGCAGCTACCGCAGCTACTACGGCGGGCCTGAACTGACGTCGATTGCCGGAGAGGAGTCCAGGGAATGGGAGCGGTCGCTAACGGGGCTGGACGGCATCCAAGGCCTGCGGACGGTTTCCCGCCTGCCCGGCCAGGACGGCAATGTGACGATGCACCTGCTGCGGTCGTCGGCGGCGCAGATGGGGTGCGAACTGCTGCTGGTGTACGTGGTGGGCCAGTCGGAGGTGAGCAATTACAATCATGCCGCCATGTTGTACTGGACGGTCGTCGGCTTGTTTGTGGTGCCCGGCAGCGAATTCCAGCACCGGACGGTGATGCAGGCGATTCTGGTGGACACGCGGACGGGCGTGATCCTCGGCACGGCCGGCGGCGAGGCGTCGGCGAAGGAGGTGTACATTCCGGTGGCCAAGGGCATCGTCCACGACCGCCTCAGCGCCCGCACGCCGCCCGAGGCGTTGTCGGCGTTGCAAAAAAACACGGCCGACATGGTGCGGCAGGTGGTCGGGGGATAAGACAGTCCTTGGTCTTCCGTCTTCCGTCATTGAGGACGGAAGACGGAGCACGGATTGGGGAAAACCGCTCACTTCATGAACTGGGGGGAAAAAAAGACGTCGGGAAAATGAGGTGTTTCTTGAATATGTCTCCGTGATGGGATAAGTTTCCTGTATGCGGATAGAATCTTGAAACCCCATGTCGTCTACGATAAGGTGTAGCGCAGCGGCGGCTTGGTCGCGACGAGGTTCGTGGCGGGCGTCGGTTGTGGTTGCGCGTCGTTGGCGTGCGGAGAGGGGCGCGAAGGGTCGCGGTGGTGTACCTGGTGTTGTCGGGCGCGTCTTGTGGACACGGTCAGGGTAAAGGGAATTATGAGAGTTTTCATGCTCGGCTGGGAGTTTCCGCCGCACATCAGCGGTGGGTTGGGGACGGCGTGCTTTGGCATGACCAAGGGCCTCGATGAGATCGGCGTGGACGTGACGTTCGTTCTGCCGACGGGCGTTGGGGTTGACGGGACCGTCCAGGGCCCGTCGCCGCACGTGCGGCTGTGCTCGCCTCGGCAGCAGGAACCTGCCTCCGTCCAGGACATTCGGCAGGAGGTTCAGGCCGTCGTCGAGCAGGTGTTCGAGCGCGTCCGTGTGCATCAGTTTCCGGCGATGCTTCAGCCGTACGGAACGCCCGAGAGCTACGAGGTCGCCATCAAGGAGTACGTGCGGCAGCAGTTGCTCCAGTCGCGGGAGTCTGCCGTTCCGGTGGCGCTGGGGCAGTTGCACCAGGCCATCGAGCAGGCGCGGTCGGACCACGCTCAGGCGCCGGCCCCCGCCTCCGCGCCGGCCCCGGCGGCTGCGCCCACCGGGCCCGGTCAGTACGGCGGCGACCTCCTGTCGCAGGTGCAGAAGTACGCCTCCATGGCGGCCGGTCTGGCCAGGACCGAACCCTTCGACGTGATCCACGCGCACGACTGGATGACCTTCCCCGCCGCCCTGGCCGTTCAGGCGGCCACCGGAAAACCGCTGGTCGTCCACGTCCACAGCACGGAGTTCGACCGCAGCGGCGAGCACGTCGACCAGCGGATTTACGACATCGAGCGGGCCGGCATGCACCAGGCCGACACCGTCGTGTGCGTCAGCTATCTCACGCGGGGCATCGCGATGAACCGCTACGGCGTCGACGGGACGAAGATCGAGGTCGTCTACAACGCCGTCAACATGCCGCAACTGGGCGACTGGCACATGAAGCCGATCAAAAGCAACGAGAAAATCGTGCTCTTCCTCGGCAGAGTGACGCAGCAGAAGGGCCCGGAGTATTTCCTGCGGGCCGCGAAAAAAGTGGTCGAGCGGTTCACCAACGTGCGGTTCATCATGGCCGGTTCGGGGGACATGATCAACCGGATGATCGAAGAGGCGGCCTCGCTGGGCATCGGGCGGTACGTGACGTTCACCGGGTTTTTGCGCGGCAAGGACGTGGACCGCGTGTTCTCGATGGCCGACCTGTACGTGATGCCGTCGGTGAGCGAACCGTTCGGCATCGCGCCGCTGGAGGCGTTGTCCCGCAATGTGCCGGTGATGATTTCCAAGCAGTCGGGCGTGAGCGAGGTGATCCAGCACGCCTTGAAGGTGGACTTCTGGGACACCGACGAAATGGCCAACAAAATCCTGGCCGTTCTCCGCCACCCGCCGCTCCAACGCACGCTCCGCCAGCACGGCCAGATTGAACTGCGCAAACTCTCCTGGAAAGACAGCGCGGTGCAGTTGAAGGGAATTTATGAGCGATTGACGACGCCAGTGTGAGAGGGACGGTTATTTTGCGTTTTTTCTCCTTCCATCGTGCCTGACGCCACTGGCCGAGGCCGCACCGTCGCGCGAAGACGGCACCGAATGACACGCACGTTCCCTTGTGCGCGTCGTTCGATACCGTACTCACGCGATGGTGCGACTTGCGGCCAGTGGCGTCAGGCATTATGGAAGGGGAAAAACCGCCGAAAAACCGGACAACTCACCTCCGCCGACGCGACAACAGCCCGGCAGCACCGACAGCCAACACCAACAAACTTACCGGTTCCGGCACCGGGGTGAAGGTCAACGTTCCCGAGAACGCCACCGCCCCGTATGTGCGTTCAAGATTCGTGGCGTTGATATATATCCAGTTTTCGCCGGCCAAGAGCGTCAGGCCCGTGAAATGAAACTCATGTTGGACTTGATCATAGTTCATACCCACAGGCGGATACGGAGGTGCCAACCTGCCATCGATATCCGTCAAGGGCTCGTCGTTGAGATACACCGCCGCCGTCACTATCGTCGAATGATCCGAAGCATAAGAGCCCAGCAGATCGTCCACTCTGTAGTACAACACCAACGTCGCATCCGTGGCATACCCTTCCGTATTGTCGATCCTAATGGCATACAACCCCAATGGTACACCGTTGTTACCGCCGGTGGGGTTGATATAACGTGCGACGGGATCCGCCAATACCTCCGAGGCACTCACGATGATCGCCGGATTGCCGGCCCGGGCCGCGGCGAAATCATCTGGCGTCAGCGGCGACGTAAATCCGGTTACGATTGGCCCAGGCAACACTCTCACGTTCGGATCGGCACTACCGATCGCTCCGCCGTCGTCACCGCTGCGGAACGTGATGGTGGCTCCGTTGGCTGATCCCGCAGCCAGGATGCACGCCACGACCAGTGCAACAAACCATTGCCTTCCTGTACCCCTGTGTTTCCTTTCACGCATGATGCCTTTCTCCTTTTTCAGGCCCCGTTCCTTTGTGGGGGCCGAAATCAAAATGAAAAAGCCCTGTCCAACGTGGACAGGGCTATCCGAACAATCGTTGACGTGGAAGCGGAGGCGCGTAAAAGGGACGCCGCCGCTTACGTCTGTATCAAGGCTCGCCAAAGCCCGCACTTGAACGCAACAACAGCATCCCTATAGGGACGCTTCACGAACAAGTGCAGGGAACACACGAAATTTTGGCGATTTTGATACATTCCCAAAGCATATGACGCCGGTTTCACGACGGCGTGTTTGTCAAGAACAACGGGCTCGGTCGATCTCCTCTACGAAGTAATCAACCCGGCGCGGGCCGGGCGCGAAATACCACCACTGCTACGGTATTCTACTCTATTTTTCAGAATGGTCTACCGTTTTTCACGTTTCACTACGCAAAAAGGCAAAGCCCTCGTGAGGCGTTTGCTTTTTCGACGTTCCTACAGCGCAAACCGGCAAGCCATCGCGAAACACATTTCGAACACCACGTGCACCCTGTGGTTCTCTGTGTCTCTCTGTGGTAAAAAAAACGCTCCCCTCTCACACCGACGCCGCCGCATGCACCTCGTCGAACTCGTCCCCCCGGAACGTCTGGCCGAGATACGTCCGGCGGACGAGATCGTCCTTGACCAGTTCGCGCGGCGTGCCGTCGCGGAGGACTTTGCCGTTGTCGATGATGTACGAGCGGTCGGTCACCGAGAGCGTCTCGCGGACGTTGTGATCCGTCAACAAAATGCTGATACCGCGGTTTTTCAGGTTGCGGATTTCCACCTGCAATTCCTGCACGGCGATGGGATCGACGCCGGAGAACGGCTCGTCCAGCAGGACCATGGTGGGGTTGGTGACCATGGCGCGGGCGATTTCGAGCTTGCGGCGTTCGCCGCCCGAGAGCGTGCGGGCGAGCTGGTTGCGGGTTTTGGTCAGGGCAAATTGTTCGAGCAGGGCATCGGCTTTGTGCTTGCGGTCGCGGCGGGAGAAGTTCATCGTTTCCAGCACGGCCAGCAGATTCTGGCGGACGGTCAGCCGCTGGAAGATGGACGGTTCCTGGCTGAGGTATCCCATGCCGCGCCGGGCCCGCTTGTACATGGGCATGCGCGTGACGTCCACGCCGTCGAACACCACCGTGCCCGCGTCGGGCGTGATCATGCCGATGGTCATGCGGAAACTCGTCGTCTTGCCCGCGCCGTTGCGCCCCAGAAGCCCGACGATCTCGCCCTGGTTCACGATCACCGACACATGATTCACGACCGTTCTGCCGCTATATCGTTTCACCAAATTCTTGGCTTGCAACAAAATCATAGACGGGGGATTGTACCACGAGGCCGGCGAATTTCTTCGCGAATTTTTAGCGCGGTTTCGCGGCGGGTGGGTGAAAGGCGGACCCTGGGTTCGAGGGAACCGTTTTTGAGGCGGTCAGACGGTCAGGGAGAGGCGCATGAAAAACCAGGCGCACTCCTTCATCAGCCTCTCCCTGACCGTCCAACGGCCGAAACGCCTAACCGTTTCTTCCCGGAAAAACGGGCCATTTTGGATGCGATTTCCCGACGCCGGGTCCGATTATTTCTTGTCTTGGCGCGTCTTGATCACATCGCCTTTGACGACGTACTTGTAGTACGTGTAGAACGGCCAAAACCCTCCGGTCCGGGTGAGAACCGTCACGTCGGACATGGCGTCTCCGCCGCCGGCCTTCTCAAAGGCATCGGTCAGGGCGTCGGCCAGATTCGGGTTCATTTTCCCTGCCGGCTGGCCGAAGATGTAATACAGCGTGTCTTCGCCTTCGATGTTTCGGGCGACCACGTTGGACGCATCGAAGTTCTCGACGTTCACGATCTTGTTCGACAGAACCGTGTACGTGCCATGGTGGGTCGTGCAGGCGCCGCACAACAGCGACAGAGCGATCAGTAGTGCAAAGGTTCTCATTGGGCGGCTCCTCTGGTTTTGACGGGGGTTCCCTTGATCTCGATTTTGTCCTGACCGACGATGCCCAGGAAACTCCAGTACGAACGGTACATCGACGTGTCGATCAGCAGGTCGGAACTGGACTTGGTCAGCGCGTCCTCCAGGGCGACTTTCATGATGGGTTCGCCGCCCATACCGAAAATTTTCGTCACGGCATGCACGCCGATGACGCGGTCCTGGGTGGAGGCCTTGTCCAGGTTGACGCCTGTCAGGCTGATGTTCCGATTGGACATGACGGTGAAGTCCCCGGTGTGCCATGATCCGCCGCACGCCGTAAGCACCAGCGACAACGGAACCAATAGAAGCAGTGGTGTTTTCATTCCTTTACCTTACTGTGTTTCCCGTGGAAACGGTTTTCGGACACGCCAAACAATCCCTTGTGTATACGCCGTGCGAATGCAGCCGCGGACCAACCGCAGCCCAGCATTGCCCACCCGCATGGGGCAGACCGCGAGGAAGGTAACATCATTTGTGAAAAAAAACTACAGCCGGCCGGTTTTTTTTTCGGGACGCCTATCATGAAATTTTTCGTCATGAAATCATGAAACCTCAGCCTTGACATTCCCACCGCGGTGAGTATCCTGTTTTACCCATACAAACGAGTAGGAGTTCCGAATGTCGCTTTCCGCACGAATCAGCCAGGTTGGGGCCAGTGCCACCATCGCCGTGACCCGTCGGGCCGCTCAACTCAAGGCGGCCGGCGAAGACGTCGTCGCCTTCGCGGCCGGCGAACCCGATTTCGACACGCCGCCGTTCATCAAGGACGCCGCCAAGGCCGCCCTCGACGCCGGAGACACCAAGTACACCGCCCGGCAGGCGGCCAGGCTCCAGCAGGCGATCGTCGACAAGCTCGCCCGCGACAATCAGATTCACGTCGCGCCCGACCAGGTGCTCTGCGCCTTCGGAGGAAAACACGCGATCTACGATGCCGTGCAGTGCCTCGTCGACCCCGGCGACAAGGTGCTCATCCCCTCGCCGTACTGGGTGAGCTATCCCGAGATGGTCAAACTCGCCGGCGGCGAAAACGTGTTCCTCCATGCCGGCGTCGAGCAGAATTTCAAAATCACGCCCCAACAGATTCTCGACCACGCCCGCGGCGCCAAGGTCATCATTCTGAACTACCCTTCCAACCCGACCAGCGTGACCTACACGCCGGAGGAACTGCACGCCCTGGCCGCGGCGATTCTGAAAACCGACCTGCTGGTGATCAGCGACGAGATTTACGAGAAGCTCGTGTACGGCGGGACGAAGTTCGTGTCGTTCGCCGCGCTGGACGCCCGCCTGCCCGAGCGGACCGTGACGGTCAACGGCCTGAGCAAGACCTACGCGATGACCGGCTGGCGTCTGGGCTGGGCGGCCGGACCCAAGCCCATCATCACGGCCATGCGGAATTTGATGAGTCACGAGACGACGGACCCCGCCGGTTTCGTCGTGGCGGGCGGCGTGGCGGCCTACACGGACCCGCGTTCGGCCGAGACCGTCGAGACCATGAGGCAGGAATTCGAGCGCCGCGCCAAACACATGGCCGCCCGCCTCAACGCCATGCCGGGGCTGCGCTGCGTCGAACCGACCGGCGCGTTTTACTGTTTCCCGAACGTGCAGGCGCACTTCGGCCGGACGATCGCCGGCGTGAAGGTGACCGACAGCATGACGTTCACGCAGGCCGTGCTGGAAGGCTGCAAAGTCGCCCTGGTCCCCGGCGGCGCGTTCGGCGACGACACGTGCGTGCGGCTGTCCTTCGCGACCAGCATGGCCCAGATCGACAAAGGCCTGGACCGGCTGGCGATGCTATTAGGCTGCTAGGCTTTTAGACTGTTAGACTGTTAGGCGCAGGCTTATGAAACCTTTGGCCAAAGGTTTCATAAGCCTGCGCCTAACAGTCTAAAAGCCTAACAGCCTATTTCCGCGTCATAAACAGCTTCACCCACGTTTCGCTGTCCATTTTTTGATAGGCGACGTTGAGGGCTTCCTGGTCGCGGGTGAAATTTGGGCCGGTTTTTTCGAAACCGCTGCTTCGAATGAACGTTTCCAACTCGCGCAACACCTCGTCGCGGGTGAGCGTGGTCTGGAAGTGCAGGTGGTTGATCTCGATGTCGTCGCCCTCGCAGTAGTAGCTGTGCGTGGGTTGGCCGATCAGGCCCGGCATGGGCATGTCGCGCAGCACGGCCGGCGTCAGCAGATGGTGCTGTAGCCAGTTGCCCGTCTGCACCGTCACACCCCCCGACGCGTGCCGCCACTTGCTCTTGAGAAAATACACACACGTCCCTCCGCCCACGGCCATCAGCAGCACGGCCGTCACCAGCAACCACACGATCACCTTGCCTTTTCGCATGAGCGACCCTCGCGTACCCAAAAACGGAGAATCCGTCTGCCCAGCGTCAATGGGCGGTACTGGACTCGAACCAGCGACATCCACCTTGTAAGGATGGCGTTCTAGCCACTGAACTAACCGCCCGACGATGCCACTATTCTCCACACCGACAGGGGGATTGTCCAGCCAATTTCCTCAACACGCATCCAACCATCCAGTGTCAACATAGAAAACGTATCACGCTTTTCCGAGAATTCAAGAAGAATTTCCAATTTTTCATTGTTTTTCGATTTCACGATGGTGAAACCGTACCGCCGGTTCGAGGGAACCGTTTCGCCAATAGCCAACAGCCAGTCGCCAATAGGGTTTGCGGTGCCCGACGGCAAAATCGCTTCAACAGTTCGAGAGAGTGATCTTGATGCTTCGCAGACACGAAGATTGGTCAGGCGTGGAACGCGGTTTCGTATGCCATGTCTGACAAATCCTCGCGTCTGCAAAGCATCAAAATCACTCTCTCGAACGTGGTGTTCGCTTTTACATTCTCGCACCGCAAACCCTATTGGCTACCGGCTGTTGGCTATTGGCGAAACGGTTCCCTCGAACCAGCGGCCCATTTTCACCCACGCGCCGCGAAACACGGCCGCGAAAAACGGACTGTTGGCTATTTTGTCGCCGCTGAGGTATTATAGTCGACGATGACAATTCGCGCAGTCATTCTGGGTGCGTTGGCGGCCATTCTGATTGGCGGCGGCGGGTATTTTAACGATTCGGTTCTCAAGCTCACCTACGTAGTGGGCAATCATCTGCCCATCAGCGTCATGGGCATTCTTGTGCTGGCCGTGGTCGTGTGGAACCCGTTGGCGCATTTTTTGTTTCCGCGCGCCAAGTTGCGGGCGGCGGAGCTCGCCGTCATGGCGCTGCTGATGTTCACCGCGTGCAGCATCCCCGGCAGCGGGCTGATGCGGACGTTCATGCATGGCGTGGCTCTGCCCGTGCGGTACGAAAGTCAATCGCCGGGCTGGCAGCGAAACGAATTGTTCGGCTACGTGCCGCAGTCGCTGATCGTCACCGACAAGCAGGCGGCGGACGCCTACAACATCGGTCTGGGCACACCGGCCCACGCGATCGGTCTGGACGACGTTCCGTGGGCGGCCTGGAGCGCCCCGCTGGCGACCTGGCTGCCGCTGATCCTGCTGCTGGCCGGAGCGGTCATCTGCCTCAGCCTCATCGTGCATCGCCAATGGGCCGTCAACGAGGCGCTGCGCTACCCCATCGCGGCCGTGATCCGCACGATGACCGAAGACGACGGTCGGGCCGGACCGCCGGTGTTCCGCTCCAAGCTTTTCTGGCTGTTCGCGGGCGGAATCTTCCTCATCCACGTCGTCAACGGGTACGACCTCTGGGAGCACACCGGCATCCGCGTGCCGCTGCAAATCGACTGCACCGAACTGCTGCGGCAGTCCAAACTGCTACAGAATTCCCCGCAGGGATTTCCGCTGACGCTGGTGAACATTCACCCCGCCGTGATCGGGTTCGCGTTTTTCCTGGCCATGGACGTCAGCTTCAGTTTGGGCATCTCGCAGATTCTCTTCGCGGTGATCGCCGGCATGCTGATTCTGGGCGGGCTGGACTGCTCGGGCAACCTGATGACCGGCGGGCCGTTCGATTTCCAACGGTTCGGCGGCTATGCGGGCATCGCGCTGCTGCTGCTCTACACCGGCCGGACGCACTACTGGGGGCTGGTCAAGGGCGCGTTCGGCCTGGCGACGCCGACGCCCGAAAACCGGATGGGCGTGTGGGCGCTTCGGCTGCTGGTGCTGTGCGCGGGCGGATTCGTCGTGATGCTCTGCTCGCTGGGCATGGATTGGCCGATGGCGGTGCTGCTGGTGCTGTTGATGCTCATGCTGTTCACGGTGGCCGCGAGAATCAACGTCGAGGGCGGCCTGTTCTTCCTCCAGGCCGGGTGGACGCCGGTGGCCGTGATGGCCGTGGGGTTCGGTGTCGGGGCGCTGGGACCGTCGAACCTGGTGCTGATCGCGCTGATCACGGCCGTGTTCGCCCTGGACCCGCGCGAGTGCCTCATGCCGTTCATCGTCAACGGGCTGAAACTCTGCGACGACCGCAAGGCCCTCAAACCCGCCACGCCGATCGCGTCGGCGACCGTGTTCGCGGCCGCCCTGGGCGTGGCCGTGGTGGTCGTGCTCTGGGCCACCTACAACTACGGTGTTCCGCAAGGCGACAACTGGGCCACCCGCGACGTGCCCATGATGCCCTTCAACTTCACCAACGATTCCATCGACACCCTCAAGGCCACCGGAAAATTCGAGTCCAGCCTGAACCTGTCCACGCTCGGACGGGTGGGCGAGGGGATGGGCAACCTCGTCACGAACGGCAAATTCCTGTTCTGGTCGGGCCTGGGCGTGGCGGCGGCGTTGGGACTGAGCTACCTCCGCCTCCGCATTCCGCGTTGGCCGTTGCATCCGGTGCTGCTGCTGGTGTGGGGCACGTACCCGATTTCCTGGCTGAGCCACTCGTTTTTGTTGGGATTTCTGGTGAAATTTTTCGTGGTCCGTTTCGGCGGGGCCAACACGTACAACGCCGCCAAGCCCGCGATGATCGGCCTGATCGTCGGCGAAGTCGCCGGCGCCTTCCTCTGGATGATCGTCGGCCTGGTCTACCATCTCGCCACCGGCTACACACCGCCGAAGTACATGATTTTCCCCGGCTAGGAGACCGTGTGATTGTTGTGCTGAATCTTTTTGACATTGTGCCCGGCAAGGAACGCGATTACGCGACCTATCTGCGACGCGTTCAGCCGATTCTCGACCGTTACGGGGCGACGGTGCTGCTGTACGGCCTGACGCGGATGATTTACATGGGCACGTGCACACAGGAATATTGTGGCCTGATCGCCTACCGCAGCCTGGCCGACCTTCGCTCGCTCAGCCACGACGCGGACTTCCTCCACATCCGCCCGCTCCGCGACAACTCGACCGCCAACTACGTCCTGACCGCCATCGAAGGCTTCCCCAGCGTTCTCGACGCGGCGACGTTCCTCGAAAACCAACGACAATAAACCACGGTTGATTCCTGACGAGATGGATATTACCATGCTTGACATCACGGCTGGAGGCCTTTGCCAATGAGCGAGATCATCAACATTTATTGCGACGAATCGTGCCATCTTGAGCATGACAGGCAGACCGCCATGGTGCTTGGTGCGGTCTGGTGTCCTGCGCGTAAGGTTCGAAGGATTCACGAACGCCTCCGGGAGATTATGCAGCGCCACGGATTGAGTCGGTGGCTGGAGATCAAGTGGGGGAGCGTCTCAGCGTCCAAGGCCCAGTTTTTTCTCGACCTGCTGGACTATTTTTTCGATGAAGCAGACCTGCACTTTCGCGCGGTGATCATTCCTGACAAATCGAAGCTCAATCATGCGGCCTTCAATCACACGCACGATACGTTTTACTACAAGATGTACTTCGACCTGCTGAAATTTATCATTGATCCAACTTGCAGTTTCAATATCTATCTTGACATCAAGGATACCTGGGGACGACGCAAGGTCGCCAAGCTACATGAGGTGCTATCCAACAACAATTACGATTTCCGCCGCCAGATTATTCGGAAAATTCAGACTGTCCGTTCTCATGAAGTCGAGTTGGTCCAACTGGCCGACCTGCTTATCGGGGCGATATCGTATGTCAATCGAGGGCTGGCGACAAGCGAAGCCAAGCTTCAGATGGTTCAGCGAATGCAGCGACGGTCCGGAAAACAATTGACCAAAACCACCTTGCTGCGCGAGAGCAAGGTGAATTTGCTCCGCTGGCAAGCCGGGGAGGTAGGGTGATGGAATGTAAACCCGATTGGTTGCCGGATATCTTATGCGTGGATGGAGATTACAGCCAGGTTCTCGACGCCTTGTACAAGGTGTTTCAACGCGATATCGCGGCGGCACAACTGATGCTTGACGGCCACGCAATTAGCTGGGATCGGCGTCGTATAGCCAACAGCGCATACGAGGAGGGATTTTGGCACTTGATAACCTGCACGGATAAGATAACAGGCGATCGACTGCATGATCCTCGTCGCGCAGAACGGCTACCGTGGTGTGGCCCGACCATTCGACATAACGCGGACCCAGCGGTAACAGCCTGGGAGTACGAAGAATCGAACGGGAAAATTCGCACATACCTATGGTTGAAAAATTTCAATTATGTTCTCGTGCTTGAGAAACGATTGCAGAAGAAAGGCAGTCCTGAAGCCGTTCTGATTACCGCATTCCATGTTGGTGGCGAAGGCACTCGGAAGTCGCTCCAAAAGAAATACAACACGCGCGTCGTCACCAAAATACAATCGCCGCCCCTGTGATAACAAGGACGGCGAAAGATCTCCTTCCACATCATGGTGGATGAGTCTATTCATACTATCGTCGCAAACACCGGAAAGATCAAGAATTTATTTCATCTTTCAATTAATTTCGCGCTACGGTCCAGCGTCACATACGAGTGAACGTCGGAACATGCCGCAAATTCGTATGTTGCGCAAAAACGAGCACATGAGGCTTGTATAACAAAACCCCTCGGAAATCGTTGTTGGATTTCCGAGGGGTTTTGCTTCGTACGGGTTCACGCCATTATTTCTTGGCCTTTTTCGCGGGTTTGCACATGCCGAACGCTTCGCCGGGTTTGCCGTGTTTAATCGCGGCCTGCGCGGCGGCCAGGCGGGCGATCGGGACACGGTACGGGCTGCACGAAACGTACGTCAGGCCGACCATGTGGCAGAACTCCACGCTCGACGGGTCGCCGCCGTGCTCGCCGCAGATGCCCAGCTTGATGTCCGGACGGGTCTGGCGGCCCTTCTCGACGGCGATCCGCATCAGCAGGCCCACACCGTCGCGGTCGAGCGTCTGGAACGGATCGTAATCGTAGATGCTGAACTCCTCGACGTACGGGTTGAGGAACTTGGCGGCGTCGTCGCGGCTGAATCCGCAGCCCATCTGCGTCAGGTCGTTGGTGCCGAAGCTGAAGAACTCGGCCTCCTTGGCGATCGCGTCGGCCGTCACCGCGCCGCGGGGCACTTCGATCATCGTTCCGATCTTCAACTCGAACGGCAGCGTCTTGACCTTCTTCTCGGCCTTGACCTGTTCGAGCACGTCCAGCACGATGTTCTTCTGGTGGGCCAGTTCCTTCACGTGGCCCACCAGCGGGATCATGATTTCCGGTTTGCAGCCCTTGACGGCGAAGGCGGCCTCGATGACCGCGCGGGCCTGCATCCGAGTGATTTCCGCGTACACGATGCCCAGGCGGCAGCCGCGGAAGCCCAGCATCGGGTTGAACTCGTGCAGGCTGTCGACCTTGGCCTTGATTTTCTCGGCGGGGACGCCCATCGCGTCGGCCATTTTCTTCTGGCCGGCTTCGTCGTGCGGGACGAACTCATGCAGCGGCGGGTCCAGGAAGCGGACGGTCGCCGGCTTGCCCTTGAGGGCTTTGAAGATGCCGATGAAGTCCTGCCGTTGGAGCGGCAGCAGCTTGGCCAGGGCCTTTTCGCGGCCGGCGACGTCCTCGGCGAGGATCATCTCGCGCATCGGGATGATGCGGTCGCCCTCGAAGAACATGTGCTCGGTGCGGCACAGGCCGATGCCTTCGGCGCCGAACCGGACGGCGACTTCGGTGTCCTTGGGCGTGTCGGCGTTGGTGCGGATGCCGATCTGGCGGTACTTGTCGGCGAGTTTCATGATCTGGCCGAACGGGCCCGTAAGCTGCGGATCGACGGTCGCGATCTGGCCTTGGTACACCACGCCGGTCGAACCGTTCAGGCTCATCCAGTCGCCTTCGTTCAGTGTGATTCCGCCGAAGGTGGCCGTTTTGGCCTTGTAGTTGATGGAGGCGGACTCGCATCCGGCGACGCAGCACTTGCCCATCTGCCGCGCGACGACGGCGGCGTGGCTGGTCATTCCACCGCGGGCCGTCAGGATGCCCTTGGCGACGTGCATGCCGCCGATGTCCTCGGGGCTGGTCTCGATGCGGACGAGAATCACCTTCTCGCCGCGGGCGGCCCAGGCTTCGGCGTCATCGGCGGAGAACACCGCCCGACCGGTGGCCGCTCCGGGACTGGCGGGCAGGCCCTTGCCCAATTTCACGGCGGCCTTTTCGGCCTTGGGATCGAAGACCGGGTGCAGCAACTGGTCCAACTGCTTGGGGTTGACGCGGCAGACGGCCTCGGTTTCGCTGATGAGACCTTCCTTCACCAGGTCCATGGCGACCTTGACCTCGGCGGCGGCGGTGCGCTTTCCGTTGCGGGTCTGGAGCATGTACAGCGTGCCCTTCTCGATCGTGAACTCCATGTCCTGCATGTCTTTGTAGTGCTTCTCGAGCTTGCTGCGAATGGCGACAAGCTGCTGGTAGGACTTCTTGTCCACGGCGGCGAGCTGGTCGATCGACTGCGGTGTGCGAATGCCGGCGACCACGTCCTCGCCCTGGGCGTTCATGAGGTACTCGCCGTAGAACTTGTTCTCGCCGGTCGAGGGGTTCCGCGTGAAGCAGACGCCCGTTCCGCTGTCGTCGCCCATGTTTCCGAAGACCATGCTCTGCACGTTGACGGCCGTGCCCAGCAGCCCGCGGATGTCGTTGATCTGGCGGTACTTGATCGCGCGGTCGTTGTTCCACGAACCGAACACCGCGTTGGCGGCCGCGTCGAGCTGCTCGCGGGCGTCTTGCGGGAACGCCTTGCCGGCCTTTTTGTACACATCCTTATAACCGGCGACGACGGCCTTGAGACCGTCGACGTCCAGGTCCGTGTCCTGCTTCGCGCCGCGCTCGTCCTTGACGTGCTGGAGCACGTGCTCGAACTCGTGATGATCCATGTTCAGCACGACGTTTCCGAACATCTGCATGAAGCGGCGGTAGGCGTCCCAGCCGAACCGTTCGTTGCCGGTCAGGGCGATGAGGCTCTGGAGGGTTTCGTCATTCAGGCCGAGATTGAGCACGGTGTCCATCATGCCGGGCATGGAGGCGGCCGCACCGGAGCGAACGCTGACCAGCAGCGGGTTTTTGCCGTAGCCGAAGGTTTTTCCGGTGAGTTTTTCGAGTTTCTTGATGTTCTCGGTGACCTGCTCGGTCAGACCGGCCGGGTACTTGCGGCCGAGTTTGTAGAACAGATCGCACACCTCGGTGGTGATGGTGAATCCGGGGGGCACGGGCAGCCCGAGGCTGGACATATCCGCCAGGTTAGCGCCTTTTCCGCCGAGGAGGGCCTTTTGTTCCTTCTTGCCTTCGGCTTTTCCGCCGCCGAAGAAATACACGAACTTCTGCTTTGCCATGTCTGCGTCTCCGTAAAGGGTTGAGGTCAACCGTAGATTGCCAATTCAAAAAACGGAGCGGAAAGTGTACGCCTAACTCCCGGTGGTGTCAAAACGTTTTTGACAAAACGTTTTTGACGATGAAACCGAAACCCCGAAACCTTCGCCTGGTTTGCCCGCAAGCGGGCGATTTGGTATACTGGAATGAGAAGGTACAGGGAGCGTGCCCGCATGGCGAAAAAGCGTGTGTATGTCGAAACGTCGGTGATCAGCGATCTCACCGCGCGGCCGGCCAGCAGGCCGCTCCCTCGTCACCGGCAACTGGTTTGACTCCGGCGAAAGTCATTACGCCAGGGCGATTGTTAGAGGAAACACCATGAAAAAAAACTATGCCGACATGGATTCATTAGAAGAAGTTCATGCCATCAAAGAAGAACTCAGCCGCGAATTCCCGACGGCGGAGGCGTTCGGTGAGTACCTGCGGAGCATGGTTCCGATGAACCCGCCACGAAAACCGTCGCGCAACGGCCGCCGAACCTCGGCCAAAGCCAAGACTCGTCCCGCCCTGCCCCGCCGAAAAACGGCGGTTCATGCGTAACGGACAAGGGGTACTCACATGGCAAAAGAACCGGGGATGTCCACCGCTCCACCGCCAGGGTTTGAGCAAACGCCCGCCGGCCTGCTCGTTCGCGCGCCGGCGAAGGTGAATTTGAACCTGCTGGTCGGGCCCCGGCGGACGGACGGGTTCCATGACCTCGATTCGCTGGTGGTGAAAATTTCGCTGCACGACGAACTGCTGCTTTCACGTGGCGCGGGCGTCCCGCCCGCGCCGAGCGACGAAGACGATTTGGCGTCCTCCAACGACCAGCCCTATGGAACGCACAACGCGGGCAGGATGCCCGCGCCACGTCGCGACACCGTGCTCCTCTCCTGCGAAGGGGCCGACTGTGGCGAGGTCGAAAACAATCTCGTGTATCGGGCCGCGAGGCTGTTGCAGTCGCACGTTCGCGAAACCGGCTTGGCGAAACCCGGCGACAATCTGAGCGTGCGGATTCACCTCACCAAACGCACGCCGCCGGGCAAAGGACTGGGCGGCGGATCGTCCGACGCCGCCGCCACGCTGACGGGCCTGTGGCGGCTGTGGGGACTCGATCGCACCGACGACCGGACGGCGCAGCCGTCCGCCGTGCTGCCCGCGGCGCTGGCGACGCTGGCGGCGCAACTCGGCAGCGACGTGCCGCTGTTCCTCACTCCGAACCCATGCCGCATGACAGGCCGGGGCGACATCCTTCAGCCGCTCGACATCACACCCCTGTCGATGGTGCTGTTCCTGCCCGACCTGTTCTGCGCCACACCGGCCGTCTATCGAACTTTCGACCAACTGGCCGCTTCTCGTGGCGCGGGCGTCTCGCCCGCGTTGGGCGGCGAAATTGGTTTGCCGTCCGTCAACGGCTTGGCGTGTGGAACGTCCGACGCGGGCGAGACGCCCGCGCCACAACCCGCCCACCCGCTCGCCGAGCGCCAACTCGACGACGCCTGCCTCCGCCTGCCGCCCTCGCGCTGGCGTCACCGACTCACCAACGACCTCTTCCCGCCGGCCTGCCGCGTCTGTCCCGAATTGGCCACCCTCCACGGCCGCCTCCAGGCCCACACCGACATCCCCATCCTCATGACCGGAAGCGGCAGCGCCTTGTTCGCCCCCTGCGACAACGACCTCGAAGCCGCCCGCCTCCTCCACGCGCTCCCCCCAAACCTCCGCCAACGGGGCATCATCGTCCAAACCGTCGCCTGACGCGGGGAGGACATGGAAAAATGTTTCGAATTTCCGGTGTCGAAATTTGTGTTTTCGGCGCACAATACCGTCATGTCGGCCGTGTCGTCCAACTTGGTGGAGCAACTTCTTCGCGTCCGAGGCCCTGTGCTGCTGGCGGGGCCCGCCGGGGCGGGGGTGCGGGCGTTTGCGCTGGAGTTTTATCGTCGGCATGTGGACGGTGACGGGCAGGGGCGGTGTTTGATGCTCGTGCCCAACGGAATCACGGCCCAGCGGATGCAGCGGCAACTGCTCGACGAGGCCCGCGACGCCTCGGGCGGCCGGGGCGCGGGCGTGCTGTTGTCGCCGCCGATTATGACGTTCGCCGCGCTGGCCGGGCGGCTGCTCGCGGACGCGGGCAGGCCGGCGAAACTGCTCTCGCCGGCCGCGAGGCACCAGCGGCTGCGGGTGATCGTCCGCGAACTCGCCGAGACCGGGCAACTGCGGGCCCTCAACCCCGTCGCCGACACGCCCGGAATCATCACCGTCCTCGACCGCCACATCGCCGAACTCAAACGGGCCGCCGTCGAACCCGACGACCTCGCCCGCGCCCTGACCCACACGCCCGAACCCCGACAAGCCGACCTGCTGGAAGTCTACCGACGCTACCAGAACCACCTCCTCGAACACCATCTCTACGACGTCGAGGGTCATCTCTGGATGGCCCGACAACTGCTCGACGCGGGGACCGCACGTGGCGAGGGCGTCTCGCCCTCGCGTCCCGCGGGCATCCTGTCCGCGCGAGGCGGCGAAGACGATTTGTTGTCCTCCAACGGCCAGCCTAATGGAACGCACAACGCGGGCGGGACGCCCGCGCCACGTGACGTGCCCGCGCTGGAGCGCATCACCGCCGTCGCCGTCGTCGGGTTTACCGACCTCACGCCGACGCAGCTTCGCATTCTGGGGCTGCTCGAACCGCGTGTCGAGCGGCTGTTGGTCACGTTGCCGCACGGGCGGGACACTCGCGAGCGGCTGTGGCGGTGGACGGCCCGCACGCGGAACCAGCTTCGCGCGGAGTTCGGCCCGCGGCTGGTGGAAATTGACGTCCCGCTGGCGGAGCCGGTTCCGCCGTTGGCGGGGTTGGCGGCGACGGTGTTTGATCTCGACGCCGATCCGCACGCCCCGCCGCGCGACGTGCCGGCCGGGCTGACGGTGATCGCGGCGGCCGGTCAGGAGGCCGAATTCGCCGCCGTCGCGCGGCGGGTCAAGCGGCTGCTCGCCGACGGGGCCGCCCCCGGAAGTGTCGCCGTGCTCGCGCGGTCGCTCGAGGACGACGCGGACACGCTCGAACGCGTCTTCGCCGAGCATCGAATCCCGATCGCGTCGCATCGGCAGGGGTTGACGCAAAGCCCGCTGGTGCGGTTCGTGCTCGACGCGGCCGCCGTGGCGGGCGAATTCGCCTTCCGCCACGTGCTGCGGACGATCCGCAACAGTTACTTCCGCCCGCGGGCGCTGGGCGATTTCGACGAGCGGACCGTGTGGGTGGCCGAAACGATCATCCGCGAGGGCAACGTGCTTCGAGGCCGCCGGACGTACGGCGACGCGGCGAGGCGGCTGGCGGCGGCGCTTGGCGGCGCGGACGGCGACGCGAGTGAATCCGGCGGTGCGGAGAACGACGACACCGCGACGCTGGCGGCCCGGCTGGCCGCGCTGCACGTCACGCCGGACGAACTGTCGCAAGCGGCGGCGATGCTGGAGGCACTGTTCGACGCCTGCGAATCCGCCACCTCGCCGACCGGCCTGCTGCAACTGGCCGAGCGGCTGGAACTGCGCCAGGCCGTGCTGGACCAATACCCGCAAACGCCGACCACCGACCACGCCGCCCCCAACGCCGCCCACATCGCCGCCGACCTCCGCGCCCTGGCGACCCTCGACGCCACCCTGCGCGAGCTACGTGACGCGGGCGTCTCGCCCGCGTTGTGCGTTCCATCGGCCGAGGCGGAGAAGGACGCTAAATCGGTTTCGCTGCCCGACGCGGGCAGGATGCCCGCGGGACGCGCGGGCGAGACGCCCGCGTCACGTACCACGCCGGCCGCCCTTCGCGAAGCCCTGTCGACCGTCACGATCCCCGCCGCGCGGGGCGAGTCGCTGGTGGACGTGCTGGACGTGCTCGATGCCCGCGCGCTGCGTTACGACCACGTGTTCGTCACCGGCATCGAGGAGGGCGCATTTCCGAAACCCGCGCGGGAGGGCGCGATGATTCACGAAGCCCACCGCGCCGCGTGGGCCAAACACGGCGTCGTGCTCGACGGCCGCGGCGACCTCAACGCACGGGAAATGCTGCTGTTCTACCTCGCCGTCTCGCGGGCGAAAAAAACGTTGACGCTGTCTTACCCCTCCAGCGACGCCGCCGGAAAACTGCGGCTGCCCAGCCCGTTCCTCGACAGCCTCCTGGCCCCGCTCGGCGGGTTGGCGGCCCTGAAAACACGCGGCCAATTCGTCGAAATCCCCGCCGGCCAATTCGTCCCGCCACCCGAGGAAATCGCCTCACCGCGCGACGCGTTTGCGGCGAGCGTGCTGGCACTGTTAACGCCCAACGACGACGCGGAGACGGCCCGTGGCGCGGGCGTCTCGCCCGCGCGTCTCGCGGGCATCCTGCCCGCGTCTGGCGAAGGCGATTGTGTGTCCTATAACGTCCGAGCCAGTGGAACGCACAACGGCGGGACGCCCGCGTCACATTGCACCGCGTCGTCGTTGGACTTCCTCGCCGCCGGG
>Ga0123353_10000963_pt1 | contig 35144 bp, 26 predicted proteins | sample TergutLab28metaG_3_FD_92763 | JGI IMG/M metagenome (GOLD analysis project Ga0123353, IMG submission 92763) | Labiotermes labralis P3 segment gut microbial communities from Petit-Saut dam, French Guiana - Lab288 P3 | ecosystem: Host-associated > Arthropoda: Insects > Digestive system > Gut ... | reverse complement strand
GAAAATGACGCTCCCCGATGGCCGCGAGGTCAACAGCTCCGAAAAGTTCGACATGGGACGAAACTTCTGCAACAAACTGTGGAATGCCTCGCGATTCGCCATGATGAACCTCGCCGGCTATCCCGCGTGGGAGGAGATCCGCCCAACCGAACACCTTGCCGACGCGTGGATCCTCAGCCGCCTCAACGCGACCGTCCGCGACGTGACGCGATCGCTCGAAACCTTCGCCTTCAATGAAATCGCCAGCGCGCTCTACCGCTTCGCGTGGGACGATTTCTGCGACTGGTATCTCGAAATCGCCAAGAGCCGCATCCATGCTGGCCAGGCCGCCCCCAAGGCTGTCGTCGCCCACGTGCTCGACATGCTGCTGCGGCTGCTGCATCCGATGACGCCGTTCATCACCGAGGAGATCTGGCAGAAACTCAACGCGATCGCGCCAGTCCGCGGTCCGAGCACTTGCCAGGCCGCGCCGCTGCTGGTCCGCGCCGCCTGGCCGGCCGCCGATGCCGCCGCCATCCGGCCTACCGTCGAGCAGGATTTCGCCTCCCTCCAGGCGATCATTCGCGAAATCCGCAACGTGCGGACGCAGTACAACATTCCGCCGGGGCGAAAAGTGGACGTCATCGTCCAGGCCGACGGGGCCGCCCGGAGGCTGGTCGAGGACAACCAGGCCCTCATCGCCGCCCTGGCCAATCTCGGCGACGTGCGGTACGGCGAACAACCCGCTGCCTCCGCCGATGCCGCCACCGTCAGCGTCGGCGACGTGAAACTCTACGCGCTGGGCATCGTCGACCGGCAGGCCGAGCGAACGAGATTGGAAAAGCAACGCCAGACCCTCCAGGGCGGCATCCGCTCCATCGAGGGCAAACTGGGCAACGAAGGCTTCCTGAAAAAAGCGCCGCCGGATTTAGTCGACCGCGAAAAGACCCGTCTCGACGCGCTGAAGGCGGAACTGGCGGGCGTGGAAAAATCGTTGACGTCGTTGGCGTGACGAGGACCCTGGCTCACATTTCGATGCCGGCGCAGGCGGGGACGCCGCTGTGGTAGTAGTGTTTGATTTCGCGCATTTCGGTCACCAGGTCGGCGGAGCGGATGACGGCGTCGGTGGCATATCGGCCTGTCAGGACCAGCGTGGTGGTTGGCGGGACGAGGTCGATCATCGCCAGCACGTCGGTGACGTCGAGCAGGCCTGTGGCGACGGCGAGGTTGATTTCGTCGAGTACGATCAGTCCATATCGGCCTGAGGTGATGGCCTCGGTCGCGGTGGCCAGACCTCGGGCGGCTTCGGCGGCGTCAACGGCGGTGCCGCCGTCGCGGACGAACTCGTGGCCGCCGAAGCGACGTACCATGATGCGGTCCGACAGCCTGGCCAGCATCGCCAACTCGCTGGTGGGTTGACCCTTGAGAAACTGGGCGAAAAACACGTTCAATCCCGCCCCGGCCGCCCGCACCGCCAGGCCGATGGAGGCCGTCGTCTTGCCCTTGCCCTCGCCGGTATACACATGGACCATGCCACGAGTCCGCCGCACCGGGCCGAATAAGGTGTTCGTCGCCGTGTTTGTTGTCGCGTCAGCGATCATGGGAACCTTCCCTGGCATCGTTGTAAACCTCATCGCCTGGAGGCTTGGATGTCTCCAAGCCCCCAGGTTACACAAGGAACCACGCGTTATGTGGTATGACGTTTTTTGCGGAAGATCAGGCCGATGGCGCTGGCCGCCAGCAGGGTCAGGGTCGCCGGTTCGGGAATCTGCTGATGGATGACCCCGATGCCCGCGAAGTCAAATCCGCCCGAACCTGTCGTCACCCACGCGTCGAAAATCGGGTTGCCCAGGCTGTCGGTGAAACTGCCGTCGCCGGGAATGTCCACGAGGCGGACATACCGGATGTTGTTCAGGTCGACCACGCCCGCCAGCACCAGCTCATGGCCCAGCAGATCGTCGAGATCGAACGGCGTGCCCCAGCCGTTGGCATGTTTGCCCGCGAGGTTGTAGATGTTGGTGACGTCCTGTGTCAGGAAGCCCGTGCCCGTCTTCGTGCCGGTGCCGTTGAGGTCGATGCTGCCGTCGGTCCGGGTGGACAGGTCGGCATTGGGGTAGTTCAAATAGACGCTCGAGAAACGGGCAAAGTCGATGCCGTTGGTCGACACCTCCACATAGGCCAACTCGGCATTGACGTTGTTCCCCGACCCCATGCCGTTTTCAAACACGGCAAAGTCAGGCCCTGCTCCAGGGACGTTCGCGATGGGCACGTCAAACGTCACGGTGATCGTGCCGGGGCCAGGGTTGTTGACGGGGTCGGCACGCCACGCGGCCAGTTGGGCCAGATTCAGATCGCCCAGCGACACAATCCTCGTGTTGGCGCCCGTGACCGGCCCCAGGACATTGGCGGGGTTGGTCCATGTCGCCGCAACGCCGGGTGCGGGCGAGTAGTCCACCACGCCGGTCACCCAGCCGACGAAGCGGGAGTCCGTGTAGTGGATGCCGGCATCTTTGGCCCCCGCCCCGGTCGCGTCGCCGGCGGCATACGGACCGGCCTGGGCGACGCCCGCACAAAGCAATAGAATACCAATCAACGCAATGGTGAGAGAATACTTCATGGGTTCTCCTGTTTTCCTTTTGGTTTGATTCAACGTTTTCGTTCCGTTCGAGCCCGCAGGCCCGACGTTCCTTTGTTTTCGACTGTCCGCCTGGCCGCGCACCGTGCACGGCCAGGCGGGTTGCCTGCTTCGACGAGGGTGTGGTTATGGTTTGTACATACCTCCTCCGGCCACAAATCCGTTGTGTGAAGGGAGCGTCGACATGGCCCGCCAATGGAGGAACGGCGGAAAGGGTTCCGGTTCCATTCCTTGTCGCGCCTGAGGAGAATCCGCGCAGCGTGATTGTCTACATGCGTATGACGCGGTAGAATCGTGTTTGCACGGAGAGGCCCGTCAGGTATTCTCCGTCAGGGGCGCCGGCGGACCTGTTCGTCGGCGCCTCACTTTGTTGTGATGGACACATCGGTGGCCACGGCCATCGCACGTCTGTGCCCATCGCGTCGTCTGTGGCGTTGTGTTTCCTGTTGCCCGACTCGGGTCGGCGATGTGGCCAGGGCGCAAGCCGCGTCGTCGTCCGCATGGTGGGGAGTTGTGAAGGGAAGGGGCAGGTGAAAAGGGCGACGGTGAATGCAGCGTGACACGTCGCCGCCAATCGCGAGCGGCCGCTCCAACAAAAAGCCCCGGCCTCGCGAGTGCGAGCGCCCGGGGTCGATTGGCCAACATAAACGCCAAGAGAACCGGACGGCCCCGATCGCGAGAGCCAGACCAAGCAGGTCGCAGGCAGGTTTTCTGGCTTCCGGGTCTCACTTCCGCCGCGCCTTCCCACTCGGCATCCACAGCCGGGCAGTGGCTTGTTGCGGCGGTCGTCACCGGTTACAGCGGCGCGTCCGCGGCCGATTTTCACGGCCTTCCCTTTGGCCCCAATCCATGGGGCACCTGCAACGGCTCCTACCATAGCAGTCCCGTCGCGGGTGTCAAGGAAAAATCTCTTCGGATTCCCCCGTAGTTCCACAAATAAAACAGGGCACAACCGGAGTTGTGCCCAGAAATTTGCCTCCGCCTGTGCCGGTGGGGCTTCGAGGAGAAAGAACCCATTCATAGTAAAGTGGGAAGCTGCCGGACGCCGTGGCGTCACGTGGGATGGCTTCCCGCGAATGGGCGTATCGGTTCTTCTCACTAGTGAAACCGGCTGCCGAACACCGCAGGGGCTAATTTCACATTGTATTATACGTACTCATCGGCCAGGCGGTCAGGAAATATTTAGGAAATCCAAAAGACAGCCGCATTCGGCTTTTCGTGTGCACGACGGTGAAATCGTGCCCTGGATCCAAGGAACCGTTTCGTTGACTCGTTCATTCGTTAACTCGTTGATTCGTCAGCCCCATCACGAGTTAACGAATGAACGAGTCAACGAAACGGTTCCTTGCGACAGGCGGTACCTTTTACCAACACGCCACGCAAACGCCTTGTTTCGTCACTTCGGTTTCACCGACGCCTTGGATCGGGTTTCCTGGAGTTTGATGTTGCCTGCCTGGTTGGCGAGGATCTGGAGGGACATGTCGATGAGTTCCTCGGCTTCGCGGGGGCACATCGTTCCGACGGCGACCATGTCCTGCGGGCGGATGGTGTTCCAGACGAAGTTCATGCCCTGGAAGGGCCTGACCTGGCCCGACGCCATTGGCTTGATCGTCAGCACGGGCTTGGCGGCTTTTTGAATGATGGAGGCGGTCCAGTCGACCTCGACCTGCATGAGGAATCCCATCGAATTGTAGATGGAGATGTACGTCTCGATGTCGATTTTGGATTCGTCGGTGTAGATGATGGTTTCGGGCATGTGGGTGGACAGGCCTGGCACCATGCCGCGTTCGCGGATGCCGCGCGTGATCTGGTCGATGTGGCGGATCGTCCGCGAGCAGCGGTCCAGCAGCGCGTCGGTGATGCACTGGTGCGGCATGCAGATGTGGGCGCCGCAGCGGGCCTCGTCGTCGAGGACGCGCTGGACGTCGTCGGGATCCAGGCCGTTGGCGGGTGTTTCCGGGCCGATCTTGAAGTGCGGCGTGCTGATAATTACGCCCTTGACGCCGGTGCGGTCCTGCACATCCTTGATCGCGTCGACCATCGGCTCGGGCGTGATCCCGCCGAGCACCGAATCCACGCCGCGGCGGAAAAACACCTCCATAATGTCCGCCATCGCCTTCCGCTGACGGATGTTCTCCTTGATGTAGGTGTCCTGCGACGGCGTGCAATGACTGTAGCCCATAAACCAGTTCGTGCCCACGATCAAACGCGACACACTCACGCCGCCAACTTCTGTACGCGGAAATTGTTCCATAGCCGATTCCTTTACAAGTAAATGACTGTTGCCTACGTCGAATCATACTACCCGAGCTGGCACGAAAGCGGAAGGGAGAAACGGTGGGACCAGGGCAATCGCATCTTAAATTTTCCCATTTTTCGGCTGTAGGCTGTAGGTTGATTTTTCGTTATGAAAAATCTGTCGCAGAGGCATGTCCCCTACAGCCCACAGCCTACAGCCTTTTCGCGAAAAAACGCGGAAATTTAGATGCGATGGCCATGGCCAATAGGTATGGAAAGCCGAGGGCGAAATAGCAATGAAAGCGGGAATGGGTATGCCAGTGGCGTCACACCGGGATCGTGTGCGGAACAACAAACACCGCCATACCTGATGGCTACTGGCTATTGGCTACTGGCTGAAACGGTGCCCTTGAATGACTCTCTCACGTACGCCACGAAAACGGAAAGCCCAAGGCAGGACGTTGCCATTCGCGCCGCCGCGTCGTATAAAGAATCGTATGACCGTGAACAAGGACTTGCCGGTCCATATTATTATCAATCCGCATAGTGGCCATGGGGGCAAGCGGCTGGTGTTGGCCGACGTTCGGCACGAGTTGCGTGCGGCGGGGTTTGACGTGGTGGAGTACACGACGCGGGCGCCCGACGATGCCACCGACCGGGCTCGCGCAATCGCCAACGACGCCTCCGCCGTTATCGTCTGGGGCGGCGACGGCACCGTCAACGAAGTCGCCAGCGGGCTGGCCGGCACGAGCGTGCCCATCATCGCCTGCCCCGCCGGTACGGAGAATCTGCTGGCCAAGGAACTCCGCATCCCCGCCGACGCGCGCGGCGTCGCCAACATTCTCCAGCACGGGCAACTCGTCTCGTGCGACGTGGGACGGGTCAACGGGCAAAGTTTCCTGCTGATCATCGGTATCGGCTTCGACGGCGAGGTTGTCCGCCGACTGTCGGCCATTCGCACGGGGCATATCAGCCACCTGTCGTATTTTTGGCCGATCTGGCGGACGTTCTGGGAGCACGATTTTCCGAAAATGCACGTCGAGTGCGACGGGGAGACGGTGTTCGACGATTTCGGCTTGGCGTTTGTGGGGAATATCTCGCGCTACGCCGTCGGGCTGCGAATCTGCCGCGACGCCCAGTTCGACGACGGCATGCTGGACATGGTCGTTTTCCGCTGCCGCGAGCAGACGTCGCTGGTGCTTCACGCGGCCTGGACGCTGCTGCGACAACATCCCGTCAAAGGCGACGTGGTGTACCGCCGCTTCCGCCACGCGACGATCCGCACCGCCACGCCCGTCCCCAGCCAGGTCGACGGCGACATCGGCCCAGCCACGCCGCTGGACATCAGCGTCCAGCCCAGCCAACTCAAACTCCTGGTCCCCCCACGCCGCGCCGGCTGGACCTTCTGGCCTTTCCGGGCGGAGTAATGACGCCGGAGATGGCTCTGCCTGTTTGCGTTGTAGAACGTTGAAAATAGTCTTGTCCCCAGGGCTCGCAAGTACGCTCGCTCTGGGCTAAAAACGACGCCGCTTCGCGGTTGTGTGCCGCCACGTCCGACGCGAGACCGGGGAGGCCGATCAGTTGTTTTTAACGTTCTACGACGCAAACAGGCAGAGCCAGATCCACGTTTACACGAACCATCAGGACGACGTGACTATAATAGGTTTTCATGGGGGCGGCGATGATTCGTTTATGGGGTGTGGCGGTTGTTGTCGCGGCGATGGCGTGTGTGTGTGACGCGGCGGCGGAGTCCGGGCCGGCGTCGAGGCCGGCGGTGATTCCGCTGGGCAAGGGGTTGACCAACGCGTACTACATCGACACCGACGGCGACGGGTATGGGCCTGGCAGTCCGAACGGGCCTGACGCCGATGACGGCGATCCTGACGTGAACACCGCCGCCAGCGCGGTCAAGGCGGCGGGGTCGATGGAAAAACTCCTCGCCGCCCGCGGCGTGAGCGGGCAGGTGTACTACATCTCGCCCGTCGGCAACGACGCCGCCGGTCAGCCAGGCCGGGCGGACAAACCCTTCGCCTCCTTCGCGAAAATCGCCAAACAGCTTCGCCCCAGCGACGCGGCCGTGTTTCTCGAAGGAAAATACACCGGCGAAACCCTCATCGCCGCCCGAGGCCTTCAGGGCAAACAAGACCAGCCGATCTTCCTCCTCGCCGAACCGGGCGCCCACGTCATCCTCGACGCCACCCACGCCTGCATCGACCTGGCGAACTGTCGCCACCTCGTCATCGAGGGATTTCTCTGCGACAACTCGCATCCCAAACGCCTTGGCCGCGGCGTGACGATGAACCACTCCCGCGACATCCGCCTGGCGAACCTGGAGATCCGCAACCATTTCTGGGGCATCATCGCCATGCAGGACCTGCACGACGTGACGATCGAATCCTGCGTGATTCACGACAATCCGCACGAACACGGGATTTATCTCGGCAGCCGCGAGAAACCCAACAGCAACCTCGTCGTGCGGAACTGCCTGATTTATCGCAACGGGCAACAGGGCATCCAGCACAACGGGCGGGTGACGGGGTTGCGGATCGAGGGCAACATCATTCACACCAATGGCCAGGCGGGCGTGCAGTTGATGCAGGGCGTACGCGACTCGACGATTGTTGGCAATGTGATCTTCAACAACGCCAAGCAGGGCATCTGTCTGTATAACTACGACAGCTCCGACGACGCCATTCGGCCATATGACCAGACGGGGAACGTTTTTGAGGACAACATCGTGTGGGTGGGGTTGCATGATCCGTTCGATCGCTACCCGACGTCGACGTATGCGGCGGTGCTGTTCAACGACACCGCCAGCCGGCAGAGGAGTTCGTTCGACGGCAACACGTTCCGTCGCAACGTGCTGGTGACGAGCGGAGGCCCGGCGTTTATGTTCCGCCAGGCCCGGTTCGCCGACACGACGATCATTCAGGAGAACACCATCTTCCGTACGGGCGACGGCGGCAGGGACCGCGTGATGACCGTCGGGGATCTGTCGGTCGGCTTTGCGGCGTTTGAACGTTTTTCCGAAAAATGCACGAACAACACCTACGCCGACCCAAGATTCCTCTCCTGTCGCGAGAAAGACTTTAAAACGCCCGAAACGTTCGATTTCCGGCGGGAATGAGTTTCCGTTTCATGGCGTGGGCGAGCGATTCGTTCGAGGGGGACAAGCCAGCAGCCAGTAGCCAATAGCCAGTAGCCAGCAGGTATGGCAGGGCGTGTTTACGTATCACAACGGCTAGCGATTTTTCGTTACGGCACAATCGTTTCCGCTTTCACTGCCTTTTCGTCCTTGTTTTTCCGTACCTATTGGCTGCTGGCTATTGGCTACTGGCTTGTCTCTATCGAACGAAATTAACGAATAAATTATAGATCCATTTAATTCGTCTTTAAGATGGGATATAACAATATGTAAGGATAATTTGGAAAAAACTTGCATAGCAGGCAATATGGTGTATATGCTGAGGATAACTCATTGGCTTCCTGTGGATAAATTTGAACGGATTGGAGACAATGAACGGTTGAGGGATAAAATTTAGATTGCCTGTAATGCGGTGACTAATGTGTGTTGGAGGGTTGGGAGACATGGATGAATCCCCAGTCCCGTAATGTGTTTCAGATGGCCGTGGTCATTGGACGACCTGGCCAGTCAGTCGGTGCTCACGCGGAATTATCGCGGTTTACTCGAAAAATCTGTCCTGCCGACACCGTCGAGCAGGGCATGGGCATCCTTCGCATCTCCGCGCCCGACCTGGTCGTGGTCAGCGAAACCGTTGCCTTCTCCGAAACGATGGCCCTGCTGGAGTTCGTCAAGTCCACGCAGCCATCGCTGCCCGTGGTCGTGCTGAATGATCATCCCGACGTCGACCTGGCCGTGCGGCTCGTCCGCGGCGGGGCGTATGACGTTCTCCGCAGTCCGCTGGATCCGCTGAGTTTGCAGCGGCTCGTCGAGGGCATGCGGTTCGAGAGCATCCGCGCCCGCAGCCGCGTGGGGCGGTTCTTCTGCGACCACTGCCCGCCCGGCGTGCCGATGGTGGGGCAAAGCCCCGCCGTCCGCGCCATGTTGGAAACCCTTCGCCTGGTGGCGGAAAGTCGTTGCAATCCCGTGCTGATATTGGGCGAGACGGGCACGGGCAAGGAATTGGCCGCCCGGTCCGTTCACGCGTGGCGGTACGGCGGCGGGGAGAAATTCGTCGCCGTCAACTGCGCCGCCCTGACGGCCAGCCTGTTGGAGAGCGAACTGTTCGGCCACGCGAGAGGCTCGTTCACCGGCGCCGACCGTGAACGCGTGGGGCTGTTCGAGCAGGCCGGCGACGGCAGTTTGTTCCTCGACGAAATCAGCGAAATGGCCCCGGATCTCCAGGCCAAGCTGCTCCGTGTGCTTCAGGAGCGGACGTTCCGCAAAGTCGGCGGCACGAACGACATCGCCTGCAATGCGACGATCATCGCCTCGAGCAATCGCAACCTGCTGGAGGAGGTCAACAAGGGGCGTTTTCGCGGCGACTTGTATTATCGACTCGCCGTGTTCCCCGTGACGCTGGCCCCGCTGCGGGATCCGCGGCGGCGGCAGGATATTCCGCTGCTGGCCCAATATTTCGCCGAACATTTGCAGCTTCGCAAGGATCAGCCGCACGCGATCAGCGCGGTGGCGTCGGCGAAACTGATGACGCATGACTGGCCTGGCAACGTCCGCGAACTTCGCAACGTGATGGAGCGGGCGCTGATTCTGGAACGCTCGGCGGAAATCACGCCGCGAAGCTTGATCCTCGACACGCCCGCCGCGGCCGCCCCGACGGTTGCCGTGTCCGTGCCGGTGCCACCGCCTGTCGATTGGCCCGAGGAAGATTTTTCCGCGCCGGGCGGGAACGATTTGCCGCCGCCGGGCCGGGCGATGGATGACGTGGAGCCTGCGCCGAATGTCCTGCCTGGCGGCGAATCGTATGCCATGGCCGACGCGTCACCGAATCCGCCCGAGGCCGCCTCGCCGTTTGCGTCGGGCGATTTCTCGCTGGAGGCTGCCGAACGCGAGTTTATCCGCCGGGCGCTGAAGGAAACCGGCTGGCAACGCACCCGGGCCGCCGCCCTGCTGGGCATCACGCGGGCGACGCTCCACGCGAAACTCAAACGCTACAACATCCGCCCCGACGACCCAACCGCCGACCTCGACCCACACGACATGGCGATATTGTAAGGGTGTACGTTACGTCGCGGATGTGGCTCTGCCTTTCTGCGTTGTAGAACGTTGTGTACGACGAGAGGTAGTTTATACGACTTCTTTAAGACCGAGCGGGATTACGCGGATTAACGGATTACTGGGTTGCCGTACGGAACGAGAAGTCCTTAAATCCTTAAATCCGTGTAATCCCGCTCGGTCTTCGCGAAGACGTATAAATGTACGCTTATCGTCAGGGACATCCTACAGCGTAAAGAGACAAGCCAACTCCGCATCGCGCCGCGATTTCATACACATTTCCCTCTGATTGTTCAATTCTTGCTTCTGGCACGCCTGTTGCATGTCTGTGCTTGACTCATGGTGCGCATTGAGGACTTCCTTGGTGGACGTGAACAATAATTCGAGCAGTCCCGTGCCGAACGGCCCCGTGTCGGGTGGTGACGCGCCTCAGGATAAGGCGGCCGCCCAGGCGGCGATTCAGGCGGCGGTGGCGGCATTGTCGGCCAGGCCGCCGGTGAGCAAATCGGCCAAGACATCGCTTGACGACGAGCCTGCCGCGAGCCGTCCGTCGGACGTCGCGGAGAAACTCACCGCCTCGGCGAGCGGCGAGGCCGCGCTCAATGCAACCGCGTTCCGTGAAGCGTCCGTGGCCGATTCGTCCGCCGAGGCCGAACCAGGGCGGGAGATCGAACCAGGCAGGGAGATCGTCGCCGAAATGAGCCGGCGGCGGCTGCCCGTGCTTTCCGTCGTACTGGGCGCCAACGCCGTCCTGCTGCTGGTGACGGCCTTCATTGTCATCAAGGTCATCACCACGCCTTCGCCCGCCCAGAGCGGCACGGCCAAGTCGGTCATCCACTCGCCCATTACGCACACGTCGCCGACTCCGCCAACCCACGAAAACGTCACGTCGCCATCCGCCTGGGCGCTCACGGATGAACCGACGCAACTCGTCCGCCTTGCCTCGCCGGCGTCGCTCTCGTGGGAGCAGGCCGAAAAAGATTACCGCGCCGGCAACTACGCCCAGGCGAGGGAGCAGTACGCCCAACTGGTCAGCCAGTGGGAGAAACTGCCCGGCGACAGGCTGGTGTGCGATTTCCTGCGGCTCCGCCTGGCCAATTGCCACGTGCAGTTGAATCAGATCGACGAATGTGAGCCGCTGTATCAGGCCACGTCGCAAAGCCGCAGCCCGATGGTCCGGGCCGCGTCGTTGTATCAGTTGGCCGCGCTGGCGTTGCTGGAAGGTCAGCACCTCCGCGCGCGGTCGCTGGCGATGCAGGCGTTGGTGTCCGCAGCCGCATCGGAGTCGTCGTCGGTGGCGGCGTTTCAGGCCCAGTGCGATTACCTCGCCGCCCGCGCCATGACGGACAAGGCCGTGCTGCTGTGGGGCGGCCAGTGGACGTCGCCGTGGAAGGAGATTCCCCAGGCCGACCCGTTCGCCGGGCTGGATGAAAAGCCGCTGCGGCTGCTGCTCGCGCAGGGTTCAGCGGGCGAGTTGCCGCTGACAACGGTGGTGAACCGCGTGCCGTCGAGCGGGGCGGCGTTGTATTCGGTTCGTTGTTCGCGGGCGCCGCTGGCGGACGTGATGGCGAAGATCGCGCTGGCGTCGGGCATGGACGTTCACTGGGTGAACGTGCCCGCCACCGTGCGTCAGCGAGCGGTGACGCTCTCGCTGCCGGGCGTGAATCCGTCGCGTGCGGTGGAGTTGGCGTGCGGCGTGGCGGGGCTGATCGGCCGATGCGTCGGCGACCGGATCGAGATTCTCGACGCCGGCTCGATCCAGGAGCAGTCGCGTCAGCGGCAGGTGTTGGCCAGTGAGGCCCAGGCGGCCTGGCGGCGATACGCGTTGCGGTATGCGGCGGACCGCAACGTGGGCGAGGCGTTGTACGCGGTGGGCGGCATGCTGGAGGCCCAGGGCGAGCTGGCGGCGGCGGTGAATGAGTATCAGTTGGTGGCCAGTCGATACCGTCGCGACCGGATCGCGCCGCGGGCGCTGTATCGGTGCGCGGTGTTGCGGCTGGGGCTGAAGGACTATGCCAGGGCCCGCAAGGATTTGTCGGACTTGTTGGATTTATTCCCGGATTACGCGGCCTTGGACGAGGTGGAGTTGTCGCTGGGTCAGGCGACGATGGAGGAGGGGCTGCACCGGGAGGCGTTGAAGATTTTCGAGCGGGTATATTTCCGTCAGCCGGCGGATTCGGTTCAGGCGTCGGCGGCGTTGTCGGCGGGGTTGTGTTATCAGCGGTTAGGGCTGCACGCCGAGGCCATCGCGTGGATCGGGCGGTTCCTGCGTGCCGAAACGAAGCCCGCCCCCGCGACGCTGGCGACGGCGAATCTGGCGTTGGCGCGGAGTTACCTGGCCGTGGACAAGCCCGTGTCGGCGGTGGGGTGCCTGCGGGACGTGGTGCGGCTGGTCGACGGGCAGATGATGGTGGAGGCGGCGCTGCTGCTGGCGGAGGTTCAGTTGGAGCGAGGCCGGTTCGGCGGGGCGCTGTCGGCATTGGCGGCGTTGTCGAATCACGCGTTGACGGAGGATCAGAATTTCCAGTACGTGCTGCTGACGATCTCGGCGTACGCGCGGACGGGGCTGACGGACAAGGCGTTGGTGTTCGCGCGGGGGCGGCTGGACGCGATTCACGACGCGCGGCAGTACGCTCGCGTGCAGGTGGAGTTGGCGCGGTGTTATCGGCAGGCGGACGAATTAGAGCAGGCCCAGCGGCTGTTGACGACCTGGATACCGAAGTTGGCGCCGGAGGATTCGTCGGCCGCCGCGGTGGAGTTGGCGGAGATTTGTTTGTTGTTGGACAAGCCGCTCCAGACGGTCGCGTTGCTGGAGGATCTGGTGACGGCGATTCGTGATACGGCGCTTCGCGAGCGGGCGGTGAGCCTGTTGGGCCGGGCGTATGTGGCGTTGCATCGGCCTGAGAAAGCGGCGGCGGTGTACTCGCGTCTCGGCACGGCGGCGACGCGGCTGGCGGCGGGGGGTGGGTCATGACGCGTTGGTTGATTTTATTGTTTTTGTTGTGTGTGGTGTTGATGTCGGCGGCCTTGGCGCGGGCGGCGGAGCCGACGAGCAGGCCTGCCGATGCCAGCGGGATGCGGGCGACGGTTCGTGAAAGCATGGCCCCGCTAGGCGACGCGGACTCCGCGGAGAGTCAACGGCTGCGGGAGGCGATCGACAAACTCAAGGCGACGCAGATTTCGCCGCGTCGCGATTGGCCTGTGTCGAATCCGCCGGCGGTGCGGAATCCGTTGACCGACGCGGCGGGCGACGCGGAGTCGGAAAACCATGCGGGAACAACGACGCAGCCCGCGCAGGCCGACGCGAGAGCGGCTGACGCGTTGGATGCCGACCAGTTGGCCGCCCTGCGGGCGCTCAAGGGCCTGCCCGCCGACGAGGCCGCCTTGTTGGGCGCCGCCCTGCAAAAGACGGGGCATCTTGAGGAAGCGTACGGATTTTTCGAGCAGGCGGTGCAGGCCAGCGAAGGCGCCGAGCAGGCGTATCTGCTGTTGCAGATGGCCCATTGCAAGCGGTCCAGCGACGCGGCGCTGTCGCAGACGTTGTATCGTCGCGTGGCGGCGGAGTTCGCGGGGACGCCCTGGGCGACGGTGGCGGCGGCGTATGACTCGATGTTGGATTTCACGCGGCTGCATCGGCCTGGCGACGTGATTCGCGACGCGACGAGCGAGTCGGTTGCGCTTCCGCCGTCACCGCCGCCGGCGCGGGCGGCTTCGCGGCAAACGTTGAGGACTTCCCGATGAACGACGCTCGTCACAACGTGCTGATGGTCAGCAGCGACGCGCAGGCCTGCCGCCTGCTGCTGTCGATGCTGGCGTCGCGCGGCGTGCGGGCGTGCGCCGTTCGCGACCGGTCCGCCGCGATGGAGCATCTGCGTCGCGACCCGTGCGGGCTGGTGATTGTGGATGTGTGCGACGCCGCCGACGGGCTGGATCTGCTGGCCGAGGTCAGCGGGCAGGCGCCCGAGAGGCCTTTGCTGGCGTTGGGATTGGCCAACGATGTCGAACTCGCCGTCGCGGCGATTCGGCAGGGCGCCGCCGATCTGCTGCCCAAGCCGCTCGACCGCGACACGGCGAGGCGGTGCCTCGACCGGCTGCTGCCGTCGCACGAGGTGGCCTCGCCCGAACAGGCCGACACGCCCGCCATCGCCGGGGCAAGCCCGCCGCTGATGGACGTGCTCAGCGTCGCCAAACGCATCGCGCCGACGTCGGCGCCCGTTCTGCTCACCGGCGAGAGCGGAACCGGAAAAGAAGTGATCGCGGAATTCATTCACCGTCACAGCCGCCGCGGCCGCGGACCGTACGTCCGTGTGAACTGCGCGGCCCTAAGCGAGTCGCTGCTGGAGAGCGAATTGTTCGGCCATGAGCGGGGCGCGTTCACGGGCGCGGTCTCGCAGCGCAAGGGTAAATTTGAGCGGGCCGACGGCGGCACGCTGCTGCTGGATGAAATCAGCGAGACCAGCCCGCGGTTGCAGTCGCAACTGCTTCGCGTGCTGGAGCAGCAGGAGTTCGAGCGTGTCGGCGGATGCGAGAACGTCCGCGTGAACGTTCGTGTGATCGCGACGAGCAACCGGGATTTGTCTGCCGAGGTGTCGGCTGGGCGGTTCCGCCGCGATTTGTACTATCGGCTGGGCGGCGTGCATTTGGCGATTCCGCCGCTGCGTGAGCGGCCCGAGGACATCGCGCCGCTGGTGTGGCACTTTGTGAATGTGTACGGTCCCGAGGCCGGCCGGTCGGTGCGGCAACTCGACGACGAAATGCTGCGGCTGATGTCCCGCTTCGCCTGGCCTGGCAACGTGCGGCAGCTTCGCAACGTGGTTCGGACGGCGTTGATCATGGGCGTCGGCGAACGATTGAGCCTGGAGCATTCGCCGGCGCTGGCGGCGGAGTTGAGCGGCGACGCGGGCGGCGAACAGGCTTTGACATCATCCTATACGGCTGCGGGTGCGGCGAGTTTGTCGCTGCATGAGTTGGAGCGTCAGGCGATTTTCGAGGCGTTGCGTCGCACGCAGAGCCACCAGGCGCGGGCGGCGAAATTGCTGGGCATCACCGACCGCACGCTGCGCGAAAAGTTGCGGCGGTATCGGCAGGCGGAAGAATTGGCCGCGGCCGTGAACGAGGCGAACGCCGCCGCGCCCACACTCATCAATCGGGCCGGCTGCTCTGTCGCGAGCGAGACGGGAGAGGCATCATGGATAAGTCAATGACGGTGACGTTGCTGGAGTCGGCGCTGCGTGGCACGGGGCTTCGCAACAAAGCGATCGCCAACAACATCGCCAACATTCAGACGCCCGGCTATCGGCGGCAGGAGGTGGCGTTTTGTCACCTGCTGGAGAGGGCGTTGGAGGAAGGCAAGAGCGCGGTGGCCGACGTCGAGCCGCTGCTGTTCGCGCCGCGAAACACGCCGACCGATTCGACGGGCAACGACGTCGACCTCGACAGTGAATTCGGCGACCTGATGGAAAACGGCGCGATGCACAAAACGTATTTGCGGCTGATGACGAAAATGTACAAGCAGATGGACATGGCAATACGGGGGGAGAATCTTTAGCCAGTAGCCAATAGCCAGTAGCCAGCAGGTATGGCGGAGTTTGTTGCGAATCAGAGCATAATGTCGGAGTGCGAATGAGAATTCAGTCTATGAGCCAGCGAAGCCGCGAGACCACTCTATTGAGTGTGGTGTGCGATTTTACCGAAGCGCACCGAAAACCCTGGTGGCTGGTGGCTTGTGGCTAGTGGCTTTTTTCGAGGACGACCGGATGGATACCAAAATTTCAGCGACGACGGCCAGCACGATGCAGATCGCGATGTCGGGTATGCGGGCGCAGACGTCGAGCATGAAGGTGATTGCGAACAATATTGCCAACGCGATGACGTCGCGGACGGCGGCGGGCACGCCGTATCAGCGGCAGCAGGTGGTGACGGCGGCGGGTCGCGGGTTGGGCGGTGTGGAGTCGTCGTCGGTGGTTCGCGACACGTCGTCGTTCAAGGACGTGTATCTGCCGGGCCATCCCGACGCCAACCCGGCTGGGTATGTCAAGATGCCCAACGTGGATCTGCCGGTGGAGATGATGAGCATGGTGACGGCCAGCCGGATGTATCAAGCCAACGCTGCCGTGATGAAGCGGCACATGGACGGACTGGAGCTGACGCTGGAACTGCTGAAGTAGCGAAATGAGGAGAGTGCACTATGGCCGAACTTGGCGGAATTAACGGACTGCACGCGTCGCTGTGGAGTCATGTGGCGCAGCCGGCGACTCAGCCCACGGCGGCGCAGAACGCGGGCGAGTTTGTGGGCCTGCTCAAGGACGGGCTGGAGAAGGTCGAGATGGACCAGAGCAAACAGGCGCTGGCGATTGAGGACCTCGTGACCGGCCGAACGCAGGACGTGCTGCCCGTCGTGCAGGCGGTAGCCGACGCGGACCTGAGCTTCAAACTGCTGCTGGGCGTCCGCAACAAAATGGTCGACGCGTATAAACAGACGATGACGATGCAGGTGTAGGACGACGGTTATTAGTTAACTGGTTGACTGGTTAACTAGTTGATTCGTTGGCTTGGCAACCAGTTAACTTGTTAACTAGTTAACTAATCCACTAAGCGGAAGTGTTCCCGTGGCGGAAGGACTGGACAAATACCGAGGTTTCTGGCAGAAGCTGACGCTGGTGCAGCGTGTGGCGCTGGTGGGCGTTGCGCTGACGGTCTCGGGTGTCGGCCTGTACCTCGTCAACTGGGTCCGCCAGCCGACGATGGTGCTGCTCAAGGGCAACCTGCCCATCGACGAGGCCGCCGCCATCGAGGACAAGCTCAAGGAAGCGGGTGTTGCGTACCAGGTTCGAGGCACGCGGGTGTATGTCGACGGGCAGCGGAAGGACGAGATGGTGTTGCTGCTGGCGAGGGAAAACCTCATCGGCGGCGACCGCGGCGGGTATGAATTGTTGGATAAAGAGAAGATTGGCGCGTCGCCGTCCTCCACGGCCATGCTGCAAAAGCGGGCCCAGGAAGGCGAGATCGAGAAGTTGCTCAGGCAGCTCGACGGCGTGGTGACGGCCCGCGTGATGATCGCGCCGGGCGAGACGAGCGTGTTCGGCAATCGAGGCAGAGAGAGTTCCGCCAGCGTGATGGTGACGCTCGACACGGGCATCGTCGCCAACGCGGCCATGATTCGCACGATCGTCAACACCGTCAGCGGGGCGATCAACATGCCGCCGCATCGCGTGGCGGTCAGCGACAGCCGCGGTCAGCCTCTGGCCGGGCAGACCGCCCCGGCGGAATCGTCGGCCTTCGGAAGCGGCAACAGTTATTTCGATTACAAATCCCGCGTGGACGCCGCCGACGCGAAAACTATTCAGGATATGCTCGACGCGGTGCTCGGTCCGGGGCGGTCGAGCGTGAAGGTTTCCAATATGATCGCGACGACGGCGTCGGTGCGGACCATCCGCACGCCGACGGACATCAAGGCGCCCACGCAGGAGGAGATCACCTCCCGCGACCGCAACGGCGGCATGATTCCCGACGCGGCTGGCAACATCGAAAGCGAAAAGGAAGAGGTCATCAAGACGACGTATCTCGTTGGCGAGACGGTGGTGACGGAGCAGGAGTTGCCCGGCATCGTCGAGAGCAAGAGCGTGGCGGTGTTCGTGGATCTGATGCCGGCGACGGCGAAGCCGGGCGAGGAGGCCGTGCCCGTGATGCAGATTCAGGATGTCGAGGAGATCGTTCGGGCGGCGGTGGGCATTGGCGAGATGGACACGGTGAAGGTGGTGAGCGTGTCGTTCCCGCGGTCGCCGGACATGATGTTGCCTCCGGAGTTGGATGAGGTTGCCGGCGGGGCCGCGTATGTGATGGAGTTGGTCAAGCAGGGTTCGCTGGGCGTGCTGGCGTTGGCGGCGGTGGTGACGTTGTGGCTGCTGACTCGCGGGAAGCACGAGCGGACGGCGAAGTCCGCACGGGTCGCGCCGGCATCGGCCCAGATGGCCGTCACGGCGGGGTTGCCGTCAGGTCCCGGCACGCCCGCGCTGCCGGACGCCGCGGCCGCCGGCCTGCTGCCGGGCCTGAGCGAAATCGACCTCAACGCCGACCGCCTGCGAACGCACATCACCAAGGCGTTGCAGGACAACCCCGACGAAGTCAAACGGCTGTTCCAGTCCTGGGTGGACAGCGATAAGGAACTGGTGTGAGAAGAGACTGTTAGACTGTTAGGCTATTAGACTGTTAGGCGCAGGCTCATGAATCTTTTGGCCTAATGATTCATCAGCCTCTCCCTAACAGTCTAACAGCCTAACAGTCTAAAGACGGTTCCTTCGCGAAGAAACGTACGATAACGGCGTAATGTCGATAGGAAAATCATGGGTCAGGGTGCACGAAAAGCCGCGATGTTGTTGTTGAGCATGGATCCGTCCGCCGCGACGGAACTGCTCAAGGCTGCCCGTCCCGACCAGGTGACGGAGATCGCCGCGGAGTTGGCGTATCTTCGCTCCGCTGGCGGCGTGGATCCGCACGAGGCGGTCCTCGAATTCGTGCAGATGCTCCAGAACGCCCGGCGGTCGTCGGTGGACAGTGATCTGCGATTCATGCTCGAAAGCGCCCTCGGCAAGGAGCAGTGCCAGGAAGTGCTCGTGCAGGTCAAGCGGCTGTTGCAGGCGAAGGATCCGTTCCTTGCCGTCCGCAACCGCGAGGTGGGTGAGTTGGCGGCGGCGTTGGCGGGTGAGAGCGGTTCGGTGGCGGCGCTGGTGCTCAATGAGCTGCCGCCGCGAAAAGCGTCGCAGTTGCTGGGGCTGCTGGAAGAGCCCGTCCGCCTGGCGGCGATCAAGTGCATGACGAGCGTTTCGGACGTCTCGCCCGAGGCCAAGGTGCGCGTGGCGGAGGTGGTGCTCAAGCGGCTGGCGATGCAATTCGGGCGAGAGGTTATCAGTACCGAGGAGCGTCGCCAGCGGCAGTTGCGGAACGTTGCGTTGTCGATCCGCGGGTTGAAGCCGGATCTTCGCGAGCGGACGCTGGAGGCGTTGGCCCAGCAGGACGCGGCCGCGGCGAAGGAGGTTCGCCAGCTCATGGTGGTCTGGGAGGACATGCCCCTGATCGCCGACCGGACGATCCAGGAAGTGCTGCGGACCGTCGACGCCAAGCAGTTGGCCTTGAGCCTCAACGGCAGCGACGAGGCGACGATCGCGAAGGTCCGCGACAACATTTCCGAGCGGGCCAGCGAGATGCTCGAAGAGGAGATGTCGCTGCTGTCGGGCGCGAGACACGTGGAGATCCAGACGGCCCGCCGGGCGATTCTCGACTCCCTGCTCGAACTGAACGAACGCGGCGAGTTGGCGATGGCGGACGGTTGACAGATAGCCAGTAGCCAATAGCCAGTAGGTAAGGAACGACGTGGGCGAAGATTTGTATATAGGTTTTTATGGCGGAACGATGGGTCATCCTGTTGAAGAAGCCGTCGACGGGCGTGCGTGTCGTCGATGGCGCGGTGTTGCCGGATTTGTCGTCGTGGCCTGGCGCGCGGGTAAGGCCTGTCGTCTCGTCCGTGTCAATGTCCGTTGATGGCGAATCGTCGATGGTTTCGCCTGACATGCTGGAGTCGATGGTTCAGGAACGGTTGGCGTCGGCGAAGCAGCAGATGTCGCAGCAGCTCGGTCAGTTGGAGGCGCAGTTGCGTCAGCAGGTCGATGCTGAGCGGACGGCCGTTGAGGCCGAGCGGGCGGCGCTGGCATCGGCGGCATCGGCGTTGGAGCGGGCGGCTGCCGATCTGGCGGACGTGCGGCAGCGCGTGCTGGCCGAGGCGGAGCGGGAAGTGATGGAATTGGCCGTTGAGATGGCCCGCACGGTGTTGCATCAGGAAGTGGATGCCGGGCGGTATGACGCCGCGCCGATCATTCAGGCCGCCCTGTCGCAGTTGCCCGAACGCGAGGCCGTGACGGTCACGCTCAACCCAACCGATTTTTCGCGGTGCGGCGAGGCGATCTCCGGCGACGGGCGACTGCAACTGCGATCCGACGCCACCGTGCCGCCGGCGGGCTGCCGCGTGGAGTGCGGGCAGGGCGTCGTCGAAGCCGATCCCGCGAAACAACTGGATGAGATTCGCCATACGCTGTTGACCGAAATGGCTGTAGGCCGTGGGCCGTAGGCTGTAGGCGCAGGCTGATGAAACATCAGCCTAATCCTTCATGCCTGCCTCTACAGTCCACAGCCTACAGCCTACGGCCCAAAGCGGTTCCTTCGCGAGGAATCGTACGAATGGAATGTGGATGTGGATGACGAGATAACGCGATGACGCTTCTCAATCTCAACAAATTGCACACCCGCCTGGCGGACATGAACCTCCTGCCATGCCGCGGGCGCGTCACGCGCGTCGCGGGGCTGACGATCGAAAGTCAAGGCCCGCCCGTCGGCGTCGGGCAGTTGTGCGACATCGTGCTGGCCGACAAACGCCGCGTGCCTGCCGAAGTGGTCGGTTTCCACCACGACGGCCGCGTGCTCCTGCCGCTGGAGCACATCGACGGCATCGCGCCCGGCGACGCGGTGGAAATCCGCACCGGCCCGCGATACGTGCCCGTCGGCGCCGGTCTGCTCGGCCGCGTGATCGACGGCCTGGGACGCCCCATCGACGACCGAGGTCCGCTTGCCTGCACCGAACGCCGCGCCATGGAAAATGCCTCGCCGCCGCCACTGCGCCGCGCGAAAATCACGCAGCCGCTGGAGTTCGGCCTACGTGTCTTCGATGGCCTGCTCACCTGTGGAAAGGGGCAGCGAATCGGCATCTTCGCCGGAAGCGGCGTGGGAAAAAGCACCCTTCTGGGCGAGATCGCACGCTCCTCCAAAGCCGACGTGAACGTGCTCGCCCTGGTCGGCGAGCGAGGGCGCGAAGTCCGGGCGTTCCTCGAAGAATCCCTCGGCGACGAAGGGTTGTCGCGAAGCGTCGTCGCGGTTGCCACCAGCGACGCCTCGCCCATCCAACGCGTCAAGGTCGCGTTCCTGGCCACCACCATCGCCGAATATTTCCGCGACCAGGGCAAGGACGTCCTGCTCATGATGGACAGCCTGACGCGGTTCGCGCAGGCGCAGCGCGAGATCGGCCTGGCCGCCGGCGAGCCGCCCACCACCAAGGGCTACTGCCCGAGCGTCTTCTCGCTGTTGCCCAAACTCACCGAGCGTCTGGGTTGCGGCGAGCGCGGCAGCATCACGGGCATTTACACGATCCTCGTCGAGGGCGACGACATGAACGACCCCGTCGCTGATACCGTGCGAAGCCTCCTCGACGGCCACATTGTCCTCAGCCGCAAACTGGCCGAGCGAGGCCACTACCCGGCCGTGGATATTCTCGCCAGCATCAGCCGCCTGGCGGGGGCGGTCGTGAGCAAAGAGCACGCGTTGGCGGCCCGTCGGCTGCGGGCGATCTATTCCACGTACCAGGGCGCGGAGGATTTGATCAACATCGGCGCGTTGGCGGGCGGGGCCAATCCACGCATCGACCGCGCGATCACGCTCATCGAGCGGGTGAACGACTTCCTCATCCAGCCGACGGGGCGACGCAGCGGCTTCGACGAAACCGTTCGAAAAATGATCGAGATCTCGCAGGGCTGGGAGTTTTTGGCCGATGAAGAGAGAGACGAAGCCACAAGCCACTAGCCACAAGCCACGAGGTACGGAACGACTCGGGCGAAAAGGCAGTGACAGCGGGAACGACGATGTGTATAGGAAAAAACAATGTTCGGCTGATTAGCGACAGGCCTTGCCATACCTGGTGGCTAGTGGCTGGTGGCTTGTGGCTTTTTTCCCGCGTGGTGTGCGCGAATGTTTAGGCTGGCCGCCAAAGTGAGTTGCGTGAGTTTCCTCGCGTTCGCGGGCCTGGCGTGGAGTTTTGGGCTTTCGCCCGAAGAGTGTGCCGTGCGGGCCGCGCAGGCGGCGGGCGTTTTTGGTGTTGCGGTGCTGTTGGGCTGGTGCGTGGCCCGTCGCGTCGCGGCGAAAAGTTTGACGACTTCTACGAGCGGCTCGGAGCCGCCGGTGGATGAACAACGTGGGACCGACGAATCTACGACATGATCCGACCACGCGGTCGTTGCAGGCCAAGGCGTCCAAAGCCTACGCCAGCTCCGCCCAGGATTCGCTTCAGGAAAAATATATCCTGGAGCACCTGGCGCTGGTTCGTCACGTCGTGAATAAAACCACCGCCCACCTGACACGCGTGGAGGACAAAGACGATTTAATTTCCGCCGGCACGCTGGGGCTGGTCAAGGCGGCCCATTCGTTCGATCCGTCGCGAGACGTCAACTTCAAGACGTACGCATACATTCGCATTCGCGGGGCCGTGCTGGATGAACTTCGCAGCCGATCGTTTTCGCCGTCGATGCTGCACGGTCACATGCGGCGTGTGCGGGCCGTGTTTGCCCGGTTGGAGTCGCGGCTGCATCGCCCGCCGGCGGACGAGGAGATGGCCAACGAACTGGGCGTGCCGCTGGAGCAGTATTATCGCACGCTGGAGGAGGCGCGGCGGCAGCATTTTCTTTCGATTCACGGCCTGAACGACGAGCAGCCTGCGTTGGGGAGTTTTGCATTGGCCGATCGGAGTCCGTCGCCGCAGGCGGTCGCGGAGCGTCGCGAGACGATCGCGCGGCTTGCCGCTGCCGTCAAGGAACTGCCTCCGCGCGACCGTACGCTGCTGTTGCTGTATTACGAACGCGATCTGACGCTCAAGGAAGTCGCCGCCGTCCTGGAAATCACCGAAGGCCGGGTCAGCCAACTGCACGCGGCCGCCCTGTTCAAGCTGGCGATGAAACTGAACGGCCCCGGTGAGAAACCGTAGCACGGGCGCCAAAGCCCGTCAGTCGTATGGGCATCTTGCCCATGCCGGTAACGTTGGACATGAGCAGGGACGCTCATGCTACACGGGTGATTTATGGTGCAAGAATCGCTGCCCGTCAAGGCGTCGCACATGACTCCGCCGGTCGAAAGCACGATGTCGGTCGGTCGACCGAACGAGGATCGGCGCCGCGCGCCGCAATCGGCCGAAAAAAAACGCCCACGCGCCACGCCGCCGCAATCCGCTGCCCCGACACCACGAACCCACGACGAGGGCGACGAACACGAAATTGATATTTTGGCGTAAGGTGGCTCAGGCTGTTAGACTATCAGGATCGTAGCATGGGCGTCCTGCCCATGAGTCCCACGGGCAAGATGCCCGTGCTATGCTTACCAGCCTACAAAAGGGAGTTTGTATGAAGCGCATATTGGTTCTATCCACAATCCTTCTCCTGCCAGCGGCCATGGGATGCGAGCCGATGGCGCCCGCGACCACGCCGCCGCCGCAGGTGGCGGCGCCTACGCATGCGACGTATCTGCCCGGCGCCACCGTCAGGCCCGAACCCGAAAACACCGTCTCCGCCGTCGACACCGCCGTTATCTGGGCCGACAAATATGCCAAGGCCATGGAGGAACTCGCCGCCGCCCAGGACCGCGTACGCACCGCCGAGCGAGGCCAGGACGACGCCGAAAAACAGACCCGCCAACTTCAACGTGAATTGGAACAGGCCCAGAAGGAACTCGACGACGCCAACAAAATGATGATGGTCCTCAAGGGCGAACTCGAACAATGGAAACGCGACGTGCTCGGATTTCGCAAGGAGATCCGCGAAGCCCAGGCCGCCCAGATCGATGCCCTGCGACGCATCATGAACGTCCTCGGCGGCGAATTGGCCGAACCGGTCACGCCGGAATCCGATCAGCCGGAAGAGGATCAACCGTGAACGCCCAGGCGTGTCTGGCCATCGTTGTGGTGCTCGCCGCCCTGACGGGCTGTGCCGACAATCCGCCCGCGGCCGCGTGGTCGATGGATCACTACCTCGCCTCGCCGGCGGAGTTGATGCGGGTCCGGTCGGTCGCCTTCGTGGAATTAGCCAGTCCGCTCGCCGACGCGCCGCGGGCGCAGCTACTGGGCCAGTCGCTCTACGAGGACGTGCAGCACCGAGGCCTGTTTAGCGTCCAGTACGTCGCGCGGGACGACTTCCGCTGCCGCTCGCTGCCGCTGGACGTCAACCGGCAGATGGACTACCGCCAGATGCAGCAGATCCGCCAGGCCCTCGGCTGCGACGCGATTATTCTGGGCGAAATGAGCCATTTTCAGCAGTATCCGCGTGCGCGGGCGGGGCTTCACCTGTGCATGGTGGATCTGCGGGAGGGCACGGTGCTGTGGGCTGTCAAGCACGCGTGGGACGGCTCGGACAGAGAGACCACCCGCCGCATCCGCAAGTATTGGCGGGAAAACGTCCGTGACGGCTACGAACCCGCCAACGAAGACCTCGTCCAGATGAGCCCACACTGGTTCCTGAAATTCGTCTCGCACGAGGCCGTCAGCACCCTGCCCACACGGGATGAGTTGCTCAGGCCCCCAGCGACAAGCCACGAGCCACCCGGCTCCGCCGAGGCTACGTCGGGCAAGCAAGCCACAAGGTAAGGCGAGTCCGACGCAGGGCAAACGCATGTGCGTTATCCGGTTTTTCGCATGACCTCTGGACTCGGCGCCACTGGCCACAGGCCCTGCCATTTTGCGTTGTAGATCGTTGTGACAGCGAAGCGTTCAGTCGCTCACACCATTTTACAACGCAAAATGGCAGGGCCTGCGGCCAGTGGCGCCGAACTACGGATCCCGTGCGAAAAAGAGGAATGCACAGGCATTCACCCTGAGACAAGGGCGGTCACGATGGATTTTTTGCCTCCACGCGGTGGGCGAAAAATGCCGATAAACCATTAAAGAGAGTTGAAAAACTCTCGATAATGACAGTATGGCCGCGGTAAAATGCCGCCGCTGGGTTTGGGAGTTTTGTGATGCGAATCAATAACAATAATCCGTTGGCCGCGTTTTTGTCCACCGAGTCCGCCAAGGGCAGGCCTGTTCGGTCCGGTGAGACCAAGACGACCCCGGACGCGGCTGCGCCGTCCGGCGCGGGGCAGACGCAGGCGTTGATTCAGCAGGCGAAGTTGGCGCCCGATTTTCGTCCCCAGGCCGTCGAGGATGCCCGCACGCTGCTGGCCGACGGACAACTGGAGACCGGCCCGTCCATCCAACGATTGGCCGAGCGACTGACGGATTTCGGCATCTGACGTCGCCGCGAACAAAGTACAAGAACCAAAGCCCCGGCAACACCGGGGCGTTTTCTTTTTGGAATTTGCTGAGACGGTAGTGTGACAGGCGTGTGAATTCGACTCGGACAACAACCAGTCTGGCCTCCCCGGCCTCGCGTCGAAGTGCCGGCCGCAGCCCCAACGGGGCGACGTTGGGTAGCTCAGGGCGAGCGTACTCGCGAGCCCTGGGAACGAGGCTATCCTTTTCTCCTTCATCGTGCCCGACGCCACTGGCCGATGTCGGACACGCGGGCCTGTACGGCTTCGAACGACACGAACAGGGGAACGTGCGAGCCGTTCGAAGCCGTATTCATGCGATGGTGCGCCCTCGGCCAGTGGCGTCAGGCATGATAAAAGTGTTCTGAAAGATACGCGATCCCAGGGTTCGCGGCGTACCGCTCACCCTGGGCTACCCAACGCCGCCCCTTCGGGGCTATGTGTCGGCACTTCGACGCGAGGCCGGGGAGGTCGATCTACTATTTTCCGTGTTGAACCCACACACCTACGATGCTATATAGTCGCAATTTGCTTCGGATTTCGTGCATGGAGTTTCGGACTTGGGGCGTGCAGCCAATAAGGCGGGCCGGTCCTCGCGACCGGCCCCTTGCCCCGCACAGCTTCCCCGGCGGCTCCGCCACGCCCGTCGCGAACGACGGGTTCCCTCCGAAGCGCCGCTGTGCCTGACAACACATTCTACGCCCGCCCGCCACGGGGCCGGAAAATCCGCTACCGCAACCGCGCCAATCCAAGGCCTCAATTACGCGTAGGGGAACCTCGGGGCGAACCCATTCTCGTGGCGTGCGGGTGAACTCATGTCGTTTATTCGAGGGAACGATTTCGTAGACTCGTTAATTGGTTGGCTCGTTAACCCGGTAAACAATCCATCATTGTCGACGATCGAGTCTGCGAAGCATCAAGACCACTCTCTCGAGCGGGAGAAACGAGTTTACCATCGCGCCGCGAAAACCCTGTTGACTAGTGGCTGTTGGCTAGTGGCTTTTTCCGCGTCAGGCTTCGTTGTCCTTGCGTGGCTCTTTGGTTGTCGGCGAGTTGCCGGCGGTTTCGGCGAGTCGTTGTTTCATCAGTCGCCCGACTTTGAATTTCACGGTACGTTTTGGCGGCACGTGAACGCGTTGCATGGTTCGTGGATTCTGCGCGACGCGCGGGGCGCGGCTTTTGGTTTCGAACACGCCGAAGTCGCGAAATTCCAGCCGGTTGCCCTGGCCGAGTTCGGCGATGACTTCGTTGAGGAATCGCTGTACGATGTCCTTGACCACGACGCGTTTGGTCTTGGCCTGTTCGGCGATTCGGTCGATCAACTCTTTTTTCGTAACCGTGTGCATATCAACCCCTTTGCGTTAGCAAAGCCTTGTTAAGAATTCCATACCGTTCCAAACGACGCGACAGGCCTTCTCGGCGCCATGCAAGTCGTAACCTAGTATAGGCTATGGACTTCACGGTAACAAGCCTCCTTTTTGCGTTTGTCCTGCGGCTACTCCTGCCGCCCTGGTGTTTCCATCAGGAGGATCTCGATGGCGGCGGCGCAGGCAGCTGGGGTGACGCGGGCGGCGCCGGCGTCGGCGCGGACCGCGCCGAGCCACGTCGCAGGGTGTTTGGCGAAGTAGGCTTCGTGCGGCCGGTACGTCATCGTGTAGACGAACGCCTGCGCCCACGTCGTCATGACGGACAGTTGCATCGCCCGGCGGGCGGGGTCGGCTGGCAGCGGCTGACCGGACCAATCCTGGCCTGCCGTCTGCACCGACAACGCCAATGCGGTCAGCTCCACGCTGGCGGGCACGAGGCCAAACGCGAACCCGCCCGACTCGTCGTTTCGGCCCTGGCTGTTGTCCTGGCCCGGCAGAATCTGCGACACGAATTTCAGCGGATCCATCGGAGTCGCCGCCGAGCCAAGCCCCGCGCGAAGCCGCCACAACGCATCCTCCGCCGTCGCCGACGCGGGCCAATCGGCCATCAACGCCTTCTGCATCGCGCCGTACGCCGCGATCTCCTCCTCCGTGCCGGCCCCGCCGAGCAACACCGTGTACGCCAGCAACGCGTCGCGAAGCGGCGCCCGCTCGCCCGGCTGACCGTCCAGCCGTGCCGACGGCCAGCCGTCCTTGCCGATCCCCGCCAGCAACGTCCGAATCAACTTGCTGTAGAACGCTTCGCTCCGCCGGTCACGCGGGGACAGGCTCAGCGCGTACGCGAACATCGCCGTCGCGCCGTACTGATCCTCCGCCGGATCCGCCGCCACGTACGCCCGGCCTTCCTCCTCGCGACACTGCTGCCAGACGTACTCCAACGCCTTCATGCCGCTGAGGCACACGTCGTCGTTTTCGAGATGTTTCCCCGCCCGCAGCATCGCGCAGGCGGCGGCGAGGTGGTCCCGCAATGGCGGGGCGGTTTGGCCTAATTTGTACAGGCCTTCTTTGGTTTGATTGGCGGCCAGGAACCGCACCACGCGGGGCAGCGTCATGGCGATCGCTTCGCCTGAAACGTTCACGTCGGCCTTGCCGCGCGCCAGGCAGAGCACGCGGCCGGCCAGCTTGGGCGTCGTGTCATCGTCGAGGTCCACGTCGCCGTAGCCCACGAAATGGCGGCTTTCCAGCAGCCAGTAGCGACACTCCATGGTCGCGTCGCTGCCGGGGGTTTGCGGAATGCTCATCACGGCCGCCTGGCAGATACCGGTGGCGTCCATCCCCATCACGTAGCCGTCGGAGGGAAGCAGGTAGACTTCGTCGGCTCCCCGGACAACGCGAAGCCCCGTTTGGCCTGGCGTGACCAGCCGCTCGACGTCCATGCGGGTGAGTTTCCGACCTGGCGGCGGTTCGACGGCCTTGGGGGGCGAGAGGATTTCCACCTCGATGGTGAGGCTTTCGAGGTAAGCCTGTGTGATGACGTCGGGCAGGTCCTCGCTTCGCATCGCTTTGAGGGCGGCGGCGATCACGTTGCGGCAGACGCTCGCCGGCTGTGGGATGCCCCGTTCGTTTTTCAGCGACGCGTTGAACGCCCGCCCGACGGTTCGCCCCTCGTGCCGCAGCGTGACGTTGGCGGCGTACGTCCACTTTTCCCGTTCCAGATGCGCGAGGCTGGCGGGAATCGCCTGCGTTTCCGCGGGCGTGCGGTGCACGAGATACTCCGCCATCGCGTCGCGCGCCAACCGCACCATCACAGGCCCGTCGTCGGCGTCAACCTGAATCGCGGCCACGCCAGGCGAGCCCGCCTGCCCCCATGCGCCCGCCGCCGAAAAAACCACCAACGCAATCAACGTGTATCGCACCATGCCGCCTATCATACCAAGGATACCCGCGCGACGATATGGCTTTGCTGCAGCATGTAGGGCCATTGCATCTACATTCGCCCATTTTTTCGTACAAGAGACTGTTAGGCTGTTAGGCTGTTAGACTGTTAGGCGCCGGCTGATGTGAGATTGGGCCTAATTTTTCATAAGCCTCTCCCTAACAGTCTAACAGTCTAACAGCCTTCAAAAACGGCCCTTTGCGGAAAATCATACGAAAATGAAGGATTAGATGCGATGGCCCTACATGCATGGCGAGAATGCGATTTCCCTGTTTTTCTCGCTGGGCGCATAAAAAAGGCGACGCCCAGGTGGAGGGGGACCTCGGCGCCGCCACATAGCCGCAACCTAGATGCAGGCGGAGGGGGACCTACATCACAAGGGTGCAGCGGACAGCTCACATCAGGTGCAACAGAACGTTCAAATCGTTCACGCCATTCCATTCACGCCGGCCCGTTCACATCCCTGCCCTTACGGGCGGGCCGACGTGGCGACTTGACGCGGACTTGTGAAGCTCGGAACAAATAAGGCGTTTTTGAAGCAATTGAGCATTCACGCGTCCGCATTATACTTCGGAAAACGGCGCTTGCAATCTTTAACCAAAATCTAACAACGGAATATACGAAAAAATCCAGGGGAAAACCCGATAGCGTCGCGTGCTTGTTTTTCGCAAGTTTTCGCCAACCGGAGGGCCGGCCGTCGGCGTCTGGCTTTCACCGGAACCGACGACCGGCGCTTCCGAACTCATCGCGTTCCTCCGTGAACGCGTACAACACTACGGGCCGTGGTATTCGACTTACCGTGGCGTTGGTCCACAGCCCGATTCCCAGCTTGCAGAAGCGACAAGTGACAAGAGCAGGTACATCCTGTCTTTCAAACCGTTGACTCCAACGAGAGCGACGAGGACAACATATTTTTCCTTCTCTGGTCGCTTGTCACTTGTCACTTGTCGCTCTCTCTCAACTGCATCCCGCGCTGGTGCCGCAGTTGAGGCATTTGTAACACGCGCCGTTGCGAACCGTGATCGCGCCGCAGACGTCGCAGGCGGGCGCGTCATCCTGGCCTACCACCAACTGGTTCAGCCAGGTCGTTTCTTTTTTGGGTTTTGCGCCGCCCAAGCCTTCCAGCCTTGTGGCGGGCGAATACGCCCCGGAGGGCCCCTGATCGTCCGTGTCAGAGGGTTCCGTCCGGCTGAAATCCGAGGAAACACTGTCGTCCGTGACATCCTCGGGCGCTGCGTCCACCTGCGTCAGCAGTGAACGAACCACATCGCTGGCTTTGGGGCTGGTGCCCGCCCGGCCGGGAAGGTTGGCCTTGCGGAACTCTTCGAGAAACGTCAGACCCAGCCAACGGAAGATGTAGTCCACGATGCTTTTGGCAAAGGGGATATCTGGATTTCGCGTCATGCCCTGCGGGTCGAATCGCTGGTGCGAGAATTTTTTCACCAGGGCTTCCAGCGGCACGCCGTACTGTAAGCACAGGCTGATCGCGGTGGCGAAGGCGTCCATCATGCCGCCGACGGTCGAGCCTTCTTTGGCCATCGTGACGAACAGTTCGCCGGGCGAGCTGTCTTCCTGGAGGCCTACGTGGAGGTAGCCTTCGTGGCCGGCGACGTCGAATTTATGTCGGATGCTGCCGGCGGTCACGGGCATGCGGCGGCGTTCGGGTTCGCGAATGGCCAACTCCGCCGCGGGGGCAGCCACGGCCGGCGCCGGCTTGCTGACGGCCTTGGCGTCCTTGTCTTTTTTCGTGCTCACCGGCTGGGCGGCCTTGGAGCCGTCGCGGTAGATCGCGACGGCCTTGATACCCAGTTTCCACGCATCGGTGTAGACCCGCATGATCTCGTCGGTCGTCGATTCCTTGGGCATGTTGACCGTTTTGGAGATCGCGCCCGACAGGAACGGCTGCACGGCGGCCATCATGCGGATATGGCCCATGTAATGGATGCTGCGTTTGCCCTTGGCGGGGCGGAAGGCGCAGTCGAAGACGGGCAAGTGTTCGTCCGCCAGGTGCGGCGCGCCTTCGATCATGTCGTGTTTGTCGATGTACGTTTCGATTTCGGCGACCTGCGGGCGACTGTAACCGAGGCGGTCCAGGGCCATGGGCACGGTCTGGTTGACCATCTTGAACATGCCGCCGCCAGCGAGTTGTTTGTACTTCACCAGGGCGATGTCCGGCTCGACGCCGGTGGTGTCGCAATCCATCATGAAGCCGATGGTTCCCGTCGGCGCGAGCACGCTCACCTGCGCATTGCGGTAGCCGTGCTCTTCGCCCGCGGCGAGGGCTTCGGTCCACGCGTCGCGGGCGGCCTGTAGCAGGGTGGCGGGGCACAGGGCCGCGTCGATGTTCGCGACGGCATCGCGGTGTTTGCGGATGACGTTGAGCATCGGGCGGCGGTTTTTCTGGTACTGCGTGAACGGCCCGACGCGGCTGGCGAGTTCGGCGGAGGTGGCGTAGGCGGCGCCGGTCATGATGGACGTGATCGCGCCCGCCATCGCCCGCCCGCCGTCGCTGTCGTACGGCAGGCCCAGGCTCATCACCAGGCAGCCGAGATTCGCGTACCCCAAACCCAGCGGGCGGAATTCGTGACTGTTGCGGCAGATCCGCTCGCTCGGGTAGCTGCCGTGATCGACCAGGATTTCCTGGGCGATAATGAAAATCCGCACCGCCGCCCGGAACGACTCCACGTCAAAACTGCCGTCGGCGCGGCGGAATTTCATCAGGTTCAAACTCGATAAATTGCAGGCCGAGTCGTTGATGAACATGTACTCGCTGCACGGATTGGAGGCGTTGATTTCGCCGCTGGCCGGGCAGGTGTGCCACGTGTTGATCGTCGTGTGATATTGCACGCCGGGGTCGCCGCAAACGCGCGTGCCCTCGGAAATCATCTCCAGCAATTCCTTGGCCTTGTATGTATCCATCGGCTCGCCGGATGTCACCGCCCGCGTCGTCCAGTCCTTGTCCGCCAAGGCCGCCTGCATGAAGTCGTCCGTCAGCCGGACGGAAAGATTGGCGTTCTGGAACATCACCGAACCGTACGCGTCGCCGTTGATGCTCGAATCGTACCCCTGCTCGATCAGCGCCCAGGCCTTCTTCTCCTCGTCCATCTTGCAGGTGATGAATTCCTTGATGTCTGGGTGCGAAACCTTGAGCGACTGCATCTTGGCGGCCCGGCGGGTTTTCCCGCCCGAACGCACCACCGCGGCGATCTGGTCGAAAATCCGCATGAAGCTCAGCGGTCCCGAAGGCCTGCCGCCGCCGGAGAGCTTCTCGCGGCTGGAACGCAGTGTCGACAAATCGCTGCCCGTGCCGCTGCCGTATTTGAACAGCATGGCCTCGGCCGTCGCCAGACGCATGATGTCTTCCATCGTGTCGTCGACGCCTTGGATGAAGCAGGCCGACCCTTGCGGATACTCGTAATTCTTCAGCGTGCGTGCGGCCTTGTTGTCCTTGGCGTCCCAATGGAAATTGCCTTCGCTGCCGCCCTGTTTGTACTGATGGAACAGCCCGACGTTGAACCACACCGGCGAGTTGAACGCGCCGTACTGATTGACGCAGAGGTACGTCAGCTCGTTGTAGAACCGCTCGGCGTCGGCGTCGGTGGCGAACAGGCCGTCGGCCTTGCCCCAGTCGGCGATCGTCCGCGTGACACGATAGACCAACTGCTGTACGGAGTGTTCCCGCTCGCTTTGGCCATGCTCGCCCCAGAAGTATTTGCTGACCACGACGTTGGTGGCCAACTGACTCCAGTCAGCCGGCACGTCGACGTCCTTCTGCTCGAAAATCAGCTTGCCCTTGTCGTCGGTGATCTTAGCCGACCGCTTGTCCCACGTGACCTGCGAAAACGGGTCCACGTCCGGGGTCGAAAACACCTGCGAAATCGTCAACCCCGAATTGGCGGAACGAACCGTCTCGCCCGAAGCAGCCGCATGTTTATCTTTCGATGACGCCATGAGTAAAAGCATCCCTGCGTATGATGGTTACCGGATAATCTTTCGTACGTACAAAACACCAGCCCGTGAAATAACCCACCCTCAACGAAAATTCGTGTGATGCCATTTTCACAAGATGAGCGTTACACGGTTTACCTCAATTAATGGGACTCGTCAACGCCAAAACCACAAAATATTGGATATCGTTGTAACTCACTGTGGTTTCGCTACTTGAAAACATGATTTTCTTTAGCCCACATGACTCAACATCCAAATATAATCCTAACGTAAGTCCGCTTGTTTGTCAAGTACAACAACAGATAGTGGTGTAGGAGGCGTGGCATACAACCTGTAGCCATCGGTTGGTGAATTCATGGGTTACGATACAGGGAGGGTGGCGGAAATACGGCCATTTCGTTCACGATGTGAGTGGAAATGCCAAGGCGGCGGCAAACAGCGCACTCCATAATGGAGAAATTACATTTTTTCCGCAGATTCTCTTGAAAAATTCGCGAAATTCGCGGCAAAAAGGAAGAGTTTGGAGGTTTGTTTCGGGTTTCGCGCTTTGGATTCCGGATTTTCAGGCGACTTTGCTGTGGATTCGAGGCCGGCAGTAGAAGGCGACTTGTTCGAACAGGTTGACGATTTGCGATGGCAGTTCGCGGCGGAGGCGGTGGCGGCGGCACTGTTCGGCGATGTGCAGGTAGGTGTGGGCAGTGATTTTTTGTCCATGCGACAGCAGCGCCGCGGCGACGGCGGCCTGGTGCAGGACGGCCCCGCACGTGCGGATCGTGTCGTCGCCGGCGATTTCGGCCCAGTATTTTCCGTAGTCGCGAAGCGTTTCCAATGCCCAGAGCGGAGCGTCGCAATCCGTCAGTATCTCAAGAATTGTCCAATGGTTAAGTTCTTCTAACTCTTCGGTTGACAGGTCGCGGCAAAACAGGATCGAGCCCGCTTCCTCGCCTTGCGGCAAACTCCGCCATAACATGCCCGACAGGATGTCCTCCACCGTCTGGCCTGCTGTATTTTCGTTTCTAACCACGTCTATCCTCATTCGTCTAATCCATTATTCCCACGAGATGTCCAATACGTTATCGGCAGATGCGAAGTTTGTTCTTCACTAAACTTCCAAATTTACACAAAATGTGCGATTTGACAAAACGGGAAAATCGTGATTCATGAAGCCATCAGCATGGCCCGACGATATCACCGCATGTTTTAGTGAAAATTAAGGGGTGATGAAGATAGGAGTAAACGTAACGACGATATACGTCACGATGGCGTAATGGAGTGCGTCATGTTCCGGGAGGCTACAGTCCCCAGTCCCATTCCCCGTTTCGGATTTTTTCTCTCAGGGTCGCGTCGGCGGCGCGGATGACGCCGCCTTCGGTGTCGAGGATTCCGACGGTCTGAAGACTTCGCGCCAGTTCCCAGGCGGGGGCGTCGGCTTGTCGCAGGAACGCGGCCAGTCCCGCTGATGAGTCTTCGGGCACGACGGCCAGGATCAGCGTTCGTCGGCAGGCGTCGAGTGCGATGGACAGGTCGTCGTATCGGGAGAACTCCTCCACGAGCAGCGCGTCCATGGCTAGCGGATCGGGCGTTGCGAGCAGGGTTTGCACGTCCGGGCTTGCGAACGCTGTCGTGCGCGGCAGTTCGAGGACGCTTCGGCCGGCGTCTTCCATGCGTGCCCTGGCGGCGTCGAGCACGTGGCGGCAGCGGTCCATTGGGCCGGCCAGCAGAATCAGCCCGCTGCGGTTTTCCAACGCTTTTTGTAGCGTTCTGGCGTGTCCGACGGGCAGCAGTTCCTCGATGCGCCGCGGCGGGCAGGGCAGGGTGAACACCAGCCGCGTGGTGTTGCCGATCCGGCACGCCCAGGCCGTCATGGCGACGTCGCGGCCTTCGAATCGCAGCGACATGGCCCCGCTCGACAGCGGCGTTGGCGCGGGCATTTGCGTGCGTTCCAGCGCGTGCGCGACGATGTCATCGCCGAGGCCTTTCGGCAGGCGGGTGTGGAAATTCGGTTTGGGTTTCAGCCGACCGTCGACCCGCAGCGCGAGCGTCAACTCCGGCCCGTCGAGCGTGAACTGCACGCCCTGGGCCCGGCGGGCCAGCGCGTCGCGAAGCACGGCCTGCAGCACCTGCTGCGCCGCGTGCGCGGGCGGCGGCTCGTCGCCGGGCTGCAAACGATGGCCTGGATTCGCCGCTTCCATGGGTCGGGAAGCCCCGCCGGCCGGCAGCGTTTTTTGTGCCACCGCGAGCGCGGCGGCCGGCTCGGCCTCGGGCGCGGCGGCGACTGCTACGGTGGCGCGAATCGAACGGGCCGCACGAGTCGACGCGTCGGTGCGGGCGGCGGATTCCACCGTCTCCGCCGAGGCGATCTCCGCCACCATCGCGCCCAGATCAATGTGCTGCGAGCGAAGAAAACTCACCAGGTTCCGTTCCGAAACGCGCAAGGCCCCCTGGGGCAACTGCTGATACTTCAGCAGGCCCTGACGCATCCAGGCCGACACGACCCACGTCGTCACGCCCAGAAGCTCCGCCACCTGGTATGTGGAAAAAAGCCGCTCCATGTCCGCCCGATAGTATACCCGAACCCGCCACAACTGACGAGGGGGCTACTCCCAGGGCGAACGCATCTAAAAAGGCCCATTTTTCGGCTGTAGGCTGTGGGCTGTAGGCTGTAGGTTGATTTTCCGTCACGAAAAACCTGTCGCAAAGGCATGTCCCCTACAGCCTACAGCCCACAGCCTACAGCCT
>Ga0123353_10000962_pt1 | contig 35202 bp, 29 predicted proteins | sample TergutLab28metaG_3_FD_92763 | JGI IMG/M metagenome (GOLD analysis project Ga0123353, IMG submission 92763) | Labiotermes labralis P3 segment gut microbial communities from Petit-Saut dam, French Guiana - Lab288 P3 | ecosystem: Host-associated > Arthropoda: Insects > Digestive system > Gut ... | reverse complement strand
GTCACTGCCGAGCGGAGCGAGCGAGTTCTTCCATCGCCAGCGGGATGAGAAGGAACCAGACCAGTGACTAATACCGGGAGGTCTTCTCATTATGAAGCGCGTTATTTTGTTACTAGCTTCGCTTTCCGCGCTTGTCCTTTCAAGTGGAGCATGGATGCGAGTCCGTTAGTAAATTGTGTTGACCAAACACAACGGAGGAGCGACGGAAACCATGGCGAATAATGGCGTTCGTCGCTCCTTTTTAATGCTTGCCCTCTTTATTTTTTGCTCTGGCGTTGTTGTGCTGTGGCGCATGTGGACTATTTTTCCGCCAACATTTTCCCAAGAGTTCTTTTTTTTATTAATCGCAGGCTTTGTTTCAGAAAATTATGCTGTTGAAATGGGGGAGTACAGCTTTTCGATTGCGTATCCCTTAGTTTTGGCGGCACTTGTTCTCTGCGGCCCAACTGCGGCATTGATTTTATCCATTGCTACATCCGTGAGCATTGTTGATGCGAAAAAGTTGCACTGGTCTGTTTCGCTATTTAATGTTGGACAACTATTAGTTGCAAGTGAGTTGGCTGCTGGAACTTACGCAGCCCTTGGAGGCAAAGTTCTTCTTGCATCTGGAAGTGGCGCTTTTAGCGCGGCAGATTTTCCAACGGGGTTTGTTCCATTATTAGCAACGGCAGTTGTTGGTTCCATGGGCAATATTACCCTCGCTTCACTTGGAGTGTCTGTAAAATCGGGCGAAAAAATAAGCGTGGTTTTAAGATCTGTTGGGTGGCTGCCATTAGGGCAGTTAATTCTTGGTGTTGTCGGTTTCACTATTGCTCAGGCCATGGCAATCAATATTTACGCGTTTGTATTCTTTGTCTTTCCTTTGTTTATTGCAAGGCAATTCCATCAACGATTCATGCTTTTGCACTTTGCGTTTACTGACACACTGCGCTCATTGATTGGTGCACTTGAGGCAAAAGATCCGTACACTCGAGGACATTCCGAGCGGGTTGCTGAATATGCGGTTGCTTTAGGTCTTGCGCTTGGCTTGGAGTCCAAAGCTCTTAATGACCTAGAACAGATTGCCTTGCTGCATGACCTCGGGAAACTTGCGTTACCAGGTGAGCTGCTGCGGAAAAAGAGCCAGCTTAATTTTAATGAATGGGAAGCAGTGCGACGGCACCCTGAAACAGGAGCGACTATGCTCTCAAAGATCCCGTCATTGAATAGGTTCATTGATCCAATTCGGTATCACCATGAACGCTTTGATGGCTCTGGATATCCTTCGGGATCCAAAAGCTCTGAACTAGGATTAAATGTACGTATATTAGCCATTGCAGATTCCTATGATGCAATGACATCTGATCGTCCATACAGGCCTGCTTTGAGCTCAACCGTTGCGGCAGAGGAGCTTCGCCGGTGCGCCGGTGCTCAATTTGATCCTGCCCTTGTGGAATTATTTATTAACACCCTTTTGAGTCAAGGAGATAAAGGAATGAATTTTACTGAGCAAATTGCTTCTGAAACTAAACGTCGTGGGTCTTAGACCTCATGCCTGAGCAAACACTAGCCGCCTTTCCTGTCCAAGCCATGTTTTTTGGTTTGGCAGCTGTATTTTTCGATTTCACCGATGTGCGCTCACCTCATGGGGATTGCATTTATGTGGCGGGTGCAATTATTGCGGCGATGCTTTTATGCACGGATCCTTTGTGGGCGCTAATAATAGGGATCGCTAGTTTAGCATTGGTGTGGAGTGTGCGGGGGTTGAGTGCACCGGGCGGAATAGCCGTTACTGAAATAATCACGCGTGCCGTTGCAAGCGTGATAACAGTTGGATTAATAGCAGTCGCGGATCCTATGATGTCTGCGGGAGTTCCTGTTGCAACCATTGCGATCCCGTTAGTATTTCTTGTTTTTGAAACAGGGATGCAGAGCCTGCTAAATGCGTCTGATACGCAGTATGCCTGGCATTCTATTGTTCGAATAATGGATGGGCACCAAGCCTTGTTATTGATGGCCAAAGCGTCTATCGCTGCGCTGACCGTAGTTTTATATGGCTCCATGGGGGCATGGGCGCTGGTTCCAGTTGCCGCCCTACTCTGGCTAATTCGCCAGTCCTATTTAATGCTGATTGAAGTTCGGAAAATGTATCGTACTACGATCTCCGTGCTAGTCGACTTTGCTGAGATGCCGAATTCAGGTCGGGTTGGGCACTCTGATAGAGTTGCAGCTATTGCAGAGGCTATTGGCTCAAGATGCGGATTAAGCGGGGATGAGCTAGAGCGGTTAAATTTTGCAGCTCTTCTTCATGATGTAGATAGAATTGCAGAAACGAGGGCACCGGTAGAGTCGTATGGGCTTGCTAGCCAAATCATTTCGGGCGTTGATTTTCTGAAGAAAGTTGTTCCCGTTCTGGAGGTAGTTGACGGCTTAAGATCGGAATCCTTTTCGGAGCCTGAGCTTATCTGTGGGTATATTGTTGCGCTTGCGTCTGATATAGATTCAGTTATGCGACCTGAGGTGCGTGAGGCACATGCGGGTCGAGATACGGAGCGAGCCGGCCAGATTGTTCCACAAAATATTTCGGCTCGAGTAGTTAATGCCGCTGCTGTACTTGGCTATCCGCTTCCAAGGATTGATTGATGCTTGCTGCGTCTGCAATTGTTTTTGGGTTAGGGCTGGGGCTTGCAGTAGGCGGATCCCTCACTGCTCTTCGTAATGTTCGCATTCGAGGTGGAGCTGGTATTGCAGTTCTGTTTCTGGGACAAGCGGTTGTGCGTAGCCGTTTTTCCGCTTTCGGCTCCCGCGCAATATCAATCTGGATCAGTTGCGCACTGCTGCTTTTAATTTTGGTCGTTCTCAACCATGAGATAGTTGGGATGAGCATTGCCGGTGTGGGGGTTGCCGCAAATACCCTTGTTATTCTACTCAATCGGAGTATGCCCGTGGTTTCTCCAACCGAACAACTGAGCAAAGAATTTGAGGCTGCACTTGCAGCAAGTAGCGGGTTTTATCAACTTGCAAATCAGAGGACAGCACTGCCATTTTTGGGCGATGTGCTACCGGCTGGAAACGGAATGGCAAGTTTGGGCGATGTATTACTGGTAATAGGAGTTGCCGTACTGATCATAAACGCAATGTGCGAGCAACACTGATGAAATGACTTGAAATGCAATGTATTGATTGCTTGCGCCGCCAATGAGGTGTAGCTTTTAAGAATAAATCGGCTCCCCTCGCCGCGCTCATATGGAGGTCATTTATGACAATTGCGGCATGCAAGTGGGGAGTACCAAGTTTCCCAAGTCTAATTCAGCGAACTAAGGTACTACAGTGCACCCGGGGAAGCGAAACCAAGCCAATCTTATTTGTTGCTCCATCTGGGTACGGAAAAACTGTTTCTGCTGCGCAATACGCGATGCAAAGTTCCCGAGATGCTGTATGGCTTTGCCTGCAGAGCAGACCGATTTCAGCGCCTCTGGTTTTTGAAGAACTTTTACGTTTATTTTCCCAAAAGTCACAATTTGTTGCGAAAATAATGCCAGACAGATCGTTTACAGATGCTGATTTAAAAGAAGCTGCGCGGCATGCGCTAGCCACACACTCCTCTGCAGGCGTAATTTTAATACTTGATGACGGCGGTCTCACTCTTGACGATCCTTTGTTGCATGTGCTTAACACGGTTACCAATGAACTAAAGCCCTTTATTGATCAAATTGTTATCACGGCGAAGTCACTAGACAAACTAAGCATTCCCACTGCAGATCAGGTGACAATAATTGATCGCCACAATTTACGCATAGATTCCTCTGAAGCACAGATGCTGGCTGATTCTATGGGCGTGAGCTTGTGTTCAGATGACGTTGGGCGCCTATTAGAGGCATCCCGAGGGCATGCTGCTTTATACGCAGTGTTGCTGCGTGCTGTTGGCGCGAAGTTGTCACTGGAGCCAGGCGAGCCCAGTCTCACCGCTTTGGGAATGTTAGAGCACTTGCTGCAGGGGTTACCCTCGCAGCTTTTGGCAGCGCTAGAAATAGCCTCTCTACTTGGTGAATTTTCACTACGAGATGCCGAGATGTTTTTTGGCAATGAGCTGCATGAACAGCTGAACCAGATTGCTCGGGAGCTGCCTCTTGTGCAGCTTGATAGGTCTGGACATCAAGGTGAAACTATCGTGCGGGTGCATGACTTGGTTTCCGGCTGCGTGCTTCATAGGGTTCGGCTAAAAACGCTTGAAGTAGAGTGCCCGTCGATTGATAAAGCGCTCCTTCTTCTTGGCTCAGGAAAACAGTGGTCAAAAGCCTGGGCAATTTGTGAGTTGTTTGATAAAGGAGAGATAGCAGCGCGCTTTATTAATCGATTTGGTGAGGAAATGCTTAAAGACCACCACGCTGACGAGCTTTTAAAACTAGTCTCTCTTGTGGCGCTGCAGGACATCATGAAAGATTCAAAAATCCTTCTATATTGGGCACAAGGTCTTTATGAAATCGGCAAAATCGACGAAGCAATGGCGAAACTGAATGCTGCAATCACGCTTGCGGGTCATGACCAGAAATATGAAACGCTTTGCATGGCAGCAGCTTGCAAAACTCTTTGGCTGGTTGATCAAGGAAAAGCAGCAGAAGCGGTTGTTTGTGCAGAACAGCATTTGGCTAAAGTGCAAGAGGATATATCGGCCTCAATACATTGCGAATTGTTGCTTGCATATGCAGGAGCGTTAGCGGCTGATAGGAAGCGCGAGGCTTCAAATCACGTGCTAAATCATGCGGAAAGAGTTGCGACTTTTGAAAACGATCATCTAAATGTTTCGATTCAGCGCCTGAAAAGGTTTCGGGTTCTGCTGGATTCGTTATGGACAGGCGATTGGTCCAATTTGGTTCGCCGCTTGGGGCCGATGCTGAATGATTGTTCAGAGCCTTTTATGGCCAGGCAGATGCTCTGCGGGAATCTTGCTTTAGGTCTTGTAGAAACAGGACGGCTAGCAAGGGGTGAATCTTTGCTAAATCTTGTTTGCAAGCAGGGCAATGTGTTACTCGATGCCGCATACCTTCCGGCGGTTGCTCTTGTTCAGGCCGCAAAAGGAAACTACGAGAGGGCAACAGCAGCATTTTCTGAAGCGCGCTCCGCAGCTGTTGAGTGTGGCGATGAGGCAGACATACATGTCAATCTTCTCTACCAGGCGGTCGTTGAAAGAGCTTTTGGTGCCACTGAACAAGCGCTTGCTTCTGCGGAGAGATCTTTTGAAGAGCTAAGCCACTGCGATTTTTTCAGTTACTCAACTCTTGCGCAAACAGAGATCGCTGCTGGTCTGTTGGCTTTAGAGGATCATAGGGCGGCAAGGAAGTGGATAAAATCTGCAGACATCTATAGAGAGAGCCTCTCCACCGTCAATTGCTATCACGCTTTGAGCGGTGCCATGGTGCTTGCTGTTGCTGATTACCGAGATGATGATATTGAAGGTGCGCTTACAAAACTTGCTCCGTTGGCTGATTACATCAAATCGGACAGTGCCAACTGGCGCATGGCGATGTACTGCCGCGTGCACCCCGAGTTGCTCGGCATGCTTGCTATGGCGGTGGGCTCAGAACAGTTGCCGGTGCACATGCTTCGCATGGTGCTGCCTGAGAACGTGGAGCGGGGATTGCGGATCGCGGTTGACTTGATGCCGAGGGAAGAGTGGCTGGCTCTTGGTCAGCGGGCGCTCGGCGAGGATCAGTTCGAAGCCTATCTGCAGCGTAAGGGACGTCCGATCTGCCGCGTCCACCTGTTCGGCGGGCTAGAGGTGCTTGCTGGGGAGAAACAGGTCACGGACCGCGACTGGAAAAAGCGCAAGGCCCGATTGCTCTTTGCGATGCTGGTCCTTATGCGGGGGCAGGATATACCGAGGGATCAGATACTTGATCATCTCTGGCCAGACCTGCCTGAGCAAAATGCCCGCAATAATTTTTATGTTGTATGGAGCACGATGAAATCAGCGCTTCTGCCGCCTGGGGAGCGGGCTGCTCGCTGTCCGTATGTCGAGAACCCACGTGGCCGGTGTCGGATTGTCCGTGATGCGCTTCGCTCTGATATCGATGAGTTTGAGGAGCTTATGGCGAAGGCTCGACAGGCTGAAGCTGAAAACAAGATCGATGAAGCGGTGGCAGCACTCCAGGATCTCATGGGAGTCTACCGTGGCGAGCTTCTGCCCGGCGACATTTATGATGACTGGTTTGCGCCGATTCGGGATAAATACCGTTTTGACTTTATTGAGGCGATGATGCGTGCTGCGGAGCTACTGTTTGGAAAAGGCGACCCTTGCGAGGCCCTCATTTTTGTGCGCCGCGCCATTCAGGTTGACCGGTGCCGAGAGGATCTTTACCAGATGGCGCTCAAATGCCACATCGCCGCTGGTCAACGGGGTGCAGCGATTGAGACTTTCATTCATTGCAAGACGGAGCTTTCCGAGGAGCTTGGACTCGATCCGTCTGCTGAGACGATGAATATCTACCAGGAAGTCCTTGCAATGGAAGAACGCCCCCGGTACGAATCGAGCACCTTTCCCGGAAATAGTTTCTTGAGTTCGAGAATTGGTAAGGTTTCGGTAAGGAGTTCTCGATAAGGTGGCTTTGCGCCGGCGTTGGTTCTTAGCGAAGCGGGTTTGTCGGCGCCACACGGAACTTGTCGGGCCTCCTGGAAAGGACTTTGCGGGCGGGGCGCGACCAAGGATTGGCGAGGAGCGGGAGTTCCTGAGGGGCGCCGACGGGTCGGCACCGACTCCGTTCGGGCTCGGCGGGTTCCGTGTGGGCGGTTTTTGCGCAGACGGTTGTAGCGCAGGCAGCTTTAGGGCAGACGGTTGTAGCGCAGGCAGCTTTAGGGCAAGAAGAAACACAAAACGTCTTCCGAAGCGCTTCCCGCTGCCCGGATGTCTCGTTTACGATGGGACTTGCGGGTATGATTCTGTTGTGCGCAAAGACTGTGCACAAGGGCTGTGCACAAAGGCTGTGCGGATAGGCTATGTGCGCAAGCTGTGTGTAGAGGCTGTGTGGATAGGCGGGAGGAGCCTCAGAAAAGCGCTGCCCTATGCTAGAATCGCGCTGTTTGGCTCGGTTATTCGCCTCAGAGAGGTGTCTTTTTACCTATGAATATCTTACAGAAGCTCCTCACGCTTGGAGAGGGCAGACAGCTTCGTGCCTACGAGTCCATTGTTGCAAAAATCAACGACCTTGAGCCGGAGTTCAAAAGCCTTACCGATAAAGAGCTCCCCGGAAAGACCGTTGAGTTCCGCGCACGCTTGGATCGCGGAGACGATCTCGACTCGCTGCTCCCAGAAGCATTCGCTGTAACCCGCGAAGCATCACGCCGTGTTCTCGGCATGCGCCACTTTGACGTTCAAATGATCGGTGCCATGGTGCTCAACGATGGCATGATCGCCGAGATGAAGACCGGTGAAGGCAAAACGCTCGTAGCGACGCTCACGGCGTACTTAAACGCGCTGTCTGGCAATGGTGTCCATATCGTCACGGTCAATGACTATCTTGCCAAACGCGACAGCGAGTGGATGGGGCGCATATATCGCTTCCTCGGCATGGAAGTAGGTCTTTTGCAGGCTCGGATGGATCCTGCCCTTCGTGTCAAGGCGTACCAGGCGGACATTACATATGGCACTAATTCGGAGTTCGGTTTTGATTACTTGCGCGACAACATGGAGGTTCGATCTGCCGAGCAGGTGCAGCGCGGGCATGCCTATGCGATCGTTGACGAGGTTGACTCGATCCTGATCGACGAGGCACGCACGCCGCTCATTATCAGCGGGGCGGGCTCTAAATCTGCAGAGACGTACAAAGACTTTGCGCGCATTGTGCCTCGGCTAAAAGAGGAGAGGGACTTCGACCTCGATGAGGCGAAAAACACCATTGCGCCTACGGAAGAGGGCATCGCAAAAGTAGAGAAGGCACTGGGCATCGACGATATCTACCTCGATCCTTCAGGGCAGCTCGTCAATCATCTGCAGCAGGCGCTGAAAGCACAGTTCCTCTTCAAGCGTGATGTCGACTACGTCGTGAAAGACGGCGAAGTCATGATCGTTGACGAGTTCACCGGTCGGTTGATGTATGGCCGTCGCTATTCGGAAGGGCTGCACCAGGCGATTGAGGCAAAAGAGCGGGTGCATGTCCGCGAGGAGAACCAGACGCTTGCAACGATCACCCTGCAAAACTACTTCCGGATGTATGACAAGCTTTCGGGCATGACGGGTACCGCCATTACCGAGGACAAGGAGTTCCGAGAGATATATAACCTTCCGGTCATGGCTATCCCGACCAACATGCCCATGGTGCGGGACGACCGCAACGATCTCGTCTACCGCTCGGTCGATGCGAAGTTCAATGCGGTATCTGAAGATATCAAGGAGCGGCATGCAAAAGGCCAGCCGTGCCTGGTCGGAACGATCTCGATCGAGAACTCCGAGCGGTTGAGCAGGCAGCTTACCAAGCGTGGCATCAAGCACAATGTCCTCAATGCCAAGTTCCACGAGCAGGAGGCGATGATCATCGCGCAGGCCGGACGTGCCGGTGCGGTCACGATCGCTACAAACATGGCGGGTCGTGGGACAGACATTCTCCTCGGCGGGAATCCTGAGCTTTTGTGGGAGGACATCGTCCGCGGGCAGGGGGTCTCGCCTGAGGATGCCGATGAGGCCCTGAAGGCGGAGGCGCTTAAAGAGGCCGAGCAGGTCTGCGCCGAGGAGCACGATAAGGTTGTCGGCGCTGGTGGGCTCGCGGTCCTTGGCACCGAGCGCCATGAGTCGAGGCGGATCGACAATCAGCTCCGAGGTCGTTCCGGGCGCCAGGGCGACCCGGGGGTGAGCCAGTTCTACCTCTCGCTCGAAGATGATCTGATGCGGCTTTTTGGCGGGGACAGGATGGATCGTGTTGCCGCGTTTATGGCAAAAAGCGAGGTCCCTGACGATATGCCGATCCAGGCCAGCCTGGTCTCCAAAGCCGTTGAGGGGGCCCAGCGCCAGATCGAGGCGATGAACTTCGGCTCCAGGAAACACGTGCTGGAATACGACGATGTCATGAACAAGCAGCGTGAGGTGATCTATAGCGAGCGTCAGGAGGTGCTCGACGGCAAGGACATCCATGGCCGCGTGCATGACATGATGCGGGACACGGTCGTTTCAAATGTGCTGGTCCTCTGCCCCGAGCGTTCGTATTCGGAGGAGTGGGATTGGGATGGACTTGCACTATGGTATCGCGATCTCACTGGGGTGGAAGGCGCGGTCAAATCTGCGCAGGACAGCATCGATGATGCGCACGGGCTTGCCCAGGAGCTTGTTGAAAAGGCTCTCGGCGTTTACGTCGAAAAAGAGCAGCTTCTCGGCGCTGATGGGCTCCGGGAATTAGAGCGCCAGGTCATGTTACGCATCCTCGACACGCGCTGGATGAACCATCTGCAGGAGATGGATTATCTTAAGGAGGGCATCGGTCTGAGGGCGATGGGGCAACGCGATCCTCTGGTTGAGTACAAGAATGAGGCGTATGACATGTTCTCCGGCCTGGTCGAATCGATCAGCGAGGACTTCCTGCGCACGGTAATGCATATTCAGCTGCTCAAGGCAGAGGCAGAACCCGAGCGGCCTTTGCGCAATGTGCGCTATACCTCGGCGGATGAGTCAAGCATCGGCGGGGTCGCCCAGGCCACGGCGGCGGCCCAGGTTGCGCAGGCAGCTGCCGTCGGTGTCAGCGGACCCTCGCAGGAGCAGATCGCGGCCGCCTCTGCCTCGGCAGGGGGGAGGCAGAAGGCCGCAACAGTGGTCAAGGACAAGGACGACCCTTGGGCGAACGTCGGGCGCAACGATCCTTGTCCATGCGGCAGCGGCAAAAAATACAAGAAATGCCACGGGAAAGCGGGCGCTTAGGCACAAGGTGGAGAATCGCGACTCAGATATAGCTGCTTTAAGGGACCGGGTCTTGGCAATGGCCGGCTACTTGCGCATGGACGCGAAGCGCTTGGAGCTTGCCGCGCTTGACGAGCGGGCCTCGGAGCCCGGTTTCTGGGATGACCAGGGTGCTGCGCAGCGGGCAATGGCGCAGGCGGCCGCGTTCCGAGATGAGATCGAGTCCTACGAGGCGATGATTGCTGCGCTTGAGGATGTCGAGGCTGCAAACGAGCTTGCTATGGCCGAGGAGGACGAGGAGCTTGCCGCAGAGCTTGCAGGTGGGCTTTCGAGCCTGGTGGGGCGCATAACGGAGCTCGAGGTCGCATCCTGGTTCACCGAGGAGCTCGATCCCGGGGATGCCATTATTACCATTACGCCTGGCCAGGGCGGTCTTGAGGCGCAGGACTGGACCGAGATGCTCCTCAAGATGTATTCAAAATACGCCGAGCGCAAAAAATGGAAGATCGATCTCCATGATGCCCCGGTCGGCGTTGAGCTTGGGCTTGACCGTGCGGTGTTCACGGTGCATGGGCGCAACGCGTACGGCATGCTTCGGTCCGAGATGGGCGTCCACCGCTTGGTGCGGATCAGTCCGACCGACGAAAAAAAACGTCGGCAGACGACGTTTGCCGGTGTGGAGGTCCTCCCGGTCCTTCCTGATGAGATAGAGGTCGATGTTCGCGATGAGGACCTGAGGATCGATGTGTACCGGTCAAGCGGCCCGGGCGGCCAATCGGTGAACACGACTGATTCGGCGGTCCGGATCACGCACCTTCTAAGCGGTATCGTTGTCACCGTGCAAAACGAGAAGTCGCAACACAAGAACAAAGAGGCAGCGATGAAGATCCTGCGCTCGCGTCTTTACGAACTCGAGAAAGAAAAGCGTGAGGCCGAGCTTGAGGAGCTTAGGGGGCCACGTAAAGAGATCACCTTTGGTAGTCAGATCCGCAACTATGTGCTCTATCCCTACCAGCTGGTAAAGGATCTGCGTACTGGGCATGAGACCGGGAACGTCGAGGCGGTCCTGGGCGGGGATATCGAGGCATTCCTGATCGCGTTCCTTCGCTGGCGTGTCGGCGGCGACGAGTCAGCGCAGGCGCAAGGGCAAACGCAGACCCAAGCGCAAGCGCAGGCGCAGGAGCAAGCGCGAGCGCAGGCTCAAGCGTCGGCACAGACCCAAACGCAAGCGCAGGCCCAAGGTCCGGGGGCGGTATAGGCAGGTGCGCCTCAAGGCAGATCTTCATACCCATACGGTTGCGTCCGGCCATGCTTTTTCCACGGTCACCGAGATCGCGACCGTAGCTGCCAGGTACGGACTTGAGCTTTTCGCCATCACCGACCACGGGCCACTAGTGCCACAGGGCGCACACCCTTGGTACTTTTTAAACCTCAAGAACCTGCCGAGCATCCTCGGCGGAGTTCGGATCTTAAAAGGATGTGAAGCGAACCTCTCGGAATCGTCCGAGAACGGCATAGACCTGCCCGACGAGGTGTTAGAAGCGCTTGACTTTGTCTCGGTGGGCTTTCACCCGCTGATCGGCTTTGACGACCATGATCGTTGCCGGAACACCGAGGCGCTTCTAAGGGCGATGGAAAGCCCGTACGTGGATCAGGTCGTCCACCCAGGGAATGAGAGGGATTTCCCGCTTCATATGGATCGGATCGCCGAGGCTGCTGCACGTTATCAGGTGATCCTTGAGCTCAACAACCACTCTTTCAACCCTTCGAGCATGCGCTCCAACGATCAATCAAAGGAACGCGAGTTCGCCCGTGCGGCGGCGGAGGCGAAAGCCCCAATTGCGATCGGGAGCGATGCGCACTATGCGCTACATGTGGGACACTTTACGCATGCCGAGCACGTTGCCGAGGAACTCGGTATTGATGAGGGGTGCGTGGTGAACAGGGATGCCGAAAGCGTGCTTGGCTTTTTGGGTGCCAAGCGCAAACGGCCGTTCCTCGACCACGGCGGCTCTTGGGAGCTGGGCGGGGCATGACGGCAGGACATTGATGAGGCATGGTCAGGCGAAGTGCTCAAGGAAACGAGGGTGAAGATGAGGGTGACACTATGACAGAAGGACTGTCAGACACCGCTCGGATGCAGGCATCCGTTGCTACCCGCGTGCGTGCGGGGGCCCTGCGGATGCGTCGCGACATCGTCGAGATGATCGGGGCTGCCGGCTCTGGGCACCCTGGTGGCTCGCTCTCGGCGGTCGATATCGTTGCTACCCTGTACCTCGGCGGCATCCTGCGCCACAAGCCCGATGACCCGTCGTGGCCGGAGCGCGATCGTTTCATCCTGTCAAAGGGGCATGCGGCACCGGTGCTTTATGCGGCGCTTGCCGAGGCCGGCTACTTCGAGCGCACGCATCTAAAGACGCTGCGCAAGCTCGGCTCGATCTTGCAGGGACACCCCGACTGCAAGAAAACGCCCGGGGTCGAGGTCTCCACAGGCTCGCTTGGGCAGGGGCTCTCGGTGGCAGCTGGTCTCGCAGCGGGGCTCGCCCGTGCCCAAGATGTCAGACCTGCCGCGTACAATACGCGCACGGTGTTCGTGCTGCTCGGCGATGGTGAGCTACAGGAGGGGCAGGTGTGGGAGGCGGCGATGTTCGCCGCGCATCAGGGGCTTGGTAACCTTGTTGCCATTGTTGACAACAATGGCCTGCAGATCGATGGCGCTTGCAACGACGTGATGAGCCTGGGTTCGCTCGCAGACAAGTTCACTGCGTTCGGGTGGGAGGTCATCGAGGTCGATGGCCATGATGTCGAGTCTCTGTATGCTGTGCTTGCCAGGGCACGTGCGCACACCGCAGGGCCGGTTGCTGTGCTTGCCCACACGGTCAAGGGGAAGGGCGTCTCATTCATGGAAAACGAGGCCGGCTGGCACGGTAAGGCACCTTCTGATGCCCAGGTGGCAGAGGCTTTACGCGAACTCCCTATTGCCGAGGAGAAGGGGATCCAATGACCGCAAAGGCCACTCGCGAGGCTCTTGGCGAGACCCTTGTGACGCTCGTGGAAGGGGGAGTGGACATCGCTGTTGTCGAGGCCGACCTCTCAAAGTCAACGACGACTGCCAAGTTTGCCGATGCTTATCCGGAGCGGTTTTTTAATGTCGGTATCGCCGAGCAGGACATGATCGGTGTTGCAGCAGGCCTTGCGGTTGGGGGGCAGGTGGCCTTCACGGGCTCATTTGCGGTGTTTGCGACCGGCAGGACTTACGACCAGGTGCGCAACACTGTGTGTTACTCCGGCCTTGATGTGAAGCTTACGCCCACGCACGCCGGTATCACCGTGGGGCCTGACGGCGGCAGCCATCAGATGATCGAGGACATCGCGCTCATGCGCGTACTGCCGGGGATGCGCGTGCTTGTCCCAGCCGACTATCGCTCTGCCAAGGCGGCGATCCGGGCGGCAGCCTCTACCCCAGGCCCGTTCTACATCCGACTGGGTCGCTCGGCGCTTCCTGAGATCTATTCCGAAGGGCACGAATGGGAGGTAGGTCGTGCCCATGTGCTGCGCGAAGGATCGGATGTGACTATCGCCGCATGTGGTGTCGAGGTCGCCCAGGCGCTCTTGGCAGCCGAGGCACTTGCGAACGAGGGCATCTCTGCTGAAGTCATAGATGTCGCTACCATAAAGCCTATCGACGTTGAAACGCTTGCAGCCTCGGCAGCAAAGACGGGAAGGGTCGTGACTGCAGAAGAGCACTCGGTGCTCGGCGGCATGGGTTCTGCCGTCTCTGAGGTCTTGTCCGAGGTGTGTCCGGTCCCAACAAGGCGTGTGGGAGTGGCTGATACCTTTGGGACATCAGGAAACCCCGACGAACTCATGGTGTACTTCGGGTTGACAGCAGACGACATCGCTGCAGCTGCAAAAGAGCTTTTATAAATGAAGCAGACAGAGGCGCGTGCGGCTGCGCTGGGCTTCATAAAATCAACATACGATGTTGTTATGGAGAGCGCAGGTCACACGCGTCTGTTTTGCTAGACTTGCGTGCGAGGATCGCGGTAATTATCGAAACGGAGTCCTTTTATGAGCGACACGCCCTCAGTAACACCTGAACCGGCATCTGGAGCTGAAGGAGCATCACGGAGCACCGCTGCGATGCTCCTCATGCGGGGTGTCAATAAGTATTACACGCCTGGGAAGGCCGCTTTACAGGACTGCAACGTGATGATCGGGGCAGGCGAGTTTGTGTTCCTGGTCGGTCACTCGGGATCTGGCAAGTCCACCTTTATCCGGCTGCTGCTCCGGGAGTTGATCCCGTCAAGCGGCCAGATTGTGGTTGCCGGGCAGGATCTTGTGAAGATGAAAAGCTGGAAGGTGCCGTATCTGCGCCGGAACATCGGTTGTGTGTTCCAGGACTTCAAGCTGCTGCCAAACAAGACGGCATTTGAAAACGTGGCCTTTGCCCTGCAGGTCATCGGCAAGAGCAAGCACGTGATACGCACGCAGGTTCCCGAAGTGCTCCGCCTTGTAGGTCTTGAGGACAAGGTGCAGAGCTATCCCGATGAGCTCTCTGGGGGCGAGCAGCAGAGGGTCTCAATCGCTCGGGCGTTTGTGAACCGCCCTCCGCTGCTTTTATGTGATGAGCCGACAGGGAACCTCGACCCGCAGACTTCGCTTGGCATCATGAAGTTGCTTGAGCGTATCAACAAGACGGGCACGACCGTGCTCGTTGCAACGCATGACCGAGATATGGTGGACAGCATGCGTCGCCGGGTCATTGCCTTGGAAAGCGGGCATGTCATCCGCGATCAGGATCGGGGAGTGTACGGGTATGTCGATTAATATTCAGTACTTTGCAGGGGAATCTTGGCAGAACTTCCGGCGAAACTGGGTCATGACCTTTGGCGCTGTGATCACTATCTATTTGTCGCTCTTGCTCGTTGGCGTGTTCTTGGTCACTGGCATTGTCGTGAACCGGATCGTTAAAGACGTGGAGGAAAAAGTCACTATCCAGGTGTTTCTCAGGGATGGCATAAGCCCTGAGGACGTGGATGCCCTCCAGAAAGATATCCTTGCTGATCCGCTTGTCAAATCGGTGCGCTACACGAGCAAGGAGAAGGCACTCGAGATCTTCAGTGGGCAAATGGAGGGCAGTCCCGGGATCCTTGAGCAGATGGCGGGAAACCCGCTGCCTGCTTCGCTTGACATTGACCTGAAGGATCCACGCACGGTCAGGGAGATGGCGGATAGCATTCTAAAAAACGAGACGTTCTTGTCGGTTTGCGACCGTCCCGAAGATCCGGAGAGGTCGCTCAAGTACGGCCAGCAGATAGTTGACAAGTTGTTTGCGTTTACCCGGGTTATCCGCATCGTAGAGATTGCGTTTGTGTCCATGCTTGCAACGGTGAGCCTTATCTTTATCAGCAATACTATCCGGCTTGCCATCTATGCCCGACGCAAGGAGATCGGCATTATGCGTCTTGTGGGCGCAAGCAACTGGTTTATCCGCACCCCGTTCCTGCTTGAGGGGATGTTGCAGGCGCTTGCCGGGGCTGCACTTGCCATTGCAACGCTGGTGATCGTGCAGGTGACCGTGTTTCCTCGACTAAAAGACGCAGTTCGCTTTCTTGCAATCGATCTGGGAACGGGCACGTTTATCCAGATATCGGCGATCCTTGTCTTCTCCGGGATATTCATTGGGCTGGTCGGCTCAGCGTTTGCCATGCGCCGGTATCTCAAAGTGTAAGACTTGGACACCGTTGATGCCTTACTTATACACGCGAGTCCTGCACATGCGAGTCCTGCATACTGGTTCTACTAACACTAACGTCCACTGAGGATGCGGCTGAACATATGAACAGGTGGATCAAGGTCGTTTTATGCACGCTCCTGGCTGCAGCCATGTTTGCCGGAGGGTTTGCCGGAGGGTATCTTTTCGCTGTTCACGATCGTTTTGGCGAGATGTTTTGGTCGGGCGGTGCTCGCGACAGGAGCGTGGGCGACGCGGTCAACGAGGTAGTTGACCTGCTTGCCGGGCGCGCTTTGGATCCAGTCAATGAGACCTCGGCAACCGCCGGTGCGATCCAAGGGCTGCTTGAGAGCACGGGTGACAAGTACGCGGTCTATTTCGACCCACGGCATTTCGAATACTTTAATGAAGAGAGCCATGGTGAGTTTGGTGGGGTCGGCGTTGTGTTGGGCGAAAAGGACGGGGCTACTTACGTCGTTGAGGTCTATCCGGACACCCCTGCCGCAAACGCTGGAGTAAGGAGCGGCGATATCTTTGTGGATATCGACGGTACCCGTCGGGACAAATGGCCGAGCGAAGAGGTGGTCAAGCGGGTTCGCGGCAAAGAGGGGACCAAGGTAAGCATCGTATTCAAACGGTTGGGAACGGATGGTGCGAGTGACAAGGAGGTCTCTGTCACCCTCACACGTGCCATGATCGAGCTGCCCAACATTAAAAGCGAGCTTGAGGGTTCAGTCGGGTATATCCGCCTCAGCCAGTTTAACGAAAAGGCTGTAGATAAAGTGGCAGAGGCCATAACCGACCTTGAGAAAAAGGGTGCAAAATCGTTCGTACTCGACCTGCGCGATAACCCAGGTGGGTTACTTAACCAGGCCGAGGGTGTGTCCTCGCTCTTTTTAGAAAGCGGCGTTGTAGTCCAGGTTGAGGAGCGTGACAAAAAGCCCGAGAAGCGCTCGGTGTCTTCCAGGTACAAACAGATCACTAAGGCTCCGGTCGTGTTGCTTATAAACGGAAACAGTGCCTCGGCAAGTGAGATTGTTGCCGGTGCCTTGCAGGATCATAAGCGTGCGACGCTCGTGGGTGAGAACTCCTTTGGCAAGGGGAGCGTGCAGACGGTTGAGCCGCTCCACGGAGGCGGAGGTGTGAAATTTACGATTGCCCATTACCTTACACCTAACGGGCGTGTGATCGACGGAAAGGGCCTCACTCCGGATATTGTCGTGGAAATGGATCCTGAGAAGCAGGCTGATCCCAAAACCGACACCCAGCTTCAGCGGGCGCTTGCCGAGGCGCGCAAGGCGCAGCAGTAGCGCACATCGGCGTGCAAGGTAAGGCTCGCGTTTTGGCATCCGGGCGGATGATGGGCGCTTTGGCGATGCGTTTTCCTGGCATAAGAGAAATAACATTGACGATCCATTTCGCTCCAAAAGGGCGTGTGCGGTGAGCGTGCGTGCAGTGAGCAATAAGCTTGAGCGAATGGATAGGTTTTTTGCTGCTCGGCTTGATGAGTGCGATGAGCACATGCTGTGCAACATCGAGGAACTGCCGGAAGCGTATGAGAGAGTCGCGCAACTTGTTCCAGCAACCACTCGGGTCTTGTTGGATTTGGGTTGTGGCACAGGTCTGGAGCTTAGGTGGATTTTTAAGGCATGTCCAAGCATCAGGGTGGTTGGAATTGACCTGACACAGGCGATGCTTGACGAGTTGCATCGGAAATATGTGGGCAGGGATATCACGCTGATCTGCGCGGATTACCTCAGGTACGATCTCGGCGAAGCCGAGTATGATGATGCCGTCTCCTTTGAGACGATGCACCATCTGACGCACAGTGAGAAGCGTGGGCTGTACGTAAACATCTGTAAGGCGCTAAAACCTGGCAGCAGATATATCGAGTGCGACTACATGGTGGATACTCAGGACGAGGAGAACCAGTGGGCTGCCGAGAGCTGCAGGATCCGTGCCGCGCAAGGTGTTCCCGTCGGCGAGCCTTATCACTATGACACGCCGCTTACGATTAAAAACCAGGTCGAACTGCTTTTGCAAGCAGGTTTTACGAGTGCAGAAGAGGTGTGGCGCAAAAACGGCACAGCTATAATCGTGGCCGAGAAAGGGCGGACGTAGGTCTTAGCGCTAATCCTCCTCGTCGTCATCGTCTAAGAGTATCGGGCTTTCAAAACCGCACTCTTCAGGCTCTAAAAGAAGGCGGCACCGCTGCTCACCGGATTCACTGTTCATCTCAGGGATGGAAATCAGCGTGAGACTGGAGACATCCCCATGCAACACGAGTTTCCAGCGCCCGTTCTCGATCTGGCAGAAATCGAGATAACGATAGGACGCAATATTAAGGAATAGGCAGCCGTTGACGATCATTGTGGCCGAGTCCGAGTCAGCCATCAGCTTGACCAGTACGGCAGTCCCCTTTTCAATCAGGTCGCCATGGGCCTCGTAACAGTATTCCAGGTTCTCCAAAGTCTCAAGTGCGCGAAGCATGTCAGGCGCGCTTGATAGCGTGCCTGTACCAATCATCACTGGTGCAAGTGAGCGTTTCTGATCCATCGGCGCTCCAAAATCAATTAAGGCAAATCAAAAGCCGAGGTTTTAAACAGTGTAAAGAAGTACCGCGACTCGATAAATTTTATCATCTCCATCTGCTTGGGTGGGTTCAGTGGTAAAACTGAATACAAAAATTACACATGCGTGAAGATAACATGCATGGAGATAGCACGCAGAGTGGTTGGTGTGTCGGGCGAGCGATATGCAGAGCGGTTGCGCGCAAAGGGTGGCGCAGGAGCGCAGGAGCGCAAGAGCGCAATGGCGTAGGGGCGGTAAGGGCTTAGACGCGTAAAGGGCGGACGGGTTTGCATGGGCAGACAAAGGCGAGGCGGAAACGCAAAGCGTGCCGTACGGCGCACAGACAGCGGGCTTATTGCCGGCCGGCTCTCGATGACTCGGCATGGATACGGCTTTGTGGGCGCTTCCGAGGGCGATTACTACGTTGGTGCCCGTGACATCGGCGGCGCAATGCACGGAGACGCGGTCCTTATCCGGCCAGATGCCAAATGCCAGGGCGCGAGCCGCAGTGCGAGGGTCATGCGTGTGGCCGAACGGGCAAACACGCACATAGTAGGGCGTTTTGAGCAGCTTGGGACCGTCGGCATCGTGGTACCGGCCGACAAGCGTTTCTGTGCCGAGGTGTTTATTAGTGAGCAGGGGGCATCCGGCGCGAAAAGCGGTGATTACGTTGTGGCGCGGCTCACTGGCTTTCCCACGCGGCACAGCCCTGCGCAAGGGTCAGTCGAAGAGGTCATTGGCCGAGAGGATGACCCTGGCATTGGAGTCGAGGTCATCATTCGCGAGCATGGGCTTGAGACCGGGTTCAGCGCCGATGCACTTGCCCAGGCAGCAGGGATCGAGCTGGATGTTACTGCGGCGCTTGATTCGGATCCCACACGCCGAGACATCCGCGATCGTTTTGTCTTTACCATCGACCCTGTTGATGCCCGTGACTTTGATGATGCGGTCTCAATCGAGCATATCGACGGCCTAACACGGCTTGGTGTCCACATAGCCGATGTGGGTCACTATGTGCCCTGGGGCTCGGCGATTGATGTGGAGGCGCGATGCCGAGCAACGAGCGTCTACCTCGTCGATCGGGTGCTTCCCATGCTTCCCGAAAAGCTCAGCAACGACATCTGCTCGCTCAACCCAGGGTCGGATCGCCTGACTTTCTCGGCGGATATCTGGCTGGACAAGCATGGGGTCGTGCAGCGCTATGAGCTGTACTCGGCGGCAATCCGCTCTAATGCGCGTTTTGCCTATGAGGATGTGCAGGCGATGCTTGAGGGGAGGGCGGCGTTTCCGGATGCGCAGGCCGAGCAGGCCTTGCGCAGCTTTGCTCGGGTGGCCGCACGGCTCGGCGCACGGCGTGTGGCGCGTGGGGGCCTTGATTTCGAGACGGTGGAGGCCAAGGTGCGGCTTGCCGATGATGGGGCACCGCTTGAGGTCATACTGCGCGAGCGCACCCAGGCCACGGCTATGATCGAGGAGGCGATGATCCTTGCCAATGAGGTTGTGGCCGCACATATGCGTGATGCGGCGGTGCCGATGCTCTATCGCATCCATGAGGATCCTGACTCGGATGCGCTTGAGCGCGTTGCGGCGGTGTTAAAGGAGTTTGGCTACCTGGTCAAGGATGTACGCAACACGTCATCGGCTACCCTCCAGCGCATCATTGCCTACGCGCATGACCGACCGGAAAAGCGGCTCATTAACGCACTGCTCCTGCGTGCGCTCAAGCGGGCGCGCTATGTCGATTACCTGGCGCGGCATTTCGGGTTGGCGAGTGCGGCCTACACGCACTTCACCTCGCCGATCCGCCGTTATCCCGATCTCATCGTGCATCGGCTGCTTCGTGCGCAGCTGGCAGAAGCGTCAGGGATCGGCAAGAAGCCAGCGGGGACATCAGCAGCGATGCCAGGGGCCGGCAAGGGGCCAGTGGGGATGCCGAAGGGCGGCGGGGGAGGGGCCGTCGGCGCGGAGGCCGCACTCGCGGTCGCGGGCATGGTCCCCGAGCTTTCCGCGCTTGCTGCGCATTCCTCGGCGATGGAGCGGGAGGCTGCGCTTGCCGAGGAGGAGTCGGTGCGCCTCAAGCTTTGCGAACTCATGGTCGGCCATGTCGGCGAGGTCTTCGACGGCGTTGTGACCGGAGTAGTGGGATTCGGGTTCTTTGTGCAGCTAGAGAATACGGTCGAAGGGTTTGTGCATACAAGGAGCCTGCCGGATGATTACTATACCCATGATGCCAAACGGTTTTTTTTGCGCGGAGAGGAGACGGGAAAAGGCTTTCGCTTAGGGCAACCTGTGCGCGTGCGGATAGAGAATGTGGTGCCAAGCGATGCGCGCATCGATATGAGGGTTGTTTGACGTTTGGTGCCGCGCTATCTTACCTGCGGTATACTAATATGTTCGGCATCTGATATGTGTCCGGCGTTTGACATGTGTCCGGCGTTTGATATGTGTTTGGTATCTGATCCATGAGGAGCATACCTTAATGCAGAAGAAAGACCTTCGATTTCTGAAAGACCTTGTCGAAGCCCCATCGCCGTCGGGTTACGAGCAGCCAGCAGCCCGCGTTTTTCGGGAGCGGCTGGCGCTCAGTGCTGATAGTGTTGAGACGGATGTCTTAGGTTCTGTTCATGCGTTGCTTGAGGGCATGAGACCTGATGGGGTCTCGGTCATGTTTGCAGGGCACATCGATGAGATCGGGTTGATGGTCAACTTCATCACGCCCGAGGGGTACGTGGCGTTCTCCGCGATCGGTGGGGTTGATGCGGCAATCCTGCCGGGCATGCGTGTGCGTGTGCATACAGACGACGGGTCGATTCTTGGTGTGATGGGGCGCAAACCGATCCACCTTATCGAGTCCGAAGAGCGTAAAGCCGTCACTAAGATAGAGAAGCTCTTTATTGACATCGGCCTTAGCGCTGATGACGCGAAAAGGCGGGTGAGCGTTGGCGATCCGATAACCTTTGATGTAGGCATGGAAGAGTTTGGGGATGGCATGGCCGTCTCCCGTGCGTTTGACGACAAGATGGGCGCGTTCATTGCTGCGCGAGTGCTCGAAGAGGTCAAGGCGGCGGGCGGGGCATCGGGTGCGTGCGTTGCCGCTGCAACGGTGCAGGAGGAGATAGGCCTTAGGGGTGGTATTACGAGCGCATACGGCATCTGCCCGGATGTCGGCATCGCAGTCGAGGTTTGCCACGCCACCGACTATCCCGACATTGACAAGCGCAAGCACGGCGACTTCGAGTGTGGCAAGGGCCCGGTGATCGCACGTGGCCCCAACATCAATCCCGTTGTGTTCGATCTGCTGGTGAAGGCGGCAGACAAGGCAAAAGTCGACTATCAGGTGGGTGCCGAGCCACGCGGGACAGGCACTGATGCCAACCCCATCCAGCTATCACGCGGCGGCAGGGCGGCGGCGCTTGTCTCGGTACCGCTGCGCTATATGCACACGCCTGTTGAGGCCCTCGCGCTCTCCGACATCGATGCCTCCGTCAGACTGCTTACGCATTTTGTGCTAGACCTTGCGCCAGGAACCGACTTCACTCCTTAGGAGGTTGCATGGCGAAGGCGAAAAACGAGCGGCTGATTGCGTCGAACAAAAAGGCGCGGCACGATTATTTTATCGAGGAGGTCTTTGAGGCCGGTATCGAACTCACGGGCACCGAGGTAAAATCGTTGCGCGAGAACCGAGCGTCTTTGCGGGAGTCGTTTGCCACCATCGCCGGTGGAGAGGTTTGGATGCATGGGGTGCATATCGCACCTTACAGCCATGGCAATCGTGCGAATGTCGAGCCCGACCGAAAGCGCCGGCTTTTGCTGCACAAAAAGGAGATCCGCTATCTCATCGGCAAGACCAAGGAGCGCGGGTTCACGCTCATCCCGCTCTCGATGTATTTCTCGCCTTCCAACAAGGCAAAAGTAGAGTTAGCGCTGGCGCGTGGCAAGAAACTGCATGACAAGCGCGATTCGATTGCCGAGAGGGACCAGAAGCGCGATATGGAACGGGCCTTGCGGGAGCGGCAGAAAGGCGGGTAGCCGCGTAGCTGTCGGCGGACGGCTCATCTCGGTGACAGGCAACGACCCAGCCGGGCAGCTGGTCGGGTGCTGTCAGAGGGATCGTGTACACTATTGCTGTGGCGGGTGCCTTACAGGGGGCATGCGCTGCGGCGGAGTGCTTTGCAAAAGGCATGCCGCAAAAGGCACTTTGACAACGTCGAACACATCTCGGATATGGGGGTGACCGGTTTCGACATGATACGTTTGAGGGAAGAAGCAGGTCGAGGTCGCCTTACCTCGTAAAACAGGGGCGCAGACGCTCAAGCGTCGACAACAACTATGCTCTCGCTGCCTAGAATAGAGCAGCGACGCCGATCCGGTGGATGTCTCCGCCATCGGCTAGGTGTCATTTTAGGAGACTGCCACAACTGACGCGGGCGGCATGCAGTTGTGAAAGATGGGACCGCTATGAGGCAGTTGCAGCGAGTCATCAGGCGGCAGCTGGCTCGAGATCTATCTGATGACTGAGCCTGGAGATGCTTCCTAGGGGCGTACCATGGACGCGAGTTCGAGTCTCGCCACCTCCACCATAACCAGCTATATAGGGCCAAGGAGGAGCGGCATGGCGGCACGCGCCCGTCGAACCGCAAAAGACTGGGAGTGCGCACGTGCGCGTCTTTATGAAATGCTTGTCGATGCCGCCCGACGGCGTGAGACGGTTGCCTATAAAGATGTTGCAGTGCATGTGTTTGGCGGTACGGTGCCAGCTCGCTCAAGGTTGATCATGGACCTGCTCACGGAAGTCGACGAGCAAGTCCATGCAGAAAAGGGTGTTATCATCGCTTCGCTTGTGGTCCGTGCGGATAGCGGCATTCCCGGTATCGGGTATTTTCACTTCATTGCTGATCGGTTTGGTCGCGACATCTCCGACCCGAGAACCGCATGGTGCGAGGAAGCCGAGAAGGTGTGGGTGGCTTATGGGCAAAAGTGAACTGGTCAGTTTGCTTTTAGGCGATGCGGTTGGTCGTGCGACTGCGATGACGTGGGTCCCCCTTGAGGCAGCGCATGCGCTCGCCGGTGGCCCGAGCGCCGAAAGCGGCCCGGAGACGCTCGCCCTTGTCGCCCAGGCATTCGACGTTGATCTCGCATTTGTTCCAGCATCTGAGCCGTGGGGTACCGATGCGGTAAAGGCGCTTAAATCTGCGGGTATTGCCGCAGGGTGGATTGTGGAAGGGGTCGTGTCGCGTGTTGCCCTTGAACGCGGGTGGTTTCCCACGATTGCCGAGTCAGCACGCTCGCCGCAGAACCTAGCGGTTGCGCTCCGTGACGCTATGCGCAGCTGTCTTTTCGATGTGCGCCGCGGGCATTTAGCCGAAGCCGACGTGCTGCTCTGCGGCGATGACCTTGCTGGATCCGCAGGTTGGCTTCTTGCGCCCGATTTTGTCCTTGAGACACTCATGCCCTGCTACTGCGCGATTGCAAAAGTGTGGGGGAAGGGGCGACCAGCCGTATTCCACTCTGACGGCGACATCAGGGTGGTTTATTCGGCGCTTGCGGCAGCGGGTTTCTCGGCGGTGCATATCGCGGGCGGCCAACGGGTGTCCTTGCGCAAGGCATTCACAGCGGCTTGCTCGGCTGGGCTTGTCCCCATGGGCGGCGTTGAGATCCGCAATCTTGCTGTCAGCGATGTCCAGCAAGCAGGTTATCAGGCGGAGAGCCTCGCGGATCTCACTGATTTTGAGTCTGCGGTTATCGCTGACGATGGTGCGATAACCACCGCCGAGGAGCTTGCTCTTTTTGGCTCGGCTATTGAGAGTGTCCGGCGCGGGTCACTCTGACCGGTACCACTTTGAGATAAAGCGGCTCGGCTACATCCATTTTGGCTGGATAGGCACTTTTGAGCAGATGGGATCATGCCGATAATTATCTAGCGCGCTGGTATACATACGCCAGCTTGGTTCCGGATGCTTGGAGGATGAAGTGGCTCTTGAGGGCAGCCTCTCAGATTTTTCGCTTAATGACATGTTCCGCCTTCTGCAGAGCGGCAAGAAAGACGGCATTTTATATCTTGAGAAAACCGAGGCGGAAAGGGTCGCTACGCGTGGCCAGGTGTGCTTTAGCAAAGGCATGATCTACCATGCCGAGGTGGGCATGGCCTCTGCTGGCGATCCTGGAGAGCGCATGTATGCAAGCGGCCTGATCACAGAGACCGAGTATCGGCAGGCCAAAGGCCTGGTGAAGATACAGCAGGGCGATAAGGCAAAACGCAGCCTGGCCCAAGTGCTTATCGAAGAGGGATATGTCTCTCGGCACAAACTCGAACAGTTTGTAGCGCAGTCCGTCGAGGATGTGCTGTTCGATCTGCTCAGATGGGAGAGCGGGACCCTTCGTTTCGAGCCGAATGACTCTCATCAGGCGGCCGACCTCGGTGTTGCAATAGCCGTTGGCGATATTGCGGCAAAGCTCGCCACAAGGCTAGAGGAGTGGAACCGCCTCTCAAAGAATGTCCCTGACGACGGAACCAATTTTTTCATGGCATCGACTGCCGGAGGGAATGCGGGGGATATTCACCTGACCGCCCGCGAGTGGGGTCTTTTATGTCATCTGCATGGTGGTCGGAGCTTGCGCGAACTCGTCAACCTCACCGGTTATGGTGACCTTGAGATCGCACGCCTTCTGCTTGAGCTGCAGGCATCTGGGCTGGTTGAGCGCAACGAGGTAGCGGTTGCCAGTACTTCTGCGGGCATTTAGGCAAGTTGCGCCCAAAATGATCGTGACGCAGCAAATACTGGCCGCAAAAGAATTCGAGCTTTTCCGCGACTGGATCCAACAGCAATCAGGGGTGTTTTTTGAGGCATCCAAGACAGACTTTTTGCAAACAGCACTGCATTCGCGTGCGGTCTCGCTTGGGCTGAGCACCTTTGCCGAGTACTTTGAGGCGCTCGGCAGTGAAGAGGACGAGTTCAAGGAGCTGATGAACCTCCTCACGATAAACGAGACGAGCTTCTATCGTTTTCCAGGGCAGTTTGATGCGCTGCGTTATCATGCCGCACCGCGTATCCTGCGCGAGCGTCAGGATAACACCTCTCCGTTCAGGGTCTGGTCTGCCGGATGTTCGACGGGGGAAGAGCCGTATACGATCGCTATGACGCTGTTTGATTCGCTCGTAGGGTTGCAGGGGGTCCCGATCGAGGTGCTCGGCACGGATATATCGTCGGTCGTGCTCGATTTCGCCCGTGTGGCCAGGTATTCAAAGCGGGCGATCAGGGATCTGCAAAGTGATGTTGTCGCCCGCTGGTTTGAGCCCAATGGCGATTACTGGCGCCCGGTCAAGCAAGTGCGAGACGTGTGCAATTTCAGGTACCACAATCTGGCGCAGCAGCAACAGACGCACCTGCAGCCCATGGGCTGGGACGTGATCTTTTGCCGCAATGTGATGATCTATTTCGAGCCGACCATTGCAAAATCGACTATCGCGTGCCTGTACGATGCGCTTAATCCGGGCGGGTACCTGTTCCTCGGGCACTCTGAGATGCTTCCACTGGCGAAAGACTGTTTTGAGACGGCGGAGGTGAACGGCGTGTTCTTCTACAGGAAGCCCAGCCGGCCTTCTCAAGCCAGGCAGACTGCGTTTTTAATGCCTCAGGCAAAAGGTGGAGCGGAATCCGGGCCCTCTAATGGCTTCGAAGGGAAAGGGATCCCTGTCAGGGCCTTTCCTCGCGGGGTTGCAGGGGCTGCCGAGGCTGCAAGGGCTCATGAAGATGTAGATGAGGTGCGCAAAACAGAGCCGGTAACACAAGACGCGGCGGCCTTGGATGAAATACAATTGGCTTTGGTCTCAGCGTACAAGCGGGCGGATGTCGGCGATGTGGCGGGAGCCATTGCAGAAACCGATGCCATCCTTGAGGAGCAGCCGCTTTGTGCCCAGGCGCGTTACCTGCTTGGGATGCTTAAGCGCGGGCAGGGGGAGTTGGGGGCGGCAGCGCGCGAGTTCCGCCGCACGCTTTATAGCGATCCGGACTTCTCCCTTGCGCATTTCGCACTTGCGGGGATTGCTCGGCAAAACGGGGACGCAGAAGAAGCGATCTGCGAGTACGAGCGGACCCTTAGGACTTTGGGGAAGGAAAGGCAGGGGACGTGGTCGGTGTTCCTCGGCGATTTTTCGCCTGAAATGATCGCCGAAGCGAGTGAGCGTGGAATCGAAGAGTCTCGAAGAGCCATTGCTGATGCCGGATGACCCGGTGTTAGGCAAAGTGATTGTTGTGGTTAATAGCCGAGAGGGGAGCAGACTCCCATGTCTACAACACGGATACTGCTAGTCGATGACAGTCTGACCATCCGGGAGATGATTAAGTCGCTTCTGATTTCCGCCGGGTACGAGGTCATAGAGGCCTCGGATGGAGCTGAAGCGCTCGATGCTGCAAAAAGTGAGTCGCCTGACCTGATCTTGCTTGATGTCATGTTGCCCAAACTCGATGGTTATCGTGTATGTCGACTGCTTAAATTTGACAAGAACTACCAGAAGATCCCGATCATTATGTTGACGGCAAAGGCAGAAGAGCAGTCTATGGCCACGGGTATCCGGACCGGTGCCGACCAATACCTGACCAAACCAGTCGAGCCAGAGCGTCTCCTCGCAGTTGTTGCAGAAGAACTTGCCAAAGTGCAGGCTTAAAGTAAAAGGCGGCAGTGATCACGATGCCAGATATCACAGCAAAATCCACAGCAGATCAGGTAATAAACTCGCTTGTCAGTTCGAAGTACATCCTGCCTGGGCAGGTTGAGGCTATCCGTGTCGATTCGGCTACCGATGGCGAGATGGGGAGACGGCTCCTTGCAGAAGGTGTCATCACCGAAGCGCAGCTCGCACTTGTACTCGAGCGGGATCTTGGTTACCCGCAAATCGACTTGAAGAGTTACGCGCCCGACGAGGATGCGCTGCGGCTTATACCGGCAGATGTTGCCAACGCCTATCGGTTATTGCCGTTGTTTGATATCGACGGGGTGCTTACCGTGGCCCTCGGCGACCTTGCCTCGGTGTTTGCTTTTGAAGAGATCGGTGCCGCGAACGGGATTGAGCTTAACGCTGTCATCGGCGAGAGGTCGGCGGTGGAAGAGGCGCTGCTGGAGTATTACAGCAGACCAGGGGCGGCGGACAGCGGGTCAGGGGCGGACAGCAGGCCGGGGGCGAGTGGGTCAGGGGCGGCGGACAGCGCGCTAGAGGCGGCTTCGGCAGCACCTGCCGACACGAGCGGGGCAAATGAGTTTACGATGGACGGCCTGGTGTCCCAGGCGGGAGTGGCCCCCGACGTTGCTTCTTCTGAGTCCTCCGTATCTGAAGAGGTCCCCGATCCTGATATTTCCGAAGATACACAGTGGACCCCCGAACCGCTTTCAGCGCCTGATGAGGTAGAGGCAGCAGCGTTTGGAGTCGAGCACGCTTCTTCAAGTGCAGAGGGGTTTGCGGTCGGCGAGCTCGACTCGGGTCCCAGTGTGGCAGCTGACAGCGACATCGCAGATGTTTCTGCGGCGTTGACCGTTGAGCAGGTCATGGGAAGTGAGATCGGCGAGGATAGCCCATCGATAGACCTTGATGTCTTAGCGGTTGCCGATGAGCGTGCGGTCGCTATTTTGGTTACAGACATCCTTGAGGCTGCAGTGCGCCGCGGTGCGAGCAAGATACACCTACTGCCCTACAAGTCGGACTTCTTCTTGGTGTTCAGGATCCGGGGCAGGCTTGAGAAGATAGCAAGCGCCCCGCTGTCTATGGAAAAACAGCTCATCAAGGGTTTTATAAACTTTGCACGGTTGGGCGACATCCCGGACAGCCGTCCGGCGCTTGGCCGGGTGCGTACAGAGATCGCTGGTAAGGACGTCGTGTTCTCGATCTCAGCGGTTCCAACAATCGCCGGGCAACGGCTTGTCATCTCGGCAGTGACGAATCCGCCGCGTCCAAAAGACCTTGCTGCCCTTGGAATGTCGGATGCTGAGCAAAAAGCGCTTCATGCGATGGTCGAACGTGGGCGCGGGCTGCTGTTGATCGCTGCTCCGGTGGGCGGTGGCTGCTCGGCGACGTACTACGCGCTCCTGCAGCATGCGGCGCAGGTGGGCAAAACCGTGTACTCGGTGGAGCGCTCAATAGACTATGAGATTCCCGCAGCAGCCCAAGTCCAAGTCAGCCCTGGCACTCCGATACCGGCTGCAGGGTATTTTTCCGCCGGATTCGAGCAGGACACCGATGTGCTCGCGCTTGACTCCATCCAGGCTGTCGATGAGGCCAACCTTGCTATCAAAGCGGCGGGGATGGGCAAGCTTGTGATTGTGACCTTCGTGAGCGGGGATATTGTTTCTGGCGTAAGAAGGCTCCTTGATATGGGCGTTGAGCCGGTCTCGCTTGCGAACTCGCTTACGCTTGGGGTGGGTCAGCGCATTCTCCGGACGAACTGCACCACATGCGCAGAACCGACCCAGAGCTCAATCGTGTCAAAGATCCCTGGTGCCCGCATGGGCATTGTGCCGCACGAGGGCAAAGGGTGCCCTGCGTGTTCGGGGACCGGATACTCTGGTGCGACCGGGATCTTTGAGGTGCTGCCGTTCACCGAGCCTGTCCGCACGGTCATCGTGGGCGATGAGAGTGTTAACAACATCCGCATTGCGGCGACCAAGGCCGGCATGCGCTCAATGGTCTCCTCAGGCCTGTCGAAAGTCGAAAAAGGCATCATCAGCCCTAATGAGCTGAATCGGGTCTTGAGGTTTGCGAAGTGAGCGGTCGGGCAAATGACCTCAATGTGCATCTGGGCAAAGAGAAGTCTGCTGCCCTCGGCTCGGAGGAGCAGGCTGCCAGGGGTGCCAATGTGCAGTACGTCGTATTCTCGGTCGCCGACCAACATTTCGGGCTGCGCCTCGAGCATGTGCTTGAGGTCCAACCGATTGTTGGTATGTCTGCTGCCACAGGGGCGGCAACAGGTGTCATAGGCATTGTTGATCTGCGCGGGGAGATTGTGCCAGCGGTCGATCTTGCGGTCTTGCTCGGCGTTCCTTCTGCCGAGAAGACCCTTGACACCCCGATGGTGTTTGCGACGTTTTGTGGTGAGGTCATCGCACTCGTGGTCGATGCGGTCGAGGACGTATTCGACCTCTCTGCGGCACAGGTGCGCGAGGTGCCACACTCCTATCCGTTGAGCGCACTGATGGAATCGGTTGCGCGTCTCGATAAGAACCTGGTCTATATGCTTTCGGCAGAGCAGCTGTTCAGGTGTTTGAGCGTGGTGGCGTGATGGGTGAGCCGACGCGTGCGCTTCCCACGACCCCATCTGACGATGAGGTGCTGCGCCAGCGCGCCGAGTCACTTGCCCACGTCAAAGAACAACAGGACAAGCCTCTGCTTGAGGCGGTGCTGTCTTTCTGTGCCGGAAATGAATGGTATGCCGTGAAGGTGTCGCCTGTTCGGGAGATCATCCATGGCTTCACGGTCGTTTCGCTGCCGTGTGTGCCCGAGTATGTGCTCGGAGTGACCAATTTACGTGGCGAGATCCTTTCGGTGTGCGGGGCAGCGGAGATGCTGGGGTCCAGGTGCTCGGAAAGGCCTTTGGACGAGGGCATCATGGACGTTGCGATCGTCCTTGCTAAAGGGGACGTTGCAACCGCTTTTGTGGTTGATGAGATCGGAGACATCATCGATGTAAGCGAGGGCGACTTTGAGCCGATAATAAACACGTCGGGGACGGCTGCCACGGAGTGTGTCTCGGCGATCCTTGAGGTTGAGGGCCGTCTGATGAGTGTTTTGGATGTGGATATGGTACTCAGACCCGTCAGTAGCGATGGCATCACACATTAGGGAGCATCAGGATGGGGTTAACTAATCGTATCAAACACCGGATCCTCTATCAGATCCTTGCCGCATGTTTTGTTTGGCAGCTGATCTATCAGAGCCTGTTGCTTGCGGTTGTGTTCCTGCTCAGATACAAGTTCATGGAACAGTACCAAATGGGGTTCTGGGTCCAATTCCTTATTATATCGGGGGTATCGCTCGTCGGCCTTTCTCTGTGGCTATATGCCAATGTGCTGGTAGGAGATCGCCTTCTCCAGCCGTTTTACCGGCTCTTAGACGCGGTTCGCATGATGTCTGCTGGAAAGATCGGACAAAAGGTGCCGGTCGATGCAGAAAACGAAGTAGGTGCTTTGGCTGATGCCCATAACAAGACGACTGAGATCTTGGTGCAGCTTGTCAGCCAGAAAGAGTCGGTCTCAGACCAGCTCCAGCGGTTTTCCAACGAGATCCTAAGCGCTACTGAGCAGCAGGCTTCGGGAGCTGCCGAGCAGGCAGCGTCGATTGCGCAGACCACTGCGACGATGGAAGAGCTTGCGAGCACGTACCGCCAGATCGCCGAGAATGCCAACCAGGTTGTAAGTATGGCTGAGGCATCGCTGCATTCCGTTGAGTCAGGGCAGGCTGCTGTTGGCAGCACGCTTTCTGCGATAGAGGACATCAAGGCACGCACACAATCGAGCGCAAGCCGTATTCTTGCGTTGAGCGCACGCAGCCAGCAGATCGGGCAAGTGCTCACCATCATCAACTCGATCGCCGACCAGACAAAGATACTTGCCCTTAACGCTGCCATCGAGGCGGCACGTGCAGGTGAGACCGGCAAGGGTTTCTCGGTTGTAGCTGTCGAGATCCGCAAGTTGGCAGAGTCGGTAGTCGAGTCAACCTCTGAGATCTCGGCGATCATCGGTGAGATCCAGTCGGCATCAACCGAGCTTGTCATGTCTACCGAGCAGGAGATGAAGCAGGTTCAATCCAGTGTCGATCTTGCTCAGAGCACCAGGGACTCGCTTAATCAGATTGTGGAGATGGTCGAGCATACGGCGATTTCGGCCAAAGAGATCTCTGCGGCGACGCAACAGCAAAAATCAGCGACAGACCAAGTGGTCAAAGCTATGCGCGAGGTCGCTGCCGTTGCGCAGCAATCGGCTGCCGGGTCGCGGCAAGTGGCATCTTCAGTCGACGCGCTCTCATCGATTGAAAGCGGCCTGAACCAGCTTGCTGGTGACCTGGTTATCATTGAGGGTGCATAGCGCCACTTTGTTGAAAAGGAACGGGTGGCTATGGTCGACTTCGACCGGACTGCATTTATTGAAAAGTTCCAAGAGGAAGCCCAGGATCTGCTCCAGCGCCTCAACGAGAGTGCGATCCGGCTTGAGGCTGTCCCGGATGAAAAAAAACTCATTGAGGGCATGCTGCGCGATGCGCACACGCTCAAAGGCTCGGCAAGGATGGTCGGGCTTATCGAGATATCCGACCTTGCGCATCATCTTGAGGACATCATGGTGCAGATCCGCGATGGGAAGCTCGTCTACTCCTCTGCGGTGAGCGACTGCTTTTTTGAGGCGTTCGATGCCGTCATGTTCCTCACGGCGAAGGGAGGCACGAACGTTGCCGGAGAACTTGACCTGGATAAGCTACAAAAGCGGCTCGCTTCTTGCCTGGTGCGCGAGGATAGCGAGGATAGCGCTTTAGAGGAAGCGGGTTTTTCCTGCAGCGATCCTGCTGGTATCGCCAGTGATGCCGATGAGGATGGCCGCACATCTGTCGGCGATGGGCATCCTGGCCCTCCTGCCGAGGCGGATGCCGCGTCCATTTCTGATGTGGCTCCCACAGGCGGTTCGAGCGGGTCGGCGGCCTCCTCTGGGTCTTCTGCCAAAGCGCAGTCAACGGTCCGTGTGCGCACAAATGAGCTGGACTCACTCTTAAACATGGTCGGCGAAGTCGTCATCGGTCAGGTCAAAGGGGCAAAACAAGTCAGTCACCTGCGGTCTTTGCATCTGCAGGCTATGGAGATCCATAGGGAATGGAGTTGTCTCAGGGCTGCCTTGAGCAAGGTCGATCTGCAAGGGTGGAGTGTCGGCACCGAGGATGTCGAGCAGTTTGACCGCCTTCTTGTCGACCACGAGTGCGGCATTGCCCAGTTTGTGAAAACCCAGAACGAGGACACCTCGCGTGCTTCCGCGGTCATTTCCGATCTGCAACAGCAGAGTATGCGCATGCGTATGCTGCCCGCCAATACGGTCTTTCAGGCGTATCCTCGCACGATGCGCAACCTTGCCAAAGATGTTGGCAAGGAGATTGAGTTTGAGATCGAGGGAGGGGAGACCGAGGTTGACAAAAAGGTCTTGGAGCAGATCAATGACCCGCTTGTACACCTCATGCGTAATGCCGTAGGCCATGGGATAGAAGACCCTCTGACTCGGATAAAACGGGGCAAGCCCGCAAAGGGCAAGGTGCGTGTCGCCATGCACCAGGAGGGCGACAGGATTGTTATCGAGGTGTCGGATGACGGTGCTGGCATCGACCCAGAGGCCATCAAAGCCGCCGCGGTTCGCCGCGGGTATATCGCCGAGTCCAATGCAGAGGCGCTCTCCGACCGCGAGGCGATGTACCTGATCTTTGAGGCGGGCTTTTCGACATCGACGATCATCACCGAGCTGTCCGGTCGCGGTGTTGGAATGGATGTTGTGCGGGAACTCATCGTCGAGAAGCTAAAAGGCTCGCTCGATGTGTACTCAAAACTGGGCGAGGGAACGCAGTTTAGACTTACCGTTCCGCTCACGCTCGCGATCATCCGCGCCTTTGTGCTTAGAGTAGGGAACCGGTATTTTGCGCTGCCGACGGCATCTGTCGAAGAGACACTCTTGCTGGATCCATCGGAGATCCAGCGCTTCGATGGGCGAGAGGTCATCCGGCGGGGACGCAGGGCGGTTCCATTGGTGCACCTTGCCGATCTTCTCGGCATCAGAGAGCACGGGCACCCCGAAGGCAAGGTCCCCATTGTCTCGATCGGGCACACGGGCTATCGGTTCGGTTTTGTCGTCGATGAGTTTGAGAGCGAGCAGCAGATCGTGATCAAGCCCCTCGGCAAGCATTTTGGCAAGGTGTCTAATATCGCTGGGGTGACCGTGGCCGAGGAAGGCGAGATCGTGCCGATCCTGCACGTGCCCGACATGATCGTAGGGGCCCATAACCGAACGGGTCGGTCCCGGTCTGCGACCCGTGGGCAGTCGGCGGGCCCTCGGCAGCGACGGGTGCTCATATGTGAGGACTCGTTCACGACCCGGGAGCTCGAGCGGTCGATCTTTGAGGCAGCAGGGTACTATGTTGAGACTGCAAACGATGCCTTGGCAGGGCTCACAAAATTACGGGAAGGGCTGAAAGTCGACATCATAGTGAGTGACGTGCAGATGCCCAACATGACCGGCTTTGAGTTGGCAAAAGCCATAAAAAGCGACCCCGAGTTCGCCCATCTGCCGGTCGTGATCGTCACATCATTGGAGCGCGATGAGGAAAAAGCGCTCGGCATCGAAGCGGGGGCAGATGCGTATATCACCAAGTCTGTGTTCAATCAGGGGACGTTGCTTGACACTGTTGAGCATCTGACAAGGTAGAGAGCAGGGATGTGGCGGATGCGCGGTGGCAGGGCGGGCCTATGAGTGCAGTGGGCAGGATACGCAAAAAAATCAGGGCGGTAGTGGTTGACGATTCGTTTGTAGCACGCGAGCTACTTGTGCAGATACTGCAAAGCGATCCTGATATAGAGGTAGTGGGTCAAGCAAAAAACGGTGCCGAGGCGGTTGAGAGGGTAGCCGCCTTGCGCCCCGATATCGTGACGATGGACATCCATATGCCGGTGCTTGACGGTCTTGATGCCACCGAGCAGATCATGGCTTTTGCCCCCACGCCGATCCTTGTGGTCTCGACATCTGTTTACGGACAAGGGATGGGCAGTGCTTTTGAGGCGCTCGATTTAGGGGCGCTTGACGTAGTGAAGAAGCCGGAAGCAAGGGATTGGACAACGCTCGGCGAGATCGGCGAGGCGATCATCCAAAAGGTGAAGGTCCTCGCAAACGTGAAGGTCGTCACCCATGTCCGGGGCAAACGGACGGTCCGGCCTGCCCGTTTGGCCAAGGTCGGTTCCATGGCGAAGCGTTCGCTGGTGGCTATTGGCTCTTCGACGGGCGGGCCGTCGGCGCTGCTCGAGGTCCTTGGTCGGCTCTCGGCAGACCTTCCTGTCCCCGTAGTGGTCGCGCAGCATATCGCCGACGGGTTCGTCTCCGGCCTTGCGAGTTGGCTTGACTCGGGTTGTGCGATCAAGGTGACTGTTGCCGAGAACGGGGTGGTCCCAGAACCGGGGGTCGCCTATCTTGCTCCCACCGGGGCCAACCTGAGGTTCGAGGGCTCGGCTATGCGCGTTGTCGCGTCATCCCCGGGCCAGGTCTATGTGCCTAACATCGACACGCTTTTTGACTCGGTTGCCTTGATGCATGGAGCGAATACCGTAGGGGTGCTTCTTACGGGAATGGGGGCGGATGGCGCTGAGGGGCTTAAACTCATGCGCAATGAGGGAGCCTATACCATTGCCCAGGATGAGGCTACGTCTGTTGTCTACGGCATGCCCAAGGCCGCCGTTGATATTGGAGCGGCGATGGATGTGCTCCCCGTCCACTGCGTAGCCGATGCTATTACGAAAGCGGTGCTGGGCTGAGGGCAGCTGTGGGCCAGCTACGTGCCTACACCCCAGGCGCTATACTCATACGCGCTATACTCATACGATGAGATCAAAACCTATCGGCATCTTTGATTCGGGTATCGGCGGGCTCACGGTGGCCCGCGAGATCGCCCGTGCGCTTCCAAATGAGTCGCTCATCTACTTTGGGGACACCGCCCGTTGTCCCTACGGCCCCCGCGCCCTTCCCGAGGTCCGGCGTTTCGTCATCGAGATCTGCGCATGGCTACAGGAGTGCGGTGTCAAGCTCATCGTCATCGCGTGCAACAGCGGTACGGCTGCAGGGCTTGCGCTCGCCCAGCGCATCTTTGATGTGCCGGTGGTCGGTGTGGTGGAGCCGGGTGCCCGTGCGTCCGTTATGGCGACCCGGAACCGCCGAGTGGGCGTGATAGGGACTGACGCAACGATCGGATCGGGTGCCTACAGCGAGGCGATCCGGGCCCTTGATGCGGGCGTTACGGTCTTCTCGGTGGCAACCCCGCGCTTTG
>Ga0123353_10000961_pt1 | contig 35227 bp, 32 predicted proteins | sample TergutLab28metaG_3_FD_92763 | JGI IMG/M metagenome (GOLD analysis project Ga0123353, IMG submission 92763) | Labiotermes labralis P3 segment gut microbial communities from Petit-Saut dam, French Guiana - Lab288 P3 | ecosystem: Host-associated > Arthropoda: Insects > Digestive system > Gut ... | reverse complement strand
GCTCTGCCTGCTCCTGCTCTGCCTGCTCCTGCTCTGCCTGCTCCTGCTCTGCCTGCTCCTGCTCTGCCTGCTCCTGCTCTGCCTGCTCCTGCTCTGCCTGCTCCTGCTCTGCCTGCTCCTGCTTTGCCTGCCACCTGCCGCGCCGCGCGCGTGCCGCCGTCGTGTTCGTTCCGTGCATTCATACCACGCATACATACCATGCATACATACCATGCATACATACCATGCATACATACCGTACATCCATACCGTGTGTCCATATCACAATGTTCATGCCATATCTTGAAAAACGATTTATAAACGGAAGGGATTTTAACCTTCAAAGCATACCAAAAATATCATAAAAAGGTAATTAAAAGGAAAAAAGGAAGTTATTACGATGGTCATGGACAGTTTAGGGAATTCTCTCCAAGACGCTTTGAGAAAGCTGATCGGCGCCGGGCGCATTGACGAAAATATTGTCAATGAAGTTGTAAAAGACATTCAGCGCGCGCTTTTGACGGCCGACGTCAACGTTCAGCTCGTCATGGGCATGTCAAAGCGTATTAAGGAAAGGTCGTTGAAAGAAACGCCCGAAAAGGGCGCCGACCCGCGAGAACACGTTGTCAAAATCGTGTATCAGGAAATGGTCGCCATTATGGGACAGGGCGCAACGGTTGAACTTAAGCCGCAGACAATCATGGTGGTCGGTCTTCAGGGCAGCGGTAAAACAACGTCGGTCGCAAAACTGGCGCGCTACTTCCAAAAGAAAGGGTTAAAGGCCGCCGTGATTGGCGCCGACAACTTCCGCCCGGGCGCATACCAGCAGTTGGAAACGCTTTGTAAGAAACTGAACGTTCATTTTTACGGCGAAGAAGGAGAAAAAGATGCCGTCGGCATCGTCAGGCGCGGGCTGAAAGACATTGAAAAATATGATGTTAAAATTATCGACACCGCCGGGCGTCACGCTTTGGAAGCGGATTTGATTCAGGAAATGGTGGACATCAACGAAGCCGTCAAACCCGATCAGAGATATTTGGTGCTCGACGCCGCTATCGGTCAGCTGGCCGGCCAGCAGGCCAAAGCCTTTAACGACGCCGTCAGCGTGACCGGAATCATCATTACAAAGCTTGACGGAACGGCAAAAGGCGGCGGCGCGTTGTCCGCTGTTTCTGAAACCGGCTCGCCGATCGCTTTCATCGGTACCGGCGAAACGCCTGATGATTTTGAAAGATTTGACACCGACAGATTCATTTCCAGATTAATCGGTATGGGTGACCTGCAATCCCTCCTTGAAAAGGTTCAGGAGTCCATGAAAGAAACGAATCTGGATGTTGACAATATCATGAAGGGGCGTTTCACGCTCAACGACATGTACGCCCAGTTGGAAGCCATGAACAAAATGGGACCCTTAAAGCAAATCATGAGTATGCTGCCTCTCGGCTCGATGGGCCTTGGCGGCGCCAAGATTTCCGATAAAGACATTGACGCCACCGGCGAGAAAATGAAATATTACAAAGTCATCATGGATTCGATGACCGCCGGCGAGCGCGATGACCCGAAAATCATCAATTCCGGCCGCATTCATCGGATCTCGATGGGTTCAGGAAGAGCTCCCGAAGAAATCCGCGAACTCTTGAAATACCACAAAACAATGCAAAACGCTTTCAAAAACTTCTCAGGCAAGGGCGGCGGCCGAAACATGCAAAAGATGATGAAAAAGGGAATGGGAGGAAACCCGGGCGGCCTGGGCGGTCCGGGAGGCCCCGGCGGAAACTTCCCGTTCTGATTTCTTTTTTTTGTTCACCGAGGCACCCCACGGGAGTGGCGTGGTATGGTGTGGCATGGTGTGGTGTGGTGACAAGAGCAAACGATTTTAAGCACAAAAAACAGCAAACAAAACCACATAAACCACCTCCATTTTCGGAGTTGGGCGATGCAAAGCAGCGCACAAATCCGAAAATGGAGATTTCTGCAAAAAATAAACGAGAAATAACAAACAGCAAACAAACAACAAACAAACAACAAGCAAGAGATGGTCCTTTGATAAAAACAAGATTTTATGTGACGGGAATGACATGTTCGGCGTGCAGCCGCCATGTTGAAAAAGCCGCCGAAAAGTTAAACGGCGTTCAAAACATTACCGTCAACCTGCTTCAGAATTATATGGTTGTCGAGTATGACGAAACTGTTCTCAAAGAATCCGATATAATTCGCGCGGTTGAAAATGCCGGATACGGCGCGTATGTTGACGACATGTGTATTGACAGTGTGTATGCCAATGCCGGCAGCGAAAGGAAGGCGGCTGCATCGCCGAAACCCGGAGAAAATTGTTCGATAAACCTAAACAATCCTGACACTCTGAACAAACCTTCCTCTTTGAAAAATCCTGCCGCTTCTGAAGCGAAAGACATGAAACGGCGGCTGATTTGGTCGGTCGTTTTTCTAATTCCGCTCGTTTACATCGCGATGGGGTCCATGGTCGGATTTCCACTGCCGTCTTTTTTGAGCGGGCATGAAAACGCGGTTGCCTTCGGCGTGGCTCAATTGCTGCTGACATTAGCTATTGCTTACCTGAATCGCTTTTACTTCATTCACGGATTCAAAAACCTGATCAGAAGAACGCCGACGATGGATACTTTGATTGCGATTGGCTCATCCGCCGCCATTATTTACAGCGTTTACGCCGTTATTCGTATTGGGTACGGACTTTCCATTTCTGATTTTGCGATTGTTGAACAGTATCATATGGATTTGTATTTCGAATCCGCCGGCATGATTTTGACGTTGGTGACGATCGGAAAATATATGGAGCAGCGCTCTAAAAGGAAAACGGGTGACGCCATCTCCCGACTTATTGATTTGAAACCCAAAACGGCGATCGTTGAAAGGAACGGAGCGGGAACGGAAACGGGAACGGAAACGGGAACGGAAACGGGAACGGAAACGGGAACGGAAACGGAAACGGGAACGGAAACGGGAACGGAAATTGGAACGGAAATTGGAACGGAAACGGAAATTCCGATTTCCGATGTTGTTGTCGGCGATATCATTCTTGTCCGGTCCGGAAGCAATATTCCTGTTGACGGAACGGTCATTGAAGGCTTCGCCGCCATTGATGAATCCGCAATCACCGGCGAAAGCGTTCCGGTTGAGAAAACAGTCGGCGATAGCGTAACGGGGGCGACGGCAAACATGTCGGGATTCATCAAAATCAAAGCCGAGCGCGTCGGGGAAGACACAACGCTTGCGCGGATTATCCGGCTCGTGGAAGAAGCGAGCGCCGGCAAGGCGCCGATTTCAAAGCTGGCTGACCGCGTCAGCGCCGTTTTCGTTCCTGTCGTTATTGCGATTGCCGGTACCGCGGCGGTCGTTTGGCTTTTGCTCGGCTACCCGCTGAATTTTGCGCTTTCCGTCGGCATCGCCGTTCTTGTCATCAGCTGCCCCTGCGCGCTTGGATTGGCAACCCCCACTGCAATCATGGTCGGCACCGGTAAAGCCGCTGAAAACGGTATTTTGTTCAAAAACGCGGAAACGATTGAAACGGCGCACATGATCAAAACCGTTGTTTTGGATAAGACCGGCACCGTCACGGAAGGAAAACCATCAGTCACCGGCATATATCCGGCGGAGGGGATAAGCGAAAATGAACTCCTCGGCTACGCGGCGGCTGTTGAAAAGATGTCAGAGCACCCCTTGGCAAAAGCAATCGTTGAAAAGGCGAATGAAAAGGCGAATGAAAAGGCGGCTGAAAAAAACACCATCGAAAAAATTCTTGACCTTTCTGTCTCCGATTTCAAGCAAACCGCCGGTCACGGCGTTCTGGCAATTGTCGGCGGCGAAACGGTTCGCGCCGGAAATGCACTGATGATGAAAGCGCAGGGCGCGGGCGCAGGCACGGGCGCAGGCACGGGCGCAGGCACAGACACAAACACAGACACAAACGCAGACGCAGACATCCTGCCGTTTGAAACGCTTGCCGATGAAATCGCAAGCGCCGGGCAAACACCTCTTTATTTTTCCAAAGACGGCCGCCTTCTCGGAATGATTGCCGTTGCCGACGCGGTCAAACCGACAAGCGCGCGCGCCGTTTCTGAACTGAAAAAGATGGGGCTTGACGTCATTTTGATGACCGGCGACAACGAACGAACGGCAAACGCGGTTGCGCGGCTGACCGGAATTGACCGCGTGATTGCCGGCGTGCAGCCGCAAGAAAAGGAAGCAAAAGTCAGAGAGCTGCAAGCCGGCGGCAAGAAGGTCGCGATGATCGGCGACGGGATAAACGACGCGCCGGCGCTGACGCGCGCGGATGTCGGTATTGCCATCGGCGCCGGAACAGACGTCGCCATCGAAAGCGCGGATATCGTTTTGATGAAAAGCGATTTAATGGACGCGGTGACGGCGATTCGGCTGTCCCGGGCAACAATCCGAAACATCAAGCAGAATCTGTTTTGGGCGTTTTTTTACAATGTTCTCGGCATCCCGCTGGCTGCCGGTGTCTTTTACCCCCTGCTCGGCTGGAAGTTAAATCCCGTCTTCGCGGCCGCCGCAATGAGTTTGTCCTCTTTGTTTGTCGTGACAAACGCCTTGAGACTGAGATTTTTCAAACCGAAATATTTAACGGCCGATCCGGCGCAAGAAATTGAAGAAAGAATTGAAAAAACAATTGAAACAACAATTGAAACAGAAAGAATTGAAAAGAACGAAGGTGAAGAACAAATGAACTATGTCATGAAAATTGAAGGAATGAGCTGCATCAATTGCAAAAAACACGTCGAAGCCGCGCTGAACGCACTCCCCGGCGTCCAAGCCGTTGTTGATTTGGGAACGGGGTCGGCAGATGTTAAAACCGACGGAAACGCGGATGAAAAAAGTCTGACGCAAGCCGTCACGGCGGCCGGATATACCGTCATATCCGTTCAAAAAAAATGAATGGAATTGAAAAGAAATAATTGAAAAGAAATAATTGAAAACCGGAACGAAACCTGAAAATCAGAGAAGAAAACATGAGAGCCGATAAAGTTGCTGTCGTCCGCCTGCTGAAAACCGCGCGCGGTCAAATCGACGGTATCATCAAAATGGTGGAAGAGGACAAGTACTGTATTGATATTGTTTATCAAATCATGGCAAGTACAGCCGTTTTAAAAAAGGCGATGAAGATTGTCCTGCATGGTCATTTAAGCGGATGCGTCAGCGACGTGTTTAATGACTGTCATGAAAGCGAAAAAAATGAAAACAAAAATGCTCGTGAAGAAAAAATAAACGAAGTGATTGATGTTTTTGACAAACTGATTAAATAAAACTCAAATAAAACAAGAAGATTGCGATAAGAGTAGACAACGGAACAAACAATAGAACAAGAAAACAAACAAAAACAAACAAGCAATAGAACAAGAAAACAAACAAAACCACATAAACCACCTCCATTTTCGGAGTTGGGCGATGCGAAGCAGCGCACAAATACGAAAATGGAGATTTCTGCCAAAAAATAACGAGAAATAACTAACATTATTATTTTTGAAAAAAGCAAGATGGAAAGGGATGATAAAAGATAAAACAAACAAAAACAAACAAAACAATCAAAAACAAACAAAACAATCAAAAACAAACAAAACAATCAAAAACAAACAAAACAAACAAAACAAACAAAACAATCAAAAACAAACAAAATTCTCGGCGCTCAAATTCATGGCTCAAAATTAATATTATAAAATTATGTTTTTGAATAATAACAAAAAAACGATGAATTCGAACAGTCAATGAAAAAAATTAAAGTTTTTAACATTTTCAGATACGAGCGAATGGAAATATACTGAAAATCCAATCTTTTGAAAATATATAAACTTCCAGTTGAAATACCATTTATCTGACCCTCCGTTTCCAATGAACGAACAACAAGCCAAAGACAACGTTTCCGATGATGGTTTTTGAAGGTTTACATACGAAATATCCATCGTTTTTTTAAAAAAAAATTTACGTGGTTTTTGAAAAAAATTTATATTTAATGCGTCTACTGATGCTCATTTTCCATCAGAAATAAGGGGGTGTTATTACAATAAGTTTTAATACCTTTACTTCAATTGGATGTAATTGCAAGTGCTTGCACGGCAAGCACAAATTTTATCGAATAAATTACATTGCCACACCCATTCGAGAATTAAAAACAAAAATTGATGATACAAATCAAAAATATAAAATTTTGCTTTATAAAATTAAAACTAAACATAAAACTAAAACATAAAATTCAACAAAAATTTTAGCGAAATTTTAACAAAAGTTTTAGCAAAAATTTTAGCAAGAATTTAGCAAAAATTTTAGCAAGAATTTAACAAAAGTTTTAGCAAAAATGTAACAAAAATTTTAACATAAACCCAAAGCAAAAAAACGGAGCCCAAAAAACATTCCCTGTTGCACACATCATGAATGATTGTTATGATTCTCATGATTGTCTGCACAACTGCGTGACGGTATTTGTCAAAGAGAAGCAAAACGCTTCTCCCTTCCAAGACTTTTCGGTAAAACGGGATCTACTGTATCAGAATTTGCTGTATAAAGTTCACTGCGTGCTGTATAGACTAAAAATAATGTTATAGAATTTACTGCATGCTGTATGGAGTCCACTGCATCGAAATGCAATCGTAATACCGCTTATGCCGTTTATAATCTACTTTTATAATACGGCTTTACCGATTCACCGGTTGTGCGGTTTGATACGCGCCATCAATTTCACAGGAGAATTTATATTTATGACAAGCTCCCTCGATAAGTTATTTACACGCCTGCTTGAAAACGAATCTATCTTTAAAGACAAGGAAGTTTTAAGGCATTCATACACGCCCGACGTTTTGGTTCACCGCGATAACCAAACGGAAGAGTTGGCAACGATTTTAGTTTCGGCTCTTCGGGGCGAAACGCCTTCAAATATATTGATTTACGGGAAAACCGGAACGGGAAAAACTGCGGTGACCCGTTATGTCGGCAAAGAACTGGAAAACATGAGTGACCGCGTGGGCGTGAAATGTTCGGTTATTTATGTCAACTGCGAAGTAATCGACACGCAATACCGTCTTTTGGCCAATCTGGCCCGTCAATTCGGAGAAGATATTCCGATGACCGGCTGGCCGACGGATCAAGTTTTCCAAAAGTTTAAAGAAGTGCTTGACACGCAAGAACAAGTTTTGATTGTGATTTTAGACGAAATCGACAAGCTTGTTAAAAAAGGAGATGACGTGATTTACAATTTATCCCGCATCAATTCCAGCCTGAAACAAGCAAAAGTCAGCATCATCGGCGTTTCCAACGACTTGAAATTTACCGAATTTTTAGACGCCCGCGTGAAAAGCTCTCTCGGCGAAGAAGAAATCATCTACCCGCCGTATGACGCCGATCAAATCCGGGACATTCTTTACCAGCGCGCAGAAATCGCGTACAACAAAGGCGTTTTAGATTCAACCGTAATCCCGCTCTGCGCCGCGCTGGCCGCTCAGGAACACGGTGATGCCCGCCGCGCGCTTGATTTGCTTCGCGTTTCCGGTGAAATCGCCGAGCGCCGCGAAGAAAAATATGTGACGGAAGTCCATGTCCGCGTTGCGCAAGATAAAATAGAAGTTGACCGCATTGTCGAAGTGGTCCGAACGCTGCCGACGCAATCAAAACTGGTCTTATTCAGCATTGTTTCACTTAACATCAGCGCCCAGAATCAAAATCTCGGGACGCAGAGTATCACCACCGGCGAAGTGTACAACATTTACAGAAAACTGTGCAAAACCATTGATATGGATATCTTGACACAGCGCCGCGTCACCGATTTGATGTCGGAACTGGACATGCTCGGCATTATCAACGCCGTGGTCGTGAGCAAAGGCCGTTACGGACGAACAAAAGAAATCTCGCTTTCCGTGCCGATTAACAACACATACGATGTTTTGCTTGAAGATTACAAACTGACACCGCTTCAAAGCTACACCCACAACGTAAAAATCGGATATTTCTGAGTGAAAATGAAAATTTGAGACGGCGCACATCTGCCTTTTTCTGTGTGCTCTCTCAAATTCACTATTCTGTGTCCGCCTTTCTGTGCCCGCCTCTTTTTACCCATTTATTTTTTATTTTCCGATCGAATTCTCAATTTGATTTTAATATAGGCTTTCGTTTCTGAAAATTTCTGATATCAACTGCTCATTCATCAACTGCTCATTCATCAACTGTTCATTCATCAACTGTTCATTCATCAACTGTTCATTCACATTCATCCAAATTTTGCGAGGAGATTTTTACGGATTCATCGAAGTTGAAACGGCCGGTTTATCCGATGCCGGAAGATGTGCGAATGGCGCTGACAAAAGCCGGTCTTTTTGACCTTTATGAAAAGCGACCGCCTTATCAGCAAAACGATTATGTCGGCTGGATTTCGCGGGCAAAAAAGAATGAAACGCGATTGAAGCGATTGAATCAAATGTTAGAAGAATTAAAGTCGGGCGATAAGTACATGGGGATGGATTACAGTGCCCGGATGTGAAAATCCGATGTTTTGTTTTTGATCGATTCCGACTCTGTTTGATTTTGTCTGACTCTGTTTGATCCGATTCCGACTCTATTTGATACTGCCTGATTTTGTTTTGATTTTGTTTGCTGTTTGTTATTTTTCGTTTATATTTTGTTTGCCGTTTGTTATTTTTCGTTTATATTTTGCCGAAATCTCCATTTTCGGATTTGAGCGCTGCTTCGCATCGCCCAACTCCGAAAAAGGAGGTGGTTTATGTGGTTTTTGTTTGATTCTGTCTAATTTTGTTTTTGGTTTTGTTTGATCTGATTCCGCCACTTTTTGATTCTGTCTGATTTTGTCTGATCCGGTTTGATTCTGTCTGATTTTGTCTGACCCTGTTTGATTCTGTCTGACTCTGTATTTTTTTCCGAAACTGATATGAATCAAATTTAAAATATCATAAATACTATTTCTGTAAAACTATTCAGTAAATTCAGTAAATTATCAAAATTCAGTAAAATTATCAAAAATCAGGTGAATACTTTGAAATTAACCGGCACCCTATCCATCGGCATTAAAGCGCCTATCATAAAAGAAGGCGATGACTTGGCAGCAATTGTAACACAATCCGTCCTTGAGGCATCGGAATCCGCCGGGTTCAAGATTGAAGACGGCGACGTTATCGGTGTCACAGAAGCCGTTGTTGCCAGAGCGCAGGGAAATTACGCAACGGTTGAGCAGCTGGCCAAAGATGTCAGGTCCAAATTTCCCGGCGGAGAAGCGGCCGTTTTGTTCCCGGTTTTGAGCCGAAATCGGTTTGCCATTATGCTTAAAGGCATTGCTATGGGCCTTGACAAGGTTTATTTGGTTCTCAGCTATCCCGATGACGAAGTTGGGAATCGGATCATTACATGGGAACAAATTGATGAGGCGGGCATTGATCCTTACAGAGACGTTATGACGGAAGCGGAATTCAGAAAGGCTTTCGGGCAGGAAACGAAGCATCTTTGGACGGGCGTTGACTACATTGAGTATTACAAAAGTTTGAGTGACAAAATTGAAGTGGTTTTCGCCAACCGCCCGCGCGCCGCGCTTCAATTTACAAAACATATGCTGACGGCAGACATTCACACACGGGGCAGGACGAAAAAAACGCTCAAAGAAGCCGGCGCCGAAACGGTTTACGGCCTTGATGATTTGTTGAGCGCGCCGGTAGACGGCAGCGGTTTTAATCCCGATTACGGTATTTTGGGCGCCAACAAAGCCACCGAAGACCGAATCAAACTTTTCCCGAAAGATTGCGGCGTTTTTGTCAACGACGTTCAGAAACGGATGAAAGACAAAACCGGAAAACATGTTGAGGTTATGGTTTACGGCGACGGCGCTTTTAAGGATCCGGTCGCAGGTATTTGGGAACTGGCCGACCCCGTCGTTTCGCCCGGATACACCGACGGCTTGCTCGGAACGCCGAATGAGCTGAAGCTGAAGTATCTTGCCGACAATGAATTCAAAGACCTGAAAGGCGAAGAACTCCAAAAAGCGCTTCGCAAGAGCATTAAAAACAAATCTGACCTTTCCGGCAAAATGGAATCACAGGGGACAACGCCACGCCGTTACGTCGACCTGATCGGCAGCCTGTGTGACTTGACCAGCGGCAGCGGCGACAAAGGAACGCCGATTATTTTGATTAAAAATTATTTTGACAATTACGCGACGGAATAAACAAAGATGAAATAAAAAGATGAAATAAAAAGGAGAAAAGATTATGGAAGAAAAATCAATAGAAGAAAAGCATTGTCAGAGCTGCGGTATGCCGATGGGCGCAACCGATGAAATGTACGGAACGAACGCGGACGGGAAAAAAAGTACGGATTTTTGCGATTACTGTTTTAAAAACGGCGCGTTTACAAGCGATTGCACAATGGAAGAAATGATTGAGATTTGTATTTCCTTTATGAATCCGGCTGATTACGGCATGAGCGAGGATGAAGCCCGAAAAATGATGATTGAGTTTTTCCCGACGCTTAAACGGTGGAAAACGGTATAAAGAATTATTAAATGAATTTAACGACGAGATTCTCTACACGATGTGTAGAGAATTAAGCCGGTCCTAAATCCACCTGATAATGCACCTTGACAGTGAAAAAGTACATAATCAGGCGAATATGTGCTTTGACAGTGAAAAAGTACATAATCAGGCGAATATGTGCTTTGACAGTGAAAAAGTACATGAATACTACTTGTCTGCTTATCTGCTTGTCTGCTTATCCGGCAGAAAGAGGTATTACTCTTCCAAATTTTTTGACAGCTCAACATACCAAAGAGCATTTCTGATAGTCGCCTGAACCTCTTCTTCGGTGACTTCCCGAATAATTTTACCCGGAACGCCAAGAACCATGCTTCTCGGCGGAATGACTTTTCCTGCCGGAACGAGAGCGTTGGCGCCGATAATACTTCCTTCACCGATGACGGCGTTGTCCAAAACGGTGGAATTCATGCCAATCATCACGTTGTCCTCAATGATCGGGCCGTGAACAACAGCGCTGTGACCGATTGTGACGTTCTTGCCGATGATAAGCGTTTGGCTGACGTTGCCGTGAAGAACGCAATTGTCTTGAACGTTGCTGTTTTCGCCGATTTTTATCGGGCCGGCATCCGCGCGGATGACTGCGCCATACCAAACACTTGTGTTTTCACCAAATTCAACATTGCCGACAACGGTTGCATTTTTTGCTTTTCTGACCATAATTTAACCTCTTATAATTCATTGATTCAACAGAGTCCGATACTCAGTATTTGATATTGGTATTTGATATTGGTATTTTGTATTTTACATTTTTGTTCCTTCAGATCCGCAATGACAAAAAACAAAAAAAGAATAAACGTGAAAAAAATCAAAAAAACATAAAAAACATTAAAAAACAAACAAAAACCCCATAAACCACCTCCATTTTCGGAGTTGGGCGATGCAAAGCAGCGCACAAATCCGAAAATGGAGATTTCGACAAAAAAATAACGAGAAAATAACAAACAGTATTTTTTGAAAAAAACAAGATGTAAAAGAAACAAAACAGAAAAACAAACAGAAAAACAAACATGAAAGAAACATAAAAAACAAACAGCAAACAAAAATCATGAAAAAAATCATGAAAAAAATCATGAAAAAAATCATGAAAAAAATCATGAAAAAAATCATGAAAAAAATGAAAAATTCCGGCGCTCAAAGAAGGGCAAAAATGCTGGAAATGACTGTTCTCACCAATTCGACAAAGTCGATTCCTGAAATCCTGAGAACCAAGAAGGCGCCGAGGAACGTGCCGATCATGCTTCCGATGTTGGCGAGCGCGGCGACATAAATGACTTTGAAGAATGAATTCCGGTTCAATTCTTTGAACGTTTCGGCATTCATCATGTTTTTCATATCTTTTGTTGTTGGTTTTCGGCTTCCGGCTTCGGCAAGTCCGGCAAACCAGCCTGCGGCCATGAACGGATTAAACGAGGTGAACCAAGCGAGCAGGAACGCGACAAGAGCGGAACGCGGTTTGCCGCCGGCGAGGATAACGCCAATCGCGCTTAAAATGCCGTTCACCAAGAACCACACGGCAAAGGCCAAAATGAGAACATCTGTTGTCATTTCAGGGTATGTGATGATGGAATAAATGATGTAGCCGAAGGCCAAAAAGACCAGCGCGAGAACGGAATAACTGATGAATTTCAAGAAGCCGAATCTTTTTTTGGGAATCACGTTCAATTCTCTCAAATCGGGGATTTTGGACGGATTTTGAAGGTAATTCATGACGCCTTGGCGGTGGCCGGCGCCGATGACAACGACAATTTTTTCACCCGGGCCCGCCAGTTGTATTGTTTTTAGGATATTGCCGGCAAGATAAGCGTCGCGCTCATCGATTAAAACGGATGCTGCTGTCGGCGCGAACTTACGAAACTCCTCAATCATGGCCGTCACGACGTCCTGGTCGGTGATGTTGTTCATATTAATTTCCTTCTCCGTCTCTTCGCCGAAGACCACGCTTTTGGAAATATTATAAACCATTTTTATTTTTTCAGCAAAGCTCAGCTTGGCAAGGAAACGTTTGAACGTGACTTGAATATCGCGGTCAATCAAAGCAATTTTTGAACCGACTTCTTTGGCGCTCTCAATCGCCGCAATCATTTCAGAACCCGGCGCGATGCCCATTTCTTCGCCCATCTTTCTTTGAACATAAGCCAAAAAACTGTAAAGCAGATAGTAAAACATTTGGCCGGGCTTCAATATTTCTTTAAAAGAAACTTGTTGGTCTTTGTTTGCGTCGGGATCCGTTATTCCTCTGAAACGGTTATCATCCAACTCAATGGCAACGACATCCGGCCTTTCTCTTTCAATCGATTCGCGTACCTCTTGAACGCTTTTTTGTGAAACATGAGCGGTTCCGATAATAATAACCTTTGTCGGATTCTCAAGATGCTGCGCTTCTTCTTGCGTTACGTAATTTACGTTTGTCGTTACAACAGCGTTCAAACCCGCTTCTTCTATTAAAACCGGTGTTTCAGGCGCAGGAACAATGACATCGGTAACCTCAATGAAAGAACCGGGAGGGGAAGAGAGAGAGGAAGAGGGAGAGGAAGAGGAAGGAGAGGAAGAAGAAGGAGATGAATCAGACGAATCAGAAAAATCAGAATAATATTGATCGGAATTTGTATTTTCTTCGTTTTTCATAATGATGCCTCTGAATTCAGTTGTAATTTACAGTTTTATTGTAATTTATTAATGTGAAAAAATGATACTGCCAAAAAGATGAATACAATGATAGATTTAAGAATATTCTTTCTTCTATTTAAACAAATAAGATTCATTCAGATTGATTTTTTGATTGCTCTTTCAGGTTAGTTTCAATAAAACAATTCATTTTTAATAGATATTTTAAAATGCACTATTGATTTCAACCCCATTGTTTCCAGTGGAGAGTATATAAAACCCCATCCCCCCATTATTTCTAATGGGAAACTTTTTTGGAAAATTTTGAAAAAATTGTAAAAAAGAAAAATAAAAAATAATTTTTATTTTTGATGTTAATACTATGTTGTTGTGTTATGACTTTTTTCATATTTAAATTTATTTAAGTGTGAAAAAATAATAAATTTCTTCTAAATAATATTAAAAATAAAAAAATGAAGGAAATATTACAAAAAATATTTAGTTTGCAGTCGTATGAAAACGATAAAAAAGATTGGTAAAAATCAGTAAATTTTTCTCTGAGAATGTTTTCTGAGAATGTTCCAATGGAAATAATAGGGTGTGTCTTTAGTTTGTTTTTGTTTGCTTTCAGTTTATTTTGATTTGTTTTTAGTTTATTTTTGATTTGTTTTTAGTTTATTTTTGATTTGTTTTTAGTTTATTTTTGATTTGTTTTTAGTTTGTTTTTTGGTTTGTTTTGAGTCTATTTTGTTTTGAGTCTATTTTGTTTTTTTACATCTTGTATTTTTCAAAAAAAAATGGTCTGTTATTTCTCGTTATTTTTTGGCCGAAATCTCCATTTTCAAATTTGTGCGCTGCTTCGCATCGCCCAAATCCGAAAATGGAGGTGGTTATACATTTTTGTTTGTTTTCATTTGTCCTTGCTTTGTTTTTGTTTGTTTTCATTTGTCCTTGCTCTGTTTTTGTTTGTTTCATTTGTCTTTGCTCTGTTTTTGTTTGTTTCATTTGTCTTTGATTTGTTTTCGTTTGTTTTTGGTCTGTTCGGTTTGTCTTCAAGCCAACCTTTAAATATTAATTTTCGTTTTTTCTGTCATGGATGAAAAGGGTTTATCTGAGGAAGAAATTCTTGCGGAGCTTAGCTTTTTTTCAGAGTCTGACACAAATTTCAGGAAAGTTTTGAGTTCAATGTGTACAGTCCCTCATCCGATTGCCGTTATGGCTTATCATCAATTTATTCATTCTAATATTGGCGACCCGGGCCTTTTTCAAGGAACGGCTGAAATGGAAAGAAAAGTCATTGAAGCAACCGCGGATTTTTTGAATCATTCCGATTCGGCGACCGCAGTTGGCCATTTGACATCCGGCGGCACCGAATCCAATATTGAAGCGGTTTTCCATATGAAAAATCGATTCATGGCTTTTCAAAATCAAGATGATCAAGATGATTCAAAATCTTCAAAATTTTCAGAATCAAACAAAATGAATCTCATTTTGCCGAAGACCGCTCACTTTTCGTTTAAAAAGGTTGCGAATCTGTTAGATGTTGAGCTCAGAAAAGCGGATATCGATTCGCAATCGAGAGTGATTCCAAAATCGGCGGCGTCTTTGATTGACGAGAATACGATTGGTTTGATTGGAATTGCCGGCAACACGGAGTTTGGCGCCTGTGATCCGATTGAAGAGCTGTCGGAAATTGCGCTGAAACATCAGTTACCGCTTCATATTGACGCTGCGTTCGGCGGGTTCGTTTATCCCTTTTTAGACTCATCTCGCGCTTGTTCCGGCGCCAAATTCGGTTTTGACCTTCAGGGCGTGACCTCTGTTTCCATTGACCCTCATAAGATGGGCCTTTCTGTTATTCCCGCGGGCATACTCGTTTTCAGAGACGAATCCTTTTTGGACCTTTCCTTAGACAAAATTAAAGTCAAAACGCCGTACCTGACCAGCAAATACCAATCCACTTTGACCGGAACGCGCCCCGGCGCAGCCGTTGCCGCCGCGTATGCCGTCATGAAACACCTCGGAAAAGACGGATACAGGAAAAACGTCGCTTATTGCATGGACCTGACCGATTATTTCCAAACAGAACTTGAGAAAATCGGGCTGAAACCTTATTCAGAACCACAAATCAACATCGTTACCGTTGACATCGCCGCCGGCCTCAACAAAGAAGCCGCCCGGGAAAAAACGGAAAAAATTCGATCACAGCTTTTTGAAAAATACGGCTGGAACGTTTCGGCGGCAAAAACAATCCCGGTATTACGATTCGTTTTAATGCCCCATGTCACGAAAGAGGACGCCTTTGGCGTGATTTCCGATTTGAAAAAATTGTTGGATGATGAAACCTCATCCTCTTCTTCTTAAGTTTTCTTCTTCAATCTTCTTCTTAAGCTCTCTTCTTCATCCTTTTATCAAAACTGCACAAGAAGCAGAAGGGTTCCCGCCGTTAATAACAGCAAACCAAACCAATATTTTTTTGTCATTCTTTCTTTCAGGAAAACAAAAGCGAAGGCAACCGTCACTAAAATACTCAATTTATCGATCGGGACAACAACACCCGCGAGTCCGTCTTTAAGGGCGCCGAAGAAGAAAAGCCATGATAAGCCGGTCGTCAATCCCGAAAGAATAATAAAAACCCAGCTTTTCCTGTCGATGTTCAGAATGTCTTTTTGTTTTCCTGAATAAAAAACCACAATCCAAGCCATTATCAAAACAACGACTGTTCGAACGGCCGTCCCCAGATTCGAATCGACATCTTCAATACCGATTTTAGCGAGAATCGCCGTCAGAGCCGCAAACAGCGCCGATAAAAAAGCAAAAATCAGCCATTTCTGATTTATCAAGTTTGATTTCCGTTCTGATTTCTGATCTGTCAAGTTTGATTTCTTACCGGTTTCTTCCGGGAAGGCCGATTCGCCGTTTTTAGAATTGTTTTTTGAATTGTTTTTTGAATCGTTTTTCTTCAAAATCATCAGATATGTTCCCGCGCCGATTATAATCATGCCGAGAAGCATGTTCATCGCGACCGGCTCTCTCAGAATCAAAAATGCCAGAATCATGGTTATGATTGTGCTTGATTTATCCACAGGAACGACTTTGGAAACATCTCCGATTTGCAATGCTTTAAAATAACAAATCCATGAAGCGCCCGTCGTTATTCCCGACAAAACCAAAAAAAGCAAGCTTTTGTGACTGATTTCCCAAACCTCGTCAAAAACGCCGGAATAAATAACAATAAACCAAGCAAAAATCAAAACCACGATCGTTCGAAGCGCGGTCGCTAAGTTTGAATCAGTTTTTTGAAGCCCGATTTTCGCTAAAACGGACGTCATGCCGGCAAAAAAAGCGGAAGCAAAAGCGAACAAAATCCACATTTCAAACATTCCCGGATTCAACGAAGACGCGCATCATCTCTGATAAAGCAAAAAAATAACGAGGGCGTTTATTTTCCTATTTTCCTACATTTTGCCCAAAAGGAAATAACACCCATGCTACAAACACTTTCGGGATATAAAAATCATAACCATCTTAATAAAGAACTGTATAGAACTGCAATAGAACTGCAATAGAACCGCAATAGAATTAAATTTCTTCATTCTCAAAAAAGGAAGACCGAGATTGCGGCAGCCAAAGGCTGCTCGCAATCTACGGTCTCAAGGGGAATCGGAAAAGAAAGGAAAGAAAAAGAAAGGAAAAAAAACCGGAAAAAAAATCAGTTTTCGATAATTTTTTCCGTCACTTTCATTCCGAAATGCCGACCCGCGTCATCCGTTTTGACAAGAACCTGATCGCCTGCTTTCAGCTGCGTGACGGCGATACTTTTCCCGTCCGGTTTGACCAGTTTGACGGTTTCGGCGTTTTGGAGAATCACTTTATACAATTTCCCTTCCGCTTCCGCTTCAATCAGCATCATCGGCCGGGATTCGATTTTGACGCGGCCGACAATTCCGGGGCGCGTCTTTCCGCTCGCCCCGATGATTGTTACGTCATCGCCTGCTTTCAATTCTGAGAGGTAGCGCGTGATATCGCCGACTTTCAAATATGAATAAACGGCGCCGGCATTCACTCTGAACGGCCGGGATGCCACATACGGGCTTTCCTCCATTTCCGAGTGAACCAAAAATAAGCCGGCGGATTGCGAACCGATAAGCATTCCTTCGCCCGACTCCATCAGATTGCAGGTGTCAATACAGACACGGTCGCCCATACCGAGCTGTCTCACCGTTGAAACCGTTGCCGAAATCAGCGATTCGGCGGCATGGGCGCTTGTTTTCACTGTTTTTGATATCTCTTTGATTTCGCTGAGGTCATCCGTTTCAATCAATACGCCGTCAACGCCTTTCTCCAAAATGTTAAGCGCCGTCTCCGTTTCTTCATTGGTGTGGACTGACATGATGATTTCAACATCATACCTTTCAAGCGCGGCAATCAAATTTTCAAGCGGAATAATGCGCCAGTCATTCGCGGTAATAATCAAATAATCAACAGACTTACCGACAGTCGCCGCATACAGTTCCGTCTTCTTATTGACAATATTCACATAAGCGGCAACGGTTTTTCCGTTCTTTTTCATTTCTTTGATCTTTTTTAATTCGTCCCTTTCCTTCTCTTCATCGTCTTTTTCAGAGAGTTCGGGTATTTTCCACGCGAAAACATCCGCGTCAGGATTGTCTTTACCGCCGGCGAAACACGCGGTTTTTATTTTTCCGAGCTGTTTAATTTGGGGAATGTCGGCGGCGTCCGCCAGCACGACATCAGCGCCGGCTTCCATTGCCGACGTAATCCGGTTTCTTTTGCGTTCCCATTCTCCCATGGTTGCGTTAATCCATACGTTTTTCATTCGTACCACCTCAAACTGATTGAAATATTGATTGAATTATTGATTGAAATTATTGATTGAATTATTGATTGAAATTATTGATTGAAATATTGATTGAAATTATTGATTGAAATATTGATTAAATTTTCCTTATTATTTTCGCGCTTTCTTCTGACTGTTCTTCAATTCAGGCTCTTTGTTGCTGCTTGAGAACTTGTGCGAATTCTTTGATTCGCCTGAAGCCGAAGACGACGACGATGAACCGGAAGACGACGACGATGAACCGGAAGACTTTGAGCCCGCGGATGATTTGGAAGACGACTTGGCTGACGAGAATCCTGAGCCGGCCGCTTTTCCTTTCGGCTGCTTTTTACCGCCGTTCTTTTGTTCCCCTTCTTTGTTTTCAAGATAGAACAACAAGGCGGCAACCGCCGCGACAATCAGAATCAACAGTCCGCCGCCGGTCAGCGCCCATTTCCACGGGATTTCCGTTTCGGGTTTTTCTGTTACCGTAATTGTGAATGTCTGATTGGCAACTTCAAGCGTTTCCTCGCCGGGTTCCGTTGGTTTGTAAATGAATGTAAAGTTTCTTGAATCGCCGGCGTCCAGCGTCAACCGTTTGGTTTCGGTCACGTCGCCGACTCTGATGATGACATCTTGCGTCGCTTTCTCTTTGCCGACGTTGACGATTTCAATCGGGATTCTGATGTTCTTCTTTTCAACATTTTCCTCGGGAATGGAAATGGAGGCGACCGTGAAGTAAGGGCCGTATTCCAGTATTCTCAATTCTTTGGATGCGGATTTGTATCCTGATTTTACCGCCGTCAGGGCGTAAGTGCCGGCCGTCGTGTCAGCGGTGACGTTGATCATACCGTTGTCATTTGTGGTTCCGATGTGAACGCCGTCTTTGTAAACGGAAACTCCTGAAATGTTTTTGCCGTCTTTGTCTTGCGTGTAAAGGTTATAAAAGTCTTCGGCAAAAATATAATCGGGGATTATTATCAATAATTCTTCGCCTTCTCCCGTGATTATCTTTGTGACCGCCGCCGACTGATAACCGCTCTTGTCGGCTCTGAATTCATATGTGCCGGCAGAACCGGCGGTGTAACGAACAATGCCGCTTGCGTCGGTGTCGCCGACAGATACGTTGTTCACTCTCACGGCGGCGTTTGCCGCGTCTTTCCAAGCGGTGCCGTCTTGATAATAAACACGAATCGTGATTTCCTGATACGGCGCAATCGTTTCAGGCACATCGATTCTCAGTCTGTCCAATGTGACATTTCCCGAAGTTGCCGCGCTGTACGGGAAGAAACGAAGCGCGGTTGAATCCGCAATATGCAAAGACAAGTTTTGCATGAGCCGGACATCACTTCCTCTTGTCAGCTGAACGGTATTTCGGTTGACAAAAATTAAAGAGCCTTTGCTTGTGTATTCCACTCTCATGTTGTCAACAACTTTCCCGAGGCTGACATCGGTTGAACTCGCTGAAATTTGGAAGATTCCGCCGATTCCCACCGTTGTGCTGTTTGAGCCGACGAAAATGCTTGACACGTGAACCGCAATCAACGGAACGGTTGTGCCGCCGACGCCGGTTTCATAAACAAAGTTTTCTCCTTCGGCAACGGCCGATTCTTTCACGGTGGTTCCGTTTCTTTTCAGAACCAAATTCACTCTGTTGCTCGTTGTCGAATTTTCGATATGAAGCGTGTATCCTTCTTGAAGAGTAATCGTTGAATTGACGTTATGGCTGCTGCTGTTGTTGTTGATTAAAACTTTGGAGATTCGCCCGTCATCCAGCAGACTGATGTTTGAATCCGTAAAACGTGTCGTATTGTTCCGGTCCGATGAATTGTATCGGGCGTAGCCCGCAAAATACTCATCACCGCCGAGGTTGAGCGCCATAAAGCTGCCCCAGCCGGAAAAGTTGAACGAAACATTGTAAACGCTTGTCTGATAGAGGATTTCCCCGGGGGAAATGTTTCCGGGCGAGCCGCTGACATTGATTGTTAAGCTTTCGGTCTCGGTTTTGTTTTCCAAATCGTAACTGAGTCCGGGGAAGTTCATGCCGTTCCAGTTTTTGATTGTATGGTTGTTCGCGTCATAAACGGCGCCGCGGTTGGGATATTTCTTTTCATGGTCGGTTTTGGGGTCTGACACCAATTCATATTTCAGCCGAGTGGTGTCTTTGACGTCAATTCGGATGTGCCCCATCAGTGTCACGAAAGAATTCCGATTCAAATTGATCCGATCCGGATTTTTCATCAAAATTGTGGTGTTGTTGACATCCGTAATCTGCATGGCGCCGATTTTTCGATCTTTATTGACATCGACCGAACTCTCGGAAATTTGGAAAATGCCGTCTATCACCGCTTGCCCGCCGTCAACGTTTTTGGCGTGGATTACAACAATCGGGACGGTCCCGACGCCGGACAGCGACCTTTCATAAATGAAAGTGCTATTGCTTGAAACGATTTCACTTTTGACTTCATTTCCGTTTCTTTCGAGAACGATTCTGAATTCTTTGCGGCTGTCGTTGATGTCGCTGATTCTTATTCTGTATCCGTTCTCTAAATTGAATACGGCGCCGGCATTGAATTTTCTTTCATCGGCGCTGTCTGTTAACACTTTGAATATTTTTTCATCGGAAAGCGTACTGACGTTTCTGTCTGTAAACTGCGCCGTTGAGTTATTTCCCGACGCCGAGCGCGTGTAGCCCGCAAAATACGGCTCCCCTTGCCAGCCGATAACATTATAGCTGCCCCATTCCGCATACGAAAAGCGCATGGCTTTGACTTCTGTGAAATACTCGGCGTTCCCGGCGGCAATTTGCCGGTCGCTCGCGTTTGTCCTTATCGTGATGTTTTCGGTATAAACGCCCCTGTCGATGTCGTACCAAAGCCCGGCGTACATGGCAGGCGTCCACGTGTAAGTCGCGGGCATGCTTTGGTCAGAATCCCATACACTGCTGCCTTTAATGGCGGACGCGGCAGCGGGAAGGGCGAAACAGGCGGTCAGGATTAAGCAAACTAAAAAAAACAGGGTGAGAATTTTCAGTTCTTTTATCATATGCGGCACTCGGTGAATTGTTGAACGGATAGGTTGTGTGAAATGTATTTTAAATTCGAATATTAGAAACAACGTTTTTCGACTTCGTTTTTCGATTTCGTCTTTCGACTTCGTTTTTCAACTTCGTTTTCCGGTTTCGTTTTTCGATAATAATTAAATAAATCGTTATTCTGTTTTTGATATGTTTTATGTCACTTACTTTTTAAATGCCCTTATGCTTTATTTATATTATTGTTTCTTTCCGTTTTGGAAAAATTAAAAAACGATTTAATATTCGCGGATTTTTCGGCAGTTATGTTTCAAAAAATCTTTCCCCCCCTCAAAAATTTCATCCAAAACGAATCGGCCGTTTCCGTTATATTCGGCGCCCTCTTGCTTTTAAGTATTTTCGCCGTCCTTTTTTCCGTTTTTTTGGTGACGGCGATGCCGGCTTGGATCATGCATCAGGAAACAAAAGAAAGCGATTTGCTGCATATGGATGTATTAAAATTTTCAGATAACGTCAACGCCAATGCCAACGCCAATGCCAACGCCAATGCCAACGCCAATGCCAACACTTTATCCGGCCCCGGCATTTTCGGCCCCGGCGTTTTCGGTTCACCCTTTCCTCAAACTCAAATTCTTTTTTCCCGCCATTCGACCGTCATGGCGGATGAAACCGGCGGTTCTTTTCTGTTTCGGGCCGAAGTAAATCTGCCGCCGGAGGTTGAATCCCTTTTGAAAACGGAATTTAATTTGAACCTGAATCCTGATCAGGGCGCCGGTTCAAACCCCGATTCAAATTCCGGTTATTTTAAATTAAGCAGCGGCTCGGTTCTTTTTATTAACAGCTACACGCAGATTCCCGACCAATTTTATTTTTTCGGGCCCGCCGGTTTAATTCTTTGTCAGGAAGACGGCGCGTCTTTCATTCTGCCGCCGCCGGTTTATTTATCGCGCGGCGATGGCGGTCAAATATTGCTTCGTTTGTCGGGATACATTATCGAATGCCCCTCCGCCGCCGTCACGGGCGCGAATACCGTCATTTGTTTTCGCAATGTCCGAACCGTTTACGCGCATGATTTCGTTTCGGAAGTTGAACTTTGGTATGCGCCGCCGTCGTTTTTGGCCGCGCCCTCAGCTGCGCTTTCGGTCACCGGTCCGGATTTGATCTTCTATGAAAACAGAGATGTTGCCGTTGAACGTTATTTTTCAGACTTGACCGATTCGATTCGGGAAAATTTCCCGGAAATCAAAACCATTTACAAAGACGGGGCGGCACACTTGACGCTGACATCAGAAATGCCGATAGAAATAGATATTCAAGTCACGATACTGAAAATCGAATTGGAATAAAAACAACAGTGGGACAATTGATTTTAACAAAATAGCGGGCTTGAGTATAAAAAACACGAAAAAAACATAAAACAACACAAAAAACAAACAAAAACCTCATAAACCACCTCCATTTTCGGAGTTGGGCGATGCGAAGCAGCGCACAAATTCGAAAATGGAGATTGCTGCAAAAAATAAATGAGAAATAACAAACAGTATTTTTCTCGAAAAAAGCAAGATGAAAAGAGGCAAACAAGGTGAAAACAAACAGCAAACAAAAAACAAACAAAAAATATGAAAAAAACATGAAAAAAAACATGAAAAATATAAAAAAGCGGGCCCGGGAGGATTCGAACCCCCGGCATTCGGGTTAGAAGCCCGACGCTATATCCTGGCTAAGCCACGAGCCCATCGCCTGTTCGGATAGGATTGCAATGAAAGCTTTTTTCTCATAAATACCTTTTGTTCAAAAAAAATACGGTCTCCGCATTTGGCTCCCGTCTATTTTTGCTTAGGGGCCGCATATATTTTGCAGGCGAAAGCCATTGGTGTTTTGAAGGAGAAGACCGCCGGCGTTTTGCACAAGGAGTCGCTCGCGTTTTGATTTTGTTTTGATTTTATTTTGATTTGTTTTGATTTTGTTTTGATCTTGTTGCCGTTTGTTATTTTTCGTTTATTTTTGTCGAAATCTCCATTTTCGGATTTGTGCGCTGCTTCGCATCGCCCAACTCCGAAAAAGGAGGTCGGTTTATAGGGTTTTTGTTTTGATTTTGTTTTGTTTATGGGGTTTACTTGTTTTGATTTTGTTTTGTTTATGGGTTTACTTGTTTTGATTTTGTTTTGTTTATGGGGTTTTTGTTTTGATTTTGTTTTAAACATGTCAACTGCTTATGTTATTCACGATTCATATTTCAGCCGTTCGCGTCATCAGCGGTGCGCCGTCAGTTATTTGTGTTTTGTATATCACAATTTTCATTCTCTTATTGTTTTCATATTTATCAAATTTCAAGAATCATTTTTTACGATGCCGAGTTTTCGGAAAAAGGTTTAAATGGATTGGAAAATGATAATTAACATTTATGATGAATCCGCATTATTATTCGCGGACTCATAAATCAGCGTCCCGTGACGCATTATGACTATATATCACACATTATATCGGGTGATTTAGAAATGAGCGAGAATTTAATGTATGTAAACGGCAAGTTTGTTCCCTCAAACCAACCTGTCATATCCGTTTTCGACCATGGTTTTCTTTATGGCGACGGGGTTTTTGAAGGAATTCGCGCTTACAACGGCCGTGTTTTCAAGTTGAAAGAACACGTTGACCGCTTGTTTGATTCCGCAAAAGCCATTGATTTGGATATCGGCATGACCAGGGAGCAAATAACAGAAGCTATCCTTGAAACACTTCGCAAGAACAACTTAAGAGACGCCTACATTCGCCCGATTGTTTCCCGCGGTGACGGCGACTTAGGACTCGACCCTCGCAAATGCGCGAAGGCGAACATCTTCATCGTTACAACGGTGATTTCTCTGTATGACACGATGGAACTCAAAGGCATTACAGTCGGCATCCGCCGCAATGCGCCTGACGCTCTGTCGCCGAATATCAAATCATTGAATTATTTGAACAATATTTTGGCCAAAATTGAAACCACCGCGAAAGGCGGCCAGGAAGCCATCTTCCTTGACAACAACGGCTATGTCGCGGAAGGTTCCGGCGATAATATTTTCATCATCAAAAACGGCGTTGTCTACACGCCGCCGACCATCAACAACCTGAAAGGAATTACGAGAGCAACAGCGATTGAGTTGCTTGAAAAGAACAAAATTCCGGTACGCGTTGAGAACATCAGTCTCTTTGACGTCTACACGGCCGACGAAATTTTCGTCACAGGAACAGCAGCCGAAGCTGTTGCCGTCGTATGGGTTGACGGCAGAAACATCGGCACCGGCAAGACAGGTCCCGTGACCAAGTTAATGCTTAAAGAATTCAAGCGTGTCACAAGCACAACGGGAACGGAAATCTATCCGGCAAAAAAAGCGTCATCCAAAAAAGCGCCGGCAAAAGCGCCGGCAAAAGTGCCGTCCAAAAAAGCGCCATCAAAAGCGTCAAAAGCCGCTGCCAAGCCGACTACCGTAAAAACTGTTGCTGCCAAACCTGCTGCTAAAAAAGCTGCTGCCAAACCTGCTGCTGCAAAGCCTGCCGCCAAACCTGCTGCTAAACCGGTTGTTGCTAAGACTGCCGCCAAACCTGCCGCTAAACCGGCTGTTGCTAAGACTGCCGCCAAACCTGCTGCTAAACCGGCTGCTGCTAAGACTGCCGTCAAACCTGCCGCTAAACCGGCTGTTGCTAAGACTGCCGCCAAACCTGCTGCTAAACCGGCTGCTGCTAAGACTGCCGTCAAACCTGCTGCTAAACCGGCTGCTGCTAAGACTGTCGCCAAACCTGCTGCTAAACCGGCTGCTGCTAAGACTGCCGCCAAACCTGCCGCTAAACCAGCTGTTAAAAAGGTTGCTGCAAAGCCCGCCGCCAAACCGGCTGCTAAAAAGGTTGCTGCTAAACCCGCCGCCAAACCGGCTGCTAAAAAGGTTGCTGCTAAACCCGCCGCCAAACCGGCTGCTAAAAAGGTTGCCGCTAAGCCCGCCGCCAAACCTGCCGCTAAACCGGCTGCTAAAAAGGTTGCTGCTAAGCCCGCCGCCAAACCTGCCGCCAAACCTGCCGCCAAACCTGCCGCCAAACCTGCCGCCAAACCGGCTGCTAAAAAGGTTGCTGCAAAGCCCGCCGCCAAACCTGCTGCTAAACCGGCTGCTGCAAAGCCCGCCGCCAAACCTGCCGCTAAACCTGCCGCTAAACCGGCTGCTAAAAAGGTTGCTGCTAAGCCCGCCGCTAAACCTGCCGCCAAACCGGCTGTCAAAAAATAATCATTTAAATTGAAAGCGCAAGATTATTGCGCTTTCTCTTCTTTTCATTCTCTTCTTTTTGCTCTTTCGTTTTATTCATTTTTCAGTTTCATTAATTATTTATACTGAAAAACAGGTTATTCTCCACCCAAGCCTGAACTCGCTTGATTTTATTTTGAAGATATTTATTTATTCATTTTTTTTGAGACAACATGGCAACATTACAGGATCAGATTCGGGAAGTCGAAGAGGAAATTAAGAAAACGGCCTACAACAAAGCGACTTCTTTCCATATTGGCCGACTGAAAGCGAAGCTTGCCAAGCTGCACGACGAAGTCGAGAGAAAGAGTTCTTCAGGCGGCCCGGGGGAAGGTTACAGTGTCAAAAAATCAGGCGACGCCACTGTTACGCTTGTCGGGTTTCCGTCTGTGGGTAAGTCCACGCTTTTGAACAAACTGACCGACGCGAATTCAGAAGTCGGCGCCTACGAGTTCACAACTTTAACGGTTGTTCCCGGCGTCATGGAATACAAAGGCGCCATCATTCAGATTTTAGACGTCCCCGGCCTTGTCAAAGGCGCCGCTTCCGGCCGCGGCCGCGGTAAAGAAGTTATCGCCGTTGTCCGCAGTTCCGATTTGGTTATTTTCCTTTTGGACGTTTTCCAGTCGGCTCACTATCATGTTTTGATGGACGAATTGTATGAAGCCGGCATTCGGGTTGACCAAAAACGGCCCGACGTTGTCATTAAAAAAGTTGACCGCGGCGGGATTCGTGTCAATTCAACGGTTGAACTGGATTTGGACGAAGAGACCATCAAATCCATTATGGACGAATATAAGATTCACAACGCGATGGTTCTTTTCAGAGACAACGTCACCGTTGACCAATTCATCGACGTCATCGCCGGCAACCGCAGTTATGTTTCTTCCATGGTTGTCGTCAACAAAGTTGACTTAGCCAATCCACAAATTTTGGAAGAGAATGCAAAGCGGCATCCTGACGCTGTTTTCATTTCCGCCCACAACAGCCAGAATCTGGACATGCTTCGCGACGTTCTTTATGACCGTCTCGGTTTTATCCGCGTTTACATGAAACCCCAGGGCGAAGCCGCCGATTTGGAAGAGCCGATGATTGTGTTGCGTAACACTGATGTCGGGCAGATATGCGACCGCTTGCATAAAGATTTCCGAAAAAAATTCCGCTTCGCTTACATTTGGGGCGACTCCGCAAAGCACCCGGGTCAACGTGTCGGCTTAGACCATAAATTAAAAGACGGCGACATCGTTTCAATCATTATTCAAAAATGAATGATGTTTTCGTCATAAGCTTTTTAATTTATTCTGTCCTTGAACTTTTATTCATATCTGTCCTTGAACTTTTATCAGTATTATCAATATCATCAGTATCATTGGTATCATCAGTATTATCAGCATCATCAGTATCATCAGGAATTTTATTATGTCAATTTCAAAACCGAGAGGAACACGCGATTTTTTACCGGAAGAGATGGAACGCCGGCGAAACGTTGAATTCAAACTCCGCGAAATTATTCAAAAATGGGGCTACGGGGAAATCGTGACGCCGGTTTTTGAAGAACTTGAACTTTTCACGCTCAAATCAGGAGAGGGCGTCATCGGCGAGCTTTACAATTTTACCGACAAAGGCGGCCGCGAAATGACGCTGCGCCCCGAACTCACGGCGCCCGCGATGCGCGCTTACGTCAACGAGATGCAGTCTTTTTCAAAGCCTGTCAAACTTTTCTATTTTGAAAACTGTTTCCGCTACGAACGTCCTCAAAAAGGCCGTTACAGAGAATTCTGGCAGTTCGGCGCCGAACTCATCGGCAGCAGCAAACCGGAAGCGGACGCGGAAGTCATTGCTTTGGCAATGGCGCTCATTGACGCCGCCGGAATCGTCGGCGACCTCAACATCGGCAATTTATCCGTTCTTCGTCACCTGCTGGCTCAAATCACGAACGATGCCGCCGTTTCGGGGCAGATTATGCGCTACATCGACAAGAAAGAATACGAAAATTTAGACGCGTATCTCGGCGAACAAAACGTTTCGCCCGATATGATTGACAAGATTCACAAAATCATTTCTCTCTCCGGCAAAGACGGGTTTGCCGCGGCAGCGCACGCGCGTGAAGTTGTCGGCGACTTACCTGAACTGGCCGCCTTTGAAAAAACGCTTGAACTTTTGGCGGCATACGGCGTGACCGGCTACACTGTTAATTTCGGCGTGGCGCGCGGCTTAGATTATTACACAGGCATCGTCTTTGAAATTTACGCCGAAGGCCTCGGCGCCCAAAAACAAATATGCGGCGGCGGCTCTTACAAACTCATCTCACTTTTCGGCGGCGGCGATGTCGTCTCGACCGGATTCGGAATCGGTTTTGACAGAATCATGGAAATCTGCAGCCTCCCCGCCGCGGCTTCCAAAACCGTCGTTTTGGTCTCCAAGCCCGAAACGCTTGCCAAAGGCATCGAAATCGCCGGAAAACTCCGCCCCCACGTGACGGTTTTGACCGATATCATGGGTCGCAATTTTAAAGCGCAAATGGAATACGCCAACACAGTGAACGCCGATTACGTTTTGATCGTCGGCGAAAAGGAACTGGAATCGGGCTTATTGTCTTTAAAAGACATGAAAAGCGGCGAGCAGGTTTCATTGAGTTTGGAAGATTTGGTTTTAAAAATGTCATTGTCAGGGTTTGATTTGAAAAATTAATGAGAGCGTAAGCCCCCTTTGCTCAAAATAAATTTAACAATCAAAACTCCTGCTAAAATCATTATTGAAACAGGCGTTCCATAAAACAAAAAAAGTCGAATACTGTTCGGATATTCAAAATTTGTTGTTCCGAGCAGTATTGCAAATAAAAAAATGATACTGAAAAAAATAATCAAATAAACGCATATCTTCGCTGTATATTCAAATATTTGAATTATCTTAAATTTGTTTTCAGCGGCCATTTTTATCACAGTTCATTCATTTTTAGTTAACAGTTGATATAAATTTTTGTGTATTTAATATATTCGTGATAAGTGATGATTGTGCTGCCGTTGCTGTCATTCATCTAAATAATGTTCATCGCTGTCATTACTGTCTTCACTGTCATCATCTGCATTTTTCAATTTGCTGACGTGTGAAAAAAGGCTTTCCACGTCTTTGATTTCTCTTTTTGTATAGAACAGCAGCGTTTCCCGATATTTTGTATGGCACGGTACGCCCAAGTTTTGAAACTGTTCTGCCAGCCGGGAAGCCAAGATGCCTCCCTTTCGATCCCAATCCGTCATAATAACGGCTTCTTTTCCCGTTTTTGCAATCTGTTCACAAAATTCGGCCGTCGGCTGATTGGCGCATTTGACAATTTCAATTTCTTCTTTGATTCCGAGATTCCGAAGTGACAAAACGTCGCGCCGCCCCTCGACGATAATGACAAAAGGAGATTTCGGGCTGTTTTCGCAGTCGCCTTTCAGCGCCGATAAAACGTCTTCAGCCGCCTTTAAGGCTTCCGCGTTTCTGTCAAAAACCTTTTTGTTTTTATCCCGATTCATTTCTTTTCCTTCGTATTGTGTTAAAACTCCTCTTTTCGCAGCATCCACGTGACGCCTACGACACTGTTTTCCAAGTCCTCACATTCATTGAGCTGGCTTTGAACATAGCTTTCAAAGAGCAATCGCTTTTCAGGATACAGGGCAATCAATTCGCCCGCCCTCAGAGCGATGGCTTTGTTTTCGGCATCAAAATCATATTTACCATCGGCATTACCATCGGCATTACCATCGGCATTACCGCCGGCATTACCGCCGGCATCACCATCGGCATTACCACCGGCATCACCATCGGCATTATCATTGGTATCATCATTGGCAGGCATTTCATCAACAAGCCTCAAACCGATGTCCTCAAACAAACACGCCCACCGGTCGCGCGTCAGATAATCATCATACTTAAATTTCACCGCGTCAATACCGGAACCGCTGCGCAGATACGCTTCAACAATGATAATATACCCGCCCCGCTTAACGGTTTTCAACAGCTTAAGAATGGTTTCCCGCGGCCCGCCCAAAATATTTCCCGCCGCGCCGAAGATAACGCAGTCATAATCCCTCGCCGTGTTCGTAATGTCGTTCGCGTCGCCGGCTGCGAAACGGCACAGGGCGCTGACATTATGTTCGTTTGCCTTTCGCTCGGCATACGCGATAAACTCCGGCATCAAATCAAAGCCGTCCACTCTGACATCGAATTCTTCGGCAACGCGGATTGATACCGCGCCTTTGCCGCAAGCCAAATCCAACATCTTCGTGTCTTTTGATACAGGCATATGCTTCTCAATCAGCTTTACTATATCCCGTGGGTTGCTTCCGAGTTCCCATAAATCTTGAAGCAAGTACGGTAAAAACGGCAGCAGCTCAGTTGTTTCTGCTGTCAGCGACCGCGCCAGCTTGTCTTCGGTTTCGCCGGTCATTTTTTTCTCGTCTGCCATTCCTTTCTCATCTGCCATTCCTTTCTCGCCTGTTATTCTTTTCTCGTCTGCCGTTATCCGCTCACCGTATCATACGGCCAGCTGAGGATGCCGCCGAAATCGTAGACATTCGTGTACCCCATGCCGACGAGTTCACGGGTAGCGGCGGCGCTTCTGCCCCCGCTTCGGCAGTACACCAGAATCAGCGCGGACTTGTCCGGCAACTCATCCGCCGCCCTTACGCGAATTTCAGCAGCGGGGATTAGGAGCGCGCCGTCAATTCGCATTTGTGCGTATTCACTCTCGGTGCGAACATCCAACAGGATATACGGCTCGCCGCTGTCCATCATTTCCTTTGCTTTTACCGCAGTGATTTTCTGATACGAGGCGCCGCCCGAATCCGGCGTTGATGATGTATCCGGCCGATCACTGATGAAAGCGAACAACACGATTGCGCATATACATAAAAAAACAGCGCCGGCAAGCGCGTAAACAATCCGGCCTTTCATCTGATATCGTGACAGTTTCTGCATAATTTCTCATTTCCAATGGCAGTTTAACGGCAGCAGTTTTACAGCAGCAGTTTATGGCAGCAGTTTACGGCAACAATTTTACAGCAGCAGTTTGCGGCAGCAATTTTTCAGCAGCAGTTTAACAACATCTGCTTTACAACAACAGCAGCGCTTCTTTTCCGGTCATGCCGACTTTGACGCCCTTTTCTTCCGCCTTTTTTGTCACGGCGACGACTTCGGCTTTCATCATATCGTCAAAGGTTTTGACGCCTTTGACTTTGGCGGCGCAGGCAGATAAGGCGTCAGCTGCCCCGATGTCCAAAAAACCGCACGCTATAAATGATTTATCGGCGGACCGGATCAATAAAAACGGGGCGGGGTTTAACGATATTGAATACGCGTCGAACTTTTTCCCTTCTATCTCCAACACTTCGCTTTCAAATCCTTCGCTTTCTAATCCTTCGCTTATCATTCATTCCGCTCCCTTTTGCGTTTGATTTGTTGAGTTGAATTTGTTGAGTTGAATTTGCTGAGAATGTCAGGTCCTCAGTCTCGGGTGGTCACTTCACAGCCGTCTTCGGTGACAATGACAGTATGCTCTGCCTGAGACACCATACCGCCGGAAACTTCAACCAAAACAGGGTAACTCATGATGATTTTTTCTCTCTCCAATTGGATGAGCGCCAAATCCAGCTTATCGCCTTCCAGCCATCTTCTGGCGAACGGTAAGCCTCTGTATTCTTCGATTTGTTCTAAAACATGTCTGACAAACGTCATTCGTGTCGGTTTCAATTTGAGTTGTGAAAAAATCTCTTTGACGGGACCGTTTTCCACATAACCGACACCGTCTGTCGCAAACGGCTCGATTGCAATCGTGTCGCCGACACACAGTTCAGCGCCTGCGCCCCCGCACGCGCCTCCGCATTTGTTCGCGCCCGTGCCCCCGCCTTTGACATTCGGAACGGACGGTTCAGCGTGCGCCATGTACTGCGCAAGGCCGTGCCCCATCAGGTTTTTGACAGGCGAAAAGCCGAGTCCCGTGATGGTATCTTCAATGGCGGCGCCGATTTGAAGCGTCGTCACGCCGGCTTTGACGGTGTCAATCGCCGCCTTTAACCCTTCTTCCGAAGCTTTGACGAGAGCGGCATGCTTTCCCGACAAATCAATCGTCATGGCGCCGTCGGCGATATACCCGTCAACGTGAACGCCGATATCAATTTTCACGACGTCTTCGCCAAAAACGCGCGTATCGTTTAAGAGAGGCGTGTCGTGCGCCGCCGCTTCGTTGAATGAAATGTTGACCGGAAATGCCGGTTTGCCGCCGAGTTCAACGATGCGTTCATCGACATAGCGCGCGTACTCATACACATTCATCCCGATTTTGACTTTCTCGCGGGCATCTTTCATAATCTGTTGGTGGATTTTTCCGGCCGCTCTGTATTTGTCCAGCACGTCATCCGTGTTTATTTGGTTTATTTCACATTTTGCCATAATCGCAACTCCCAAAAAATCAGAAATAAAATTTCTGAAATCGGAAATAATTAAATTTGAAAGGATAAGCTGTAAAAGGCGTTTATTTTTAAAACCATATCGTTGTAAATTCAAAAATCCGCCAACTCAAAATCCGCCAGACTCAAAATCCGTCAGATTCAAAATCCGTCAGACTCAAAATCCGTCAGACTCAAAATCCGTCAGACTCAAAATCCGTCAAATTCGTTTGCCGGCTTTAAAACCCGTCAAATCTCAAAAATCTTCGGCATCGTATTCAAATTCCTGCACCCGTCTTTTGTGATGACGACCGTGTCTTCTATCCTGATGCCCCCGATTCCCGGGTAGTAAAGCCCCGGCTCTATCGTGATCACGTTTCCGGGTTCCAAAAGATGCGGATTGTCGGAAACGGCCGGCATCTCATGGATGTCAAGACCAACGCCGTGTCCCGTCGTGTGAATGAAACCGACTTTGGAGCCGCTTCTGTATGTATCAAAACCCGCCGCTTCCAAATAATCACAAACGGCATTATGCACGTCAGCGCAACTGACACCCGGCCGCGCCGCGTTCACGCCCGCCGCCTGCGCGCCTTTGACCGCGTCATACATGCGGGTAAGTTCCGCCGAAGCTTCGCCGCGGATGACGGTTCGTGTCATGTCGCCGAAATAACGCGTCTGTTTGCCTCGGGGAAAAATATCAATGACAATAGGATGACCGGCGTAAAGGGCGCCGCGCGTTTTGCCGTGAGGGTCGGCGCTGTCAGGGCCGCAGGAAACGATGGTTTCATCGTCGGCGCAGCCGCACTCCAATAAAACGCGTGAAATTTCGGCGAGGACCTTTTCGCCGGTGAGGATTTCTCCTTCATAAATGAGTTTGTTGCCGCCGCTGTCGCCGCTGCCACCGCTACCGCCACCACCGCTGCCGCCACCACCGCTGCCGCCACCACCGCTGCCGCCATCGCCGCAACTGCAATCCGGTTGCGAATTATGAATCATTTGAATTGCCGCGCCCATCGCTTTTTCAGCGGCGTTTTGGGAGGCCGCGATTTTTTCGATTTCGTCTTCGGTTTTAACGGCTCTGGATTTAATAAACGGCGACTTGATTAAAACAACCTTCACCCCTTCATTTTGAAGCATTCTGTCGTAATACGCCGGAAAATCATAGGAAACGGCAACCGTTTTAACATTTTTTTCCGCCAGCATCTCTTTTAAAACGACAGCGTATGCCAAATTTGAATCCTTCTTTTCTTTGGCAAGTTCGCGGTATTTGTAATCCGCCGTCGTCCTGATTTTGCCGCCCGAAACTCTTGACTCAATATCGGCGCGCCCCTTTTCCATATCCGGAATCAGCAGCGTTTCATCGCCGTTTGAAGCGAGCATATAAGAAAAGGCATCCGACGCTAAAAAACGGGTGGCGTAATAGATGTCGCTGTCGTGAAGGGCGCCGTGCATTAAATAAGCGTCGGCGCCGGCGGCTTTTAAGATCTCCGAAATGTCGGCAGGGGACGTTTTTTTGTTTGTTTCGTTTGTTCCGGTTTTGCCGTTTTCACCGGCGTTTTCAAGAGGGTGCATATTTGACAAACGGCGGCGGTTTGATATATATTTATTCCGGGGGTTAAAAATAGAGAAGGAGGGGGCGGTTTTGTGGGATGCCTGATTTTAATGGTTTTAATGGTTTAAACAATGAAATCGTTTTTAAAGGGGCCGCGGGCGGAACACTGAACGATTTCATTGTTTTATTTGTGACAAAGGTCTTTCTCAATATAATTTACCGTAATTTTGAGCTTCTACTTCTTCAAATTCGGCTTTTCTTCTCTTCACGATCAGTCCTATCCACATTATAAAAGACGGCACATATGTTAAAATCATACTATGGATCAAACGGTCCATCGGTTCGTATACCGCTTCGGAATTTTCAAACACGACCCAGAAAAATGACCAGAGTGAAAAAACCGGCATCCCGCCCATAAAAAGGACTGCTACGACAAGAAGAACAAAAACCCCAAACAATGAAAACCCATCCATCAACACATTTGTTGTGTTGTGTAAGTACTTTTTTCCGGTCCAAAAATACAGGTATAACGATATTGCTCCACAGGCCAACGCAATTACCGATGACACAATCATCGGCGCATTAACAAGCGACAAAATGCCGCGGATTAAACAAATGGTGACCAGACACAGGCATATATGCACAGCGAGGGCGATAAAACTATTCTTAATGATTGCCGACACGAAAGACGTATTATTTTCCATTGGTATTTCTCCTATTTTTTCTATTATTTATCATGACTCTGTAGACATTTCATTTTTATAATTTTTGTCCCCAACTATGATGACAGGAATAAAATCTCTTTTCTTTTGACCCACTTGATTAATCAGAATCTCCATTGTTTTATGAGATACAATCAAATATTTCTGAGAATGATAAGGCCATCCGTTATTCGATCCGAAATATTCAGTCGTTTTATTGAAATCAGAAACACGGATTCGGACAGATGCGCCATAATGGATTATTTTATCACTGATAAAAAATCCGGCGCCTAACAAAGAAGGTCTTTTTTTTATTTTGGTCTGAAGCGACATCTTAGGCATTTCCGATGTCGGAACAATTTGGAAGTAGTTAACAAATTCTTGTTTTGTTTTTTATCCCGAACACTTCTGGTTTCATATCCCGTTAACTTATTATCCTCAAATATTCGAAGCACTTTTGAGCTGACAATAAGAGCGCCGAGATTCGTAAAATGAAGATCTGCTTCATTCTTTCTTAAATCAATTTCTAAATCATTTATTTGGTACCGAATATAATAAGGATGCGTATTCGGTAAAATCCCGTATGAATTGGAAGCCGGGAAAGGATTTCGTGCAATGTAGTCATAATCAGAGACAGTACTCTGAGGTCTGAAAAGATACAGTTCATGCCCCATAAAATCCGGTTGATATTCCGGCGGTAAATCGTTCCTCAAAAGATGATTAAACAAAAAGATGGTCAACAAACTTCCGAACATCGAAAGAATGGAAAGAACAATGGATGAAGTAATATTTAATTCGTGTAGGTAAGGCGAAAATAACGGAACATAAAGGCAAGCTGCCAGCAGAAAAATGATATTAAAAAGGAAAGTTACAGGAAGCAAGACAAGAAGGCGAATCAGAAATAGATTCAGTTTTTGATTTGAAAAAAACAAAAAGTACTTCCGGGATGTAAAATAGAATACGGGAAGAAGCACAATGAATATTGGAATGAGGAGGAGAAGAACATTAGAAAGAAAGTCTCCCATTAGTGATATTATGGAGAATATTATAAATGAGAGTATGTAAAAAACAGGCATTGCAAAAAAAACAAAAGGGTCATGAGTAGAATAGAGGATTTTTTCTTAGGGTCATGAGTAGAATAGAGGATTTTTTCTTATTATCTTTAAGATTTTTTGATATAAATTCTCATTCCTACAATTATATCTAAATTCACATTCCTTTAAATGAAGATAAAAATACTTTTT